>Ga0228710_1005395_pt1 | contig 19875 bp, 9 predicted proteins | sample MedpolnodulmetaG_FD_177995 | JGI IMG/M metagenome (GOLD analysis project Ga0228710, IMG submission 177995) | Root nodule microbial communities from Medicago polymorpha collected in Santa Monica, California, United States - pink nodules | ecosystem: Host-associated > Plants > Roots > Nodule... | reverse complement strand
ATATATATATATATATATATATATATATATATATATATTGACCTTGTAGAAAAAACTACCACTAAATCCTACAATCTAAATTAAAAGTAGAAATAACTTCTTATAACTTCCTAAGACACTAGAAAATAACTTCTATGCACTTCAACCTTGTTTGTTGTCATGCTCCATTTTGCCTTATTACACTCCAATTATAACTTCAGATTATTTCTCCTTATCTCTGGTCGAAAACCATATGCATGCAACACATTAAAGCACCTGATCAAAATTGCGGTATGTCGAAGTCTGTATGTTCTTGGTCGAAATCCCTTTACACTTTACAGCATGTCGAAATAACTCATCTATCTTGTCAAAATATAATCATAATTTCGACCAAATATTTTATTTTTGGTATTAACACTAGTATAACTAATTGTAATTCCTCAAAAGTAGTAATTGGATTGAGATATTAAATTTTCCAAAAGCGGTTTAAAAATGAAGAGGCGTTCAAGAAAAAATTGGGTGCAAAAAGCAAAGGAGTCTTACATTTAACAATGCTTCAACATGAGTAGAGTATCATAATAGCACAATAACAAAGTATAAAAGAGTTTTGCAACAACAAAAAAGTATAAAAGAGTTTTATTTTTATTTTTTCCCATACGAGGTTCTTGAAAATTGCTCTTGTCCAAATTTATCCATATGATAGAAAACAACACTATTTCTTTCTATATTTCTTAAAAAAAAACACTATTTCTTTCTATTGATTTACCCATCCAGACGCAATAAAGAATTGTTTTTTTTCTTTTCCCATGTCTGGTTTAAAAAATCCGAAGAGGTGTGGAAACACAATGAGAGGATAAAAGTAGATCTATGTATAATTGCTCTTTAAGCTTCTGAAATTGTTCCCGCGTGTCTAAAATTACCTTAAATACTTCTAACGACAGTTAACTACCGTTTACTCCTTAATATTTAGTTTAAAAACGAACGATAATTAACTGATATCAAAAGTATTAAAGTAATTTTTGGATGCATGATAGCAATTTTAAAAACTTTTCCATAAAATGATTCCAACCTTTCCTTTTTTGGACAAAAGCCCAAGTAACCTTAAAAAAAGAACATTAAAAAAAAAGGTGTTTATCTATTTATTTATTTTTAAAAAAAAAATTATAAATCAACCAAATTATTATTTTTTCCTTATTTAAAAATTAAAATTTATGTCCAAAAATCATAAGGTAAAAATGTTGAAATTGTTAAGCGGCTGCATATCATGATCTGAGTTCGAATCTCGACATTTCACTTACGTATGTAACTTTATAATAATTTTATCATTTCATCTATTAAAAAAATTAAGATTTATAATTTCTTGATTGGTAACCTTTTCATTCTCAAAGCGAAAAAATAAAAGATAACTTTAAGGAAAAAACTTAGGTACAATTCTTTAGGTGCTTTTTGTATGGTTCTTCATGATTTTATCAAATCCATAATTTTTCAAAGTTTGTTTATCCAACAAAATGTGTATTTTTAGTTAAGAACCATACGAAAAACACATAAAAAATTATACCTAAGTTTTGTCCTAACTTTAATTACTATATACTAATTAAATTTATAAAGAATGTCAGATAAAATCAATTGTCACCTCATCACTTAACAAATTTTTTTAACGTCAAAGACTAAACTGAACGGCCATACATATGTTTTTTTGCTATGTTGTGGAAACATAGTACAATGACACATAAACATCCACATAACAAAACACAACCACATCACCTTCATCTCTTACTCCTACAAACAAACGCACACAAAAGTTTCCAATGTCCACCGTTAGAATTCAAGTTTCAGCATGCGCTCTTTCCGCCACCGTTAACCACCTTCGTTACCGTCCAAACTACGCCGTTTCAACTAGCTCCTTCAACAACGGTTTCAGTATTAGACCCCTTAGAGTATCAATGTCTTCTGTTCCTCCTTCTGAGCCATTTGAAGTTGCTGTTAAAGCTTCTCTTACCACTCCTAACAAGATTGGAGACTGTAAAAATTCTTACCCTTTTATTGGTTTCAGTTATTTTCAGTGTTTAGCTTGTTTTTTTTTGCATTGTTTGATAGAAATTGAAATGAAATTAGCATTTGAGACATTGATTGTATTGGTAGAAAGAATAGGGTAGTGTGGTTATGAATAATCTGTTGCATGGACACTTCTGATTGAAGACGTGTCCCTATCTGACATGTGTCGAACACGACACCAACACTTGTGATTACATTAAATTATGTCGAGGTGTCTGTTTCAGTTTCGTGTCGGTGTCTGTGTTGTACTTCATAAGTTTTGAAAATGTTTAGGAGTAAAGATGAGGGACATAAATCATGATGTATCTAGACTTATGTTGTGTCCACATGCATTCTCTATATTGTTTTTCTTTGAAATTTGAATTTTTCTTTAAGAAAATATTTCTTTGAAATTCTTATATACCCTTACGATGACACTGGTATGCTCTACCCAAGGGTAGGACTTGATTTATTAGAATATAATAACTAGTAAGAAAATATTAAAGAAATTCAAATCACAAACAATGGAACATGATTGTTTGTTTACGCAATTCGGTTAAGTGTGTTGTTTACCTACAGAGTAGTTGTAGTTCTGTATACTACTTGAGTGAATTAAGGTTTACAGTGTTACAACTTACAAGGCATATATATAATACTACAGTCCATATTACAACAATAGCCATGAACCATACCATGTGTGCTATCGTCCCCTGCATCAAACGGTCGGGCTTAATGTGCGTTTGGGCCAAATGCAAGGGCGGGAGGAGCTTCGCAACGCTGCGCCAGTTCAGCTCCCTCGCCCCCTCTTTTGTGCCTACGAGCCATACTCAACAAATTCAGATTTTTAAAGCAATCTTATACATACATGAGTAGTAACCAAATGGTCTATGAGCTCCTGTTAAGGTCGATAGGATCTGAGTATTCGAGTTCAAATTCTGACCGAAACATTTCTTGACCAGACTTTACTACTATTAGAGATATAGTTTAGTTACAAGTAGTATTAGTCCTATAGTAGTATATATAGTTGTAACCACCCCATTAGTGGGACACTTTTCACTCATTTGTAATATCACTCTTTACTATCAATACAATAATTTCATAGCTTTTCTCTCCTTCATCCATGGATGTCATGTTTCCTAACAACTACTCCTGGCCAAATTCTGAATTACTAGGACCCTTTTTTCTTGGAACAAGGTTAAGACCGATAAATCATACATGACCAGTTACTAGCTAAATGTTAGATTATTAGCTCATATGTTTGTGTTGAAGATACAAGTAAAATTGTGTAATTTTTCATGTCTGCAAAGTTTTGAACATCTATTGACATGGAAATTGAGTTATTGACATTGACATTTCATTTATTTTTGCTTTAGTTCATGGATGTAGGAAATGGCAATACAACAGCCTCTGTATTGGAATCATAGAGTCAATCATGTTATGCATATATTCTCTATTTGAGAAAACAAAGAAGAGTTTTGTTTGCATTTGTAGAGGATTGTGCCTTAAAATCAGCTGTTTGGGGTTAGTGGTTGTGAATCAATTCATAATAAGAATATGAATTGATTCACTCTGTGTTTTTTTGCATATAACTACTGTGTTTTTGACAGCTTTTGCACAGCTCAGAAAATCGAACCTAGAGAGAGGGAACAAGGAAAAACCTAGGGTTTGAGTGTTGAGAGCTCTTGGGTGAGGTTCTAGGGCCTTGGGTAGTTAGGAATTAATAGAGGAAGGATCCAAGCTTTCTCTAGTTAGTTCTTGAGTGATTCATCTTTGAGCAGGTTGAGAGAGAAAAGGAGAGAAATTGGGGACAATTTCTTGGACACTCCCCCTTACGTATAGGTCAATTTGGGCTGAACTGGGTGAACAAAGTCTTTGTGTGTTTGTTCATCTTCCTTTATCTTTGTGTGTTGATTTAATTGTGGATTTGCTATACATCTAGGTTCCTAGATTTACTTTTGGTTGAGTGCTGTTGCTTGGCTTGTTTTGGTTGTTAGTTGCCTTTAATATTTGCTCCACACATCATTGTCTTGATGTGATTTGTTCAAATTCACAACAGCATTTGAGTCTTAAACTTGGAGTAGTTATAGACTATAATCACTTAGTGACCCTTTGTTGAATTGTCTATTCAGGCCCTTTTAGCCAAAGGGTGTTGCTGACACTGGAGGAAAAACATTTACCTTATGAGCCGAAATTGGTGGATTTAAGAAACAAACCAGAATGGTGATCTTCTTGTCCATGTTTCACTTACAGACCACAAGTCATCAACTTTTTCTATCGCTGTAGTATTTCGTTTCCTTCTAATTACTTGTTTTGTTGGTTCAGGTTCCTTGAAATCAGTCCTGAAGGCAAAGTTCCCGTAATAAATTTTGATGGAAAGTGGGTTGCTGATTCAGATTTAATCACACAAACATTGGAGGAGAAGTATCCTAGTCCTCCATTGGTGACACCACCTGAAAAGGCTACAGCGTATGTTTCTTGTTTATATACTTCCTCATCATTTGGAGATACTTTGAATCTATATATCTAGTTTTCTTGTACGTGGCTGAGTTTTTTGAAAAATGCAAGGTGATGCAATTATACAATCTTAAAACAGTTTCTTTCTTGCTCATCTTATATTATTTTCCCTTTATGTTACCCTGCTACTCAATGTCAGCTTTTTATTCGAGTAAACTGAATTTAGCCCTTAAATCTGTCAGATATTGTCACTATCGTCCTATATCAAAATTACAAAAGCATCCTTGGATATATTTTTCCTTAGTCAATTGTTCTTTGTATATGTCTTCCCTTAGTCAGTTTGGTCCTCGGATATGTCTTTCATTAGTCAGTAAGTATGAGCCATGAAATTACAAACGAAAGACAAACTCTGATGTTTTTGTAATTTCAATAAATTCAGGAACTACAGTGACACCATCTCACACTTTTAGGGACCAAAATGACCGTTTACTCCTTTTTGTTTTTTAATGTTTACATGGCGATATTAAATTTGCAACAATATCTAATGTTTGCATGTGTTTTTGTCTATAGTGGATCAAAGATCTTTTCTACATTTATTGGATTTCTCAAGAGCAAAGATCCCAATGATGGAACAGAACAAGCATTGCTAAATGAACTGAGCTCCTTCAACGATTACCTCAAGGAAAATGTATGACTTTTTTCCCTTCTATTTTTGTCTCGGCTATTTGTTTGCAATCTTGTTTTAAACTTTCAGTAGTTTAGGTCTCTCAATCTCTGACCTGGCATTACATCTTTTCCTGCATTATGGTCATGTACCCTATCACTTTTCTTGTAGTGTGCATCACTTGGCTAGTTCCTCTTGTACTCCATCTACGTGTGATGTTGCAAAACATTAAACGGGGATCGGCAAATAAATGCATGCTATATATAGTTGATAGCTTGATATATATTATTATCATTTGGTCAGTTTAAGACTTGTAAACTTTATGAATAATTGGATGTAAGCTATTTTGTAAACAATTAATTTAAGCAACATAAATTTCATATATATTTTTTAAATGCATGTAAAAGAATATGATCCAAAACATTTTATTTATATAACTTTGAGGTCACTGTTTTCTTGCCTATATCCTTCTGGATTTGTCTATCATTTTCTTTTTCTTCCTTCTTTTGTGTAAAATTTATAATCTGTGCAAAAAATTTCTTCTCACAGGGTCCTTTTGTCAATGGGAAAGACATATCTGCGGCTGACCTATCACTAGGACCAAAGTTATACCATTTGGAGATTGCTTTGGGACATTATAAGAAATGGACAGTACCTGATTCACTGACCTTTTTGAAGTCTTACTTGAAGGTACGTTCACAATGAGCCTCCTCACTCAACGCCTATCATATTCTTGTACTTTTAGAGTTTTCAAATCTAGAATTGAATGCACTACTTTCTTAAACCCATATTTGTGATGCAATTTCATAAATCTGACTAATTTAGTATTTTTGTGGAAAAAGATGCTCTGCATTGTCCATGCTTAAAGATCACAGGCTAATGAGTGAAAATGATTTATCAATAGGGAGACCTGAATTTGGAGTTTCTTCTGAGCTCTAAATTCAAATGTTTTTGGTCATGTGCCTTGGGCTTTGCAAACCAATTTTTCGGTATATTCAAAGAGGCTTTGGCTCTAGGACGTTTTTGCAATTTTGAACCTTTTCATCAATACTCCAAATGTTTTCAGTAAGGGGCTTCCACACGCTTTTTCCTTACGAATAGTATGACACAAGCCCTTTTGTACAATTACCAATTGCTAAATGTGTGCGCTTCATAACAATCACAGCCGGTAAAATACTAAGTTATATTACCGAATGTAAACAAATAATAATGTTGAATTTTGATTCTCTTACACTTTCTTTTCTGTCACTTTTGCCTCCTTTTCACCAGTTGTCAGCTTGTTGTCATACGATCCCCAGATTATCTGTTGTCTGTGTTACTTGTTGTATGTAATAATCCTTAATGGATTTTCCTTTGTTTATTTTACAGTTTGCTATATCTAATAATGTTGAACTTACAGGAAATTTTCTCGAGGGAATCATTCAGCAACACACGTGCACAGCCGGAGGATGTCATTGAAGGTTGGCGTCCTAAAGTAGAGGGTTGATGAAATCCACTCATCTACTCTTTTCTTTCATTTGCTTGAGTCTCTAAGGCTGCGTCCGACTCTAGTTGAGTATATATTCAGCAACATTCCACTGTAGAGTTGAATACCAACATCGTTATGTAATTTAGTCTTGATTATTCACCATGAACTAAAGCATAATTGTTATTTTATAGTCGGCCACAGATTGTAACATGTTAGGGAGAGGCCATGAAGCATGTAGAGCAAAATAATTGCACTCTGCAAGAGAAATTAGACTTGCATTCCTTAAACGAGTGCTGATGTGCCATTGACCTTGGTCTTAATAAAAGAGGCAACTTTCCCTACCCTCAATATCAGTTCATATGTACACATCCAAAAAATTATCAAATGTGTATGTCTGAATGTGTGCAAAAAAGATGTATCTCTGAAATATCGTGTAGTTTTATCGGTCTGAATTTCATTTCTCGTGTTTTGATCTCCATCTCCACACACGACATGTGCTTTTAAGTCAAAATTTAGGGTTTTATAAAATATATAAAATGAATGTAAAGGATTGAATAGATAATAGTAGTTATTAGAAATGAAAATGGCAAGTTATTATTTATGGTTTTATTTGTATAATATAATGCATTAACCTATTTTTTTCTTGAGAAGCTAAATTAGCTCACTTAAATTAGCACAGAGAGAATCGAACCTAAGACACTTACCACTAGGCCAACCCAAGTGGGTTTAATGCATTAACCTATTATTTATTGGTTCTTACTTTTTTAAAATAATTCTTATTGGTTAAATTTAATCTATATTTTTACTACTTCATGTGTTTGAAACATAGTTGATTATTCAAACGTCAAAAAAAAAAAAAGTTGATTATTCTGCATCAAAAGCACGATCGATCATTTTTATTTCTAACAATTGTGCTGATTGTCTTGCCAAGCTAGGCCGATTAGTTTGTTGCTCTCAGTTTGTAATTGGAAAGTTTCTAACATAAGAATTAAGAATTTCTCTTCAGAAATGAGTGAAATCAAAAACCATATTAGGAATCATTCAGGAACAACATTAAAACATATATAATCCAATCTAATAATCAAAACATGCAACCATATGCTGTTCATGAAAAATTAAAATACACTACTTATAAATAAAATACCAGTACTTTCAAAAGTCTATAACAAAGCTACATTAGAGCAACATCATCAACACTTGAGATGAAATCATGCCAAAAAAACAACAAAAATAGTCTCAATGTTCTTCAACTCACAAACTTAGAAATTCATACTAAGAATCAATTCTAATACTCCCAATCATCATTACCATATGTATCTTCAAAAATGTCCACATTAGCTAAACCATCACCATCATTCTTCTTCATCATCGTCGTCATCATCAAAAAGTTGGTCATATAAAGTGTAGTTTGGAGGTCGGAAATCTTTAATTTGCTCGTTGCACCTTTTTTCCAAACTTCGACTCAAATAACGACAATCAAAATCTTCCAAATGTAGAGATTCAAGAAGACGACAACCATTAAGAATGGCAAGAAACCCAGCATTGTTAATTAAAAGATTAGACAATTTAAGATGTCGTAGTCCAGACATAGTTTTTGCAATAGCAAATGCCTCATCATAACACTTGACCCGAGGGTAACTAAACATCTTCAACAAAATTAATGATTTCAAAAGAGGGCAACATTGACCAATTATTTCAAGAGTGTCTTTAGATATGTCATGTACAATATAATTTCAATCTTCTCTAATAGTGAAAACTTCACAAATTCTCTCAACCCTTTATCTGAAATTCCATCACAAGCAAGAAGTCGCAATCGACGTAAATGACTTGCCCTGTAGAATATTATTAATAACAATACGTAGAATTTACTAAACCATGCAAAATATATTCATGAAGTGTAAGAAAAAGGTATGTATAACCATTGTAAGGTTAGATGAAACTCCAAGAATGATCAGTGTTTGTATATAACACATTATTATATCACTGGAAATGAAACAAACAAAATGAAACTAATTACCTACGAACCAAATATTTGAGAAGGTTCGGTCCCGATCAGCTCGATATTAATGTCTTTCAAATGACCACAACTTAGATCGATGGCACATCGACATATCCTCTCCAAAAATCCGGAACTTAATGAAATAGAAAGATCGCTATGGATGTCAATGGTACGCCACCTGAGAGGGTCCTTGCAAATGTTCCACCAATGAGGACACACATTACGTCCCGTTGTCACAATTTCAGCAATATCAAGTCTTTGGAGTATGTTCTTCATCAAGTCTACCGGAAGTTCAAGCCAGTTTGGCTTTGTGATCTCACCTTTCGGTTTCTCAGCACACAATGCCATCATGTGACAAAACGATTATTAAAGATTTCATTTATGTGTAATACTTATATGCTTTTAACTTTTTTTTTTTGAGTAAATAGGCAACTACTCCCCTGAAATTGTAAGTTTCGTCAATTACCCTCCTGATATTAACAAAACTTCAATTATCCCCCTGAAATTGCACAACGTTAATCAATTTATCCCCTCCGTCAAATTCTTCTGTTAGTCAACATGACGTTTTGTAAATACCCCCTGAAGTTTTAATCTTATGTGCAAAATGTCCTCCGAACTTGAATATTTATATATATTTTTCTTTTTATCCTTGACTCAAGATATTAAAGGCAATCAATTAAAATATGGATATGCATTACCATGTATGTAAGCCACTTATTTTGGAGTAATTGTGCATACTTGCCTGAGTTTACATAGGCTAAGTGTACGTAGCTTTCTAATTTGGCACAGAATTGCAACAACTCAAATGTGGGGAAGTGGTGCATAGGAATCATATGAAATTTTAACTTTCATTTTGTACTGAGTTTTAGTGTTGCTAACTGTTTTAATTGTGGAGGATGGTACTATATAGAGGGTAGTGAAAATTGAGTGGAATGGAAAACTTTTGATTTTGACTCCCTAATATAGCGCTTGGTAAAAATATTGGAAGATGGAAATGACAGAAAATAATGATTTTCCTTTTGGTATGATAAAAGTGGCAGAAATTGCGGACCCAAATCGAAATTGAGCTCTTAACATTCTGCTTTCAATGCCACAATTATTTTCTTCAATGTTGTAATCACATGCAAAATGATTTGTATCCAAATTCCTCATTCCCTCTATCACTACCATTAATTATTAAAGTTAATTGTTTGCCTTTAATATCTTTTGAGTCAAGAATAAGAGAAAAATTTATTTTCAAGTTCGAGGTATTTTGCACATAAGTGGAAAACTTTATGGGGTATTTGCAAAACGTTACGTTAACTAACATAAGAATTTGACGGAGGAGGTAAATTGATTAACGTTATGCAATTTCAAGGAGTAATTGAAGTTTTGTTAACGTTAAAACTTACAATTTCGAAGGGTAATTGCTTGCACAATTATTTTTACTGTGCCGTGCAGAACTATCCGGCTACCCAACTAACTTTGAGAACATGTAATGTAATTTTCTTGAAAATTGTAATGGCGTAATTAATACTCCAACTTTTAGCCGTCCGATACAAAATGTTCCAATTGAGATGTGTGTTTTAATTCACAAATATTATTTATAATTTTAATGTGGCAAGATATAATTCTTTTTCAAAAACATATTCATTCGGGTGATGTTAACTTGTGTTTTAGGGCACATGTTAAAGATGCAATAAATGATAAATATTTATTATAAAACATTAATTTTTAATTTAGAAGAATAAATTAGCACAATTTTATAAATAAAATTTCCACTTTAGATTTTCGCACTCTAAGAACACAGGTTAACATTTTCATATTTTTAAAAGGGTTTTCAATCCCATGCAAAGAGAGTAAAAATTGTGCCCAGTTCATCTCAAAAGATTCTTTGGTGTAGTGGTAGAGTAGAAATGAAGAGCAAAAGGGTTTTCTATCCCCTTTTATATTGACAAACTATTTCCAATCTCCCTTATGTAATGTTTTATTTTCTGAGTCAATCAACCTTTTGATTTGATTGGAAAAATGAGGTGATTAAACGAAAAGAGATCCAATTCATTTAAAAAGACCACAACTTTTGTCATAAAAAAATGGCTTAGAAGTGTTTGTTTTCTTGCATGATCAACCATGTAACATATTCCATTTAAAAAGGATGTAATAAACCACATATATCATTTATTGAATGAACTTTAAAAATAAATCTTTTCTTATATTCGAAATTGGAGGTAGTATATCTTTTCCTAGTACTAATTGACAACAGAACATCTAGATTGGTAAATAATCATATGCAGTTTCATACCTAACATTATCCAAAGAAAATCTGAAATTCCATTCAAGCACTTTTTAAGATAAAAAATAAAACTAAATCATAAATAACCAATAATTCATATTTCCCTTGCAATCTAAAAACTTTTTAAAACTGGAAAATTGTTCTCCTATTTGCAGGGGCTTATACAAATCATAGTTAACACATCACACTATAGGTCCTAATATGGTCCTTCTCACATCTAATTTTTGGTGCTCGAATGTACTTGAGAACATGGTTGTTTTTACTCTACTCACCAAAGAAGAAAATAAAGGGTGCTTAGTTCATCTCAAAAATCCAAATATCTACAGCCTCAATTTACAGCTCGACCAAGCTCACTCGGTAGACAGCCTTATCAACCAGAAAACATTGCTCTTGACAATGATCTGCCATTAATAGCAAATATCTGAAGACATCAGTTAGAACTCAAGATATATATTTCATGACAAACACATAATCACACGATCTCCACAATACAACACCAAGAAAAATGCTCAAAAAACATGCATTTCACTTTACATTTGAAGATACATCATCAAATTTAACTCTTGAGCAAATATGCAACCCATAACAAAATCTACATGACATATTCCATTGTTCCATTAAAAAAAAACTGAGGGAGATAAGTTTCATGTACAATAATAATAATCTGATAGCTGATGGAAGAAAGCAAAACAAAAGTAACACACATATCGACTACCAATTGAAAAGATAGCTAAAATAGAGCTACGTACATACCATTGTTGTTTTTTCCTGAATTCAGTAAGCACCGGATATATGTTCTTAAAGGCTGTGTAAATCTCATCTCTCGACTATAGAATGGTAATGAAAAAATTAGTCAAATAACTCATAAAAATAACAAAATATAAAAAATTACATCAGAATATCTCAAGATCATTCATTACCTTGGATCCTTTCAGATGAATTTTTCCCGAGTCGAATATATACAAGACTATCTTTGGTTGCTTCATTTCATAGATTAGCCATGGAAACAACACTGGGTTATACTACAGCAGGAACAAACAAGCAAGTTCAATATGTGTTTATCATCCCTTAAAACTTACAAGTTCTAGTATGGAATGAAATTAGGAAACCAACTGCACTTGAGCAGACAAAATTGAAAAGGGTTCTTTGCATCCATTACACTTTACCACACAAAAGCATCATAACTGAAAATACTATACAACTAGTTCTTCCCATTCTAGTTTCGTAATGGATAGATTTATAAAAAAACCAGATTATTGATTCAGATCAGTTCCAAACTAGCTTTTACACTCGGATCTGGCAGCCACTAAACTAGTTAAGATGTCAGATCAGATTTGCAACGAATAACCTTTTGACCAAGTGTAGTTCCCAAACGGACCTGGCAGCCACTAAACATAGATTACTAAATTGAACGTTCCCGCAAAATCCGAAACCGTTTCAGTACAGTTAGCCTCAGCAATAAAAATTAAACCCTAATTATCCTCATCGAACCCTGATCACACCATCTCCTTCTTTTTACAAACCTTAAATCCCAAACCCTAACTCCAATCTAGACATCTTAATTTGCATGAACTTTTGTGGTTCATTCATCTTCAACACGGAGGCTCTCTTGCCAGTTCTGTTTACTAAGGTTGAAGAAGGTTAGTTTCTATGCAGATTGCCGAAGTGAGCCTCACTGTCATAGATGAATGAAGCACTAAGGTTTATGAAAGTGAAGATGAATGGTACGATCAAGGTTGTTGAGGGTAACTAGTTAAATTGTGTACTATGGCTAACTACAATGAGTAGATTTGGAATTTTGATTGAAACATTCGATTTAGCAACTGATGTTTAGTGGCTGCTAGTTCTGTTCACGAACTGCACTGAGTCAGAAGAGTTCGGTTAGTGATCCGTGTTTAAAAATTCAGTTATTTGTAAAATGCTTTAGATCAATTAAATAATTCAAGGAAACACAAAAATCATGCAAAATATTATTGAAAAGTATGGTATGCAATGATAATTATATGTAAAATAAAAGTCATCACAAGCCTAAACAGGCCCTCATAAGATTTAAAAGATAAAAAATAAAAACTTCATATGATTGACAACAATCTAGAAAATATCACATGCTCCATAGGACCAGAAACACTACTGGTTACTGCGACAAATTGTTGTCAAGACCAGTTTTCCACTAAATTCACCTGGCAAAACAAAAAATGATTGCTTCATTTTGTACTTACACTAGAGCAAGCAGCATGGGAATTAGCAAGACGTTCAAGGTGTATGGGGAACTTGACATCACAAGAGCCGACAATTTCCTGAATCTTAAAATCCTAAAGCGCAATAGAAAAGGAATTAATCAATGACCAAGAAGTGGGAAAAATGATAAACAATTTTGGATGAAGCTTTTTAGTGGAAGTTATGCAATAAGCGAGAGTAGCCGCACCTTAAATTTAGTTGGGAAGCCCATCTTCCGGATGATTGCTGCAAACTGAAGAAGGAGACAGAAATTAGAATAGTGTTACCAGGAGTTTATTTTTCTACAAGCTAACATTAATGGCAAGGTTCTCCAGTCTAATGAACTTCGAATCAGAAGCTTTAATATACATGACGATAGAGGAATGATCTTAGAAAAGGACATTAGTATACCTTACTTGCCGCCAATTTCGACTGGCTCTCACTCTTAGCTCCAGTACAGACCTAACAGTGGAAATTAAATATGAAAAAGCTGAAGAAACATAAATCCATTACAAGCAACATGCTAAAATAATGTTATTGTCAGAATAGCAATAGATGTCCCTCAAAAATAAATTAAGGCAGTAAAAATGGATCCTATTGTAAATTCTGCAACTATATTACAAGCACCAATAATGCTAAATGAGTGGGAAAAGGACAGATCTGTTTATGAACTATTCAATATAGCATTATTGGCATAAGTAGTAAAAATACGTGTCCACTGATCTCATTAGCATAATTAAGTAAAACACAAGATAAGAAAAGGGGATTCAATAAGAAAACTGTACAACTCCGAGTTAATTTCCAATTTTATACACATGTTATCTGGGATAAATCACGGAAATAACTATAAAATGGACTACTGCCGTAACAATAAAAAAAAAGTGTATTTTAAGTACTATATAAAGAACACCTAAGTAAGGAAACGTGACACAAAAATTGGGGCCTAAGTCATCCTTACAAAACCGGTTTGTACGGTGAGGAATGCCTCTTCTTTAGAAAGTCTTCTCAAGAATCCTATCTATCCGATGTGGGACTAAATCCCACCGAGTGTTGGCCGCTAACAAAATGCACCGAAGCTTTGTCCAATAAATTTTTCACACAATGAAACTTGAGAAATATCTATATAACTGGAATAGCTTTTTTGTGCAGAATAAATATTGGGGTTTTTCCATTATCCTCTCTCTCTTAACATAGTGTACGTGCCTTGGAAGAGAAACCCTTTTTCATCTCATTCCAAAAGCAACAAAAGGGACATACCATCATTCCAAAAGAATTGATTTGTGCTTTTGATTCTGGTGCCCTGATCCTCATAATCACAGCAGGATGACGCTGCAAAGATTCAAATCACATACATCAGCACTGCAGACAAATAACCAACGATCATGATAACATATCAAACATGTAATTATTGATAATTGATTTCAGATAACACAAGCGTAGCGCATAAGTGGCTGACATAAAAGGTAATACTCATAAAAAATCTTATAGATGAACCAAAGCTTCCATAAGGTGGCATTCACAATTAAGAAACCAAACTTGCCTGGGGATTGTACTCTGAAGTAGGAGCTTGAAGCTTAATGGATTGAAGGTCCAACTTACAATCCAAATTGACAGTTGACACAATATTTCTGGCAATACAAATTCAATCGTAGAATAAACATACACATACACATACACATACACAAGGGCATCAATTCCATTATTACTTGAAAGAAAAAATGGGATACTCACATAATGGTGGGAACAATCCCAGAAGGATTCTCTTCCATTTGATCTTTCTTTTGTATGCGTGTGAACAGAGCCGAGTGGCAGTTGGTGTGGAACGGCGTGAAACGAAGGGAGGAGCACTGAGGTGAGACTCTACTCACGACTCACAAGTGTTGATTAAAAAGTCAGTTAAATCACAATTTCCACTGCAGATATAAGTTAAATTCTTATTTGATTGAGGTATATTTCCAAATAAATATATAATTCCTTTCCCAATGTGCATACAAATTAGGTTCCGTTTGACATGGACAAAAGTTAGTTTATAACTTATAAGTTTGTCCGACAAAAAAAATCTGTTTGGCAACTGTTTTTTCACCACAAACTTACAGTTTATTTTACGAGTTTATAGCTTATTTTTCAGACATTATTTCAAATAGCATTTGAGCAATTATAATTTATAGCTTATTGCCACCAAAGAAAAAACAACTTATAGCTTATCATCTTTTCTTTCATTTTTACCTTGTTATTTTATCAAAAACCCAATTTTATCCATTATAATTTATTACTACTTTTATAATTTAAAATAATACATTAGTATAATAAATATAACTCGTGACCTTAAAAAGCAAATATACCTGGTTAATACTCCTTTTTTATTTTTATTTTTTATTTTTTAAGAAATGCCTCGTTAATACATGTGCAGTCGCTATATACCAATTTAAAAACGTCTGTTTTTATTTTTTTTATTTTAGGAATTTCACTTGGTCTGCTTGTTACTAGCCTGCCACTTCATTATTTATTTATTTATATATATAAGCTTAATATTTGTTTTGTTATTTAATGATCAGTTAACAAACAAAATAAACTTCCCCTCTCTCTTCGCTCCTTCTCAACCCCTAATCGTCACCAATTTCTTTTTCTTCTTGTCAGAAGGGTGATTTAAGGTCAATTTTGACCCAAAAATCACCCCTCCGAGTTGTTTTTCCTTAGAGTCCGTTTGGTACACATGATAAGGAGATAAGATATGATTAAAATATCTTATCCTGAGTTAATTCGTCGTTTGATGCACCAACAGGAAAGGATAAGTTTAACCGATTTCTAATCCTATCCTACTTCTCTTTTGTTGTTTTTATCCTTAGTTTTTGGTGAGTTAGCAACCTGATAGCAAATAGTTATCACACGTGTATCCTATATTCACCCCAACACATCCTTCGACTCCCACCACTGCTTCTATTTCTTCATGTTTTGTTGTTATTTTTTATTTTTTTTCTTCCAATTTCCTTGATCCAACATTTCAATTCCATTCAATTCCAACAATTTCTTTCCACTCTTATGCCTTTTTTCCCAATCAATTTCAATTGGCAACACACATATGAATTTCCAATCTGATTTCAATTGATATGAACAACTTCACAACTCAAACTCTTTCATCTTCTCTGCAGATTCAATTAATGGAATGATGAAGAATTTAATTTCAACGGAGCAATTGATTTCAACTTTATGTGAGGAACGATTTAGTATTTCTTTTTTATTATAGGATTTAGTATTATGTGGTTCAACTATGTCACTTTACGGAATGAATGTTATCTGTCTGGTGTATAGCTCCCAGTGTTAATATAATTTCATATTTTAGCCATTAAAAAATTAAAGGATGTGGATTTTTCCCCTTATCAATTCCAATTGGCTGCTGCACGTGAATTGGCGGTGGCAGCGATGGCTTCGCAGTTGGTGGAGTTAGGAGTTAGGGTGAGGTTCTTTGTCGGCCGAAGATGGAGGTTCCACGACGGTGGTCGAAGAGAATAAATATGGTATGTTAGAATGACGAAGGAGACAAAGGACGGAGATGAATATGGTGCAGTGTTGTTAATTTGTTCTTATCGTGTCAATAACAAATGTACACTAAACACATGATAGGATAAAATAATGTTATCATCTCGCTTATTATACGTGCACCAAACGCATGACATGATAAATGTCTATCATGTCACTATCATATCCTATCTTTATCCTTTTCCTAATCTTATCATGTCTCTATCATATCATGCGCACCAAACGGGCTCTTATATTCTAATTGAATAAGTGATTTCACATATTTTCTGTTTTCTTTCGATTGTTTTTGTGATTTCGTCGTCTCTGAACGCTTTGTTTGTTTTGATTTCTCGTCATTGTGCAGTGTGTTTTTGATTTCCCGTCTTAGTGCGGTGTTTATTTGATTCAGATTGAAAGATTAGCTTTGAGCAAGTGTACATCCGATCAATGACAATGACTTTGGCGTCGTCAACGTTGCAGATCCGACGAAGATATGAATATTCCGGAGACTTTAATATAGTCGTGTTAGTCATATTTGTAGGCATATGTACTTTGCCATTTTATGCTATTAACATGGATGTTGTGTGTTTGTTCACAGATTCATTCTTTTTGTTTTTAGCGAATTTGAATTTGTATTGTATCGACGTAATCTATCAATTTGAATGAATGAATATCGTTTATTTTTGTAAAAAATAAAATAAAAATATACCTCCTTGGTTTTGAACTAGATAAATCTGTAAAAAAATTGTTTTACGTCTATTTAGCTCTTACTTTGCTAATAATGCGTTTAATTGTTTTATAAAGTAAAAACACTAAATAAATGTAGAATTTAATTTATAATATAAAAGGTATATTAGATTAATAAATTTAAATAAATTTTATTATGAATTAAAAATATTCTTTTATGTCATTTTACATTTATTAGTTAGTTGAACCGCTAATTTTACCAAACAATTCAACTAACTTATCAGCTATCAGTCATCAGCTAGCTTATCAACTATTCCTTATTTTTACCAAACAAAGTCTAAAAAGCTTTCTCTAATAAAAAAAAAACTAAATTTTACCGGAGATCCTTTAGGTTATTAGGTTATTTAATTGTAACAACTGGTCCTTTAAGTTTTTTCGTACCATTTACGCCTTTAAGTTATTTTATTGCAACAGGTTAGTACTTTTAGGATTTTTTTGTAACATTTTGATCCTTTAGGTTATTTAATTTTAATTTTTAGACCTCAAATAGCTTATATTTTTAAGATATGAAATCTTCATATTGTTACAGTTAAATAACTTAAAGGACTTTATAGGTACGAAAAAAACTTAAAGGGCCAACTTATTACAATTAACTTAACTACCCGTTTGTAGAACTACTGACACAGAGAGTATGTTGATGAACCTCTAAGAGAAAACCATTGCGAATTTAGAAACTTTAGTTTAAGTCTATGTTTCAATTACCTTTGAGGGAGTAAGAACCTCACGTACATCTACTTGTGAAGGTGCATCCCCCTATAGGATTGACGACCTTAATCATTGACTCGTGTAGAAACTTTGGTGTAAGGTTGCAACTCGACAGTTGGAGGGGAACAACACTCCAACGAACACATCACTTAAATAGAAAACATAAACTCAATATCTGAAAACGCTTGATCATTAATTAATTCCAACAAATGAATAGAGGAAATTCAAAAAATTCTAATCGCCGCTAACATTCTGCAATCAAAAATAGGCTACTCCTAAACTCTCGCTCTGAGCAAACAAATCAAACTGCAAAAACTTCCCCTTACCTTTTATTTATTTATTTATTTATTTTCTGTTCTTAAATAAATAACGCGAATTGTTTAGTTGGAACGACAATTACTTGTATAATTTCTCTAAATATAATTCATTAATATCTAGTAAATATGATTTAAATTCATATCCTACTTGTATAATTTTCTACTTGAATTTTTACTAGATATTAAGTAAATAAATACGATTTAAATTCATATTATTATTGGTCAAGTAGCCTAGCGTTAGGCTGTATTTTTTAGTATGTGTTTCGACATGTCGACATGAAAGAAGGAAGCCTCGACAAGATTGTAGTTTTCGAATGTGTTTTAGTTTCTAGGCACATGATTTGTTGAACATCTTTAGTTAAGTTTGTTTGCCTTTTCTTATGTTCATCCCAATTCAGTTTTCTTTATTTTGTTCATAAACAAACTCGTGAATATGATGAACATGTGAAAAAGTGGGGTGTCAAAGTTTGAACCACCGCCTCTACATATATTATGCATTGTCCCTAATAATTGAGTTAAGCTCGCAAGGATGATTTAAATTAATATTCTACTTGTATATGATTTAATTCATATTCATATTTTACTTGTATATAATTTTAAAACCGGAGCAGTACTCTATTTCTTTGGCTCATAAATTCATAGTATATTTTTCCTTTTAATCTTTTTTGCATTAAGAAAAACATTTATACGGAGGGAGTAACAAATTTCTATTAAAAATGAAACAGTATTGTAGGAGTATTTTAATTGGTTATAAATATAGTCTTTGAAGTTTGAATGATCATTTAAGTAATTTAACATTAGAATGTTCTTGAGAGCGGAAGTTTTTTCAAGCAAATTCCCCATATTTTTTAATTAAAGTTTTGTAAAAACGATCCTTTCAAATTCAAACATTTATTCCTTAAAACAAAACATTTATTGGAAAGTGGAAATATAGCAACTTTTATTATCATGGGAAACCTGTATCTCTTTTAACCGTTGGGTAACCCTGTTAGTGTTTATTGAGGCACACGCCAGATAATATTTTTTCCAAAGTTCATTGGAAATAGAAACTATGTTTTACTTTTACAACGTTTAGTTTTCACATTCAGCGTGTATAAAATGGTTATGATTCTGGAAGCAATTTTTAAGACCACTCGTTCACATATATGAAATGGCATCTAGTTCTTTTACTTCAAAGGCAGCAGAATTATGTAAGAGCACACCCGTGCCAAATTGGCTTGAACTTCCTAGAGACATCACTGCAAACATTCTTCAAAGGCTTGATACCATTGAAATTGTAACAAATGCATGTCAAGTTTGTCCTCAATGGTGGAACATATGCAAGGATCCTCTCATGTGGCGAACTATTCGCATGATTGACCTTGACGCTTCAGATTACGATTTAGTTGAGATTTGTCGCTATGCCATTGAACGTAGTTCTGGTCATCTAGAAATCATCGAAATTGAGTCTTTTTGCAACGACGATCTCCTTGAATGCATAGCTAAGAAGTAATTACTATTATT
>Ga0228710_1005391_pt1 | contig 19882 bp, 10 predicted proteins | sample MedpolnodulmetaG_FD_177995 | JGI IMG/M metagenome (GOLD analysis project Ga0228710, IMG submission 177995) | Root nodule microbial communities from Medicago polymorpha collected in Santa Monica, California, United States - pink nodules | ecosystem: Host-associated > Plants > Roots > Nodule... | reverse complement strand
ATAGAGAATTTTGATTATTTTTTACAATAAAATGTAAAAAAATTTGGTATGATTTTTATAAAAAATGAAATGATGTTTTTTCTTATAAAATGATATTTTCTAAAATATAATGTCAACAAACACCTATTTTATTCATAAAAATGATAATTAATTTATAAAAATTGTAAGCGAGAGTACCGGTACACCGTAATTTGCGGGTGTACCGTAGAAATTCCCTAAAAATAATATTAAACATAGACATTATTTAGAAATTATTAAGTCTTCAAATATTGAATTCTAACACAAATATAATTACTTTTTTACTTTTGGATATTTTTGAGGATTTTTTATGAAACACCCACTTGTTTTTTAGAATTAGTATTTTAGTAAAGATATAACTAAAAAGTGGTTAAATACACCTTGAAGTGCATGTCGCTAAAACACACATTCTAAAAAATAAGTGGGTGTAAGTTAGCAACATCTATAAGCATTTGCTAGAATACATCTAGTTATTTTTTAGAATGAGTATTTTATCATTAGATAACTAAAAAGTTGGTAAATATACCCTAAGGTGCATGTTGCTAAAATACATCTAACAAAAAATTGATTCATCCAACAATTAAACTTGAGTTTTCTCGAACAATAAATTTTATTTCAAACTTATTTTTATGGCCATGAACCAAACCTTGTCACAAAAAAAAAAAAAAAAAAAAGTCATGTACCAAACATAAATTGCTTTGTCAATTTCAACCTAATCAAGTTCAAAATACAAATTTCATTCAAAATTCGAAATACAAACGTTCACCCAAAATATAGAAAACTATGATATTCCACCAATTTGAATAGAAGTACAACGTAATTTATTTCATACAGTATAAATTAAAAGTTATAAGAATCTTATTGATATGTACAGATTACAAAGTTTTCACAAAACATGTACAATTTAAAACCACTAAGGTCGTGTATGGATTTTCATGAATAAATATATAAAAAGCTTTGATGGTATGGACCAAGTCAATAAACCGACATTAATGGCAACCATGATCTCAATCGCCACAACCACCTCCACACCCTCCACCACAACCACCTCCACCGTCTCCATCACCTCCACCACTGTGCCCTCCGTCTCCATGATGACCGTGATTTCCAGATGAAGTTGTGTCAACAGGAGTCGTTGCTATAGCAGCAGTCATAAAAACCATGTTGCCATCTTTGGCACCGTTATCACCTCTATATTTTGTGGCGCTAGCTTTAGAGGCATGCATGGCTTGAAATCCTCCACCGTTCTTGTATGTGTTATTGTAATCTCTTTTCTTTCCATGTCGTGAGCAAAAATTTCCCATAGCTATACGTTGTTGGGTTCAAAGACTTGGTTTCCGATGCAGCTTTCTCATCCTTTATATATAGTATATTTTATGGTCAAGACGGTGTTTACAAGAAAAATTCTATGAAGTTCTACGCAATTAATATGAGAACTATTCGCATGCCATATACACGTATGACGTTATAATAACTACCTAAAGAAGCATGACTTTTTTTGAAGTCATGCTATTAAGACTTTAATACAATTTATTTAGGGGAAGACTTTAACACAATTTTTGGGGGAAATCTTTAACACAATTATCACAACACATTATCTATCACAGTTTATTTTAGAAGATTATGTGTACACAGTTTTTTTTTTTGACAAAAACAAAATGATATTCATTCATTCAAATCGAGAGATTACATCATTTAACACCGCTAAAAACGTAAAAGATGAAACTTCGAACAAACTCATAACATCCAAGTTAATAGCATACAAGGTATAATGCCTACAAAAATATATGATAAAATTAAAGTGACCGGAATATCCATGACCTTCGGATCTACAACGTTGACGCCCAAATCTTTGATTGAATAATCGATCTTCAATATGAATCAAATGAACACACGGAAAATCAAACAACGCCGCACAAGACGACGAACAACAAACCACCACACTTAGATGATGAAATCACAAAGAAAAAAACTTAGATCTATGTGAAAATCACTTATTTAGATTGAAATATAGAGAAAACGATGAAGAGGGGTGATTTCAGGTCAATAATTGACCCAAAACCACCCTTCAATGGAAAATCTGGAAGAGAAAACCTAAAGAGAGAAAATAGGGCCGGCTTGTTGGAGAAGGAGGGGAAGACAAGAATATTTTTTTTATGTGTACACAGTTATAAGTTTTTTTTTAATGGTATATATATATACCATTAAAAAAAGTCATATACAGTTAGTCTTCAAATATATTCTTTTTTTTTTTAAATAGTTTTCAAATTACTTAATGCATTTATTATTATGTTTTCTCCTTCTAGATCAATTTGTTATGAATTTTTTTAAGCAAATTTGTTTTGAAAGATAAAAACTAAATTGTTGGATACATCTATATACGAAAGGCAATATAGTAATCTATCCTTCTTAAAATGAGTGACCATTTTATCAAAGAATTGTTCCGAAATGATTGACATTTACAATTTTCAACGTCATATTAATTACTTTTTTTCGATTATATCCTAATTAACATTACTTACATCACTAAAAGTTATATATTCTACTTTGTATGTGAATCCACCAATACATAGTAGTGACGATAATTTAGTAAAAATAATATTCACTAATTTCTTTTTTATATGTTTTTTAATGTGTTAAATTATCAATTAGATCTCTCGTTTTAAGACCCATGAAAAGTAATTGTTTCACACAATATTTACACATTATACTACTCCTTAACTGTTTCCATTCAAAAAATATTTACACTACTCCCTACGTCCCTAATCTTTAGTCATTGAAGATCTATTTGGTATATAATAGGATATGGACATGATATATTATAAGAAGCTGAATGATGACATGATAGAATATGTTAGTGATAGGATATAGACAATTATCATATCATGTATTTGATCTACACATTATAAAAAATATGATTGTATTATTTTATCATCTCACGTGTTTGATGCACGATTGGTATTGAAATAATATGATAGATATATACATTTTTTAAATTAAATTTTGATATTTTAATTGACATAAAAAACAATAACTAATAAAATAGTTTTATATAATTGTAAGAAGTAATATGGAAAAGACAAACTAAGAAGTATTAGAAAAACACAAACAAATTGAGAGAAAAAATTTGATACCCAAACAAAAAAAAGTAACAAACAAACGAATTGAAAATTCCAATAAAAAAGAGGGAAAAAATAGAAGCTTTGGGGAACAAATCGATACTTTAGAAATTGGGATCAAAGGGATCAAATCCATACATGAAAAAATGAGAGCGATCACATATAGGAAGAGGAATCTAAAAACGAAAAACAAAATACGAAGAAAACGTTACATAAGATCATTTTATATTGATGCAACAAACAACAAAGTTAAATATAATATGATAGTTTTATCATCTTATGTCTCCTTATTTTACACCCCCAACGAATCCTTCAGATTCTAAAACACATATTAAGGAATAATAAAGTTAGATAGATTTAGATTACTTTATCCTTAATTCAATTAAAATCTAGTTAATGCATGTTTTTATTATGTCTCCTTATTTTATTTCTATTTAGATTGTTTTTAATGGTAACAGAATATCAATGGTATCCTAGTTTTTATGTTAATTATCTCACAATTTTAGTGATGAATCAAATACTTTTATTGGCTAAGATTTGGCTGTTTTGCAGAAGCTTTAATAGACCGATCCTTCTCACTATGGATGGAGATTTAAGTTTGTCTCTCACCATTTCATGAATATCAGTCCAATTTTTTGTCCATCATACTGATTATTACAACGTTTTTTCTTCTCAACAAAGATAGGGGAGTGAATGCCAACCAGCCGGCACTATTCCGGCGCTATCCCAATCCTATGAAGCACGGATACAGACACGGACACCGGACACGACACGGATACTGATACACCGACACAACTAATATTTTGAAAAAATGTCATAATTCAGTGTAATTACAAGTGTCGGTGTCGTGTCAGTGTCGAACACGTAATCCAAAGAGTGTCCGTGCTTCATAATGAACACAACGAAGATTTGTGTTCAAGTTCACCAACTTCCGTTCGGCATCATGGATACAACTATTGGAGATCAAGTATGATGAGGACAACAATTATGGCCTTTGGAGTAAATATATGAAAATTAGAGTGGAAATTGCTATTGAAGAACCACTCAAACAAGATCTCATACTTGAACGAGATGTGGGTGAAAATAGCATGCTGGTATTCAAATACGAGAAGTTGGGTATGTTTTGTTTTATATTTGGTTCTCTTGGACATACAAATAATTTTTGCCACAAAAAATATGAAAAAGATTTTGTTAATGGTGAAAAAAAGGTGAGGGTCTTATATCCGGGATGAGAACAATTCCTCCGTTTGTGGTAATTTGGGTAGTAAGTCGTTGATTCGGGGTCGGAATACAGAATGATGTATCCACCATTAATAAAGGTAAAGGAAGTCATTTAAGAGCACGTAACGGTTTTGGAAATTTCAAATCATATAATTTATTGTAGAGTTGTTGGGTCCACTTCTATGGTTTGAATTTCTCAAATTGTTATCTTCTCTAAAATGAAATCTTTGACACTCATTAATAATGGTCTCGTCATTTTTCCGGCCTTTGGAATTTGCATTTCGACCACCAATCAACCACTTACTAGTTACTTTACCATCTCTCCGGAGGAATTGTTCTAAGTCTGGAGATAAGACACCCACCTTTTTTCACCATTACAAAAATCTTTTTCATAATTTTTGTGGCAAAAATGTTCTCTATGTCCAATATAACCATAGATAAAACAAAATTTATCTAACTTCTCGTACTTGAATATCAGCCAGATATTTTTGCACATATCGCCTTCAAGTAAGATCTTGTTTGAGTGGTTGTTCAATTTCAATTTCCATTCTGATTTTCATATATTTCCTCCAAGAATCATAGTTGTTCTCCTCATCAAAGATGACCATTCAACAAATATGACTTCCAACTAAAGCACCTATAGTTGTATCCATGAAGCCGAATGGAAAATGGTGAACTTGCACCCAAATCTTTGTTGTGTTCATTGGAATAGCCATATGGCCTTCACCTTCAACAACCTTCTTCAAATTGTTATCAATAAGCGAAAAACTTCCTTGAAATTTTCTCTCAAGATTACCCTTGTGACACAATTGAACCATAAGCTTATCATCCTTCATAGACAAAGTCATTTTTCCCGAAGGTTGCCACATCTATATTATAAAGGGAATACATGATTTTGGGTTGACTTTTTCACTTCCTACTATGCCCATAATTAACAAATTTGCTTATAAGGATGTTATATTATTTTTATTTTTCTGAAACAAAAAAGGTATATTATTGTCATTCGAAAAGATAAGAATTTATATCATATTTGTTATATTGATTAAGTCATTGAAAATATGAAAGTGAAAAATAAGCATACAAATAATTTTAGTCAAAATCATATTAATTTGAATCAAAATTTAATTATAACTATTGTTCGTAGTTTGTACGCATTGACGCAATTAAAATAACATGCCCATTTGAACACTAGTTTTCTATAAAAATAATTAAAAGGCATCATTTTAAATTAAAGCGAATAAGTGTAAATAACGGTTTTTGATACTAGCAAAATAGTTAAGGGAAAAAATAACGGTTTTCAATTTTTAAAGGGTCTCATTTAAAATTACACTTTAAACCTTAAGATTCGTTGGTTGGTCTTGGTTTCTGAATTTTATTGTGACATATAAGCAGGAATGTTCGTGGTGCGAGTTGGTTTAGTTTTGAGGTTAAAAGTCGGCCTAATCAGAAGATAAAAAAGTATATGGTTTGATTGGTTTTAAAATAAAAACCAAATCAAATCAAACCAATGCGGTTTGGATTGGTTTGGTTGTTGTTGTTTTTTTTGTCTAGTAGTCTAGTGGCTGAAGCTTACACAATTAATTAAATGTGGAGAAGTGAGGTGTCCGGAGTTCAAACTCAGGCCCTTGCATAAATTATGCAACGTCCCTACCAACTGAGCTAAGCTCACGGGGGACCAGTTGTTGTTTTTTATGACACAATATAGTGTTTTGTTTCCAACATCAAAATTAAGTTAAAAATTTAAAAACAACTTATTTCCATTTAAATTTCATCTAACATTACAATTTCATTTTCATCTAACAATGTTGTCATCAACATATACCAAATTAAAAAAATAGACCAAAACGTAACCCCGATAAGATAAGAAATGCAAGAGACTAAGATTTTATCATTCTCTAAGATTTCTCATTGAGTTTTCATAATTCAAGATATATCTAACATAAAGGTCTGCAAAAGGGTAAGTGGCATCAAACTAAAGCACATAAATACATTTTTGAAATATAAAGCAAAGAAGAAACCTAACAAGAGAAAAAATATGTCATTTTATAAAGTTCCCATTAAGTTTCTATGAGTATTAGGTTGGATGACATAAGTTTAACTAATATTTCTCTTATGTTGTGGTTTTGTGCAGTTTAGTTCGGTTGGTAAAATAAAAATTGCATACCTAACCAAACTGTGCAGTTGAGTCAGAAAAATGGTTTGAATATATTTGAATTAAATGTAGTTTTTGCTGATTCAATTTGGATAGACTCAGTTTGAGGCTTTTATATTGGGTTGGTTTAGTTTTGAACATCACTACATATAAGAGTAGTCAATCTAAATCTAAAAAGAAAAAAGATTAATAGATACCCCAACCACTCTTTGATACCTTGAGCGAAAAATATATAGAAAGAATTATACGATAGATGTGATAGTTGTCGGTGTGATAAGAAGAGAAAGATAAAAATAAAATAAAATATTAAATATATGTATGAAATTTAAAAGTGTTTAAATATAATAGTGGTTTAAAGTAGAAGTCTTTGTTTATTAACACATGACAAAACTTTTACACTTTTTTCTCTACATATATAGAACATGAATGAGATTTTGACAAAAATAAAAAATTGTTTGCCATCAACTTCCTCCACCAAAATCACCCCATCCAGATCCTCCTCCATCTCCACCATCACCATGGCCTCCTCCAGTTTCACCAAGATCAGCGCATAGTGAGAAACCTTCACAGCAACTTACCAAATAAAAACTCTTTCTTCTATTCAGCTTAGTTTGGTTTGAATCTTGAGGTCCTTTATAGCTTTGAGAGACATTATTACTCAAATATTTATTTTGTTTCTTCTTTCGTCCGAAGCAAAAACACCCCATAACAACCTGTTTCTGAATTCTCTATGTAGTTTTGTTTCACAATTTTATGAAAGATTGAAATCAAAGGCATGGCCTTTGGTAAATATATAGGTGATTAAAATATGGGTGTATGAACAATTCTTTGTCCGTGTAAGGCTTGATCAAATCAAACAATTTCGGTACGAGCAGGTACCCGTTGATTAAATTAATTTAAGTAAATGAGTGGTATTTCAACATTAAAATATTTGTGACAAGGCTACTCTAACAATTGAAATCAGTATGTTCTTTTTTATTCTTCCAATTTTTTGACTTGGTTGTTAAGACTAAGAATTTTTATTTTTTCAAGATTTTTTTTTTATTCTTTCAAGTTGGTACAACGCGATTACTTGTATAATGTTTATGGTTAAGACTAAGAGGACAATTAAGACTAGAAGAGGTCTTCACCATGTCAAAATAATGTGTATATTTAGTTATCCAATAATTTTTATCGGATCTCTTCGGTGTAAACCGAATATTTTTTACGTGCAACTGCAAAGACTAATTGTTTGAATATGATAGAATCACAATATATGATAAAATTCTCTCTCGATACATATTTTTTTAAATCTAAATATTCAAATTAAAAACATAAATATTGAAGCTTTAAACATAATAAGGGGTTTTTAGTCACTTTGTAGTGACCAAAAGCACCTTGTTGTTTTAATATAAGAGTGTGACTTAAATTTAATAAAAAAAATTAGAGAACTAAGTAACTAATAATAAATTTTCCAATCTTCTTAATTATTTTTATATCACTTTTACTTCTTTGTTTCTTTCAGCTGTTGTAACGCATTTTTATAGAACTAAGAGTTCGTTTGATGGTCAAGATAGGGAGACATGATATGATAGATTAATCATATCCTGTTTAAATCTTATGTTTGATGCACCAAAGTGATAGGATGAAATAAACCATTTTCTTATCCTATCCTAACTTTTCTTTGTAATTTCTATCCTGAGTATAGCCTAGGTTAGAAATTATCCTGATGAGATTAGAAGATCATTCTTTATTTATTATCTTGATATTCTGACATTTTTAAAATATTGTCATTTTTAAAATAATGATAGCAAATATTTTATATTATAATTAATAACATGCCATTTTTACAATATTTAATTAATTATGAGAGAAAAATTTTCATTTAATTATAATGATATCATGTTTGTTATCATGTGTGCATCAAACATATGATAGGATTAATGTTTATCATGTCCTTATCATATCCTATCTCTATCCAGCTTTATATCATATCCGGCTTCTATCCTATCATAACCATCAAACGGGCCCTAAGAGATCACACATTCACGTATTCAGGATATCAGTGGTCGTCCAATTATCATTAGACAATAAAAAAATTGAAATATTGAGCATGAATTTAAATCTTTTGATCTTGGTCATACAATTATTGGTGTTGTCTTGATTATGTAAAACTACGTGAAATTCCCAACTCGAGGGGAGTCGGTTAAGAGTGTGTTTGTTTGAGATTTTTCATAAAAAAAAAAAACTATTTTTTAAATAAAAGTATCACTTTGTCGTTTTTAAGTATTTGTTTAGGATTTTTTTTAAATATCATTTTATCAACAAAAAAAATCATTTTAGAATCTGAAATAAAAAGCTATTATAAGTAATTTTTCGCAAAACCTTTCATAAGGGTTAAATATGTCTTTGGACCTTATAAATATACCAAATTTTTATTTTAGACCCTCTAAAAAATTTCTTCGGTTTTTAGTCCCCAAAAAGTTTTTTATCTTCACTTTTGGTCCATTTTTTTTAAGTATATTCATATGTAGCATTCATATTTTAGGATCAATTTTTGCTGAAAAGTTTATAATATTGTAAGATTCTCTAAAAAAAAATAGAATTTTTTAACAAAACATGAATTGTTGAAATGATTTTATATTTCTAGAGGTTAAATATTCATATTTAATTCACGTTTTGTTGAAAATTTCAAATTTTTCAATTTGGGGAAAGATTTTTACAATATTCTACACAATTTTGTTAAAAAATACAAATACTACACATGAATTGACTTAAAAATAAGGATTAAAAGTGGTGATTGAAAAGTTTATAGGACTAAAAGTTAAAGAAAATTTTTAGAACGGTTAAAATAAAAAGTTGGTATATTTATAGAGAGAAAAAACATATTTAACCCTTTTTTTAAACAATGAGATAACATTTGAATAAGTTAAAAATCATATTTACCTTTAATTTTCTTTTTTTAATCTCAATTTTTTAATGAGTTTTTTTTTTTTTTAAATTTTAAAAAAATACTTCCAAAATAATTAGATAAAACTTTCTTCAAAAAATAATAATTAGATTAAAGCTAATTACTTTTTTTTTGTAATGGCCGGGGTTTGAACCACGGATCTTGCATATTTATGCATTGTCCCAACCAACTGAGCTAAGTTCACGATAAAAGCTAATTACTTGTTTGAATAGGCACAAAAGGTCTTGGATCGTAAATGTCAAATGTCATTGTAAATTACGTTCGGATGGTCGTTCTGCGTCCTTGTCATTGTAAATTGCTTTTGCATGGTAGGGTCGGAAATCTCTTATACCTCAAATGTGTTGCATGTAAAATTATACATCTTAGCCATGTAGGTCCGTTCTCATCATAAACTCTGCACTTCAAGTCACAAGTTGACATATAAATCATTTTCATTGCCCCTCACCTAAGAACGTGTACCTATTGAAGATATTCATTTCAATTTTGGAATATGCGGAATTAGCAAATCACTTTCATAAATTGTTTTTTTAACAAGTTAAAATGAATTTATTAAACATTATCGTTAGCAATCTTCTTCGTACAAGATGTGTCAAAAAAAAGTTTTAAAGTTCAATTCATATACAAACAAAAATAACATGTTTAACCAACGCCTAAACGTCAAAAGGATGCTGCCTCTAGCCATAAAGACCTACATAAACATTAACAATCTTTGTCTTTGACCACCAAAAAGACATATGTTTAACCGAATCAATAAACTTAGACAATGATTTTTCGTTAAAATTAAATTCCCTATTATTTCTTTCATGCCATATGACCCAAACAAAAGTAAACTAAATCTAGTACATAAAAAAATGCCTTGCAACTCAAACACAAGTAAGTTCATTAATTGTTAGTTCATGTTTTACAAAATGAATTTATCGCGGTTGAGTGACTGATACGACTTAAGCATAAGACGGCTCAAATCCTTGTTTTAAGTTTTAAAGAACACATGTTTCTATAATTTGTCTTCTATGAGGTACAAGGATGGAATCTTGTCAAGTGAAATGTAAATTTTTTTACTTTTTGTTTTTTCATTTTTAATAAAGAACTAAGTAACTGTTTTCTTAAAACAAAATTATTTTAATGTTGGTTTTAACTTTTAAACTTTCATAATAGGTTGGGTTGAATGATAGATAGGAAAGTAACCAAAAAAAAAAAAGATAGATAGGAAAGGTAAATTCACCCTCCAAAGCTACCTAACCAACATTCTCCTCATTGAAAAAGTATTATGTGTGAATGTAATAAATATATTCGATTCTCTACCTAATTACGCAACCACGCCTGGCTGATGACAAAGAGTAAAGAAAGTGCAAAATCAAAAGTGTCAAGCAAAGATGGATTCCTATAGAAATTTAATAAATTATTTCCAATTAGGCTAAGTTCATTACAGCTTTTTTATTAACATATATAGGATGTAAACAAAAAATAATAAAATTAACATATATAGGAAGAAAAAATAAAGGAAAAAGTAGAATGGTTTATCGGTAGTCGGCTTTATAGTGCAACGTTCTATAGGTCGACCTCTCTAAAAAAGTCAAATGAAAAACCAGTATGACCAATTAGTGGGATTTATTTTTTAAATTGAGTTTCACTAATCTTCAATTTGTGTCTATCTATCTTAGAAATGAATGGTAAGTTGATGGTAGATAAATAGAACAAACTCGAACTTACCTCTCTCTATTATTCTAACAATCAAGGTCGGCTAACCTAAAGTGTAAGGTGAGCTATTGCACAAAGTTTCAAAATTTGATGACCTAAATTCCACCAAAAATATTAAGTAGAAATGTTTTTTTTTTTAACAAATCAAAATGAGATATATTACGAAACCACTGGTGATGCCCCCCGCACAAGGTGTGCAAAAGGGGAAACACCCGAAAATATTTAATGAGTTATGGTGCTAAAATTAAAGCACCATCCAAAAATCTAAAAACTACAAAAGAACACCCATACAAAGAAAAGAACGGGGTGCTTCCATCAGATTTGAATCAAATTAAAAATTATAAACTTAATTGTATGAATAAACGCCAAATTCTTGTCACTCCAAAGCATGTAAGAGGTCTAATCCTTGAAGGAAGGAAAATGCATGTCTTGAAGGAACGAAAAAAAAACACTATCAGTAATGTATAGAACTTCAAATTTAGAACAATCTATGCATATATCTAGCTGCAACCCTCTATTTATCCACTAAATTCCAAAATCATTAGAGAACCCTCCCATGATTATAAACATATTTGATACTAACAATTCTATGTTTATATAAAAAATAAAAAAAATAACAAAAAAAGATACTAAAATTATGTACATCAAGTATACTCCAACCTATTGAATTACCTAACACAAAAAAAAATAGCTTATGATGATTAAATGATGGAAAACATCATACACAACCATGGCCGCCGCCGTCGCAACTGCAACCACCATTACCAGAGATACTATCACCATCTTGTCGAGGTTTGGTGCTTAGACAACAACATAGAAGAGCAACCAACAACATGAATCCCCATGCTGTAGCCAAACCTTCTAGCCAACTCAAGTAATTCTCCATTCTTCTTCTTCTTCTTCTTCTTCTTCTTACATATATATTCTTCTATGTCTCTGCCTTTGATCTTCAGCTCTTTTCATTACCTATATATACCACAATTAATTATGAGTTTTATGACTTGAAATCACCAAGGGGGGTATGAATAATATGGTATATCTTTACCTTTTAGGGAAAGAGAATAGTGATATTAATTGGGATGATAAGGTATTTGGGTATGATATGGAACGTAGCACATGGTATGAGCTTGAAAGAGTGCAAAAAAGCATGGGGCCAACCTGTGTGATTTTTATGGTCACACCTTAGCAGCACTATTGCTCATCATCCACCTCTTATAATCCTTTAAAGGCAAATGTTAATAAATTTGTTTTGTTTTGTCTGATAAAAGTGATTTTAATTGATTGGCATATATGCTTACAGCAAGAATCTTGTCATTGTCATTTTTATGGAAAAAAATTTGTTAATTGTCCCTTTGAAGTCCAAACGCGTTACAGCATTAATGTACCCATAAAGATAAACAATAAGAAGAAGAAAAAAAATGAACTTTTGTCTCCCACAAAAAGAAGAAGAAAACACTTTTGTCAAAAGAAAAAGAAAGGAAGTAAAAATCACCATTTGGTGGAATAACTCAAATGCAGATTTGTGACCAAAAGCCCTACAATGTCTCTTTTTTGAAAATGACATTGTGTTGTGTAAGTTCTTCAAAATACTAAATTTATTTTAAATTATCAAAATAGCCACGATCAGTTCGATTCAATTACATATTATGTATAATTACTACTTTGTATCAATCTTCATATCCAAACTGATCCAAAATATAACAGCAAACCGATTAAAATATCAAAAACACTATAAAACCAAATATTATTTGATTTATATGAATGTCCTTTTGTGTCGGATCAAATTGAATTTCGGATTGATTTTCAAAACCAAACCAATCCAGATACATATATTTTGATACTTTTTTTACCATGATAAATTGCATAAATCTTGTACCCAGTACAAATATTTCATTAATCTATTTTTTAATTTGTTTTTAACTTTTTAATACTACTTATTAGTTTTGTCTAATCTATTTATTTTTTACTAGTTCATATATTCCAAACGTAATTAATCATTGTAGTTATTTTAGGGGAATCATTGTAGTTTTAAAATATTAATTTTTAATATATTATATTTTGCATCAAAACTATTATTTTACCTTTTCTTTATAAATTAAATTAGATAAAATCTAACTTTTTAAGTTAGCAATCTGTCCCAATTAATTCAAACTGCACCAAGAACACCCCTGTGAATGTTTAGTATTTTTTAGTATAGTATATACTGTCAAAAATATAAGTTTACTATGATACTTGAACAAGCTATTGAATCATTTTAAAATTATAAACATATTAACTACGGTTGATTCCCGTGTATATACTGCGTGTCCTCCAATGGCTTTATTATTCACATTTGCAATTTTTGCAGAAAAAGAAAAAGAAAAGGAAATGTAATTGTTGTGTTATAGTTTTTACACAAGCTATGTAATTTGTGTGTTGTAGTTTTCTGCTACACACACTCTGTTCAAAAGAAAAAGAAAAAACTAACTGCACTTAATTCCAAAGAAATGTAATTATATTTACGAAATTAAATTCTGCAACAATTCACTTAATTAAATCACTACTTGCATTTAGAGAAATCAATAAAGTTAAAATATGAATGCTTTTGAAAAAGAATACAATTTCTAAGACTTCATGCAACGAATTATATAAACCATGAAAGACCTTGTATAAATCATGCTTTTGGATAGAATCGAAGTTCTATCCACTAAATAATAAATGCTTCAGATGAAGGCATCATGCAAGGAAAAAAACAATTTTTGTAATGTTTACCAAAACCGAAACCACAGTACCAAAAGAAAATATAAACCTAGAAATAAGAGCCATAAAAGTAATGGAAAATATCTTCACCAATTCCTCACAGCAATTAAGAATTCTGAGAACTAGTACGGTGGCAATTCCTACGTTACATGATGTATCAATATTCGAATGCTTCCACTAAAGATATAATAAACAATGAAATAAGTGTACTTTACAAAAACACGATTCTGAACATTTACAATCTGTTGGACCAGTTGGCAGCCTCCCCGGAAAGTTCCAATCCAATTATAAGAAATTGCTCCCACTGAAAAGCAGCATACAGCATAACCTAAAACAACATTTATACTACATCAGTTGCGCATTTCGTGTTGGCATTACGGTACAACTATAAAAGAGGTACAAAAATTTGGAAATCTACAAGGTAGAATGCTGATATTTCCATAATCAAGTGTATATAAGAATGCTTTGTCACAATTATACTAAAAAAATGACACCACAGAGCATAACAAGTTAACATCCCAAAATAATGAGAGTGGGCCATGGTCCTAAATCAAAAATGGATGAAATCCAAGTCTCTGCAGCCTCTAAGAAATCAAAATCAAACCAGAAGAAATCTACACTTTCAAGTTTTACACATCCCATTAATAAGCTAAAAGTCGTACTCATGAAACCCGATCCCTCTTTCAGTCACCAACTAGACAAGTTACTAGGCAGAATTTGAACAGAAATAGTGTTGGACACAAAAGGAAAGGAAACCACACTTTCTGCTCAATTTAAATAGACATCCTTTTCTGGATCAAAATACTATTAAAAAATCTAAGCAAGATGATAGATAGTAAAACAATTCATAAATCCAACAGAAGGGAGAGGCAAGATGATATAGTAAAATGATCTTGAATATTTTTATAAACTGAAAGAGTGAACACTCAGAGGAATTGAGTTCCGGTCGTGTTAAGACACCGCTCTGTATTTTATCAAGTACAGGGAGCTTGTTTTACAAGTTGCTTACACACAAAGCTGAAGACACAGAACTAAATAACATTAATGGAAACAACCCTATATACCAAAACCAAGCCTTATCCTTCCCAGCTTTAGGCTAACATATTTCATACCCTCTGTCTCTTGTTACCGTGTTTCTTTTTTACCTTCCTTTATCCCCCCCCAAGCCATATCACCCCGTCCACTCATTATGTTGGTTTCCCATCATCAATCTCCCTTTTTTCTTAATGGCTAAGTAATTTTATGAAAGAAGCACAAAGGGGAGAACAAGTCCCCACCTTGGCCAAGAAAAAGTTACACTGCTGGCTTCCCCTCAACTAACTACTCGTTTGGCAGCACCGCTCTTGTCCCATTAAAATTTTTGCGACTTCTTATGGAATTCACTTTCCTACCCATACTTTTATAGCCTGACACTTTTTTGTATCTCTGCCTCTTTATAAGCTAAAACTATCCCCTACCAATTGCTTTGATCTCCTAGTACAAGTATTGCCTACAGGTCCATCATATGAAGTATTGCCTAAGTTTTGGATAGAGCAATTAATTGAGAACTTATTTATGACAACTGAGATTATTATACAACAATAGAAAATATGCAACTTAACAGTGTTTGGCTCAATGGAGGGCAGGGGATGCAGGGGGAAGCATCTGATCCCACTTAGTGGGAAAAGGCTCGGGAAAGAAACAGTAGCGCCTGGACTATATTCTGGCTCTAGATACCACATAAAAATGTGAGGTAAAACTGTATTTTTCATTATTACTCTACTAGAGTTACAAAGTTATGTCCTCGTGAGCTTAGCTCAACTGGTAAGGACAATGCATCATATATGCAAGGTCCGGGGTTCAAATCCCAGCCACCACCAAAAAAAGAGTTACAAAGTTATGTATATATACATGAGTCCAATGGGTTTGGGCCTTATAACTAATAAAGTAAACATAAAGTATAAAAGCCCGGTTGTTGTAAGAGAGAGGAGATGGGAGGGGAGGAAAAATAAAAACTAATTTACTATTATTGCTTTGTAATGGGGAAAATGGAGAAATCTTTCACTTCTTGAGAGTAATTTTGTAGAGGAACATAAATGAATGCCTATGGTTAATATATTTTTAATATTGCACGTATTATAACAGCATAGATTGGACTACAAGGATTTATCCAACCCCCCCTAAAAATAAAAATCCTCCTCAAATACAATTTTTTAGTTCCCCAAATTAGGGGGATTATGCATTATGAAGAAAAATAAAACCCCCAAAGTCCTCTATCCCTCCTTTTTTTTTAAAACCCTCCCGCTCCCAACACCCAAAAAGACCCTAAAGGAATCCTAGCAGCAACAAGTGAAGGGCAGCCCGGTGCACTAAAGCCCCGCACACACAAGGTCTAGGAAGGGGTCCCACCATTTGGTGTATTGTACGCAGTCAACTTGAACCTGTGACCTTTTAGTCACATGACAACAACTTTACCGTTGCGCCAAGGCTCCCCCTAGCAGCAACAAGTGTTGACCAAAAAAGTATAACGGAGGGTGCTCAACAGTATACTGTTCAGCCGTGACAATAGTAGAGGATGCCTGACAGCAGTGTGTTGGTGTTTGGCTGTAACAACAATTGAAGGTGCCTAGATGTGACAACGATGTAGGGAGGTGGGGGGTAGTTTTGGATTTCTACATAAAATACATGGTATACTTCAAATATTTAATTTCATCTCTCTCCCTTCCTAATCCTTCTAGTATTAGAGGGTAGCCAAAATTAAGGAAAAGACATTTCAGCCACCTCTAACCCCTCTCCTTTGGCATCCAATTCCCCTTAAGTAAGTTCCGTGGTTCATTTCAATCAGATGCCTATTACTCTGTAAGTCTATAACATACATATCTACTTCCTCAAAAAAAAAAAAAAAAAAAAAAAAAAAATAATTTATAACTACTCTTAATCATGTCAATGTAACGTTGTATTTAACAAATTTTATGCAAAAGCAGACAATTATCAAGCATCTGAATATATATAAACGCCGTGGCAGAAAGCACTAACATTCAGTCCAGCAAATTTTATGTGAACTACAGCTCGCTGTAATTGCGCCATACAGCACGAAATTCTTCACGGAACGTGTTTAGACGTGCTTTCAGGTTAGGTGTTCTCAAGCTTGCATGCAGAATAGTAGCTGAAAAAGCGAGTAAAAACAACTTAAAAACAATAACAGAAATGTTAAATAATATTAAGATTAAAATTTCTCAATATGCAATTACCAAGAAGACCAATAGCCAGCGCCCATAGAACGGTCAGGAGACCAGCCGAAACAAACCAGAGAAAGAAGCTTGCTGTAAAAAGGGGGTTAAAGGACACTGATGTCAAAAACCGAATGGAAATGTAGCAAGGATTCGAAAAACATCCAAAATTATTAATATAGCGGGAAAAAATAACTGTTTCACAGGCTACATTTACCAGAAGAAAATATTGAGACAAACACCCAACGCGGCCGACCACAAATATAAATTGCTCTCTTAGCTGATGGACGTCCACGAATAACAGGCCTGGAATTTAAATAATTACTAGAGATGCAGAAAAATCCAAAAAAGATGCACAGATATAAGAACAATCAAACATACGTAAGAGGAGGTCTCATTTTCGCAGCTAAATGAGGTGAAAATTGCCTAACGGTTCTTGTCACCTTCTCACTAAAGGTACCTGCGAAGCTGCAAAAAAGAAAACACCCATTAGATTAATGTGGAATAAATATAAAAATTCAGCATTTCCATTATAATAAAACTGGGGCAGAGTCACAAACTAAACAAAGACTTTATATTTCAAATTTTCTCATACTCATCAACTTCCTGGATTTGAGGAATGATTTTGTAAAATATCTTTACAAATCGTCCATAGAACTTGAAAAATGTAATTTTTTAACAGCCCATGTCATCTGAGTATAACTTTTAGGCACCTTATTGTATTCAACAGCTGTATCATAACCCATTGACTACTTTTGTCTTCTTTTACTATGATAATATCAGAGTCATGCATAAATGATTTTACATCGACCCTTTTCCTCTCTATATAGATAACTAATGGCCTACTAGTAAGGGAACATAAATTACAATTAGCATGGGTTTTGAAGAGACAGATAAAGTACATAATCTAAGATACTGTAATCTAATTGTCTAAAACACATTTTTCCAGACTAAAACATTTTTGTTTGTTTTTGTCCATCCCACTATAAGGTGAAAAACATTAACTTCCCTAAGAATCAACGTAAAAATACTATGATAACCATTGTTGAAATAATACAAGTTGTTACCCTGCTACAAAAATCTATATAGAGAACTAATGGCCTACTAGTAAGGGAACATAAATTACAATTATACCAAAGTCACTAGCACGGGTTTTGAATAGAAAGATAAAGTACATAATCTAAGATACTGTAATCTAATTGTCTAAAACATATTTTTCCAGACTAAAACATTTTTGTTTGTTTTCGTCCATCCCACTAAAAGGTGAAAAACATTAACTTCCCTAAGAATCAATCTAAAAATACTTTGATAACCATTGTTGAAATAATACAAGTTATCCTGCTACAAAAATTAAGCATCAAAACGCCATATCCAAAGCTGGAAGTAAAACTACCATGTCATTCATATCATATTAATTTCATGGCAGATTTCGTTATGGGGTTTGGTCCTGCAGTTAAAGTCGTCTATTTATATCATCTACTAAACCAAACATAACATTATTTAAGGCATCTACGAAGCATGTATTCAACATTCTACTAAAGGCTGCACAACATTTTCTTAACACAAACCGCCACAAAATATGACTTATGAACTTGATGACATAAACCTACCAACTTGATGACTCAACCTGATAAATTACAGTACCACAATGTTGGGGGAGGTGTGACTATTATTTAACTGTGATGTGAAAAAAAGGCATAAAAAACTGGGGAGCAACTTTACCCACCCTCATGTTTCTAAAAAACCAAACAGGATTTTGGAACACATCTGGAAGGGGCAAAAACTGTTTTAGACCGGAAGTACACATCCGGACGGCACAAAAACTGTTTTTTTCGGATGAGAGAAAAGTTCCTCCCTATTCCCTAAAAATTGAAGCATAAATCAGCTTTGTGTCACAAGCAAACAAACATCACAAAAACTGGCATCAAAATCCTAAAGTTGCGAACAGATACAAAGCATCCACACTTAAATGGCACGACATCACAATCCCATCGCACCAAAACATATATTAAAACAAATAGTTTAAAACATAACATAAAGAGAGACAATAAGAAACAAAGTAACACTGCTTACCTATCATTTAGAAAGGCAATGCTTAACGCCGTAAGTAGTGCGGCTACAATAGCAAGCGGCCTCCGAAGAAAACCCAATACTGTGAAATTCAAAATTTGGGTGATAATGAGACAACAAGGCAAAACACACATAGCAAAATGCAAAAACAATAATAAAATTTAAACAGATAAAGGATTTAATTTGTATACGCCAACAGTGTAAAACTTTTTCACACATGCATCCATTCCAATCATGTCATGTAGGTGTTTGTGGAGATATTTTAGGGACTAACATATAAAAGTGACACTTTGGTGTGACTTTATTAGATGCATGTGCAAAAACGTTTTACATTGGTGCAATGAAATTATTCTCATAAATAAATACTAAACATCATGATCACTTACTGAGAACAGAAACAATCAAAATGAAGTAGTTGGTCCGGTAGCTGCAAATAGAACCATAATTATCATTATTTTCAAACCCTAAAACTTCTCTACAGTGATAAATTAATAATTCAGAACACGACAACAACTAATTCCACAAATACTATGTGATTACAAATTTATCATAGAATCATCTAAACAAAATAAAACAAAAACAAATCAATTTTTCGTTTGCAAAAACTGTAAAAGCTCAAAATAAATTCAAAATCATACAAAACTTGCTAAAAACAAGCTCATGCAAAAAAAAAAAAAACTTAAAAAATAAACAAAAAAAAAAACTG
>Ga0228710_1005385_pt1 | contig 19890 bp, 8 predicted proteins | sample MedpolnodulmetaG_FD_177995 | JGI IMG/M metagenome (GOLD analysis project Ga0228710, IMG submission 177995) | Root nodule microbial communities from Medicago polymorpha collected in Santa Monica, California, United States - pink nodules | ecosystem: Host-associated > Plants > Roots > Nodule... | reverse complement strand
GGGTGGAGGGGGGGGGGGGTGGGGGGGGGGGGGGGGTGGGGGGGGGGGGGGGGGGGGGGGGGGGGGGGGGGGGGGGGGGGGGGGGTTGGCCGAGAGGCCTCTTTATTGTGGCGTGATGTCCATGCCTTGTGTAGGAAGAAGTGGTTTAGCGATCATGTTAGGTTCTCTGTTGAAAACGGGAAGCATACTCTTTTTTGGTCTGATGTTTGGCTTGGTGGGGTGTCGTTTAGAGTGAGGTTCAGCAGGTTATATGACTTGTCGGTGTTTAAGGGGGAGTCTGTGTTTGATATGTATCAGTTAGGTTGGAGGGAGGAGGTGGAGGCGGGAGTTGTTTGCGTGGGGGGAGGAGTTGGTAGGGGAACTTATGTTAGTGCTTCATAATGTGACTTTGCAGGTTGACAAGGATGATAAATGACTATGGACATTGGAATCATCTCATACTTTCTCTGTTTGTAAAGTTTATAATTTCCTAACTATTCAACCTCGTATTGCTTCATCGGTGGTTGCTTCATCTCTATGACATAAGGATGTCCCTCTCAAGGTTGTGTTGTTTGCTTGACGGTTGTTCTGGGATAGGTTGCCTACAAAAGACAATCTTCTCCGTCGCGGTGTTATTGATCACGACTCCAGGGAGTGTGTGGCAGGGTGCGGTTCGGTTGAATCGTCTTATCATTTTTCTTACATTGTAATATTTTTGGGTCTGTCTGGCATTTTATTTATAGATGGCTGGGCATTTCTGCGACCGTCCCTCTTTATGTGTCAGATCATTTTAATCAATTCAGTTATAACGGTGGTACTGCAAAGTTGCGACGTTCAATTTTACAAGTTATTTAGTTTGCTACTGTTTGGGAAATTTGGAAAGTGAGAAGTAACAGGTTATTCAAAGACAAAGAATGTTCACTAATACAGGTAGCTGATAAGATTAAGTCTCTCACATTTATGTGGTTGAAGGTGAAATTTGCTTCTTTTCCCTTCAATTATCATGGTTGGCGGCTTAGTTAGGCTAATAGTTATTTCTTTTCTTGTTCAGATTCTACTTGTAAATATTGTTTCGACTTTGCTGTTTCTTCCTTAATACACAATTGTGTTAGGAAAGACACTTTAATTCGATAATATATTTAATTCTAGTCTCTTAAAAAAATATAATTCACTAGTAATTGTTTTGTGATCTGTTTAATGATTGTTCACATTCTTCATAAACTATATATATTATGAATAGGAATCCATCCTTTGACACGTCTCCATATGATTAGGCTGCTTGTAATTTTTGGAGACAAGGGTGTCAGATTACCACTTTCCATTTGCATTTGTTTAACTTCTTTAGAACCCATAAAAGAAAAAAAACCTAATATTATACAATAATAAAATCTGGCAATATATTAAATATGTGCAACTGTTCTGTAAACAGCACCACATTCAAAGCATCTTTCCACTAATAATTAAATCAAAATAATCTGCAAACCAATTATAGACCCATCACTATTAAAATGTCAAGATCAGAACCCATAAATATTTTGTTAATCTTTATAAACTGGATTTTAGCTAACAACCTCTATCAACAAAAAATTAAAAGATTAGTCTAATAAATCAAAAGTATCTTTTCCAAACCTGAACTCCACTATAAACCCCCTTTTCTTATTCACAAAATTAATAATAAAAGTTGTGAAATTATAAAGCTCAATGATTCATTAGGCCTAGTCAGAATTTCAACACTGTGCCAACCTGGGATTCCTTTAATACTAGTTAAAAAAATTATTTATATTTTAAAAGGGGTGGTTATAACTTTTAACTCTAATCTCTAATCCTCTATTCCTTTTATCCTTTTGGGTTTCATATAGTAAAAAAATAGTGAATGGGTACAGAAGCTTCTGCTGTTGGTGAACCTAAAAAAGTTACATGTAAAAAAAACATCAAGAAAATGCCAGAAATTATGGTTGACCCCATCACAAGTTAATTACCAAATGTCATGATCATTGAAATTAAAAAAAATTAAATTAATAGGATCCCACTATTACACTATATATTACAGCTGGTTACCAACAAATATTAGCATAAGGTTAATTGACATGACCTATAATGAGATTTTGATGAAGACCCATCAAAATTCTTTTTATGAATTGATTAGATGTGTGAATTATACACAAAACATAAAATAATTGACAAAGTGAAGAGGGATAATGATAGGTGGTACAAAAACTCCTTCTTTAATTAGCACTATATCTCACAATTGGTGCCATAATAATAAGAATCTGGACCAACAGAATACATAATCAAGATCCTAAAGATTTTACAGTGAATAGTTTTACAAAAATAAAATAAAAAATATTGAAAAAGAACCACCCCCAAGATAAAAAAATTAAAATCATGGAAAGTGAAAGGAAAAAGAAAAGAAAGAAATAACATGAAGACAAAAGAGGCTTCTATTAGTCCTAATTATAATAATAATGGCTTAATAATAATACATAGGGTTGTTCCAATTAAATTTCTTGTTGATGTGTACAACATCAATGTTCCTATTCATCTTTGCTTCAATTCAGGCGTAATGAATGGTGATCAAAGCTTAATTTCATAGGGGTAGTTGATTTGTGCCTGCATTTGGACAAAACAAGTTGATGTCAACATAATTTTTTTATAAGGCCTGTTGAAAATGATATCATATTAACATATACTTTTTTTATGTTTGGTTTATTACCGTTCAAATTCTGAAATTGTATTGGTGTTTTTCTATTGTCAGTTTGTCCAAATCCCATCTGAACAATTGTGTTGAGGTCATCCTCAGAGAATGGATACTGAAAATTGAAAATCATTGGATAGTAAGAATAGTTAACTGAAAAGGTACATGAAACTAGACAGGTAAAAAAAAAATTGAATATGGTTCAATTATTTTTGGACAGTCCATGTTTTGATTTTATAAATTAGGTCTAAAGTATAAAGTTGGAATCTGAATCGTTGATCTTAATTTGACGATCATCTGTGTGAATGTAGAGAATACAATTCACTTTTATAATAATTCACACGATTTGAATTTTTGAATAATGATCAAACAGTCCACATTTTGACTTTACAAATTAGGTCTAAAATACAAAAGTCAGGACCTAATCTCGATCAGACGGTCCAAATCGACAATTGTGGGAAACCCTATAATACAATTAACATTATTGAAACCTAGAAGAAATAGATTACCTGGGAGCCAGCTTCATTAAATCCACTTAGTGAAGATAAGTGCATGCCAAGGTTTTGGCATAAACCACCATCTAATGGGTCCACCGAGTTGTGGGTCACAGTTCCATTAGAAATGTTATTGTGAATTGCTGGGTTTTGCTGGTGTTGTTGCCCATAATAGGATGGTGCTGAGGAATCTAATGGGAATATTGGGTGTGCCAAAGAATTATTTGATTGAAACATCTGAAATTAAAAAATAAAAAATAAAGTCAACAAATTGAAGTTAATAAAAAATGCAATACTTTTTATTTATCAATTAAAAAGCAAATCCATTGTCTAGAGCCCTTAAACTTACATCTTTTGAGATTAGACTCTCAACACTAAAATCCACCCTGGTGTTAACAGTGGCCAATTTCATAGATAGGAACTGCAAACAAAAAATTCAAACATAAAAATAAAAACTTAATGAGCAAGAAATCTTAACATTATAACTATCATCATGTGATAATATGCTTATTCCCTCAAATTTTATATATAAACAAAAAAGTCATGTAATAATTCCTAAGGTTGATAAATTTTTGAAGCATTTTATCATATATTATTTTAACCAAATAAAATTAGTATGTATGCAGTAATTTTTTATAATTTCAAAGATCATTATCTTACCTCAACTTGACGCTGCAATGATTGCACATAGTTTATAATTTCATCAAGCATGAGTGCTTTTCCAGTGACCTAGAAGGAATAATAATTCATAACAAAAAATTAGTAAAAACAAATTAACCAATCAAATTCTGAATCCTTAATTTATCTAATTATCACCAACCTTATTGCAACCAGGGACAAGATCTTGTAGAAGCTTCATCCTTTCACTGATTTTCTCCCTCCTAACCTATAACAAAAATTAGTTTACACAATGTCAAAATTGAAAGCCTAACATGTATATTGTCTAACATGGTTTTAAATTGTGGTCTGCAACTGCAATTATGGTCGTATTATAACATATTTTGATGTATCCGCAACAACAATTTTAACCGCATTTTGTCACATTGTCACGTATTGTGGCATTATAAAGGTTTGCAGCGCAATCACAATTTAAAACTATAATTGTTAGTGTCAATTATGGAATGAAAATGACAATGAAAATTCTTACTCTTTCTGCAAGACTATGGCTATCAGTAGCTTGACCTCTTCTTGCTCTGACATGAATGTAATCCTTTGGAGCCTCAGGGGGTTTTGAGTTGCTCTTATTCTGTTTTTCGTCACCTCCATTATTACTATTTGTACCCCCTTTTGACTCATCCTCTGCTTTTACTTTACCATTTTCAATTTTTTCACCTTCATTTGTTTTCATACGCTTTGCATTTGAGTCTTCAACTTCACAAGCCTATATTGCAAAAACAAGAATGACCCTTTTGGATTTAGAATATGAAATGACTAGTTTAATTAAGAGGGTCAAATAAAATAAAGTAAAAATTCAATTTTTAACTTACCATTGGAGGGTTACCAGAAGTTGAAGTTTCTTTGGTTTTTCCTTTGGAAGAAACTTTTCTTTTCCTTGAATTCACATAAGGAGAAGGTTTTACACCATTTTCAGAGATTGTTGATTCCTCTTGAGAATTGTTAAGTTCAATTTGATCCTGCAATTGAGTAGAACAATTCATATTCTCTTGTATACCAATTTGAGATTGAGATTGAGATCCAAGTTCCTTCAATGATGGACTACTTGAAACTCTAGATAGTTTTCCATTTTCCAACAATGGAGTAGATCTTTGACTTTGACTCAATTGAGTTGTTCTTCCATTGAAACTTCTACTTCCAAAGCAAGAGAATTTTGCAGCTCTTTCTGCAAAACCAGGATCAGTTGAGAATTCTGCAACAGTAGAATTCATGGCCATTGTTGAGATGTTCAATTTTGGAGGAGAATTCAAAGGGGTGTTGTAACATGAAGTATTGTTATTGTTATTGCTATTGATATATGAATTTGCAGCAACCAATGTTTGTGAGATCTCATCAGAACAATTACCAATGTTTCCTAATTTACCAATCAATTCTCTGATGACAAAATTGTCATTAGACATGTTGGAATTTGAAGCTGCAGGTGAAGATACCATTGAACTAAGTGCTGAATCAAATTGATTAACACATTGATCTGTTGTTGACTTATCCCATATTGGTGTGTAAAAACAATCTTGATTCTGTTGTTCTGATGAAAGTGATTGCCATATAGGCATTGAAGATGGTTGTGATTGATCAAAATGAGTGTTTGAATTTGAAAAGAATTGATGATTTTCCATTAAGGTTATCAATTCAAGAAATAGAGTTGAAAAATTAATGTATTGAAGGATTAAATTGATGAATTTGTTATGAATATGAAAATGAATGAATTACATTTGATTAAAGATTGAATTGGATGATGATGATGATGATGAGATTGAAGTGATGAATGAAAGATGTAAATTTGGTGGGATATGAGTGGAAAGGAGGGTGTGAAAAGGAAGATGTAATGTATCAGTTGGTAAATGAAAAGCTAAGGAAAAGTGAAGAGAGAGAAAAGGAAGAAGGGGATTGATGGAGTTGTGATAGGGGGGACTATATAGAGAGAGATCCAGCAAGAACAAGGTTGGTTGAGTCCAAGTTTTGTATGTTTGACCTTTTGTGTTTTTGGTGTTGTTTTATAATAGTAACAGTACTATTGTTTCTTGTGTTGGACAGTAGTTGTAGTCAGTAATTTGTTACTTTTTTTTGTTCTTTTTTAATCTCTGTCATTTTCTGTCTATTGAGTACACTGTTGTTTTTTGAAAGATCCAATAAAAAATAGTCAGATTAGAATTTATTTTATTTTTTTTGTAATTTTTTCTTATATAATCCGAATCAAACTAAATTGATGATAACAGATATGTGTATGGTATAACATTTTTAAACTTTAAATAGACTTTAGTAAAAAAAAAAATTAAAGAAACTTGTTTTCCAAAATAAAATACAAAATTTTTAATGAAACATTTTAGATTTTTTATACCATTAAAACAATTACACAAGCAAAAATGAAAATAAAAGGATATATAGTAATTAAAAAATATCTAATACCACACTTTTTTAAGATAACATTATTGACTATTGATATAGTGTGAAATAAAAGAAATAATAATAAAATATAATCATTTAGTTTAGTTTATCAGTTTTAAATGACTTGAAATCGATATCCAAACCAATAGAAATTGGTTTGATTTGTTTGGTTCGATTTGGACCCGAAAATAAAAATAAAAAAAACGAACCAATTTAATTGCTTTGAATTGGATTGTGTTTATTGGACAATTGGTTTGATTACTTACACAACTATATTAGAGCATCGCCAATGGTTTTACTCGTCATTAGTTTAAGTTGACTTCACCATGCTTCTATCACACAAAAATTACTCATTCATCTTTTACTTTTTTCGGTAACTTTAAATAATAAATATTTATAATATGTATTGGAAATTGATATATTTAATTTTTTCAATAAATATATTTTTTTAACTCTTTCAATAAATAATTTCTTAATTTAGAATTCTTGAATTCTAATGACACATGTTAGCAAGAATCCCTTAATATTTTATTCAATCTACTTGAAGTTGTAATTTGAGTCTAATTCAAATTAATGAATTTGAAGTTTTTTTTTTTACAAAACGATTTTGAGGTTGAAGTGGCTAAGAATGAAACATTGTTTAAAATTTTGTATAGAAACTTTGTAGTTACATGAAGAATTACACGGTTTATACAAATAACTTTCTGTCTATTGAGGCGTGAATGGTGAATTTATAGTATTACCTCTCCGTAAAAGACGGTTGAAAGTATTTGCCGGGCCTTGAACGTCAAAGTATCAAAATGTCTCCTCTTTTTTTACATTTTCTTGGAATAAACACTACCATACAATGCATGCCAGGAAAGACTCCAAGGCATTTTAGAAAAACACACAATTTTTCTATAGAAAAAAAGAACAAAGAAAAACTCAGAGGATCTAAATAGTCATATGCATGGAGCACTTGTAAGTTGAAGAATGTCTCCCACTTAGAGCATCTACAATGAAAACTCTTAATTTAGAGTTCTTAAACGGTCTGTGTACATATAACTTTTTTATAATCTTTTAATAATAGTATCTAGTAAGCACTCAGTCACCCAAATAGAAACCATCTGAACAAAAGGTCTAAATCAGTCTCACCACTAACTCTTCTTCATTTACATTCCAACAATATAATGATTATTTTAATAAAAAATTGTGTGAGGTTCACTTAAGAATGCGGGTCTTAACCATAGGTCTTAGAAGACCCCTAAAAAAATCCCTACGGAGGTACATATCAGGTATCGGATTTTAAATGGTGAAGACCATAGAGGATGGTCTAAATACTTACTTGGTACATATTATATATGGCATTCAATGTAAGACATTTAAAGCACCCGCTCACACTCAATATTATACTCTTTTTGTCTCAAAATAATTGTCTTTTTATCATTTTTAATATGTCTCAAAATAATTATCACTTTAAAATACCAATGAAGTATTTATTACTACCTCTGTCCCTAATTATAAGACTTTTTTGAGAAAAAAAATTTGTCCCTTTTTATAAGACCCCTTTGGTATTTCCAAGTACATTAATTATTTCTTTACTAACATACCCTTATTTATTTTGCATTTTTTTCTTCAATCAACAATAAATATTATGTTTAAAACATAAATTAACTATCTCTCTCTTAAGGATAAAATTGTAAAAAAAAATAGTAATTATATACAAATTTAATATTACAACCAACTTTCTTAATCTCCGTAATTTTTGCAAAACGCTCCTATATTTAGGGATGGAGGTAGTATTATTTTTCACTATTATCCAATTAGGATTTTCTAACCTATACAACATTGCATAGGATAAGGTGTAATAAATGTCCCAATATTTTCAACATAAACTATTATATTGATTATTCTTTTCTTAAAAAATGATAATTTTCTCTATCTTATTAATCATTCTATTTTTTATTTTTTTATAAGTTCATACTACAAAAATAAAGTCTACTTATTATATTAAATGCATGTAAAAAATGCAAATGGAACTGCATTTGTAACAACAAAAAAAAAAAAACTAAATTGGAAAGAAAGTGTTGCAGCACAAAAGAAGAAAATTGTTACATATATCAACGCAGAAGAAGATAACTTCAATTTCATAATAATTTCTTTTTGGAGTTCTATATTAACGCAGAAGAGGAAAATTGTTACATATACTTTCACACAATTTTTCAAATGGAACCATGACCTCTCTTTTTTGTCCAATTGTTATATCTTTGAAGAAGAAAAAATTAAAGCAGAAGAAGAAAATTGTGTTACAAATGCCGTTTCAAATGGATGAGTTTTTTTTTTGAGCAATTAATCATGTTCTTGTCACCTTATATAGAGAATCATGTTCCAATTTTTTGTTGTTACAAATACCGTTCCATGGATAATTTTTTTTTGTTAAAAATAAATGATAGAATGATTAATAAGATAGAGAAAATTATCATTTTTCACGAAAAGGATAATCAATATGATAGTTTATGTTGAAAATAGTGGGACATTTATTGCACCTTATCCTATGCAATGTTGCATAGGTTAGAAAAACCCTATCCAAATTAACTTTCACTAACTACAATTAACAAGGGTATTTTGGTAAATTACACAAATTACCATTGAAATCAACACAATTAATCATTTCCTTAAAAATTATGCACAAACTTTAAACAATTATTATTTTGAGATAGAAGAAATAAGTTAGACCTATCAAGTGTGATATAACTGGTTAAATTGCGACGATAAAAAATTAAAACTTCCACTACTACATCACGAGGTCATATCTTACTTTCATAAATCAAAGACATGTCATAAACTAATAATTAACCACATTAATTCCATCAAAGAAAGGAGATAGGATTCAAGGATTTCCTATTCGTTGTTATCATTCTGAATCACAACAACCTAATCTCACATACAATTAAAACCATGCAACTACTTCATCTCTTTATTTTCTTTTGCTTCTAATAAATTCTGCAAATTGTTAAGTTAAACGATAATCCATGTGGAAATGATAACTTACTGTTTTATTACTTGTGTACGATTTGATGCACTTGGTATTACTTGTGTATTGATATGCGTAATGAGGTCAACTGTGTCAAGTATTAAGGGACAGAGGGAGTAGTATTTAAAGTAAATTACAGTCTCATCTCATAAGAGAAGCTTGAATTACCCTCTCCTCACATCTTATGTTAAAATATACATTTCCCTTCCTTGAAAAGTAAGATTTACACTCCTCTCCCCTATAAGATGCTTGAATTACAACCCCTCATTTAATAATTAAATATACACTACACTTTAATCTATTTTAACATAAATAAATATTTTTATGATATATACTAATTTTAAACTAGCATTTAAGAAAAATAAATTCATTTCTTTTTAATTTAAATGTCAATGATAATTAAATTTAAATATTTTGCTATTAATTTTATAATTTAGAGTATAAAATTAACTTTTAGATACCCATACTTTATTGTCTTTAGTATTTTTTTCACATATTTTAATTTTATTTTGGGTTGTTTCATATTTTATAATGGGGTTTAAAACTATGTTAATGAAATTGTGAATAAAAAATAGCAAAAAATATGTATTCAAATTTTGATTATATTAAAATCGACCTGCAATACTATTTTTTCAAAGTGTGTTATATTATTATTTTTTTGCTAGATTATTAGAAATTAAAAAAATTATTGAGGGAGTAAAGTGTAGATTTTAACATAAGAGGTGAGGAGAATGTAATTCAAGCTTCTGTTAAGCGAGACGAGTGAAATATTTTTCTAATATGTTTTTAATAAGAGGGAATGTGAGTGTATATTTTAACATAAGAAAGAAGGGGAGTGTAATTCAAACATTTTTTAGGGGAGAAAAGTGTAATTTACTCGATATTTATCACAATTTGCAAAAAAGGGAGAAAATAGTCCCTTATGAGAGTCCTAAAGGAACAAAAGTAGTAGTAGTACTGTTACTATTATTAATTAACAACTACCATTTAGACAGGCACAAATTTTATTGCGCTAATGCGTATAAATTTCAAACAATAGTTTTTATGAAATTTTGATTAAAATTATAGACATAAATAAACATCTTTAGTAGGTGACAATTTTTTTATTTGATTTCAACTTTGCTTATTGATGTTAAAAGACTAAACTCTTACTATTGAAACTGTCATCCGAAGTAAAAAAGAAAATATTTGAAATAAGGAAAATATTAACTTGTGTTTTAAGGACATTTTTTAACGACTTTAACAGTGCTCTTAAAACACTCGTTAACGAGACCCTTAAAATAATTAGCCTTTAGTAGGTAACAACTTCTTTATTCTTTATGCTCTACTCCATATAATAAGGTACTACTATTTGACCTCGAATTTTGTGTAATTTATTTCTTAATCCCATCATTGTTTGCGTTTCTAATTATTTTTTTCAGACAAAGGAAGAATAATTGTATTTTGTAATAACCCCACAAACAGCCAATACAAAGGTACAAGTTCGTATTATTTAATTATTATTAGCTTAAATTTGTTTCTTAACTCAAATAATTAATAAAAGAAGTAATCTAATCACATAAGAGAATCACTGGCTGGTAAACATAAAGTGGTTGCAAACACTACTAAAAAAACAAAAATTAGTGAGGGATATTTAGTGAGGGAAAATGTGAAATCCCTCTCTAATTTCGTCACTAAATTTTGCTACCAAGGAATTTGTGAGGAATTTCAATTTTTCCGTAACTAATTTCTCTTACTAATTTTGCTTTTTCTAGCGGTGAAAATCAACTTGGTCTAACAATTACGCTAATCATGATTGGTCCTGGTTCCTAAGGTATGTTCCTTTTGTCTCTCTTATTACAAGTTGGGTCGTTCCTAATTGCTGTTCCTTTTGTCCTTCTTACGAGTTGGTTCAATTCATGATTCCATTGGGCATGATATAGCAACTACCAAGCAATTTGATCCACTTCTCTTTTAAATATTTGCCTTACTTTTAGTCAAGTGTAAACAATAAAACGAAAAGCAAAAATTATGCTTTAGGAGGGGAAATAAAGCAAGAAGGAGGGGAAGTAAAATGACCATGGTGGTTGAAAAGAACTTATAATTTGTAACTTAAAAATTATGCTTTTGTCACGTAGATTTCAATCTCATATTTGCATTTCCAAGTTTCTTATTGTCGATTCACACACACAAAAATCAAAATGTATTCTAAAACTATATAATCAAGTATTTTGGAATCTCTGGTTGTTTTGGCAGCCAAATATTGCCCCAAAATAACAAAAGGTATTTTGGACACTATTATTGGCGACATTTGCCGCATAATACGGACCGATGAAAAGTTAAAATGGCGACTCACTAAGAAAATTTCAACACCAAAATGTCATAAAAATAATACAGTATTTTTTAAAACCTGGCGCCTTTGGCAACATGTAGTGATATCACTTTATTACCAGCAGCCAAGCAAGGCCATCAAAAAACAATGTGTCAAAAAATATTATTGAGGCCTTTAGGAATTCAGTTGGTCGTTGAATCTCTTGTTGCACAGGGAGTTGTGGTCATAGCACTAATATTAATACCGAGTTTCTTACGACTTTTTATGGATTGCAGATCACTTGAAGGAGGACGTCTTACCTATACATACTTATGTTTCACTTATTGATAACATATGTTCTTTCATTTTGAGAGATTTGAATGTTGTGTTGAATCATACTCTTCATTGAGAAAACTCGTGTGCAGATTGACTCGTTAAATTAGATGTTATGCTTTCTCATGAATTTAGGATCATGTAGACTTGTCCATCTTCCTTGTTGAGGTATTGTTTAATTGGTGCAAGGGGAACTCAGTTCTCCCGTATGTAGTTCATTTTCTTATTAGCTTCTTTATGTTTTCCATTGATAAAAAATATAAACATTATAGGTTTAAATTTAGTTTTGCTCTCAGTTTTAACTAATTTGCGGTTTTGGTCTCTCCATTTTTAATTGGCTTAATAGCAGTTTTAGCCCTCTAACTTTCCCAAAGTTGCGATTTTGGCCCCCTAGGAAAAAACTACAAAACTGCCCCCTAAGTTTTGCACCTGTGGCAGTTTTGGCCCCTAAGGCCAATTTTGACTTGGTCTATGCTGATGTGGCACCCTAAGTGAGGTGCCACGTGTTATTTTTTTATTTATTTTTATTTAAAACTGACCTTGGGGGCCAAAACTGCTACAGTTGCAAAACTTAGGGGCGGTTTTGTATTTTTTTTTCTTAGGGGGCCAAAATCGCAACTTCGTGAAAGTTAGGGGGCGAAAACTGCTATTAAGCTATTTTAATTTCACAATTTTGATCTCTCAATTTTGTAAAATTTAAACATTTTGTCCCTTCAATCAATTTGACTATTTTTTTTTTACGGCGTGTGAGGTAATTGAGTGATGTGACATGCTTTATCTGCCTAATTGGAAGTCATGTCACAATTGATTCATTTCAAATTAAAAAGAAACATTTTATATACATTTTTTTTATTCAAAAATCAACAGAATTTTAAAAAAAAAAACATAAACTTAAGTAGAATAAAAATAGGGAAATGAATTAATATGAATCTTAAATTGTAACATCGAAATCCTTACATTTCCTTTTTGATTCCCTGCTGGAAATCGTTTCTTTCCAATCGTTGTTATCATTCATGCGTTAAGATGTCTGATTTGCATTACTTCGTCACAACTAACGACTCAACATTGCAAAAAAGACGATCCTGATATTGATGTGAAATGGTCACAGTTGATGATGAGACGGACGTACGAAAACCATGGAAGCAATTTTTACGGGTGTAATCATCTTAAGGTATGATTTTTGGTTTAATGGGTTTTGCAGATTTGCAGTTATGGGGTTTGTTATTGTTACATTATGGGTTTAAAAGGTTATTCTTGTATTTACCGGTTTTTATCATTTTAGGGTTCTTAATTTCTAAGTTTATAAGTTGTTATTACATTTATTGGTTTTCAACTTCATCATACTCATTTAACTATGTATAATGTGATTTTTGTAGGTGAAGTGGAAAAATACTACAAGGAGGTTATAAGATATTTAAAATAAAAGTACTGAAAATTATAAATGACTCTAACAATTGAAGATAGACCAAAGGTGAAGATTAAATTTATCGGTTTTTTCTTCTTCTTGTTTTATCTTGGGTGTTTGCCGTTTTGCTTGTGTTTGCATTAGTTGCATCACATACTCTGAAATAGAGATGTTGTTTAGGGTCTTGATGTTGTAATCTATCAAATTGATTCATGGAATTGTGTTTAGAATGAGCACAACAAAGGTCACGAGGAATAAGCACAAGGAATGCTCAAAACCTTGCAACCAAAAAACGCTGAAACTGCACGGCCACTAAACACCCAACACCAAACCAAACAAAAACAAACAATCTCCAAAATGAATAAATAAATAATCAAACCGCTAAAGCACCAAACAACACCATTTATGCCAATCATCCCTAAAGTCACCAACCTAAAAGAACATAACTGACTGAGCGATGGGAAGACATAGTAAACACACTAGGGTCAGACAACCACATATATCCTGTGTTATCTAGGCCACAAGTCTTTAGAGGTGCCAACAAAGAAGAGGCTCCCTATCCCACTCATAAAAGGAGAAAGACCATAGAGGTCGCGAACTAAAAATTATTTCCATGAGGTGAATTTTATCAAATCCACTAAGTGGGGATGAAAAATCAACTTACTGGAGAAAATGAAATCATTACGGGACCTCCAAATATGTGATTTTAATCATGTTTTTTTTATTGAATTCTTTTCTCTTGGATACTACCAAATAAAAGATGAAGAACTCTTTGGTACACTAGATATATTTTTAGTTCCAATAAAATTTGATATTTTGTTTTTATGGTTGTTTCCTCGGGTTTGCCTGTTTTGCATCTTCAACATTCAGAGGATACTTTATTTATTGGAGAAGCGTCTATGGAAGGTGATTAAGATGATTCCTAGTTGATTTGAATCAGCTTCAAGACTTCATGTGTATTTTGCTAGGAATTGTGTTAGGGGCATGAATGTGGATCACACATTTTTTAAAGTGGTCGAGAGTTTCCTTCATTGTAGTGTTGGGTCGCTTTTGTTTAAATATATGGGTCTCCGTGTGGGGTACAACCCTAGGAGAAAAGACACTTGGAAACTTCTAATTAATCTAATTTCGAGAAGCTTTGGTTCCTGAAAACCTAAATTCGTCACCTCTGGTGGTAGAGCGGTTTTGATCAATTCAGTTATTAACTTTATCCCAATCTTATATTAGTTGTTTTTCTTAAGATACTAGTGGGAGTCTGTAAGAGGATTGTTAGTCTCCAATGGTGATTTATGTGGGTGATCCCTAAAGGTGATCATAAGACCCCTTGGGTGAAGTGGTCAGTGGTTTGTAAGCCCAAGAGTGAGGGTGGTCTTGGCCTTTATGACATTTGACTTGTTAATTTAGCTCTCCCAGAAAAGTGGCGTTGACACCTAATTTTTGGGAGAGAGGCTTTATGGGGAGATATTATCACAACATTTTATGGTGGTGGCTCTCTTTTTAATCACCATGGTGGGTGTCCTCTAGACCTTTGATCCACCTCGTGCTGGTGGATAGATGTTTCCTTGCTTGAGTCTGCCTTCAATGAACAAAGAGAATGGTTTTCATCTGATATCTCCAAAAATGTTAGCAGAGTTACTTATGCTCCTCTAGAATAAATCCTTGGTTGAGAAGGCTACTTTAAGTATCCTTTTCCTTATACTTTTCCAGGTTTCTTCCCGACATAATGCTTTGGTGGGAAGTATGGGAGGTTGGAGTAGGAATGTTTCGGCGTGAGACCTTGGGTGGAGGAGATGGTTTTTTTTTAATAGCAATATCTGGTTAAATCATTACTCAAGCTTATCTTTGGTATCACCATCTCACATGGGTCGGATGTTTGGGTGTGGCAACATGAGACCAAAGGTCTTTTCTCTGTTAAATCTTCTTATCTGATGCTTCTTGTGAGGGGATAGTAGGGGAGGGTATCCTATTGAGGATAGTTTCCTTATTCCGTGTGTTTGGAAGTATTGGACTCCCCTAAATGTTAAGGTGTTTTCCTAACAACTTCTCCAAGATAGTGCCTACCCATTTGAATATCCTCATCAGACGTGTCTTAGTTTATCTAGGTGATGCCTTATGTAGTTTTTGTATTGAGTTTATCTAATCGGTCTCCCACCTCTTGTTACTTGTCCTTTCTTTAGTGGGTTGTGGTATAACATGTTTTTATGGATTGGTTGGGAGCTTGTTTTACCACGGGAATTAGGGGGTGCTCTTAGCTTTTTTCTAGATTTAGGGAGCGGGTAAGACTATGCTCTATTTTATCTTGGTTTGGCATGATGTATTGTGGACTATTTGAAAGTCTCGGAATGATTTCATTTTTTGTGGTAAAGTTATTTATGAACCCCACTTGGTGGATTTGATAAAATCTACCTCGTGGAAGTGATTTTTTGACCGATAACTTGAATAGTCATACTCCTTTTAAGAGTGAGATATGACACCTCTTCTTTCATTTTTATGGAAAAGTAATTTATGAGCCCACTTGGTGGATTTGATAAGAAAAATGATATTTGAACAACAGTTTTTGACAACTTTTGTGACAACTTTCTCTCTCATACTCACATTTTGTTTTTACTTTCTCTCTATGTGATGGATTTATTGGTGGTTTGTGATGTTTTGTAGATATTGAGTGTTTTTATATTGATTCTCTTTAAAATCATTCCGTTGTTTTTATGGTATTTTATGGGTGTTGGTGTTCATCTTTATACTCTTTTTATTCTTAGGTTGGTTCTTTCTCTCTTGGATCCGAGTACTTCTTTTACTACTATCTTGTCACATTTGATGTAGCTTTTACTTGAACTATCTATCTATTTGAGTTTTTGTTATATATACAGATTTGCTTTGCCATAAAATAAAATAAAACTAAAATTTAGTTGTGCAGCATTATCTTTAAATAAAACTATTTCGAAATTTAAATTTATTTTAAAATAGTTAAATATAAGAAATGTCATAGACTACATGATTAGATGATTAATAGACATCCAACTACACTTTATGATGATAACATAATGTTCAGGATAAAAGATTTCTTACATTGTTTAATTTTCATTTATAACAATGGCAGGCTGAATGAGAATAGGAAAATCTGCAATAAGAACTAACATATTCAAATCAATGAATTAAATAACATGTAGTAATATTAATTTTTTTTTTTGCCTTTTCAAATATCTATTCTTTTATTATGTGAAACTTACGCGATTTTTACACTTTAAAAATAAATCACATATACATCTCATAAATTTTATCGAATAAAAAAATAAATATTAAAAGGAGTCTTAGGAAAAAAAGGAGTCTTAAGAAGTAAGTGTTTATAATATTTCTCATAAATAAATGAAGAATGCCTGACACCATTCAAATCATGAGAGCGCACATGGAGTGGGTGAGGATTACAAAATAAGAAGAATATGTGAAAGAAATAAAAATTTCAATGAAGAATATTGTTAGATTTTTATTTTATTAAAGTAGGGTAGTGTTGATTTTTTTTCTTTATAAGAGCAGGATAGTGTTGATTGTTGATTACAAGTTTTTATTAATCAAAACGGAATTAATGATCATTTTATAAGTGTCTTGACGAAATTTGATTTTTATATTTTAAGGATACACTGCTAGACTCTTAACACTTATCTAGTATCTCAAATGCATGTATAATATGCAATAACATGTTAGGTATTTAACCTGGAAAAAAAAAACATGTTAGGGTATTTTGTTGTGGCTTGATTTTCTTACGGTTTCTTCCGATAATTTAACAGATCATTTAACTTAGTTTGGAAGTTTAGTTGGTATGTTGAAATCAAAGAGATCTATCTATCTTCACATTGATTTGGTGTGCTAGTACGTGGACTATTTAGAAGGAAAGGAAAACCAAATTTTTCATAAGAAAGCCTCCTCTAAATCTAAACTTTTTGATAATGTTAAACTTCTTTCATTTTTACGGTTAAAGGAAAATTCTAAAATTATTGCTTTTGATTATCATAAGTGGTGGCTTAGCCCTTTGTTGTGTGTGAGCATAGGCCGATAGTTTCTTTCCTTGATTTTGGTTTATGGTGTTTTGTAACTTTTGATGCAATTGAACATATTTTCTAATACACCTTATGTTTGGGAGAGTGTTGTTTGGCTTTAATATATATCATTTTGGCTTTTCAACAAAAAAAAACAGGTTTGGAAATTTATTTTTATTATGTGTGAACCTGTTGGGCAATTTTAGAACCAAAAATAACTTTCATATTAAAATAATGCTTCCAGACGATGCTATATAAATTATAATGCCTCGAAAAAAACGCTGCTATATAAAAACCTAAAAATCAAAACAACATTTTTTTCATCAAAATTTCTTCTAGATATAATTAATAATTTTCAATTATAGACATTTTTTTTGAAAGTTCAATTATAGACATGTATCTGTCAACAAAAAATTTATATTATAGACATGTATATTTGAAGATGCCTTTCTGCCCCCCCAGAAATTTGTAAAACAACGGTGGCCGTTGATGTTAAACCACTGGTAATTGATTTATTTTGTTTATTATTTTAAGAACCACTAGAAATTGATAATATAGTGAAATAAGTTTTTTTTAGGAGTGATTAATGGTGAAATAAGTTTTTTTTTAGGAGTGATTAAATAAGTTTTTATCCTATAAATATATCCTTTGTTTTCAATTTCATTAAAAAAATTCTTCAAACAATAGTCTCTTATTTTCGGTCAACACATTTGGTATTCACTATTAAAATAAAATTAAACATGACATTGTAAAGAGAGACTAATTAAAATGAAAAATAATATATTGATAAAAAAATAATTTCAACGTAAGTTTTTAACCCCTATAAATATCTCGTTTTTAGTTCCTCTATAAAGAGTCACATGTGCAACCTTTAACATCGATGGTCAAATTTGTTGACAAAATATATTTGGAAAATTATCTTTTTAAGAAAAAAAAAATCTAAGGGACTAAAAGCAAACAATGATATATTGATAACAACTTGAAACTTATTTAACCATTGATAATATAGGTACAGAAGGTGTTTTGCATTGTTTTTAAATGGCAAAATTGTACTAAGTGGTCTTTTAATTTTACTTTAGGTAATAAGTTGATGTTTTATCTTATTTTTTACGCCATTTTTTCCCTTTTGGTTTATTCCTATAAGAATTTTTAAGTTTTAAATCTAATATTCACATGCAAATATGGGTGATAGACCATAGATTTATAGATTAGGAGGTCACAAGAAAATAAAATCATAGATTTGAAACTTCAAAATTTATATGCAAAGGAACAAAAATGACGTGAAAAAAAAAAAGCTAAATTGTTGCCTGAAATTAAGTGAATGGACTACATGTATAATTTTACCTTTTTAAATAATTGCATTCCAGTGTGTAAATATGGATATTAAATTCTCAAGCTGATTAAGATCCGTTTAAAACTTTAAATTACTTGAGGTGTTAGCTTAGTCCTAAAAGTCCAGCCTTATAACTTTAAGGTATAGAGTTCAAATTCCCGCAAAAAAAACCGTAAAATTGTCTCATAATATCCACAAAAATGGACGACCATTTTCATGGTGGCTTGTTGGTACTTGTAAAAGTGGCGAAACAAATCAATTTTTAATGAATACTTTCAAATATTTGAAGACCCTGTCCATGCGATCCATAAGATGGCAATAGATATGGGCTGGAAGTAGAGCTGTCAATTTAGAGGGTCTTGACAATTTGGGCCTCAACCCATATATGAATGAGGCTTAAAATATTAAAAGATAATGAGCCCCATTTTTTATAAGCCCCAAAATTGCAAGCCCCACATATAAAGGGGGCCTAAAGTTGGCCCCTTTTTGATTTTTTTTCACCGTGTTTATTTTTCTGCGCGCCCTTTTTTTACGTAAATATTCTTGAGATTTTCGAACTATATAATCCAAAAATTACAAGGGCATTTTTCAAAAAACAAATAAAGCGTGCAAGAAAGGCATAGGGTGAGAAAAGTAAACACTTTTTTATTTCTTTTAATGAATTCAGCCCAAATAAATTCTATTTATAGAGTTCATACTGTTATTCAAAACAACTTATTTCAACAAAACAGCTTATTCAGCAGCTTATTTAGAAAAACAACTTATTTTAAAAGAGTTTATTCAAAAAAGCTTATTTTATGAAAAACAGCTTATGATCTCTTTTTTTTATTTTTAAAAACAGCTTATTCAAAACAACTTATTTTAAAACAGCTTATTTTATGCAAAACAGCTTATTAAAGAAAAAAGATTGTTAAACATTATTGTGTTTTTATGATCGAAGACGTGTCAGCTTATTCATAGGATTTTATTGTCGCGGTGTTGTTACTATGAAGGAGTTTTTTTGTATTCTAGTAGGTTGCTTGCCTTAAGTTCTAGTGTTTGCTTCAATCACCGTAACAATGTTATGTCTGCATTTTGTGGCATTTTGTGACATTTTCCATTGAACCAACTGCGAAGCTTTTACTAGTTTGGATGTGTGAGACAATACTATGTTTGCATTTTAAGGCATTCTCAATTGAACTACTATCCTAACAGTTTTACTAGTTTGGATGTGGATTGTTGAATTAGCGTTAACAACACAAGAAAATGGCATGGTTT
>Ga0228710_1005384_pt1 | contig 19890 bp, 9 predicted proteins | sample MedpolnodulmetaG_FD_177995 | JGI IMG/M metagenome (GOLD analysis project Ga0228710, IMG submission 177995) | Root nodule microbial communities from Medicago polymorpha collected in Santa Monica, California, United States - pink nodules | ecosystem: Host-associated > Plants > Roots > Nodule... | reverse complement strand
GTTTTTGCCAAAACAAAAGTGCATGTATCATCCCTTATACAAACTCCTATTCCCACTCTATTAGAAAGCTGGGAGAAAGAAGCATCAATATTGCACTTAAATCTTCCTTCAGCTGGTTTGATCCATTTCACATTTCCTTCTTGTCGCGGATGTGCACAAGATGTATTACAAATCCTACGTGCATCTTGTCAATCATGAAGCATAACTTTTGCTCTCTCGACAACATAAACTGGAGCATCGATTACCTCATTTCACACTTTATTGTTTCTTTGTTTCCATATACTCCACAACACACAACAAAATAAAGATGCATCATCCTTAGATAAATCATGTAATGCTTTGAAGATAATATTCTCGCTATCCATATATTGTTGTAGCAAAATAGAAATAGAAGAAGAGAAAGGAAGCATACTCCAAACATTTAAGCTACTTGGACATTGAAAAAATAAATGAAGTGCATCCTCATTGCTCACCGTACACAGTACCCAGTGTACAATTCATAGGGCATGTGACTCCTTTATCTTTTAGACGTACACGAGTTGGTAAACAATTCCTACAAATTCGCCACATAAGCTTTTTTACCTTTGGAGGAATCTTGAGCTTCCAAATTAGATTCCAAGAGCCTTGTACCTTGAAATGGGATGTATCAAGTAATTCTTGCATACAAAAACGGTATGCACTACGAACAGAGTATTCGCCATGATTTTCTTTTTTCCAGATGAGTCGATCTTCCGTCACTGATGGGTAGAGCGGTGTCTTCGCTATATGTTCAACCACATGGTGATCAAAGATTGACTGCAGGAAAGGTAGATTCCATTCTTTGCGGTCATGTAGCATGCAATCTGAAACTCTTAGATCAACTAGAGGAAAATCTCCATCAGCATGTGGGATAAGTGTAATATCATTTGCAATCCACTTCTTATATCAAGGAAGAACTAATTGTAGCTAATTTTACATATGCAAAAACAAACTTTCAAGGTAAATCAAAGTGCTAAAAAAAAACTAAATCAAATTCAGCAAATCACTTAGGGTGTGTTTGTTTCGAGTTTATCAAATTTATTCCTAGGAATAACATTCCTTAGAATATAAAGATGGGAATTTTATTTCAAGGTATTTAGGAAAAATATGTTTTGTTAACTTTATAATATTCCTATGAACCATAAAAATAGGGATCATAATAGGTAACTATTTATGAATTTATTCCCATCTCCATGAGAACTTTATTCTCATCCTTTTCCTTGGAAATTTTTTTCTATTCCCAGGAACATTTTATACCCGGGAATAAAATTTAGTAAACTTGTAACAAACATAGGCATATATATTCCTATCATTTTATTCCCGAAATCAACAAATATAACTTGAAACAAACACACCCTTATAATATTGATCAAACAAATTTAAAAACATGCCAATTAATAACATTTAAAATGTAATAAATGATTGAGTGGTAAATGAAGAAAGAATTTCATCTCTTGATGGCAATAAAAATATAAAATTTTCGGTGGACCAATATGTGATATGAATCAATCTCATGAATATGTGATGAAAAATGTTGTCATATCGTCACTTAGTTTTGCATCGTGTACTCCTGCTTTCTTTTTTGTTTGTTCGTCCTTTATTAACGTATTTTTATTTGTAAATATAAATAACAAAAATAAATACAAATCAACTATATTGAAAAACTTATAAAAAAAAGCTATATTGAGGAACTTAAACCAACCCATACATACAAAAATTGTAGTAGTAAAAAAAGACCAAAGCAAAAGTTGCACATATAAAAAGTACGCAAAGAAAAAGAAATAAAATAGAGAAACAACTGCAAAATTGGAGCTGTGGTGTGAGAAAAGTGTTTGCCAATGGATCCAATTTATAATAGTTTTTACAGGACAATTATGTAAAATAACCACATTTAATTCGACCAATCAAATGCAAGCTCATATTTTAACTATTAAGCAATAATATAATAATATATTTTTGTTTTGAAAAAGTTTATTATCAATATGTTTGCAGCTGAAAATAGAAAATCAATAGGTCATAAGGGTTTTTTTTTTTTGTTCGGATTGCAAAGAAAGTTGCTCAATAGGTTGTTTAGTTTAGAAAGTTTTAATCTGATTTGAATACCAATAAATTCCAATAACCTATATTTATTTGGGTCAAATAAAAAAGCTACAAATCAAGAGCAAATAATATGTATTCCAATGTTTATTCGAGAAAGTTTCAATTTGATTTATACTCTAACAATAAATTCCAAAACCTATTTATTTTCGGTCAAATAAAAAAAGGAACACATCTATGATAAACTAAAAAATCAATTTGATAAATGATATCAATATGCTTGTAGCCGAAAATAAAAAAGCAATAGGTCATTAGGTTGTTTATTTTTTTGTGTTCGGATTGCATCCTAAAGTTGCTCAATAAACCACACAAACTAAAATCAATACGTTGTTTAGTTTTAGAAAGTTTTCATCTGATTTTAATACCAGTAAATTCCAAAACTTTTTTTTTTCTGTCAAATAAAAAAGGTACAAATCAAGAGAAAATAATATTTATTCCAATGTATATTCTAAAAAGTTTTAATCCGATTTCAATCCCAATAAATTCCAAAACCTTTTTTTTTCGGTCAAATAAAAAAGCTACACATCTATGAGAAAAAAATACAATTTGATAGGGTATCAATCGGTCAATGTTATAATAAAATTTTGTATTATATAAACTATTATTAAATTTATATAATATAGATTTTACGACTTCATAAAAAAAATCAATTTGGTAGGGTATCAATAAGCCAATGTTGCAATAATATTTTGTATTAGAAAAACTATTATTAAATTTATAGATTTAACTGGTTCACAAAAAAAATTCATCGGTTGGCCAAAAAAAATCAATTTGATAGGGTATCAATCGGGCAATGTTACAATAATATTTTGTATTAGAAAAATTATTATTAAATTTATATAAATATAGATTTCATTAGTTCATAATTTTTTTTTTATGGATTTGCTAGAAAAAATTAATTTAATAGAGTATCAATCGGTCACTGGTACAATAAAATCTTGTATTAGAAAAATTATCATTAAATTTATATATTGCATTACATTATAATATAAATAATATAATATAGTTTTTATGGTTATAACAATATGGTAACTAATAAGGATATTTGGTGCAATTAAAAGGCATGAGGATGTAAGAAAATAGGAGTGCCACATGTTGAGAATTGCTTGAAGGATTCAACCAAGAGGAAGAGTGACACATGTCAACAACAAAAGCATAGAAAAACATTACCATAATGAGACTTGAAAAATAGGTCTCAAATTTATATAATATAGATTTCATATTGCGTCGGTTGATTGCATTTTTGTAAAGATGGTTCTCCAGTATCTCCGATGTTTGATAGTTTCATTTCATACTTCCACTTTCCAACGTATCTAATTATTATTTACCCTTCTAAACTTGCTTCATGAGGTTCTGCCTAAGACATGTTTTCTATTTGCTACAAGCAACATAGCATAAGAGCATTCCTAATAGAGACATTTAATATATCGCACGTGTATACATTATTTATTTATAATTTTTTAATTACACTGTCTAATAAGCATTCGATCTCTCTAACAAAAAATCTCATACACATTCCTTAAACGAGACTCATTAATCATTTATCAATAACTATACATCATTACGTTTCAATATTCTAATATTAAAAACACAGATCCCATAGTAAAAGAGAGTGCTTAATGTAGTACCCCTCCCTAATAGATACCCATTTTTTTACTCCATATGAAAACACTTGTTAGATACTACGTCTTCAAAAGGTAGACCTTCTATTGTGGATGGTCTAGGCTAATAGGCTAAAAGTCTCTTTTTACCGATCAAATTACCTGACGAGCAGATGCCCTCACTTAGCAAACTAGCAATTTATAAAATGCTGCAAAACAACACAAAACTTGTCTTTGCTTTGACAATAACCAAAATTTGTCTTGTTGACATAGTCCAAACTTGCAAAATGAAAGAATTAAAACATAAACAACTTAGTTAAAGGGTATGAATAAAAAAAATGGTTACCTCCCAACAAACGCTTGTTTAATGTCAATAGCTCGACGTTTGATATGTTAGAGTGGAAAAAATGACACCTACAACACATCATCCTTCGTCTTTCGTTTATTTACGAGGAACTCCATTTATTCGAGGTAGAGATGATGTGGGTCAATTTCCTCTCCCCATTGAACTTTTGTGAACAACACACAAAATTCCATGACTCTGTCGATCTTGACCCTGTTCTCATTCACCCTCATTTGTTCTATTGCATTATCTTTTTCGGCTAATACTTCCTTATCTTCTCCATGAGTCATTTTTGCTTCTCTGTCAACAATAGTGGTCTTTAGAGACAGTCTTTGATGAGTTACATCTATGTGGTCCGCCTTTATTTCAAAAACTTTATTCGCATACAATTGTGGATAAGGAAGCTTTGTGACCTAGGCATGTCCATTTCTTTTAATACTCTCAATATGCCTCATATTTAAGTTTCCTCTAGCTCTTCAGCATTCCCTTCTTTCTCAACAACCTTTTCAAGATCATCAACATCCTTCTCAAATTCATCATCATTACTTATAACATTGTATTGCTCTTTAGGATTGGTTTGAACATTGGTCTGAATGTTCGTGCTTTTTTATGCTTCAACAAATTGCTCGACCGACTGTGTCGTTTAACATCCTATATTGCTTATTTTCATCAACTTGTTTATCTAAAAAGAAAATTACCCTTCATTTTGGTTCAAATCTTGTCTTGTCTTGTTTATAAAAAAAGCTTTTGCAACCTCGATCAATTTTTTTATTTTTTTTTGTATCGGAGAATTTGAAACGGAAATAGCTAAATATTCTTTCCTGACAAAGAGGGGTTACGATGTTCTCGTGAGGTTAACTCAGTTGGTAGGGACAATGCATAATATATGCAAGGTCCGGGATTCAAATTCCACCCACTACAAAAAAAAAAGGGGCTTACGATGCAAACACATATTATATACAATATAAATAAAATAAACATATACGATATAACTTGATTTCTTCATTGTTAAGTAAATCTTCTAGTTTAAATTCCCTTTGTAGCTAAGTTTTTTTTTTCTTTTCAAAAAACAATTATGGTAAAAATAATGCAAATAATTAAGTGAAAAAGGTACTTACATGAAGAGTATTAACATGACCTTCTTTCACTTTTATTGACAAGGAACAATCAAGTAGTTCGTAAAAAAAAAAAAAGACAATTAAGTAGTGAAAATAAGGCTTAATAGCAGTTTTGGACTCCTATGTTTTAAGAAGTTGCGATTTTAGCCCTCTAACAAAATAAAATACAAAATCGATCCCTAAGTATTGCCAATTTTCAGTTTTGGCCCCCAGAACAATTTTGACCAAGTAAAAGCTGACGTGGATGCCACATGTGTATTTTTTTTAATTAAAAAATTTATTATTTTAATAATTAAAAAAAAAATTACACACGTGGCGTCCACGTGTGCATTGACATGGTCAAAATTGACCTGGGGCCAAAACCGCAAAAGGGGAAATACTTAGGGGCAGTTTTGTATTTTAATTTGTTAAGGAGCCAAAATCGCAACTTCTTGAGATATAGGGAGCCAAAACTGCTATTAAGACTAAAAATAATTAAGTGATTTTTATAACAGTGTTCAATATTGTTTTTTTTTAAATATTTTTTTTGTTTCATCAAGTAATCTAGTTGTTAGAATTTTACCATATAAAATGAAGGGTTAAATATGTTTTTTGTCCCTATATATATTCAAACTTTTCGTTTTAGCCCCTCTAGAATTTTTCTTCACCTTTTAGTCCCTATATAATTTTCAATCACTACTATTGGTCCATAAGTTATTTTTTGTATTTTTAAATAAATTTTTCATAAATGTGTTGTAGTATATTGTAAAAATCTCTCAAAAAAAAAGAAGAAGTTTTTAACAAAACATGGATTAAATATGAATTTTTAACCGCCACAAATATAAAAATTTATATTTAATCCATGTTCTGTTAAAAAATTCTAATTTTTTTTGGAAGAGATTCTTATAATATTATAAATTTTTAAGCAAAATTTTATTTAAAAATATGAATTCTACATATGAGTTTACAGACCAAAAGTGAAGATGAAAATTTTTTTGGGGACTAAAAGTTGAAGAATTTTTTAGAGAGACTAAAACAAAAAATTGACATATTTACATGGATCAAAACATATTTAACCATAAAATGAATAAGTGAGAAATCTAGTGTTCAAATCTCAGCCCTTAAAAATTGCAATACCCTCAATTTTTCATTTTTTTTAAAGTACAATACCCCAATCTATTTTTTTTTAAAAAGGTAAATTAGTTCACCTAAATTGACAAATTGACATCGGAAATAATTGAATCTGAAACTTTGAGGAGGAGAATACCCCAATTTATTAAGTTATGCTTGGTGGAGATAAATAATATTATAAAAAAATATTTTTTTTGTCAAGTAGTTTTGCAACTAAAAAACCACCCTAAACCCGTATAATATGATGTCCTTATTATGTTGAAAGATAAAATAATTACTTATTTAAGTAAAAGGGTAATAATCACTTTGTCCTTGAATATGTGACGAGTTGTCGCAATAGTTCTTCAATGTATCAAAATTTAAAAATAGTCCCTGACAGTGTACTACTCTGTTGGTCAAAATAGTCTATGTCGCTAAAATAATCTCTCAACATTCACAATAAATAAATATATTAAATGAATGCCATAATAAAATTAACAAAACATTTTTAGATGAGAGAGTATTTTGAAATTTCGATATTGTGTATGACGCGATCAAAGTAACTATTACCTCTTAAATAAACCGTAAAATTCACTAAAAAAAACGGTAAAATAAGGGAAATCCAAAACATCCCATTATATATTGTTATTGTTATGGATTAAAAAATGCAAATAGTCGATTTTATTTCATATTATTGAGAATAATAAAATAGGGCTAACAATGTATCAAATTGAATCGGGGGGAAAGATAACCATTGTTGAAATCCAATCTAGGGTTACAGAGCAAAGAAGCCACCTCTTCAATTTCATACTTCACCACATTCATCCAATTCCAATCCCAATCCCAAAAATTCCAATATAGTTAACCAATTTTCGGTTCCGCTCGCGTCTCATTTCCCTATAAAAGGACCCCTCGCATCATAGTTTTCTCATTCACAAAATCACTTGAATTCGCGCATCACAAAATTAGGTTTTGCATCGCTATTGCTCTCGCGAATCGCGAAATTAGTTTTTGCGGCGATGAGTCGTCGAGGAATGGATCGTGACGATGAAGACGACGAGGAGTATGAGGAACAGGTTGAAGATTTCGACGAAGAGGAAGCTGAGGAGGAAGAGGAGAGAGGTGGTGGCGGTGGAAAGAAGCGGAGGAGGCCGAGTTTTATCGATGATGATGCGGAGGAGGTAGATGAAGATGAGGAGGAGGAGGACGAAGAGGATTATGATGATGATGATTACGACGGCGGCGGCAAAGGCAGTAGCCGTAAGCGGCAGTATAGGAAGGTTTCCGCTTCAAATTTCTTTGATGAAGAGGCTGCTGTTGATTCGGATGAGGAGGAGGAGGAAGAAGAAGTCGAAGACGGTACGTTTTGTTTTATTTTATCGCATTTTTTTGTTCTTCTTTAATCAATTTCAGTTTAGATTAGAGAGAAATCGATATGGTTCGGTTTGTGTTGAAATTAGGGTTGAAACTGGGCTGGTTTCAATTTTGATTTCAGTTTCACGAGATTGACGTTCATTAATGTTAATTAGTAGATGCACATTATTATCGGTTTTTGGTTGCAGTTATATTGATTTCAGTTTATAGTGCTAATTTTTGTTTAAAAATTGGGAGTATAAAAAAATGGTATTTATGTGGCAATCTGCAAATCAATTAAGTGAATGTGAATTTCAAGCATTTTTTTTTGGGGATCCGATCATTGAAATCGTCTTAAAATACTGGTAATTTTCATCTTCAATGCCTTCTGAGTGTTTATAACCCAATTAGAGTATGATACTAGCCTATACAATAATTGACTTGTACAATTTCTCTCTCTATCTATGTCCAGTAACTTTTTTGATATACACATACTTTTTTTTTTACAATGCTGGGTTCTTATTTTTATGTGTTACTGAATGCTGGGAAATGATTGAATTTCATGTGTTTCTACTGTTTTGCACACCGTTGGACTGGTCTATAATATTGTTCGGCTCAGGCTCTAAGCTATGCTGTATAAAGTATGTCTCTTATCTATATTGATCAATTGATAAACTAGCAAAGCAAACATCTAAATACATGCAGGCTTCATTGTTGGGCCTGATGTGCAAGACGAAGATGATAATAGAGGAAGGCCACGCCACAGACAGCCACCCCACCAAGAAGATCATGAAGACCTTGAAGAGATGGCAAGAAGGATACAAGAGAGATATGGAAAGCAGCGGTTGGCAGAATATGATGAAGAAACTACAGATGTAGAACAGCAAGCACTTTTGCCATCTGTGAGAGACCCAAAGCTGTGGATGGTCAAATGTGCGGTATGATCCTCTCATTTTTTTTGTTTATTTATTTTTTCCGACTACTTAGCCGATCCCACTTAATGGTATAAGGCTCGGTTGTTGTATTTATTCCGACTACTGGCAAGGGATATAGAGTTTGTCTCATCCTTTGATTTGATACTCAGATTGGCCGTGAGCGAGAAACAGCTGTTTGCCTCATGCAAAAGTACATAGATAAGGGGTCAGAATTGCAAATCAGATCAGCTATTGCTCTTGATCATCTCAAAAACTACATATATGTGGAAGCAGATAAAGAAGCTCATGTTAGAGAGGTATTGTGTGAAATATCTATCATTTATCACACATACATCATGTATAAAATTGTGAACTTTTTTGCATGTGTTTCAGGCTTGCAAAGGTCTTCGCAATATATTTGGACAAAAAATAACACTCGTTCCAATAAGAGAAATGACTGACGTGCTGTCAGTTGAAAGCAAAGCCATTGATCTTGCTAGAGATACTTGGGTTAGAATGAAGATTGGGACATACAAGGGGGACCTTGCCAAAGTATGCACTGTATTCTGGGAAATTCATGACTCTATCCCTCATACATTCTTAATTTGTCACCTAATTTATATCCCTTCAACAGGTAGTGGATGTTGATAATGTACGGCAGAGGGTTACTGTGAAACTAATTCCGAGGATAGACTTACAGGCTCTCGCAAACAAATTGGTATGGAATGTTTATGTCTTGTTGAATGCATGATTTGTATTGTTGAATTGTTAATTTCGTTGAAAATTGGAGTCCCCATTTTCTTTACAAAGTGTATTTGTCATGCAGGAAGGTAGAGAAGTTGTGAAAAAGAAGGCATTTGTCCCCCCTCCTCGTTTTATGAATGTTGAAGAAGCTAGGTATTGCCAACTGTCCTAGTTGTTGCTTATATGTTTCTACTTTCTACGAATCTTTTCATTTCCTGGTCTGACGGAGCTTAATCTTTTTATCAGGGAACTGCATATCCGTGTTGAGCATAGGCGTGATGCCACCTATGGGGAACGGTTTGATTCCATTGGAGGCATGATGTTCAAAGATGGATTCTTATACAAAAGTGTATCTTTAAAATCCCTTTATTCCCAGAACATCAAACCTACGTTTGACGAGCTCGAAAAATTTCGTAAACCGGGTGAAACTGGAGATGTAGCCAGTCTGTCAACTCTGTTTGCGAACAGAAAGAAAGGGCATTTCATGAAAGGTGATGCTGTTATTGTCATCAAGGGAGATTTGAAGAACTTAAAGGGATGGGTGGAGAAAGTTGACGAGGATAATGTTCATATTAGACCAGAAATGAAGGATTTACCTGTAAGTATGAATTGATATATCATAATTGGTGGGTTTCCTCCAGTGTACTGGCCATAGCCTGCCAGTTCTGCATGTTGCTAATTAGTGATAAATTCCCTTTATGATGATCTAATTATCTTGTTTTTTTTCCTTTCCGTTTTCGTAGAAAACTCTTGCACTAAATGAAAAGGAACTTTGTAAATATTTTGAACCCGGAAACCATGTTAAAGTTGTTTCTGGTGCTCAAGAGGGTGCTACTGGCATGGTTGTGAAGGTGGAGCAGCATGTCCTGATTTTAATATCTGATACCACAAAGGAGCATGTGAGTTTTATAGTACTTTGATAGGCTTGCTGAAAAACTTTTGAATTTCTACTTACAGTTAGCGCAGAAATGACAATTATTCTCTCTTTAGATCCGTGCGTTTGCAGATGATGTTGTAGAGAGTTCTGAAGTAACCACCGGTGTGACTAAAATTGGGGACTATGAACTTCGTGATCTTGTTTTGCTAGAGTAAGTATTTTTCTTGAGCCTGAGATTACAACACAGTACCTTGCCTTGTTTTGCTCTGGTTCAAACCTTTCTCACTTCTAATTTAACATGGTGCAGTAATTCGAGTTTTGGTGTCATAATCCGTGTAGAAAGTGAGGCATTTCAGGTTAGTATCTCAACAAATCAAAACTTCAATGCTCTCTCAATCAAAATTAAGACTTTTTGTCATTATACTATTGTATTTTTCCTTTGTTAGGTTCTTAAGGGTGTTACTGACAGACCTGAAGTTGTGCTTGTTAAATTAAGAGAGATCAAGTGTAAGCTAGAGAAGAAAATAAATGTGCAGGATAAGTTTAGGAATACAGTATCATCAAAAGATGTTGTGCGGATTCTTGAAGGTCCCTGCAAAGTAAGATTCTGACTGTTCGCTAGATTTTTTTTATGGAAGTTGTTATTGAGGCTTAACATTTTTTTATTTTTTTTGGGTTAGGGCAAACAAGGTTCTGTGGAGCACATATATAGAGGGGTCTTGTTCGTCTTCGATCGTCATCATCTTGAACATGCAGGCTTTATATGTGTTAAGGCCCAATCATGTGTAGTTGTGGGAGGTTCACGCTCCAATGGTGACAGAAATGTATATTTTTCCTATTTTGATTCTTGAGTTCGTTTTTCTTTTTTTAATTTAGAAAATTCATCATTGTAATGTTCTGTTACCTCTACAGGGTGATGTACACTCGAGATTCCCCGGTCTTAGAACTCCACCTCGCATTCCACAGTCCCCACGTAGGTTTTCTCGAGGAGGGCCTCCATCTGGTATATGTTTAAATCTTTCCTTGTTAGGTGCTAAACATTGGATCAATTTGTTATGATAATAGACCTTTTTAAGAAAGTTGTCTGATGTTAATTTATCTGGATGTGGTAAAGCTGGAGGTAGACATAATAGGGGTGGAAGGGGGCATGATGGTTTGACAGGTGCAACTGTTAAAGTACGACAGGGTTCCTATAAAGGTTATCGTGGACGTGTTATAGAAGTTAAAGGATCATTCGTTCGGGTTGAATTGGAATCCCAAATGAAGGTTGTAACCGGTAAGTTTTGTAATTTGGGCAAATACCTGAGCTGCCTGTTTCTTTGTATTCACATGTTCTGACTTGGTTGTCTGCAGTTGACCGCAATCATATATCTGACAATGTGGCTGTTACCCCACAACGGTAAGTTATATCTACATAAAATTTGTGATTTCTTGTGTGTATTAAAAGATATTCAATCATATGACTCTTGTCTTCTTCCAGTGAAACATCATCCCGATATGGGATGGGAAGTGAAACCCCAATGCATCCATCTCGAACTCCTTTGCACCCATATATGACTCCGATGAGAGATGCAGGAGGTATGGTTGATTTAATATTTCTAGCTTTCTGCTAGATTTTTTTAGATTTAACATTTGATTCTCTTGTAAACTGCTAATATTTCTTAAATGCATTGTTATTTGCAGCAACTCCAATTCATGATGGAATGAGGACACCTATGCGTGACCGAGCTTGGAATCCTTATGCGCCAATGAGTCCTCCTAGGTTAGTGCTAACATCATCAATAGATATCAGTATTCTAAATACAACCTACTAGAACAAGGGTTGTACCGAATTCAGTAGTTTAATTAAGTTTAAATGCATTTTTTCTCAGTTTACAGACTGCAGCACCGTCATATTATATTTTAGTGTAGTATAGTATATGTGGTTTATGAATTCTGACAGTGAAATAAATTCAGGGATAACTGGGAAGATGGAAATCCAGGCTCTTGGGGGGCCAGTCCACAGTATCAGGTCAGAAATATTAGCCAACTTCAGACACACTACTCTACAACTTTAATTCATTTGAGAATCCATACTGAACCATGCTGATCTTTATTTTATTGTCTTTTCCTTCTGTTTAAATTTTTCAGCCAGGAAGCCCTCCTTCCCGGCCATATGAAGCACCAACTCCTGGTGCTGGTTGGGCTAGTACTCCCGGTGGCAATTATAGTGAGGCCGGAACACCACGGGACAGTTCTGCCTACGGTAACACCACCTCTTACTTGCCCCCTGAAATCATTTGAATATCTGTAGTTTTAGTTTTTGTACTAAGTCTATTTGGACCGATGGGTATTGTATTGCAGCGAATGCTCCAAGCCCATATTTACCATCAACACCAGGGCAGCCTATGACACCAAATTCTGCGTCTTATCTTCCTGGCACCCCTGGAGGACAGCCTATGACTCCAGGAACTGGTGGTCTGGACATAATGTCCCCAGTATTGGGTAAGTTTCTATATTTTGTCAAACCTACAGATTTAGTGTGTACAAAATTGTTTCTGCAACTTTTTTATTTAGTTAGATCATCACACCACAATTGTGATGCACCTAGTTATTGTCATCTATGATAGAAATAGCCTATGACAAGCACGGTCTTGTTATGGTGCATTTAATATGAAATTGATTAGAACCCTGCACATGTATTTGGATGACCACATGTATGTTTCTGTCTTTTTTGAATGCAGTCGTTAGTCTAACATGATTTAATGGAGTTGATTTTCTAGTTAAAACATCATATCTCTTCCTATTAGTTGTTTGTTCATATCCGTCATGTAGCAATGCTATAGCCCCATAATTTGACAATATTTTATACCAAATAGCATATTGCGTTACATAACAATTTGTTTAAATTCCGCTATGCCATAGCGCTATGGCCCTCCTATAGCCGCTATTTAACATCACTGCTCCATCCGTCCCATCGAGGTTGTCTCTTTAGGTTATTTCAGATTGTTAAAAAATGTTTAAATAAATGAAAGAGCGTGACAATTTTACCAATGTATCCTAACAATTGGTCGTTAACCATTGTCATGAATGTATAGTGGATTACAGTGAACATGGGAGTTATTATGCACATAGTATTATTTTAGAGGTAGAGTATAATAATTAATACATAGGAAACATAATAAAGTGACACTTATTTTGGGACGTTTTTTCCTTAACGTGATACTCTATGGGACACGGAAGAAGTAATATATTCGGGTGATTTTCGCATAAACACCATATGTTCCTACTACCCCACGTCTTGCATTAGACACCCACATAAGAACAATTGTTTGCCTTTCCATTTTTGTCGTATGTCATGGGATAACTCGTGGTTTTATGTGGAGATTATCCTATCATTTACCAAGCATATTCCTGGATCTATTTCTTGAATCACTTTGGATCATCAATTTATCAGCAAGATTTGAAGTGGCATGTGATTTCTTCCACATACATTTGCTAATGTTTAACTTTTTGTAGGTGGGGACAATGAAGGGCCTTGGTTTATGCCAGACATATTGGTCAATGTACACAGGTCCGGAGAGGAGTCTGTTGGAGTTATAAAAGAAGTTCTCCCGGTATGTTGACCTAGAAGCTTTGTTTTATGTTGGTATAGTTTAGATTATCTGTTTAGGTTTGGTTTTTAAATTTCTCGGTTATACCCATGGCTAAAGAGTTGGTATGAATAAAAAAGAATAGTGCTTAGTTTTTATTTCATCATCATACATCAAATATTAAACCGTGATTGTAATTCGAAGTCTCATTTGTTATCAAAAACTTCACATCTTCAAACAGATAATACTATGTCAATTGTTTGGGTTTCCAGTATTGATATTATTGACACATGATTTGTTTTCTCCAGGATGGTTCTTATAGGGTAGCCCTTGGGTCTAACGGAAATGGTGAAACAATATCGGCCCTTTCCAATGAAGTGGAGGCTGTAGTGCCAAGAAAATCTGATAAAATAAAGATAATGGGAGGGACGTTGCGTGGTTCCACTGGCAAGTTGATTGGTGTGGATGGCACTGATGGCATAGTAAAAGTAGACGACACGTTGGATGTGAAGATTTTAGACTTGGTTATTCTGGCAAAATTAGCTCAACCATGAGACTTCTTGTAGAGCAATTATTTAACAGCGACACTATTATCGTAGGAATGAGGATTTAACGAAACATACGAATGTGTGATTGCCTCTTTTTCTCATGTATGTTTCTTTTTTGTTTTCCAAATAAATATAATATAAAAATATATAAAATGAAATCACATATATATCCTTCAAAATAAGAGCCTTCCCACACACTGCACAGGGATCGTATCGTTATGAAACTAATTAGTTTCTTCTATTCCACCCTGCAACACTTTTCTTTGGGAACAAAAGTGCTACAGATTAAAATGCAGTAAAATATTGGTACCCTTGAAAATTGTAATAAATTGATAAAAAAAACCGAAATTTAATTATATCGAGCAATTTGGCCCATTTGCTAATTTTTATATAATTCACTGTCAAGAATTAACTTACTAACAAATTAATCACTAAATTGTATCATTAAATTATAGCTAGGGGTGGCAAAAATACCCATGTCCATGGGTATCCGTTGGTAAAATCCGTCACGGGCACGTGTATCCACGGGTATAATAAATGGATATTTGACTATCTATTATTATATGAGTACAGACGCGGATTTGATTGTATCCATACGCACGGGTACTCACACCCGATAATAAATTAAGTAAATTATTAAAATATATTTATAAATCTTGTCTTATTACTTAACGTTGTTATCTTATTGAAGGAAATTTTACCACCCACCTAAGATTCCTCATTAATAACTTATTTTTATTTTTAATTTTTTTATTCATCTTATTAAGTTCACCGTTTTTACTTTATTAACATCTTAAAACATATCATATCGATTATGTAAGAATCATGATTTTTCTATGGATTATGTATGATTAATGAAATTTTGAATGGATTATGTATGGATGTTTAAAAGTTGAAGTGTTTGGTAATTAGAAAAAGTTATTATTTGTACCAAAAAATAAATAAATTAAAAAATTCTTCTCCAAAAAAAAAAATTAATTAAAAAATTCATGGGTACTCATGAATACCGCAATACCCGGGGGTACCCGCATAGTGGGTACCTACGAGGGTACGGGGCGGTCACGGGAATGGGTATCATACTATCCGTACTCATGAGTACCCATTGACATCCCTAATTATAGCACTTGCTCACAAATTAGTCCTTACAAATTAACATAATGACCAAATTATCTGATGTCATTCATGATCAAGTGTTTTTTTTTTTTTGGCTATGTAGGCTCTGTTTGGTAAGACCACAAAACTAACTTATAGCGGATAGCTTATAAGCTCGTTTCACTAAAAAGCTCTGTTTGGTAATGATCTTTCACCACGAGCTTATAACTTATTTCACGAGCTTATAGCTATTTTTCAGACGCTATTTCAAGTAGCGTTTGAGTTTATAACTTATAGCTTATTGTTTTTTCTTCCACTTATACCCTTGCTATTTTATCCAAAATCCCTTTTTACCCTTTATAAAATTTATTACAATTTAAAACCTGTGTATGTTTTCAATGCTGAAACCATTTTCAATCCTATTTTTCTGTCACATGATTTTATTTTTTTTCATTTAGCAATACATGTATTCTTTTTCTTACGGCACTTTGTTTGGATCGAGTTTTAAGTAACATATGAATTCAATTTCTTAAAGAGAATAAGAAATATGAATTAAATAAGGATCCAATTAGTTTTTTTTGGTTAAATGTGTTTTTAGTCTTTACATTTTGCATCCCTTTGAAGAATAGTCCCTACATTTCATTAAATGTTTTTAAAATTCTCACATTTTATATCCGTTATCAAAATTAGTCTCTGCTGTTAATTCTCTAATGGAATGCTGATGTGACAGTTAGTGAGTCCCAAAATGTAAGGATTATTCTTCAAAGTCACGCAAAATGTAGAGACCAAAAAACATATTTAACCCTAAAATAATTGGGACCCACTAACTGCCACTTCATCATTCCGTTAGAGAATTAACAGCAGGGACTAATTTTGATAACAGAGATAAAATGCGAGGATTTTAAAAACATTTAATAAAATGTAGGGACTATTCTTCAAAGGGGCGCAAAATGTAAGGACTATAAACATATTTAACCTTTTTTTTTTTTACGAAAAAAATATATCTAGTTGTTGTTCTTTTAATATTTTTGTTTTTAATCTTATGGATTCATTATTTTTTGTTTGTTTTCAAAATAAAATTTCATATTTAAATAATGAAAAAAATTGATAAATGTAAAATAAAACTTAAAATTGAAATTTAATAAAAAATGAAAATAATTTATTTAATTGAAACTAAAATAAAAAAAATTGAAAATAAAATTTAATTAAGTATTTTTACCAGAAAATTTAAAATATTAGTTTGTTAATATGTAAAATATACATTAAATTGATTAATTTAAATCAATAAATATCTTAAATATTAATTGATATACATTATATTATGAATTAATAATGTCCTTTTATGTCATTTACATTTATCAGTTAGTTTGACCGCTGATTTTACCAAACACATTAATTAGCTTATCAGTTATAAGTTATTAGTCAAAAACTATCAGCTATAAACTATCAGTCATCAGCTATCAGCTATCCGCTATTTTTACTAAAGAGAGTCTTACAAATTTCAAAGATGTAGATGTCCACCCTTGCAATTTCAAGAGACGAATGCATGATTTCCTTAAATTAAAGGCTTAATAGCAGTTTTCACCCTCTAACTTTCACGAAGTTGCGATATTGGCCCCCTAAAAAAAAAACTATAAAACCGCTCCCTAATTTTGCAACTGTAGCAGTTTTGGCCCCCAAAGCCAAAAAAAATAACACGTGGCACCTCACTTAGGGTGCCACGTCAGCGTTGACCGAGTCAAAAATGGCCTCTGGGGCCAAAACTGCCACAAGTGCAAAAAACTTAGAGGGCAGTTTTGTAATTTTTTTTTAGGGGGCCAAAATCTCAACTTTGAGCTATGAAGCATAAATTAAACTATATTTAATGATTAATATGGCATGTTATCAAAGAAAAAGTTAACAAAGTGCTTTGAAAAGGAAAAAGGTAGCACCTGTAGTAGTGATCCTGCTTCCGGCCGTGTCGTTTCGTGGCACATCGTTTTCGTGGAAGGTCATTAGTTTTATCAAAACCACTTAACCACTTAATCTATGTCCCGTGATTAAGATTCTTACAAAGGAAATACAATGTCCTTGGAATTAAAGGAAGCTTAAAAACCGGCAACGCTAGCGTGGCAGTATGTTTTGCACAAAACAACAAATGGTTTTTTCTCTCTATAGTAGATTTTGAATATCATTGGTTTGTTTTTGTCACACTATAAATAAATAAACACCAACAACAACAAGGACACACAATTTGTTTGATCAACAATACAATACAGAACTTTCTAAACAATTCTCAATTTCTTGCATTCTTCATCTGTTGATTTTCTTAAGTCATGTCGAGTACAGCTGGTCAAGTCATCAAATGCAAAGGTATGAGCACGGGATTTATTAGATCAAATTTCAATTTGTATCTAGAAAAATTGTAATTATAATTATAAACCCTCAGTATGCATCGGATCTTAGAGTTGATACATTAATTATTTAATGTATTTAAAAAGTGAAGTTTTGCTTATAATAGTTATCGGAACTCCCTCTCTATCATATTAAGTGACATTTGAGTTAAACGAAAAAATGATTAGTTGAAATGACTTTAATTGTAAGATTAATAATATTATTTACTAAAATATTTTTTTTAAATACTAAAATATCTTTATTAAATATAGTTAAGAGAAGTAAAATTCAATAAAGTATATTATTAGTGAAAAAAACAATAAATATTGTTAGGGTCTTATTAACGAGTGCCCTTGAAGCACTTTTAAAGATTTTAAAAGAAAAAATTAATTTATAAAAAGTTAAATATTTTGATTTTCAATACATTGATTGCACATGTTTTCATAAAAAATTACCATTTAAAAGTCTTAAAGAGAGTCCCTGTTATCATTTCCCATATTGTTACGAGAAGTAAAATTAGTATCATTTACTAAAATAACTTTACAAAATATCCTCAACCTTTAGGTCATTGGTTCAAAACTCACTAACTTTGATAAATTAAAAAAGTGACAATAATTTGGACACATATTTGGAGTAGTATATATACAATTGGTTTAATCAACATTTAAAATTTATAAAGGAAGAGGGCATAAGAATATTGTAGAAACAAAAAGGAAAAAGCAATAAGATTAAAGAGAGTCGAAAACCAATTACTATGTTTAGAAAATCATTCGGTTTTTTCACTACTATAAATAAGGTCACTGACAGTAGTTGGTTCCACACTGAACTCACTCATTATCATCTTTTGTTAATTAACTATGTCCAACACTACTGGTCAGGTCATCAAGTGCAGAGGTACTATCTCATCTCCTTTTTTTCTTTGTTACAAACATGTTGTAAAAATTGTGTTTTGCTTTTTATGGATCTTTCTAAGGGTCCATTTGGATTGTGTTACTTTCTTTATTAATAATCGTTATATCTTTTTATGAGTGCTACATGAACTCATTGATTGTATTATACCTGCAGCTGCGGTTGCATGGGAGGCGGGGAAGCCGCTAGTGATGGAAGAAGTGGAGGTGGCGCCACCGCAGGCCGGCGAAGTCCGTCTCAAGATACTCTTCACCTCCCTTTGTCACACTGATGTTTACTTCTGGGAAGCTAAGGTATACATGTAGTTTTATAACACTACTAAAATAACAAAAATTAGTGAGGGATATTTAGTGAGGGAAAACGTGAAATCCCTCTCTAATTCCGTCACTAAATTTTGCGACCAAGGAATTTGTGAGGAATTTCATTTTTTCCGTCACTAATTTCCCTCGCTAATTTTGCTTTTTCTAGTAGTGTAAATTTAGACAATAAGCTCCACCTATATATATAGTATATATGTTTAGATCTCGTTCACTCTTATGATAGTTTGATTTGATTATATATGAAAATGGTGTGTTTAGTTTCTTTTGCATGTTTGTTTTTGTGTATTATAAAATTCTTCTGAAGTTTAATTTTAGATTAAAGGAAATTAAGCTGGTGATTGGAGCCTTTTTTTTATTTGGGTGTTTCATCATGTTATGCATCGCAATAGCTTAATATTTGTTTTATTTTTTCCTTCTGTTTCAGGGTCAAACTCCATTGTTTCCTCGTATTTTTGGTCATGAAGCTGGAGGGTATGTTTCTCTTCTCAATATTAAAAGTTGAATTACATAATTTAAGGATTTAATTCATGTACTATGCCAATATAATTTGTTTTTTACAATGTCAATCAATCATAATTGTAAGATCATTAACTTTTACTTTCAAAATCACACATATGATTGATTGTGATATGTTGAGTGCATAAAACTTTTTAGAACGACAATGAATCAAAATGAAACCGATATTTTAATATATCATTTCATTTTTATTAATTTACAAAGACAGCTTTTTGATTAAATCTGTTAATTATATTAATGTGTTATGTAATGTGAATGAATGTTATTGATAACTGTGGGCCTGATGTTGATCAGGATTGTGGAGAGCGTAGGCGAGGGTGTGACACATCTAAAACCAGGGGATCATGCCCTGCCTGTATTCACAGGGGAGTGTGGGGACTGTCCACATTGTAAGTCAGAGGAGAGC
>Ga0228710_1005382_pt1 | contig 19893 bp, 8 predicted proteins | sample MedpolnodulmetaG_FD_177995 | JGI IMG/M metagenome (GOLD analysis project Ga0228710, IMG submission 177995) | Root nodule microbial communities from Medicago polymorpha collected in Santa Monica, California, United States - pink nodules | ecosystem: Host-associated > Plants > Roots > Nodule... | reverse complement strand
GCGCTTTTATTTTTATTGCTCCGTTAGTTTAATTTTCATTAATATTCAAAAATACCAAAAACATTCAAATAACAAAAATCACAAAAATCATTTTCATAATAAACCTTGATCCAAAATCAAGTGATTCCTTTTTTTTATTTCTTTCTTAATCAAATTTCAATCCATTTAATCATACTTTAAGTCTATTTTCTTTCAAGTTAAAAAATACAAACCAATTCATATTTGCCACTTGGCTCTTCATTTTAAAACGTTTTTCAAAACTAATAAAAAACACACAACCAATCAAACATCAATTTCTACCCCGAACTACGAGGTTTTGATCCCTCACGGGTACGTAGGCAAAGGACCTATAAAAAAATGTAGATAAATAGGTCTCTTTGTTTCTTTTTATCACTTTAAATTCCATTTTTAAACAAGCAAGTTTATAACACAATTAATTAAATAAAATCAAGAGGTTCCCATAAAATATTATGGATATTTAGGGTGCTAACACCTTCCCTAAATATAACTAACCCCCGAACCTTTAATCTTTTAAAATGGTGTTTGAACTTTTTCCCATTCTTTTGAAAAGTTAATTAAAAGTTCAGTCGTGAAAAAATAGTGAATCAAACGCTAATCAAATAGCCTTGACCTCCGAAAAATGACGCGACTGATACCAAATACAATCAAAATCATCATATACATCCCTTCACTCCCCAAAATCGATTCAAATATTATTATAAAGAAGAGCTTAATCAAAGTTACATCTAATTTTGAAATACTTTAATATAAGTTCTAGATCTGAGATGCAAATTTAATTCATGCACTTCTTATTCCTTCCTCATTCAAAAATTCATTTCTAGATCCATAGAAGACAACTTTGTTGAGTTTGGAAAATATAGAAGCTTTTGCACTATCCATACATGTTTTTACCTTATCAAGTTTTATCTTTTTTTATTTGTGGAGATTTGAGAGTGGGGGAAGAATAAAGATGAACAGTGAGTTGTGGCTCTGTGTGTGAGAGAGAAAAACAGAATAATGAATTACCAACGTGGCCACCAAATAATATAGGCATAAATTGATGATAGGAATTCAGCGATAGTTAACTCTCACGTGAACTGACGAAAATGACCTTAATGTGACTTAAGTCATGTTTGATAGAATCGACGTGAGTTAAGTCACGTTGAGTCAACGTGAATTAAGTCACGTAGGTACAAAGCCAACGTGAGTTAACCCATGTTTGTTTTAGGTAAGCTAAGATTCCATAAATTCTTTACAAAGATGCTATTTTTAAGACCCCAAACATACAATATGTTACGTTCATTTTTTAAAAGCATGTAATGTCTTCGAAACATCAATTCATTCATGATCCAAAATAAATCATAACTAAAAATGCAGAAGTACGCGAAATCAATTCCAAAAATACACAATTTTATTTAGTTTTAATCTCATCTACGTTACATTACATTACATTCTCCCTGAATATATGGGCATTGAAGTGTTTTATACTTGGTGTAAAAATTTAGTAGCCGCTTTGAAAACTCAAAAGAATGAAGAGAACACTTCACATGTATTCTACCAAATCAATTACTATATAGGTTGTCACATCGAATCCCTTCATATAAGATGAGTAGCGACAAACAGGAATACATTTCAAACTATACTTTTGAACTTAATTCTACTGCCCTGCCAACTGGCAAGTTTCAATTGACAGAGGATCATGATCAAGCACAAAACAACATCTTAGAAATGCATTCATGTTCGTCACACTCATCTTATACGAAGGAATTCTATGTGAAAACCTATATAGTTGATTTAGTAGAATACAAAATGTGTTCTCTTTATTCTTTTGAGTTTCCAAAGAGACTACCAAACATTTATTTTACGTATAAGACACTTCAATGCCAACATCTTCAGCAAAATAACATGAATCAAACTAAAATCCAACAAAAAAATGACACAACATAATAATACCACCTAAACATCTTCATTTAGCCGAATCGAATTCTTAATGATATCTTCGGGTGATCTCAGCTACGGCCTACGAAGCATCCATCTCGATCTTCGAGAACATGCTATGCTGACCAAGTATCGAGAATATGCTCCTCACATCGTCGTCGTTCATGAGCATCATCTTGTTGAATGTCAATCTCTCATCTGAGTCAAACGATTAACGTTCATACCAAACATCTTCCACCTTCATGTTGTTGATGAAGTTGTGTGGGGTCCACTACCTGGGACGACGTCCCCTCCCCATCCCCACTCCTACTGCTCCAAAGCTATGACTTTGTCTCCTTCAAACAAGAGGGCACATAGCCTGCCTATCGGCCCGTGCACTCCCTGTCATGGTCATGGTCTCACTGCCTGCTCTCAATTTGTCTGGTCTCTCAGACATATCTACGCGACATAAAACAATGCAAAAAATCAATGATTTTCATAGGAACATTGTGTCATTTCTAACTAATCAACAGCAACAATTCACATTGCACTCAAACTCACTGTAATCAACATTAGTAATAGAATAAAAATGTGTTCTCTAACTAATTTTATCATTAATAATGCAAAAAATAAAATAAAAATGGCAAAATTACACTTTTAGTCCCTTAACGTAGTTCCAGGTAACAGTTTGGTCTTTTATCTTTTTTTCATTTCAATTTTGCCCTTTTGGTCCATTTGCATATGGATTTTCAACCTTCAAATCTAATATTTATATGCAAACATAGATGAAAGATCATAGATTTGAAGATTGGGAGGCCATGAGAAAATAAAAACATGAATTTGAAGCTTGAAAGTCCATACGCAAATGAACCAAAAGGACAAAACTGAAATGAAGAAAAGATAAAGGACCAAATTGTTACCTGAAATTAAGTTACGGAATAAAAGTGTAATTTTGCCAATAAAAATTCACTGAGACATTTTATATAACACCTAGAATTCAACATTAACAATATGAGTTCATTGTGACATTTTAATCTATAAACTACTACATTTGAGTCAAACTTACTCTAAACAATATCTAACTACAATTCGTAACATATTTGATCATTAACAATCGTAAAAACTAACATGTAAATCAAATCCCTAAAAAACCTAAATATGTGAAATTTCTTCAAAAAAAATAATAAAATTAAAATCATAAAAAGTCATGTAATAGGATAATAAACACTTATTTAATTTTGGCGTAGAAATTGACGTTGATTGACTCAAGAATGAAGAAAAACGCACAGGGGAGCAAAATCGTGTTTGATAGTTGAGAAACACTATGGTTTGTGTTTCTGCATTTTCAGTTCTATATCAGAACGCAACGTGACTTAAGTGACGTTGATATGTATCAAATATAAATTAACTCATGTTAGTTTAACGTAACTTAACTCATAATGATATGTACCGAATGTGATTTAAATCACATTGCGATTATTTTAGACAATTTACATCGGAATGAACAATTTTATTTGTGAGAGGAGCAATTTTCGTGCCTAAATGTCGGTTTGTCACAAGCATGAACATGAAGCATTAGAAGAAGCAAGCAATATGTTAAGTCAAGGACTACAAATATTTGCATTGAAGTGAGGGACAAGGCACGTCATCATAATGATGAGTTGAAGTGTAGGAAAGACCTGTTGCAGATAGGGCTACCACATACTATGAATCTATGATTGCCATCTGCTGCTTCTGCCTCATATATCATCATCATGCTAAATTTAATGCAATGTTTCTCATAATACTTTTACTTATTAAATTGTTCTCGAACCTTTTACTACAAAATATAAGAGGTACTATTTGAGTTTTGGTTAACCCACTTGAAAAAGTGAGACGATTTAGTTTAGTTTGAATGCAATTCCTTTGTGATAACAATTACAAATTCGAATTATTCAACAAACATATAACGTATATGGGAGGTTTAAATACATCTTCTTTTTTTTTGTCAAATAGTCTAGTGGTTAGAGCTCACACAATTTAATTGTGGAGTGTTCGGGGTTTGAATCTCAGCCCCTGCATATAAAATGCAATATCCCTACCAACTGAGCTAAGCTCACGGGAATATTTAAATGCATCTTTTATTCCCATATTTTTCAAATCCACAACATTAGTCCCCAATTTTTTAAATCCGCAAACTTCATTCTCTAACTTTTTAAATTACACAATTTTGGTACCATATTGGATGGTGTAATTTATTCCTACCCTAGTCTGTAATATAGTGAGTGTTCAGTTTTCTTTGATAAAAAATGGTGGATAGTAATAAGTTAACTCCTTTAAAAAACAAATTAGTTAGTGATAGCAAATGAACCTATAAAGAATAACATACAAATTAGCGGGTAAATTTTTTGTCTGATAAAATTTGTTGTTGAATTAACTAATAAATATGAAATGACTTAAAATATATTAAAAAATAAATAAATTAAGATAGAAGGATGAACTTGACGGAAAAAATAATAATTATAAGTTCAAATGCTACTTGTAGGAGTGCATGAAAAAAAAAGTTAAAAACTGTTAAAATTGCCCTATAAACTGAGAAAAATAGAGCCTTTTTTGGTATAAACTCAAAAACTGATCTTAACAAACAAAACATAATATATAGATATGTCATAGGCTATTTTTCTCAAGTAATTTCATATGTGATTATACAAATAGATAAACTTTAATAAATCAATGTCAATCTCATATCTCTACTTCTCAATTTTCAATTACCAGTATGTTTCATTAACCTAATATTGATGATGGTGCACCTGTGACATCGATTTTCGAGCGTGTTATCTTTAAAGGAACATCTCTTAACCCTGTCTTTCTTAAGCACCGATCAAAAATCGAAAATACGACCACAAGATTAAAAGACTCAATTATTTGTCAATTAAGTAACATTATGTTGGTTTTTTATAACCAAATTAGCCATCAAAAATTGACACCATTGAAAATTAAACATGACACGTTGATATAAATATACTTTAAGGTCTTAAATCAACATCACCAAAATAACCAAAGTAAATTGTAACATTGTGTTGGTTATTTTAGCTAATTTAACTATGAAAAATGTTAAAGAGTACCTTAGATAATTGGTTAAAAGGTTAAAATATAATTATTGTATTGGGAAGTAAAATATTGTTAAATCTAACACAAATCTATTTTTTTTTATCTTCTGAACAAATTTATCGACACTTGGTAGCATAACTTTTAACTATTTACTAGAGAGTAAAACATCAAGTTGATCTTTGTCTTTGTAAGTCACTCTCAAATTAGTTTACGACTCTATTAATATTTCAAAACAGTTCATATCTTTGTCAAAAGTTTCTCAATTAGATCATTGGCTCTATTTTTTGTCATATAACGAGGGACTTAATTGAGAAACTTTTGACATAGACATAAATTATTTTGAAATATTGTCAAAAGTTTCTCAATTATATTCTTTTTCTTTGTTTTTATCACATGACTAATGGCTAATTGAAAAGATGTTGACAAAGACTTAAACTATTTTTTTCCATTAATTTAATAATTATTATTTACACTTGAATAAAAGACAAGCGGATAATAAACTGTACCGTTAGACCTTTTTAAATAACAAAACTAATTTTCATAAACATATTATTCATGATCTTAGGAGACATGACATTGTTATACATAAGCTATTGAATGGTTTTCTCATTTACTATATTTCTTGTTTAAGTAAAACTCAATTCAAAGAAACCTGAAGCAACAAAATTGAATAAAAGTGCTTTTATGACTGACGGTGGAAGAAACTTCTGGGTCATAATGATGAACGGCAAAGATTGGAAGAAAGTGGGACCCAAAAACAGAGTACAAGGGGTAATTTAGTCTATTAACATACCATGCCATTTTTAAGGTGAAAAAAGACAAGCCGCCACAGCCCGTATTTCGCGGGCTACAAAACAAAGTTTTGGCGCCAACCGACTTTAGGTTTCAAATTCACGGGCAGAACGGGTAACAGGATGTGACCAAAAGAATCCAAAACCGCGTTACAACCAAATTACACTAGCTTAGCTACTAGAAACTATAGGAAATAAATTAAACTAAATTATTAAAACTAAGATTAATGATATTTGAATAACTCTTTTGGTACAGGAACAACCTTTTATTTTCTCTTCTTATTAGTCAAAAAAATAAAGAGAGAGAAAGTAAGAGAGAGAATAAGAAGATAATGTGAGTATGAGAAAGAAAGTTGTATAAAAATGATTGTACAAATATTATTTCTCTAAACTAAAGAAATATAAGTGTTTTATGGGTGACATTGTGGTTGGTGACATTGACCAACCACAATATCACAAATGTCTTTCTTCTTTCTCTTTCCCAATATTTTTTGTTTCTTTGTACATTTGTGATACTGTGGTTGGCCAATGTCACCAACCACAATGTCATTCAAGTATTATCTGTGTTTTATGTTTCTAAACCTTAACTCCATTAATTAGATATGAGTTCGAATAGAGTTATAAAAATGTAACGATGTTAAATCTTTTGACAAATTCTTTTGTCATTCATTGAAATTTTATCTGATTTACATGATTGCGTTTAGACGATAATTGATTCACACACAAAAAAAAACTAACTCAATAGATAATGATAATGTTACTAAGTTTGACATATTTATTCAGACTCATACTGCAAATATTTTTCTTTTGAAAAACTTAAATTAGTCCACCCAAATTAATATTAAACAAATCGAACCTCACATATAAATATAAGCATACTTCAAGTCAATATCATCAGACTAACTCAAATGTGTTTCATACCACTTATTCCGATCACATTTATAAGTAAAAAATAATTTTTTAGATTAATGGAATAACTAATATATTTAATCATATTTATAGATTAGATTATAAGTTCTTCAATAAATATAAAAAAAATTAACAATATGATTGGATAGAGTATTATAGTTGTGTGTATGAGTTCCATACTACTAATGTCATTTCATTTTAAGATTATTATGAGTAAATAGTAGCATCAATGTAAGTCATAGACACTGTTTGGTTCCCAAATTTAGAATCTTTTTATATGCTTAGGATTCCTCAGAGACCCATGTGTACGTGTCTCTACTTCTTCCTTTATTTCATAAACATTGGATTCCTCTTTTCTTTACCCAATTTTTCTCTTTCCAATCTCTTCTTCCTTCATCCAATTAATACTGCTTCCCAGCCTCCAAATTCTATCAACCTGTCACCCTTAATTTATTTCCTTATTCTTTTGTGTATGCATAAAAATCCTACTATAGCCACCAATTACATGTTGTCTATAGTAGTATAGTAGTAGTGGTATTTTTTTGGTATATAGTAGTAGAAGACTAGTAGTATGTTTTGCTTAGTAGAGTACCATGCAAATTTTTTTCTTTCTATTTGTTTTGGTTCAAGTTTCAAAATCCATATAAACAAACATAATGACTTTGGTTGATTTTTTGAAGGAAAGATGATTATTGCATTTCATTAAAAATAATATTGTTAATGCAACGCAGGATATTAAAATAAATAACAGGGTTAATTAAAGAAGTGGCCTCCCATGTAAATGCATGAGTTGCTGAATTCGTTTGTCGTCTAATAAATTTAACCTGGGAGTTTGAGAAGTGAGTGGTGAGTAGAGATTGACAAGTCGAAATAATATGTCTGAACTCGGAGACATCACAATAACTTTGGTTGATAAAAAGTAGTATTATAGTATATGGATCAACTAGTTATGAGATTATACATAATAACCAATAAGATAAAAATTTTGAAGCAAAACAATAAGAGTTTATATCTTACCTTGTATATTAGAAGATAGAATTTTAAGTGTTTGATAAAATTAGATGGTGAATAAATTGATTAATGAGCATAATTATTATGATTACCAAATTAAAAAACACCACTTCATTATACAAGCTAGCTCGTGTGAAGTTGCTCAATATTTTATGTGTCCTAAAGTTCAGCAGAATTATGTGTAGGTGTGTGGAATGTTTGCAAGATACATTATTGGTAGAGTGTATATAATTTTCATTACATTATTAAGCAATTTTCTCAAGCCAATTACTATAGCTTGATTAATTGTTATAGATGGTAGAGTATTGGACCAACCTACAATTCGTAGTGATAAGTCACGTCATTGGTTATATATACTACTCCTACATAGATTGGGGCTCAGAATCCTGCAAAATGTTAATCAGTGACACCACTATGTGTCAAAACTCTACTCACTTCATTATGTACTTCAACATTAATTTCACCCCTGTTATTATTATTATTAGACTAGATGTGTTATTTGAATTTTTTGTCTTTATTAAAATTGTATTGAAAATTTTACATTGTCAAAGTTTTCGATTTTGAAAAACTTAATTAAAAATAAGCTAAATTTTAAAGTGAGGAGCAAGTTCATGTAACAATTTTAACCTTCTAATTTTCATTCAAACAAATGATAGTAATTTAAAACTTGGTTAGGAAAAAAAAATTAAACTTAAATTCTCTAAAAAGATTTTTATATTTAAAAGTCTGAGATCCATGTCAATTTAAGTCAATAATAAAATGTTGAAAATAGAGTATTACTAACACTTTTCTAGTTAAAATTTATTAACAACTTAAGTTCAAAAACTTAACTAAAATGGAGTAGTTAATATTTTTTTTCTTACTTTTTATTTTAAAAAGAAAAAACATCAAAATTTTGATATTTAAAAATCATTCAACTATTGAGTATTACCATTGAGGCATTGACATCATATTCCTGATATGTAAGTACTGCTGCTAGCCTGAAGAAGTCAGGCACGTCATGTGTACGAAAATGGTTAATCTGCAAATGACACTAAATCAAATTATTTCTCCATCCTTCGAATCAGTTCTTAAAATTAATAAATAACAAAGTTAACAAATAGTATATCAAGATTTTTTCGAAAATTAAACAAATACCTTAATATTTTAAAATGTGTATCAGAACTTATAATATTTAGTATAATAATTATATGATACACATTAACCAACATGACCTCAATTTAGTTAACAGAAGATGTATGCAAGAGTTTCACAATATAATGAATCAAAGTTTGAATTTCGATTGAAAGATGTATGTATATGTAGTGTGTCATACACCTTGAACATGATTACCTTCTATGAAGAAAACATATGGGAAGTAAAAAAAAATTAATATACTACACATTATATTTTTAAAATTCAACACAATTTCATAATTTTACAAACACAATATAGAGAATCTCATCTTAAATGTTATATGGTCTAAAAAGTGTTTATAATTGAGAAAGAAGAAGAAGAAAGAAAAAAAAAACACACACACACACACACACACACACACACACACACACACACACACATATATATATATATATATATAAATAAGTGAAAGAGTTGGAGTTTGAACCCCAAACAAGACATCATGTCTAAGAATTTCGGTATTTTTATCAATTAAGTTAACTCTTGTATAGAGTCATGCCCCACTTCAAAAATGTGGCTACGAATTATTTCGTTCATCTCATAGTATGTTACAAATATCATATACGACAAATATTGTGGTACAGAGGGAGTATATTTATCCTTAAAGAAAAAAGATAAAATAAATTTGTTTTTTATTATAACAAGACTGTATAGTAAAATATTGTTAACGCTTTTGATAAACCACGTTACATCAAAACTCGTTTATTTCTTACATATTTCTTTCGTCTCACACTCATTCTTTCTTTCTAGTATTTTCTTCTCACAACCAAACATATTGTTAGCTAATATTCAAATTATCTTCGGGAGTTCATAGTGTTCTCCCTAATAATGTGGGGTTGCATGCGTTACAATTTGGGGGTTCGCACTTGTTTTGTAAGGAAATTCTTCTTGTTTTCATGTCATTTGGATGACTTGTATTTGGATCATTTGAAAGGAACGGAATTCTCATGTTTTTGCAACAAAATCCCATCTAAGAAACATTTATTAGATCGAGTTAAGATTTATTAATGGTGGATGGTTGAAAGCTCGGAAACCTTACTTATCTTTTGACTTTAATATATGGTGGTCTAACGTTGCTATCAGTATCGAGTATTCTATCATGTCATGTACCCTTTATGTTGTTTTTCTTTTGTTTGAATCCTTGAACATTTTTTATCCCCCTCTTTGGCACACCTTATGCTTGATTGGGTTGTTTAGTCAATATGTTTTTGGCTTCTTAAAAAGATTTCAAATTATGGTTCATTAAACTTTGGCAACCACCTTAAAAAAAGCAAAAAACTATGGCATACTAATTAACCCCCTCATGCGCTAAACTAAACTCGGATCGATAAATTTCTATTTTCAAATTTTTAATGGGTATTATTGTATAAATTTAATCAGTATGTTCTGTATGTATGTTATTTTATATATGCATTTAATGATGTGGTGTTACGTCAATCAATGAATATGAAAACAATGGCAACACATCATTAGATATATGTGTAAAATAAGTTTACAATGTATGTATGTAGGTAGTAATTAAACTCTTGTTGTCCTACTATTTTGTTCATTATTATAAATTATTAACAAAACTGACATTATAGATGTGTTTTAATTTAGGGAAATGGTATTTATCGCGAGAGAATGCTTCGCGAAACCGTCCCGAATTATGTTGATTGGCTATTCAAATCTTTGACCAACCTGCATTCCACAAAAGTCGGAAGTTAGAGTGCTTTCTTTTTGCTACAGAAGCGACACGTCAGCCATCGTGTATTTTTGCGAAAGCTGGTTCGCTATGTATAGCACCGCTGTTTAATTTATACATTTGAAGACTCTAGTGGTATCGTTTCATATGTTTGGAGACCAAAATGGTTGTTTCCTCAATTGTGTATAGAATGTTAGTGTTCATAATTAACTCTTGCTTATATTTTTTTTGTTCAAGAACTTTTGCTTATCCACCAAATTTAACAAAAAATTTCTTCTTAGTAATTGGGTATCGAGTAGTAGTACTTCATAAATGGCTTTTAATGACTTTGAATGACATGAGTATGTGTCAGCATTCTTGTCTGCTACCTAAACACATTGAACTCATTCGAGAAATGCCAACAAGTGAAGTAGCAAAAAGAAAGGGGAGAAAAAACCATGCATAGTTAGTTTTGCAACATGCAATGTGCCCTCTCAAATGCATTTTTCAGATGAGTACAATGATAGAAACCCCGGACCAGCAAATTAATTAATCTCTCCACATAAACTTGATACCAAACCGTTGTCTACTTATGAAATATTATTTGAGTAAATGCATATACCTTCTTCAAATCAGTTAAGAACCATAGACAAGGGATCCCTATCCAAGGTGCCATGTCGGATAAATTTTGGTAATGTTTTAAAAAAATGGACCGGAGATCAAACTAGTGAGATATCTAAGTCGTAGAGCAAATAACACAAACAAATAACAATAATGCTAATTATAATGAATTATTGGCACGATAGAATATATGAGTTCGATTTTTGGCACAACAACTTTTTATCAGATTTTGTTTATCTTTCGGTCGAACTTCGGATTATCAAAGTCTGTTTTTCTTAAAAGACATAGTTAACACAAATAAATAACAATAATGCTAATTATAATGAATTATGATTTCGCGAACCATAGAGCAACATGTGTATTCCACGGTCATTTTTTGTTGACTACCATGTTTTCTATAAGTGTCCTTGAATTCCGCTAAGGCACACTATCTCATTGGTTGAAAACATTTTCACGATGTATTCGTGGGATTTTATTTCGTTGAATACAACATTAATGTTTAAATAAAATCTTACTCGACCCGATCTATTTGCATCGCCATCACCAATCATGAACATTTCTAACTCATATATAGGGGTGGGCAATTATGGGTCAACCCGAATTAACCCGACTAACGCGATGAAATTTTGGTATATATGAGTCATATATACCTCTTATTAATACTATCAATTTGTCTTGGTATATGAAAAATTAACAATAAATATAAATTTAATTAAGAGTAATCGAGTAATAGTTACACACATATAAGACAAATCTATTACTCCAACAACATTTTTTAATATCTGTGATTTTTGTAAACCACTTCTATAAAAAGGGACGGAGGGAGTATCGTTAGTGTGAGCGTTAAAAATTTGTTACTTTTTGCAACGGTTTTGCTTAACCGGCATAATTGTACTTTTGTCTTTATTCTCAAGTTAATAGCGTCTCTTTTTATTTTTAAATAAGAAGATTGCTAACAAATGTGTGAATGTTTTTTTTCTTTTGTCAGATAGTCTAGTGGTTAGAATTCATCTTTTTCAAGGTAAATAAGTGGGGTGTTGGGGATTCGAACTCTGACTCCTACATATAATAATGCATGTCCTTATCAACTGAACTATACTCAATGTGTGAATGTTTTATTGACGTTGAATTGTGAAGACAATTTCAATATGATTTTTTATGAGCTGCAAGTTAGACATTCATTATTTGTTAATTTTGTTGGAGTTATTATTTCACGGTTAGTTAAGGTGTAATTTTCTTTTTGGCCGGCTTCGGCTCTCTATTTATCCAAAAATAAAAATCAAATGTGTTGCCCCCTAAAGTAACACATATAATTCTTGTATAAACTTCTATTCTTAGCCTAAAAAATCGGTGATCTTTTTCCCCAAAAGTAACAATTTGTTGTCCTAATTTTTCACATTATTTATACATATACAAAAAATTACACATGAGTCGTTAAACATTTTAAAATCCACTCTTTTTAAGTTGAAAAATCTATGTTGGAACCAAAATTATAACAAATGTGATACTTGATAGGAAAAAAGTTGATTTTAAACTTGTCTTTTTATTTTATTTTACAAAACTCATGAATTTATTAAACCAAAAAAGAAAAGAGGACATGCAAAAGTTGGGGACTAAAGCAAATACCCAACAAAACTAACAGAACCTAAAATTTGGTCAGCCAAGAGCATCTCTAACAAGAAAGGATTTCATAAAACTAGGTGTTTCCCTCTCCACCACATGTCATCTGTGATCGAATGACTATGCTTGGAAGTTGGATAGGAAATAATAATAACCTTTGATGGTTGCAATGGATGCCATAGCTAAACTTGTCAAAAAAAAAACGTTTGATTTTAAAATGAATGAAATATCATCACGCTTTTATATCATTTGTACTTGATATTTTTTATTTCTCAACACTAAAGGATATTGACCTTTTAAAAAAAATTCAACCGATCATACATATATAGGTTTTTTTGTATAGATTCTCTTTATTTGAGGTAATCTTATATGTGCACTATATACGTGAATATCTCTTTCGATCAAAATTCAAATATCGAATCTCCATATTTTAATTTTAAATTAATTTTAATCAAATCAATTTTACAAAATTCAAATTTATTAAACATTATTTTGTCATCTCGTAAATAATAATTGCTTTTAAGTGGAAATAACATGGTAAAAAAAGTTACATTAGTCAAATGTTGACTTAATTTAACACCATCTTCTTATCTTCATCCAATCCAATCCAATAGCTTTAAAAACTTGAAATAATTAGTCAATGACATATGAGAGCTCAAATATATTCATTAATTAATTACCTGAATGTTTCTAGAGCAAAAACGCACACTTGAGATTATCCATAGCCCATATATATAAAATAATAGAGGTGTGGCAAGCAATTTTACAAACACCATGGATAATGTTGAGTCATATTCCTTTGTAGTGGTGGAGTTAGAGAAGAATGTGGACCGCCAATATTATATTAAGGGTTCATCATTCTTTCGTAAGGACCAACTAATCCTAGGGCGCATCCCTCCTTTATCGTCGCTTTTAAAGACTTCTAAAAGCATTTAGAATGCGCAATAAACATAAAATGGGCGACTTAGGGTCTAAGTTACTTAGGGCATAAGTCACAAAAATACAAGTTCAAGAAGGGCTATAAATACCCACCTTTCTCAAGACATGATCTAAACAGATATCAAACTTAGTTTTAGATATTGTATTCACTGCAAATACAACATATGAGGTTTATTTGTTTATTTTTTGTCTTCTACTGATCTTTCACTTTGGTGCCCACAAAACAACAGTCTAACTTAAGATAACTCCAAAATACTTGTTAAGAGATTTTTCAATATTGACAACCATTAACTCATTGTCATATTAATGTAGCTAACTCAACAACAAAAATCAATCAATGATGAGATTGTACACTAGTTGTCCTTAAACTATAAGGAGCAAGGACTGTTTGATTAACGGTTACAATTAGGAAATAGAAATCAAAAGCTACAAAAATGTACCTTTATCATTTCCGTAGTGAAAGTAACTAGTATCTAAACATGTGAACAAATGTTAATTTGGCGACACAATGTAGGTATGTACGGAAATAATATCAAAGTCGCTCACTCGTGACTCAAACTAAAGTTTTTTTTTACAAAAAGTAAAACGATATTCATTCATTCAAATTGATAGAACACATTAGATATAATAACATGATCAACATCACTAAAAATGTGAAGGGTGAATCTGCGAACAAACTCATAGCACCCAAGTTAATAAAATACAACGGCAAAATGTCTGCAAATAATATGATAAAATCTAAATCATCAAAATATTCATGTTTCTGGATCTGCAACGTTGACGTTCGAGTCATTGATTGAATATGTGATTGACAGAAGCTGATCTTTCAATAGGAACCAAACCGACACTGCAACAAGACGCAAAACTAAACAACACCGCACAAGATGACGAACAACACGATGTCGCACTCGAACGACGAAATCACGAAAAAAGACAAAAGAAAAAGCTTGATATATGTGAAAATAAGTTATTTAGATTGAAAGAAAGGGGAAAAAAAGATGCAAATGACTGATTATATGTTCAAAAATGACCTAAAACCACCCATCTTCGATAGAATGAGTTTCTCTCAATAAAAAACTAGTGCCAGCTTTCGCCAATCTCGTTTTTCAATAGTTTTAATTCAACAATTGATTAGACTCAAACTAAAGTTGAGATTGCTATGTAAAGGGCTAGAAAGATTTTATTTTTACTTCTAACATTGTTTTTTTAGTTGAACCCATTGTTTTTTAGTTACTGTTTTTCTGTTTCCTTTCCTTTGTACATATATTTGTGATTTTGTTCTTTTCCTGGTTTACCTTGTGCTAGAAAGAACACTTTGATTGGGTAATATATTCCATTTTAGCCTCTTAAAAAAAACATTGTATATAAGATCATTTTTATTATTGTCATGATTTTTTTAATTCTAAATTATTATATGTCCATCTTAGAAAATAAGATCATCCTAATGTATAGAAGATGTAAAGCTAATAATTATTAATGTTTCTTTGGTAGGGAAAGAATCATAGAATGTTAATTTTTTGTCTATTCTTTTATAAGTGATATAGTAATTGCTCAATTTATTGAGGCTACCTGTTTTGTAGGCTTAATTGGAATTTAAAAGGTGCAGTGATTTTGACAGTTAGAAAACAGATTTATACGTTGTAAAGCTAATTGGTTTAATATTTTAGTCATGCTAACAAAATTGACATGTTACTAAGAATGTGATTTTATAAATAAAATAGCAAAAAAATCTCAAATAAGTTGTTTCCTAGTAGGAAGCAAAGGGAAAAGTCCCAAGTAAAATGAGATAGATTCTTTTTCTAACAAAGAATCAAGAAACTGTCCATTTAGGCCACCATATAGTATAGAAACCCATTGTTAAATATCCAATAATAAATTGACCACAATGTGACAAAGAATGACACTAACATTTACTACTACACCATTACTTTGTGCTTTCTTAAAAGGATCCTAATCCCTAGAAACCTTTCTTAATCTCATATTAGGTAAACTGTATCATCGTTATCTTCTAAACAAATCCCTTTGGTCATGCAAACACAATCCTGCCACTTTTATAAAATATTTGTGATTTTTTTAAGCATAAACTTTGTATTTTTTTTAGTGATTAGGTTATTGGTGCGATGTATTCAATAACGATTGATTTTATCAATGATTAATCTCTGTCGAACAATCTTGTTGACAACCTTTAGTGAGGTCTCTTCATCCAACCACATTTTTTTCATCCATAAGACTCAAACCCAAGACATTGTTTAAGGGATAGAGTATTTGTTTCACTTAGACTTATATTTGTTGTTGTGATATGCAACAAAATCTTATCTGCATAAATAGCTTTACACAAAAGAGTAAATGACATTAATGGCATTACATAAACCGTTTCTTTTGGAACAACGATAAATAATCACATAGGATTCTTATGAGTAGCTCTTAAGTATTTTTCTCGTTTAATAATGTGAGTGGTATAATGAGGGACTTGACCTTGGCTTAATATGGTGTGGTGGGGTCTAAAATGGTTGGAATATATTTGTCACAATCAATCAAATTTTTGTAGCATCTTAGTCATTAAAAAGATTTTCTTTTGCATGTGTAAGGAAACTTTTGGCTACTTGGTGAAACATTTTTGACTCGTGTGTGTATGATACTATACACGCTTGTATTTGTGGAGAAAAACTATTGATTTGAAACTTGAAACTTTTTCTATTTTGTATCTCAAAACTATAAATGTCTTAGGAAAATAATGTACAGTTAAACATACTTTCCTTTGTACCTTAAAAAGAAGCAAAATATGCATTAAATAAATTTTACTCTTCTTAAAAGAGTTAAGGGTAAAATAGTACTATACTATTTGTCTAAATTTATTGTTTCTTCATATGTTTGCACAAACTTTAAAAGACCAAAGACCATGGTAAATGGAGTACAAGGAAATCACATATATCTTGATCATCTTGCGGATCATTTATGTTTCTCCTTATTATCTTCTATTTTTGTAAAATATCTCAATCATCTTGAGTTACTCCATCTTTCTTTTGGTTATTCTCTCTTTTCCTTTTCCCTCCATCTTTGCTTTTCTTAGGACCTAGACTCCTCGTGGACTCATGGTCGAGAATATCTCATATTAGCGCAATCTCAAGCACATTAAAAATGATTTTAGCCTAAGCAACTTCTATTGAATTCAAAAGGATTTTAGCTAATTTACATCACAGGCACACAACTTCGTTGGCGAATTAAGAGACGCGAAATGTATTATTGTGTCAATAATACATGAAAACGCAAGGTTCAAACACCAAAACCCAACGCAACTCCCTGATTTATTTACATACTAAGATTTGTCCATCACAAAAACAAATTAACTTTTTTTAATAAAAGTACAAGTTTTCCATAAACATTAAACATCCAATATGCAGCTATATCACACACTGTGTTTAGGGTAAGATTAAAGGAGAAAGATAATTTGTTACTCAAAGAAAGAATAGATCAGAAAAAAGCCACTAAAGAATGTCAAGAGCAATGTAGGACATGTTATAGTAGTGCATATACAAATAGGGCTTTCATCAAAATTTGTTACCTTTGTTAACTAACTCCATCTAGAAGAAATTTTTAGGCTTTTTAGCTTGTCCCATGTGAGTGCATCAAGTTTCATATGAATCAATGATTAAAAATAAACAAAAATAAGGTATTGAAATATAAATATTAGGTTGTAAAATTAATCCCTTTTTTGGCTTTTGAGTATACCATTTTAGGTATAGAGCAAAGATATAGAGACTACAACTACAATAGAATTATTTAACTAACTTTGCTGAAATGATGTAAACAAAAATTGAACACAAAAATATATACACATTCATCAAGTATCGTTATCCAAGAAAACAAAAATGTTACACTAAAATGCTCACACATAGAAATCAGCACACAAATCCAAAACAACACCTTGACTATGACCTATAGTCTATCAACTCATACTCAATCACTCTCCATGCATAATAAACTAAATTAAATCACAAAATATTAAAATCATAAAACTTCTCATTAATTAAAAAAAAAAACAGAACCAAACTACACTACATAGTCTCTAATAATCTCAAATTAAAAAACACAAAAACAGAATTAAATTAAATTAAACTAAACTACATAGTCTCTAATTTTCTACTAACATGTAAATATTGAAATTGAAAATTTTCATTTATACATAGGTTCTTTTTTTTTTTTCTCTTCAAAGAGGAACATAACATAACAATAAGAATCAAATCAAACTTCATAAATTATTTTCCTCATAGAATATGAACCCTAATTTCTCAAAGTTTGCTGTTAGTTGAATAAACCTCAAACAAATCAAACACTCTTCTCAACTCGAACCTTGAACACTGTTTCCAAATCAGGACACTTGAAAAACTCTCTACCACTAACAACATTGTTACACCTTGAAATTTTCTTCTTCCTTGGTGCCGGTGGACACGACATGTTCACCGGTATCCTAGCTTCTTTCGCTGTCGGTGTTGTTGAATTTTCTTCATCTTCTTCGTCAAAAACTGCGCCGTTTTTTGTACTCATCTTTGTGTTTATAGGTTTCAATGACCTAAGAGAAATTCCAGCAATTACCCATTTCTTAGCTTCAGATTCCAAACTCTTCTCTATTTGTGTTTTCTTCGAATTCTTCGAAAAACCCATTTTTTATCTAAGCAAATTTGAGATAAAAATTGAATCTTTTTCTTGTGGGTGTATCAGAATCAAAGAGAATCAAGGAAAAATGAAATGGGGTTTGAGAAAATTGTGAAAAGATTGGATTTTTAGTGAGAGAAACTCAAAGGGTTGTTGAAAAGATTGATTTTTGAGAGAGAATCTGAAGGAAAAAAAATTGATGCTTGAGAATAATGAAGAAGAAGAACAAGGAATAAGGTAAAAGGGTTTGTCTTAGGTTGTTGTCTTTCTTAGAGAGAGAAGGATGAAAAAAAAGTTTGGAGATTGAAATGAAGAATGAAAGAGTGAGAGAAATAAAAAGGAAGAGACTTTAGAGAGAGAGAGAGTGTGAAAATTGTTAAAAGTGAGAGAGAAAATAAAAGGGGAGAGAGAAGGGGCTGACCGGGAATTTACGGGCAGGGCAAGTGGGAAATGAAAATTTGGCGCGAAAATTTCATTGAATTGAGAAGCAACGGCTCTAATTCCCGCTCTATGATTTTTGAGTTATGGAATTACTGTTTTAGCCTTTGATATTTTTTTATTATTCAATGAAATAATGGTGATGATGTTTGGGGGCAGAGAGAAGACAGGGTCTGTACGACGACGTTTTTGTAGCTGCAATATGTTCTTGACTCTTGTAAATGTTTATCTTTGTGGTGTGGGCCACTTAATTTAGTACTACATTGATTTAAATAAAGTACGAGTAAATAGACAATTACTCCTCTGAAATTGTAAATTTTGTTAATTACCCCCTTGACATTAACAAAACTTCAATTGTTCCCTTGAAATTGCACAACATTAATCAATTCACTCCCTTCGTTAAATTTTTCTGTAAGTCAACATGACGTTTTATAAATACCCCCCTGAAGTTTTGCACTTATGTGCAAAATGCCCCTTAAACTTGAAAATTTACATTTTTTTTCTTATACTTAACTCAAAAGGCTTCTCAACTAAATCTAAGATCTTTTCATTTTATGAGAAGCCTTTTCATGGTTTAGTTTAGAAGTGTATCTAACTCAAAGTTTCAGAAATTCTTTCTTGGTTGCAAAATTGCAATAATGCAAATATTGTCAACAAGTTTAAAGAAATTTGAATAAACTCACTTATATTGGATTCTTTCATTATGGAGTTTTTCTTTTTAATATATATTTACCTCCTGCATTAATGCAACATTATTATGGAGTTTTATATTATTTTAGTAGGATGTAAAATGTGAGCAAAAACGAATTTTACGTTGTTGAACCAGATTTATAATGTTGGTTGGTATCTCTAAGGATTTGAATAAAGGGCCTCTTATTTAGAAAGAGTATGAAACTCAAAACGTTGTTGTTTACCTCAACAGCCCATAAAGTCATTGCTGAAGAAAAACATCGAAATTGAAACAAATGTAGATCTTGAAGGGAGAAGCCATGTTCACTATCATGTTGTTGTGTTTTCAAGAATTTAAATAATGTTGTTGTAAGTGTTGATACTGTTAGCATGATT
>Ga0228710_1005381_pt1 | contig 19895 bp, 16 predicted proteins | sample MedpolnodulmetaG_FD_177995 | JGI IMG/M metagenome (GOLD analysis project Ga0228710, IMG submission 177995) | Root nodule microbial communities from Medicago polymorpha collected in Santa Monica, California, United States - pink nodules | ecosystem: Host-associated > Plants > Roots > Nodule... | reverse complement strand
TCTAAAGAAAAAATATATCAAATAGTAAAGAATAAATGATTATTGAAATTACAGTCAACATGAACAAAATTTTCAGAAGATTTAATTCCAACCTCATATGTGAGCTTCTCCTTTGAGATCACAGCCAAGGACCCCCTTCCATTTTCTGTAAGAAAACCGAAAAGACCCATTGTTCCATTTCTAGGGAAGTTCTCAATCCTGAGCCAACAGGAAAACGAAAAGCCCTTATTGAGAGGCCACTGCAAAGGTGTTTTCAGAATAATACCCTACAAGGATTTGAAAGAGATGAGATGATAAATCACTTACAAGTAAGAATGAAGCAAACAGACAAGAACAGGAAAAAAAAATGTAATTTTACAAACACAACATACATCATCTACCAACAATTAACAAAAACAATGTATCGTACATCCAAGAGTATTTGATATTTAACTTAAAGCAAATTACGAACCTTCCAATTATTTTTCAAAATGCATGACTAAATGCAGATCCATAGTCCACAATAAGTCAAAATATAAAGAGAAGTAGATTCTGTCGAAACATGCACATAATTTGCAGATAGTTGGAGTCTTAAGGGTAAAACGTAATGCCAGATCAGTGTTTGGGGCATCAATATGACTAAATCTCCATTGAAAAATGGGAGAAGGGTAGATTAGATTTCCAATTTCCCGTATCAGCTAAACAAAGGGATTGGACAGCTCTACTGAGGTAACCATACAATTGTTTATCAAATTGAAGCTGTTATAGGGTATTACATCGTCTTTAAATCTTCTCTCTTTTAATAACATCATGAATAGAAATGTGTTCATTATTCAAACACGGATTTTCTTTCAAAGATGTCAGCAAATGACACCATATAGAATTATAAGATACATACACCTTTTATTAGCATCTACTCAGGAAGGAAGAAAAAGTACCGTAGATACAAAATACTTCGAAATAGTATATAGAAGAATCAGGACTTATAGACGAGTTTACAATGGCTTCAGGACTTACAGAATCAATCCCGTTGAGATCAAAAAAGGCAGTTGGTCCTTTCTCGTGTAGCATTGACAAGAGACTTGTTAACAGAACAGAGCCGTAGTGCCTCCTCATCCCAACTTTCTCACTTCGGAGTAAAGCAAAAATTTTACGGATGTCCTTCCCTGATATACTATGCCCACCAATGGCTTGAATTAACTGGGCAATCTGAAATATCACACTGTCATTATCTTCTTGGCAAAACCAATTCAGAAGAAAATCAAGCATCCCTGCCCTGACACAGGAAGCTCTATTAGAAATTGAATCTCTTAATAGTTGCTGAAACACTTCCAGCCCATTATGCTTCAACGACTCACTGCTCTGCCCAATCACAAAATAACAAACAATAAAACACATGTTACTATTTTCTCAAAGTTTGGCAACTACTAAATTACTATGATGAAAAAATAATAATAATAAATGAAAAAGGAAATTAATTGCAAACCTTTTGCAACACAATCAGATATAATATGATCACATCTTCATTCTGAAATCAAAAACAGAAAAATAAGATAACACTAAACTAAGATTTATAAAGGAAGATTTAACAGAACTATATAAGATGCAAAAATGATGTTTTGACATTAAGGACACCATATTCCTGACACAGTATACTGCTGTTCACTCTATGTTTGGTGATCAATGATGTGCAAATACTTGAATAATTCAGTTTAGTACGTCCTATTAAAAAAAATTAGTCTAGCATACGATTGATCGATTAACTATTTTTGCTTTCATAATTAATTTCTTTTTTCACAACAGAGTAAAACATACATGGTTAACGAATTTACAAATATTCGGTTAACTAAGTTCATTATGAGGTTGATGAGTTATCAATTTGTTTTGGACATAATTAATTTAATTTTCCACAACAACTAAAACGCACATGGTTAATGACTATTCGACTAACTCAGTTAATTATGTGGTTAATGGGTTATCAATTTATTTTTGACATAATTAATTTCATTTTTCAGAACCACTAAAACGTACATGGTTAATGACGTACAAATATTTGGTCAAATCAATCCTTTATGTGGTTATTGTTAGCCACAATAACCACTTTCAACATTGTATTAACAGCCAATATCAACCCAATAAACTAAGTGTGGTTCACGATCTTTTATAACTATTTCACAAGAGGTTAATGTAGAATCAAAGTAACCCATTAACTATAAAATGAACTGAATTAACCAAGTCTTTACAAGTCATTAACCAGACACTTTTTAGTAAGTTGTGGAAAATGTAGTATCAAAATAACTCATTAACCATGTAATCAACTAAATCAACCAAGAATTTGCAAGTCATTAACCATTACTCTTTAGTAGTCGTAAAAAATAGAAATTAATTATGATGAAAAATTGATTAACTCATTAACCACAATGAACTGAATTAGTCAAGTATTTGCATGTCATTAACCATGTAATTTTTAGTGGTTGTAAAAAAATAAAATATTTTGTCAAAAAAATGATAACCCATGAACCACTTTAATAAACTGAATTGACAAGTATTGGCAAACATTAACCACATTTGATGATTTGAATAGCATACAGTATCATCATATTATGTCATTGGATTTTTGTCAAGATATCATCACTGAAATAAGATATAGCATTTGGATGCAACAAATGCAACTTTTTTCAGTTTCTTGCTATAGAACATGAAACCATGCAAGTGGATTAAAAAATGTACTAGCATATCACCTTAATTATAGGACTGATCTTGATATCAAATTTACCATCAACAAGCATATCAAGCAAAGCATCTAAAAGACTTTCACTTGAATGCCACTGGCAAAAATCCAACAGCAGGCTCTGCAGCGTCTGGTACCCCTTTCCAGCTAGAGCTCTAAACGCGGCCTGGCAGAGATAGTGATACAGTAAGTGAACAGTTGAATTGAAGGCCATTGATACAAAACCAAGTACAAGAACACAATAACTATATAATAAATATCAAACCATGTGTAATAATGCAAAACAGACTACAGTCTTCAAATAAATTGAAGAAAAGAAAATGCTATCAGTAGGCAATTAGTCAAAACTCAGATTTGTATGCTAATAAGCAACTGTGACTTATAATGCTCAACTAGAATCTTTTACAGTATAGGATAAGGTTTACTGCATAATACAAACACCCCAAGCTACGAAACAAATATGACAATAAAGGACTCTTGCTAGATTAAAGGAAGGATGTCCCGAATCCCGAGGCACCATTGTAAGGGGAGGTTCATTAACAATAACTAGGAAGATGTCATTCATGAAAAGCATACATTAAAGCGCCAGTTCTTGGATCAAGGGGCAATTGGATGGTCATTTAGACATGCTTCATTTAAGCCTATATATTTTTGTTGCTATAGAGGTCACATGCCTCTGAAGCATCCAGGGCTCTAACCTAATTTTTCATGCATTGCCCATGAGAGCGTTCTCTCAACTCTTTAAAATCTAGGATAGAAGATAACCAAAATAAGTCGAGAATGCACAACCATAGGTTCTATAGTACAGGTGTGTCTGGATTAGTTAATTTAGTGTTAAAAGAAGCTTTTAAAGAACTTCAGAGAGATTTAAAAAGAAATAGTTATTTCCCAAGAATTAATCATATTACCAAACAAGCATTGGAACCATCACTTTCAGGTTAACGACACGGACAATCAAATCCATGAAAGAGCATCGACCAAGAGCATAATTTAACCTTTTTTTTAATTTCACAAAAAAATCAATTTATTAAAAGAGCAAAGATTGAATCACAAAAGAGAACAGTGAATCATCTTATGTAACAAAGTCATTTGTTTGCCTAAGCCTTTCAGGGGAATTAATTCTTATGGTGGTATGATAGGCCCTTTGACCAAGTAGTCAGAAGTTTTATTCTTCTAAATAAAAAATAATTTCAGCTCATACGATTAAAACAGAGCTGCTGCATGGGGGGGCATTATAGAGATGTAATGACATGTGTGTCTTTACCAGCACAACAGTAAAAAACAGCCAAAGGATAACTTCAGAAAGAACTTCCCGACCAGACATAACAGTACAATCCATTAACTATGCACTTCATCAAAACAAAATGGAAAAAAAGAATAGTAATGTGGTGCCTACAACTATTAAACACAAGGGAAGAAAAAAAAGGAGAAACATAAGACAGCAATGAAGAAAGTACCTTTGAGGTATCATTATTTGCAAGCAGATGCGTAAGTGTTTGGAGTACATTTAAAACTAATCTCTCCCCCTTTCCCTCGTCTAGATCGCTGTTAAGTAATGATACAACATGCAAAAAGCATTCCCCATCACGAAATAGAGCCTGGTAGTACTGAAACATTAGAACATAAAAAAAACCACTCAGTAAAATTGTAAAATGCATATTCATTTAAGCTAATAAAATTGAGAGATAAATCAACATCAGATGCATACTGCTTGATTAGCCAGAAGCATTTCTCTCATTCCGGCCAACATGTCAACAGACAGATCAACAAAAAATTTCTCCCGTTCTTTTATTTGCGTAAACATTTCCAAATACTTAGAGCATAACTGTAACTTTGCTTTTTTATCTTCCTCCGAAATTGGTATAATCTGAAAATTAACAATAATAAATATAGCAACATATATATTATACTTGCAAGATAATTAAAACTTAGATTTGAATTCCAAAGTTACGTTATAGCTCAGCCAAAATCAAGTAAAACTAAATTTTCACCTTCATGAGATCAAGTATGTGCCTAAGTACATCATCTCTCAAACCTTCTATCCAAAATAAATCAAACAAGCAATCAATGCTTGCAAAACTATGCAATATAAAACTCTTCGTATCTTCAGCAGATGCAAAAAACTTGGTAAAGAACTCCATGCACATTTTCATGCAACCAAACCAATTTTGCACGGTCTCAGGTGAATTGCATTTTGGTTGATCAGGCACTGATTCCAAAACTTCCAAGCCACTATTTACACTGGAGGGGTCCATACTTCCAGATCTTTTGCACTCTTGTGCTTGAACACAAGCAACTTGTAGAACCCGAGAGACTGCATTCAAGGTTTTACAGGAAGTAATAGTTTTCTCGGGGGAGAGCTGCAAAATACGAACCAAACTCCTCACAAGAAGACCAGCAATTTCAGGATTACAAGCAGAATGTTCAAGTGCATCCAGCAAAGCGGACAATTCAGTCTATAATCAAAATAAGAAATAGATATTAGATACAAATGAGTAACACACGCATGCGAAATGATATGCACACGGTAACTATTACTTTAGCAAAATAATAAGGCATAAAGCCAATTAACAAGACAGGTAGTACATAATTTAAAACAAATATCCAACGCGTGCAGCTTAGGAAAAACTTTTGACAAGTCACAGCACTTCTGTTCTGTAAAATGATTTTGTAATCTATTATCTATTAAGAACAAAATTCTACATACTTAAAAAATATTTTTTGCAAATCACTGCTCTCCGCTGCATAGCTTCACATACATTTTTCACCATATAGCTGTATTTTATCTCTCTTACAACAGATATGAAATCTGTGTTTAAGTCTCAATTTCACAAAATAAAAGATGCATCCTAGAGGGGGGGGACCCACCATGTTGTGTGTATTTCCATTAGAAGTTGCAGCAAATTCCACAAATGACATTATTTCCATCTGCAGACTTCTAACCCCATTGACTTCTGGTGTGTCAACTGTGCTACTTGAAGCAGACAATAATTCAGACTTCTCATTGTATGCAAATACCTGTCGAGCAGTTTCTTCTAAACCTGATTCGAAGTAAAAGAAATTTTCTGAAAAGATAAGATCCCATATTCCCTCTTCACGAAAATTTTCAAGTGACATGGGAGAAGTAGAAAGAAGATTTCTAAATGCATTGAGAACTGTGTTCTGTAAAATAGTGACAAAGACCCTGCAGAAAATGGGAAGAAAAGCAACAACAAAAATTAGTTCAGCATATGAAGTTTTTACTTCATAACCATAGTAAGAGAGTAATTTGCAATAACTGTTTTTTTATAGTTAATTAAGATTTTTAAGCAAACAGCGCAGGTAAAGACAATGGAAACCATTTATAAAATTCACCTTAAATAGCTTGGCAAATCACTCTGATTTGAGCAAGCTTTGATGCAGGGAAACAATGTAAAAAGAACCCTTGTGACCCATTTGATTGACAATTCACAATATGATGAGGAAACAGGCAATGCAAGTCGACCAGAAGATAATTGGATATTAAGAGATTTTGAAGCTCCAGGAACTATAAGAAATGAACAGAGACTTCTGCTCAGCATAAGGACATAATCATTCCAAAAATGAGAAAAAGAAGTGTCGGGTGGAAGGCCAGCAGAAGCCATCGCTGGATCAAATTTCATATTATTTTTATTTTCATGAATATCAAGACCAGGCACATTGACAGCTTGCTGTCCAGCAAAATCCTCCCCCTGTCTCAAATCTTGAAGAACAAAAGCCGGCGAACAAAAACTATTTGCAAATTTATGTATCCTACCATTTTCACAAAGAAATTGCAAGTTGTTCATGTTCCCAAAGCTGTATCAATGTCAAGGTCTCAAGCATCAATAATGTAATGTTAAGTTTTAATGACATTCAAGAAGAAACAAGTTTCTAAAAAGTAAAAGGCAAAACAAATGCAAAATGGATGATGTTAGCATATATTCCATGGGAATGAAATTCAGAGAGGAATAATCAAGAATGACAAACATATATAACTTGTATGCTATGAAGCACCGATACGCCTAAAAAGGCTACTGAATCGTATCTAATACGCCCCAATGCGCCGATATGCCGTCGATATGTATCAAAGGAGTATCGGAATTTTTTTAATTAAAAAAAAAAAAATGATACGTCGCCGACACGCCTCAGATACATCACATGACTGTTCAATTTTCAGCTTTCCCACCTTAATTACTATTCTCTAACTTTAATTATCTCCTCTCTCAACTTTAATTGATGCATGTAAATTTTGATGCACCCATTTAATTTATTAGCATTTTTCAATATTTGTTTATTTTTCAAGATTGTGCTCTGAATTATGAGTTTGGTTTATGTAAGATAATGATTTGCAATTTCCATTTTATTTTAATTAGCCAAAGTTTTCTCTTGACTTTGATTTGAAATTCACCACTTCTCTTGAGTTTGTGTTCAGATTTTAGTTTAAATATTTTAACTAATGTTTACAACTTTATTTTAATTTTTATATATGTAACTTAAAACGTATTGTATCCAATATTTTTCAATGACAGACATATCGCCGTGTCGGATACGTATCGTGTCCATGCTTCATAGCTTGTATGGATACAGACTACATATGTTTCAGAAATTTAGTATGCAATGGTGCTGATGCAAGGTTTTAAATTCATCAAAATGATGGTAAATGAAAAGTGAAAGTCATCCAAAATTATCAAAATTAGCAAAGAACGAAGGATACACAGCTTCCCTTAAAACTTCCAGAGCAAGAATATGAAGCTGAAATATTTTTTGCAACGGTTGATCATCCCTGCGAACAACCAAGCAAATCAATTTCTCAAAGACTATACAACAGGTTGTATGATATAATAATGTAAATATAATACCAACATATTGTGCTCAAAGAGTGACAGAAGCAGCAAAATACCAGATAAATTTACCTAAATACTTGATGCAAGTCAATACAGGTCAAACTTTAAAAGTTGCAGTAATCCCTTAAGAATAATGCATGTACAATTTGCTTAAGAGAACCACACCATCTCCTACCACTAAACCAACCAAAGAATAATTGGCTTGAAATACATGTAACAATACCTGAATCCATTAGTCAAAACAAATTTACGGTAAGTTGTTGCATAATTTGATGGAAAGCCAAGACCATCCAACAGCACTTCCAGCCCTCCAATACTTTTAAAATGATTCTGACCCCGGGGATTTGCAGATAAGGCCAAAGAAAGGATTTTCAAGCTCAAGTACTGAAGTGAATCATCCATCAACAGTTCTTTCAAGCTGAATCTTCTACAAAGGCGCAATAGTTCTGTGGCAAATTTAAGTTTGGTGAATACAAAACAAGTCCAACATGTCCTTATCTCTAGCATGTCACCACACACAAATACATTATGGTGATGAAGGGTCTACAGAAACCTACACCCATGCCATACATACCCATGCCAAGAAACACTTTGGCCTAAAAGCATAAGTTATTTAAAAGAGCTTCGATAATGTGCTTTATCTTTTAATTCTAGTTGGTAAGAAAAAAGGTCTTTGTCCCTTCTTTATTTTTAAGTTAAAAAGAGTCAATATATATGTAGTTATCTTGTACACACACACTTCAATGTGATTAGGAGAACTATGAGCAATACATGCCCTGGCCCCAATCTCAATGACAGGGTTTAAGCATAAACGGATTTATCGCACAAACAGTGAATGCATTAACATTTAAGGTTAAACTACTTTTGAAGTCCCTACAGTTTAAATAAATTTCAAAAGCTCCCCAATAGTTTAAAAGTTTTTAACAAGAAACTGATAAAAATATCAAAAGCTCCCCTTTAGTTTAAACGTATTTAACAAGAACCTTATAAAAAAATATCGAATAGACATCAATGATTTTACTGTTCTAAAATTTCAATTAGGTCCTAACAAACTATGAACGTTTATAATTAAGTCCCTGAGACCTGTAACAGTAACTTAGAACCTATTGATAACCGTAATCATATATTATGTCTGTCGGTCAATCTACCTATTTTAATATATATATGCACCCCATCAGAAACAACAAAAGAATAGGGACCTACTCAAAAGTTTAGCTGGAACTAAAGTAACCTATAGGTTAGTTTAACCAACATTTAATAATGCATTAGTCGAATTAATTGTACCTTTCATGTATATATATTTACCTAGTGCAGAACTGAATATGATTTCCCAAGTTGGAAAGTCAACCGGTGAAACAACAAATGCCTAATAACCTCAAATATCTAAATATAACAGATGCCTACCTTACCTACTAACCAATTTAGACCACCAGCTTCCATCACAGAAACAATTGCTTTCTGACGCCAATGTAACCTTGCTTCAGTAGACAAAACCTTTGAACTATTTGAAGAGCTGATTGCAGCATCAACACGTGAAATAAAGCCTACAAGACTGCAGAACAGCTCATCCTTTTTGTCTATATTTGAACCCAAGTCAATGAAAACATAAAATATTGACACGACGTATATCAGAATTTGTTGGAGCAGCTTAATTTTCTCCAGAACAAAGTCAGACAAACTTTCATCAGCAGAAAGGGCACCACTTATGGTTTTAAGTTGGACCACAGCCCCTGCAACCAATTGAACCCAGAGTAAGAATAGACCTCGCTGTTTTTGCCTTATAATAGAAAGATATTTGAATCAATAAATCGTAGCACCATATTCAATTTTGAAAGTATAGGCTTAGTATAATGAATGGAAGAGTGGAAAGTAGTATTTGGGGATTAATAATTGTCAAATATCAGAAAATTATTTTATTTGTATGCAAAATTGAACAAAATGTATAAGAGCGCAACATCCATTAAGGAGAGAAAATGTTAAAGATAATTAAATTGAGGAAAGTAAACTTCATATTGCATAAAATGGTTGAATGTTTGTTGCAATGAATAGATTCAACTGAATCTAAGACTTCATACGAGGCCTAATCCTACACCCAAGGGCGGTTTATCCTACACTTAGCTGTAACTAACACGAAGTTAGTTAGGCTCATGTGGCAGTTTGTATTTAGCCATGTGTCAAATTATTATTAACATGTGCTCAATTGTTTGCATAAAGGATAAAAGAAAATTACTAGAACCCTCTTGAAACTTTTTACCTCACACAGAAAACAAATAAAAAATCAAGAAGCAACTGTTGAATTATAACAATGAACACATAGATCTAAGCCTTGACATTAACAGCCTAAAAAATGCTAAAGGGTTATAGAAAAGAAATGGGCGAAGATGAAACTTACACCAATTTTCAGAAGGAAAAAAATATCTACACTTGTACCTAATAGATGCACACAAAGTAATCAAAATTAGGAACCCAAAAAAATTATTATACCTTTCATTAGTGCTGTAAGTTTTTGAATTCCACCATAGTATCCAAATACTCTACAATTGTATAATGAACGAGCAATAATTTTCAATGCATCCAAAATTAGAAACCCTTCAGATGTAATATATGACTTGGTTGCAGCCCCAGACAATTCTGTCGATTGCAAAATGCTGGTGCTCACTGAAAAAACAAGAGTAGACAAAAATTGCATCAAATTACATGTCAGCAGTATCAGTACCACAACGAGTAACAAAAATTACCCTCTCTAAACATTTAGGTCAAAAACACTTTGTCATGACCCTGGCATCTTGGGTTGCCCTTTATAGATGGTATTAGGCCCAACCTCTAATTTGTATTGCATGTACAAAACTAGTTGGACTTACTTATAGTGAATGTTAATTAAGAAAGAGGAAGGTGAAGATAATACGAGGATGGCAATATGCATCTTACACTCAGTGACTAGTGAGCTTAACTGTGTGACCTCATCAACTAATACCCGAATGACTTCAACAGGATGTCCAGCTGAGCAGCCAACGACGACATCATCAGCAGATGAAAATTTCTCAACAGAAGCAGACTCTAATAATATTCCTGAATTTACAGGTTCCCAATCCTTGTAGACAACTACAAATTGCTTGATGAAAACATGAAGCAACCTTTTTTTCTCCACCTAAAACATTAAAGACTTTTTGTGAGGAAAAATTACTAAATAAATGACTAGTGTCGTGAGGAGAAGAGAGCGTGAATTTAGCATCGTTCTCAACTGCAGCAATCCAAAAAATATTGAACAGAGATAATATATAGATAGCTAGAAAATAGAGCCAACAGATTGCATATCTTACAAGACTTGAATTTAAATGCAGTTTGTCGATCTTTGGGATTATATATTTGACAAATAAAAATCTAGGAAGCATAAATCCAATCATACCTTATCATCATTTTTCTGATATCGCTCCCAAAGAGTATTTACTATTGCCTCATCCCCAGCATCACTGGAAGAAGTCAATTCAAATGAAATCATGTACGATTAAATGTATTTTAGCAATATAATCACAAATTATTTTTTAAGTTATTTCTTTGGTGAATCTCTCTCAGTTTCTAACCAAATCACCCCCCCACCTACACAGTCATTGTTCAAAATCTATTTCATATGTAAAGCTCCATCCAAGCTGAGCGTTTTATATGGATATCAGTTATTAGCAGCATTAACAAAACAAAAAAAATCAGCATGCAAGGCAACCACCTCTGGAACAATCACTGTGTCCTTTTACAAAAGATCTGTTTTTTCCGGTTCACTTGAAATGAATTGGCAAGAGTAAAATGCCAAAATTATGTATCGATATGCTATTTGGCTATTATTTGTGTGCCAAAAACCCATTGGCTTTCAACCCCAAGTAAATCAAATGTCATAACATTTAGGTGGTGTTTGGAATTGGAAGAGTTTAATTGGTTTTATTTGATGACATGAACATGTATGTAAGTGTTTGGGAGAGTTTATAAAAAAAGCTTATGATGTGCCCGTGAGTTATTTTCAACTTATTTTAATCAATCTTTTAAAAACTGGACAGGTCAACAGGTTGAATCGGGAACTGGCCAGTTCATCGGTTGGTTTGATCCCGGTTGTACAGCAGCCTAGTTGAACCAAGATTGAATCGGTTTGAACTGTGGTTCAACCGGTTTTGTTTTTAGCGTTTATTTATTTATATTTTTTTATTTTGTCATTCAATTCAACTGTGGTTCAACCAATTAAACCACGGCCTGGAGGTGTCACCCGTTCGATCTCCGGTCCGGTTTTTAAAATACTGATTTTGATAAACTTCGTAAGATAGTTAAGGAAACAGTTAATGTGAAGCCTATACCCCCGTCCCGTCGTTGATTTCCATCCACCTCAAATTCTATTTTTACAGTGTAAACAAATGATAATGCAAATAGTTTTTATGTGCATATCAAACACAAATAGCTCATTGAATTAAAGTGAAAAGCTCTTATATGATAAGAGCTCAATTAAGTACCCAAGCTTCCCCTTGATAATTGAGAATAGTATTAATCCAAGACAAATAATCATTCTAAAATTTAGGGTAGACCTAACTCAATTCCACAATACATCAAAACCCACTTGTAATGTGGGCGTTGCCTCCCATTTGTGAACACTCTTTCACGCCATAACACTTCCAGCAAGGACTCTGAACAACCACTACGCGAGTTTCCTTCTTTAGTGAAAACTTAACTGGATTTTTCATTTATTCTCAAAATGCAGTAATGAAGAATCCCTGTTAAACAGCAATTCACTCCCGATCTCACGAGGCATAACACTTGCAAGCCCAACACTTTGGGTTACAATCCCTGTTAATGATATGATATTAACTATGAAGAATACGCAAGTGATCGTCCAACGCAATTTATTCCCATTTCATTGGAACACTCAATGAAAAATGGTATAAACGATAAAACTCCCTTTCCTAAAACACTACTCAATCGTAAAAGAAGCCAGCCTTGATAATCACCTAAACACTCTTCATATGTCAAAAGACATAAATATCTAACAGAATAACTTAATCTTCTATCACGTCCCAGTGAAACAGCAAGCATTACACATTAAATAATTTCAAGAAACTTATAATTCAATTCTGTGGTATTAACGTGAGCATGGAGCTTTTTATTTAATACTTTACCTGAAACGAATCTTAGGCCCAGGAGGAGAGAACTTCTGAGCATGAAAACCTGATGATTCACCACTATGCCCGGAGGAAGTTCTTCGTATAAGGTCAGCAACACCCTTAACGATATTCATCCTTCCTCACCGCGATCTATTTGTGAGACTTCATTCCAAAAACAACAGTTCCAGCTATCACTTCACGCGTGAAACTAATTTCAAAATGTGATATAACACAATCTAGTTCAGTGTTGCACAGTGTTCCAAATTCACAACAAACACTGTTCAAACCTAATGACAAAAAGTGAAAGCGAATTTAGTTGAAAAAAATCAGAAAACCAGTATCAATTTCTCAGTTCTTACTCTAACTTCAACCGTTGAATTATCTTAGCTCAATCAAGCTCAAACAAAGACATAATTGAATGATTTCGAAAATTTCCAAAAAATTTAACGAATTCAATTGCACTCGATTGAACGGAAAAAGAAGATTGAATGATCGAAAATGAGCATATACCTGATTAGAAGATGGAAGAAACGATGAATGTTAGGGTTTGAGGATTGAGAATTTGAGATCGGAGACGGTGATTCTACAGTAACAGCGATGCGAATCGATAATAGAATGGAATTAGGAGAAATCTTTTATTACCGTATGAATTGAAGAATGCGTGCGTAAGAGAAAGAAAGGAAAGTGTTGAAAACCAAAACTAGTATAATTTCGATTTTACCCTCGCTTTGGTTTTGTGTTAGTTATTTTCCTTTTCCTTTCACTCTAACATGTTGCGGAAATGGTGAAACTGTGTTCGGTGGCTGTAAGATGAACTACTTTACCAAAAAAAAAACAAATATTGGATATCAAATGTAATATTTACCATTTTAAAATTGGAAATTATTCACTTTTTATTCTATCAAAAAAATAAATTTATCGCTTTTTATAGATGAATATTTGTATTACTTTAATAATTATAGATTATTTTTTTATTACTATGATAATTACATCATATTATATTACTTTTTCTACTCAATATTATATTACTTAAAATATTATATTTGACCAAAAAAAATAATAAAATATTATATTACATATGTTTTTCTACATTAATTATATTACTTGCTTTTTCTACTTATATTATATTAGTTTAACTCATATCATATTACATTATCTTTACTTGATCATCGGTGTTTTCAGCCGTCAAAACACATTTACTTTCGGAAGGAAGTATCCACGTCAACATCCAAAAACTATAAGAGGTGGAAAGGTGATATTGAACTTGTATTACTTTTTATAGATGATTTTTATTAATGATAATTTTATAACGAGTTAAATATGTTTTTTGTCCCTACGAAGTTATCAACTTTTATTTTTGTCCAGTAAAAAGTGGCAATTTCTCGTGCCTACAAAATCTTCTTGCGTGCAGTCTCAATTCCTAATAAAATCAAATTTGTTTGAATATCTTTAAACTTTAAAATTTTTGAATGATTTTTTGTATGCATGTTCAGAACATTATAACCAGTTCTTTTAAAAATAAAATAAAAAATTAACATGGGATAAATTACATATAAACTTTTTAAATGTGAAAAGTTTGAGATAAGATTGATAAAAATATGAATCGAGAAGGCTTGTGCCTTCTTCTTGTAGGAACTTTTTATAGTGTTCTAAATATGTTTGCAAAAATATCATTAAAAAGTACATGTTTATTTTTAAAAAAACTCAGTATCTGATTCAAGAATCGACTAATCCGAGGGGACCAATCCCACCGCCCACTTGCGGGGGCCCCGTTTAAAGTCAGGGCAAGCTCTGTATGGACTTAGCCCACCGAAATTGGCACCAGAGGGAATCGAACATAAGACCTTTGGAGGAGCAAACTCCAAGATCCCAAGCCAACCACTAGGCCAACCCCAAATGGGTTTTAAAAAATACATGTTGATTTAACACTAGTTATGAGGATGAAAAACAAAAGTTTTGTAATTTTGTAGAGACGAAAAATGAATAATTATCCTTCATTTTATAGATTTTGATAGATAATTTCCTTTTAAGAAGTTAAATTAACACAACTAAATTGTCACCGCAGATAATCGAACATGAGATTTTGAAAAAGAACATGTTTCAGTATCCTAAGGCAACACCTTCAAGACAACCCAAGTGACTTATTGATGAATAAATAAATTTTTTAAAAAAAAACTATATTATAATATAAATCACATAAAAAAAACTCTCACATCCAAAAACGGAGGCAAGAGACATCCCTAGTTCCGAATTAACTAAGAAGGGAGTGAAAAATATACGAAGAGCGGGAACTATCATATACTATGAAATACCACATCAACAAAGAGGAATAGATCAGCTGAACGTAGGAGCGTCGAGAATATTAAAGACAACTTAGAAAGATTTGAAGAATCGAAATTATGTTAAAATTGTCATATTTTTTATGAAGATAATGACGCATAGGATCTTATACCTTATAGTTATGAGAAATAGACACTATGTATTTGCATGTTGATAAAGTGAAATTTTATTCACAATAAGATGTTGTGGTTTTTTTATACCACAATGATCCACCTTTGTGTATACATTTAATTTTTTTTTGCTGAAATGCACTTTTGGCCTCCTATGTTTTCCATCGTAGCAATTTTGGCCCCCTAACAAACAAAATGCAGTTTCGACCTCTTAATTTTGCCATGTTGCCTGAGAAGCCGCCACATGTCCCAAAAAATGGGTCATAATCGCAACATTTTTGTAAAGATAAGAGGACAAGAGAGAATATTTCCCTCAACATGGAAAAATTAGGGGGACAAAATTGCATTTTGTTGTTAGGGGCCAAAATCGATACAATGGCAAACATAGGAGGGCAAAAATGCGTTTATTTTTTTACAACATCACATTTTTTTGTCGGTGTAATGTTCTTTTATTTAGCAAAACTGCATTTGCGGTTTTCTAAGTTAAGTGTTTGTATTAGACAAGTCGTCTAACGTTTTTTTTAAAGAAGATAGGTCGTCTAACTTTCTTTTGTCCCACATGGTTCATTCAAGTTTCAAAGTTTTCGCATAGTTGATATTTAATTTTTTAAAAAAATTTTGTTGAAAATACTTGAGACTTTTCATGAGAGTAATTCACATGTATCGTTCTAAACCTAATTATAAAATTTTACGGTTAGACATTCTAGAAAACGTTATTGCATAAACGAGTGACGCGTCCTGCTCTTTGTTTTTTTTATTAAACTTTGTTCAAACTAAGGAAACAGTACCACAAGGTTTGGGACATTCTCCACCAAGTAGGTGACACCATAGTTTTTCAGCTTAAGTAAGCTCATGCACAAACTCGTTACAAAAAAAGGCTAATGTACTAAAAGGAACACCAGTCATTTCGGAAAACAACTGTAGACGGTCATCAATAATAAAAGGAGTAATGCCAGATAAAAACGAGAACCCTAATGTGAAGCAATTAACCACCACAGTTGTGCCAAATTCGAATATGACATTACTAAAATTTTCATCCATCATTGTTTGAAGTCCCCGTATGAAGCCAATAAACCTCAACTACCACTACTTCAGGCACCAAGTATGTTCTTTTTGACGTCGCAAAAACCATCTCTACGTCATGGTTCTTGATAACAAAGCCCCAACTCACCCATTCTTGAGGGAGACACCCTACATCAATGTTGGCCTTAAGAAAATTTTGGTTCATTCTTACTTCCTTCAAAAAATTTAAACATCTTGAGTGGTTTATTAAAAAAAGACCGAATTAAATCTTCCATTTCAAGACGACGTCTTAAAAACTCCTTAAAAGTTATCAATGCAGCATATTAAATATTTTTTTTATAGATGTTTATTTGAACCATCCAAGTGCTCGTAATTTTTTTTTATTAAACGAGTCAAATGCATGATCCATTTAAAGATAGTAACTTTATCGTGTAGAACATAATTTGCCAACGAACCCCATGACTATACATGTGGTTTCATTTCTTTTGTATAAATCAAATAGTAAAAAAAATTGAAAATCTGAAACAGTGACTTGGTGGTATACACGGTAGTGTAAATTCGATGTCAATCATGTCATGCCATTTATTTTTGCTCGAATATTAAAACATATAGCCCTCTCTACCATGGTGACGACAATGAGGTACTCTTAGGATTAAGTGGGAGGTCATTGACGTTTAGTCAACAATTTGGGTGTTTTTATTCTAACTCAACAAAGTGGATCCCAAGTCTTACGTATCTGTGAGTGGTTTAGAGAATCAGAGCTACGTAGTTCTCTCTCGCATCAGTGAAGTGGGAATGAAAGAACTGAATGAACTGTGGAGACATGTAACCTCTTATTTGTAGAGTTAATTAGAGGAGTAGTGGAAAGTGTAGGGTGGAGGAGCTGGTGGATAATGGAGAATGAATGAGTTAAAGGATTAGTGGTCTCTCACCACTCCGCCCGTCTAGACGAGTTAAAGGCACAAGTTGTTGTATATAGGTGAGTTTTTTCTCCTCGTATGTATGACTCCATGAGTTGATATAATGAAGTGCGTATCCATATTTTCTTGTGAGCAGAGGTTATATCCTTTATAGTTAGTAAGCAAAACATAATTATAGGAGAAAAGTGTGACGGTTACTAACGATGAAAAATAAGGTTTCCGCCATGTATAATGAGTACTACGTCGTCAAAGACACCGGTCGATAAAGGTATGGGCCTATGGGTCGGGTTCGTAGTAGCAGAGGGACAATGTGTGACAACTCATTGATATTTCAAATGACGGGTCCATGACATTTGGGTCGCCTGTTGGATCAATCCAACTCGGACAAGACACAACATACTACCCAATAATATTATCTCGATACACCATTAAACACTTACTAAACTTTCGACCCGTGCGACGCACGAGTCATATCGACTGTTATAATGATCAATAAGTTATATTTGACATGTGTCATGTATGTGTCTATCGAAAAACACAAATGTGATTATTAGATGATTGTTTCCATCATGTGCAAATTTGCACATATTAAGAAGTTTAAAATAATAAATTTCTATGTTTTTTAAACAAAATAATAAGTTTGTATTGAAACGTACATTTTATATTAAATATATAATTTTTTAATTAAAAATATATTTTTCAAGTTTTTTTTTTACTTTTAATTGTTTTAACATGTGCAATGCTGCACATGTTAGACAAATCCTTATTAGATATACAATATAGCGATAAAATGTGCCTTAATATGTCCTTCAACGACGTATGAATCGTACCAAATTTGTAACGTATTTGAAAACATCACTATTATTTCTCAAGTAATGATTGACTAATGTAATTTTGATGAGATTATTACAAACTCTCTTCGAATATAAATCTGATCCAAATGGGTTAAATTTACAACTAACTTCAAGTAATCATACGTACGATTGGTGTAGTAATCAATAAAACTTGTAGTATTAAAAAATAGCACATTAAAAAGGATTTTGAAAATAGTATTTAAGAATAGCAAAAAGGATTAGCATAACCGAGACTTAGTAGGATACACAACATCCATATGAGAAACAATGTAATAAAGAAAGAAAGAAGCAACTACATAAGGCTGATACAACAAAGATTAAACATCATACAACATTGATATTAAATTCAGTGTGATATGTTCTATATATATAAATTTCATAGTGTCGATATATTTATTGTTGTTGGGATTGACGTTGATGCTCAATGAGGCTGTCAATATCAATTAAAAGCAATCATACATAAAACTCAAACAAATTTTGTGTCTGACTTACAATCTTAACAGGAATGATTTATTTATAACATTTTTTTCTCTTACAAATGTTACATAACATGAACAAAGGATATCAAATATGACAAACATTGACTTTACAAAATCTGGTATGTTATCAAACATATCTCTTTTGGATGGTACTATACGTGATAGTAGGTCATTTAAGCCTCGAGAGATGAATATAAGGTGAATATGTTGGTTCATATTCCCATAAAGCCATATTTGTAAACGCAAAAATCGCAAGAAAGACACCAAAAAGCAATTGCAAAATCTCAACTCATGTGAAAACGAAAATGCAGATAAAGATGACATATTTTGAGTAAAAAAACCTCTTTGACAGTGAATGGGGAATTTTGTGACATTTATGACAGATTGACTGTCCATCATGGCTACCTCTTATGTAAAGGGTGATATCTTTGCTGTTATGGCAAAACAAATCTCAGTGTGTGTATATGTAGTACTTGAAATAAGTCAATTGTCCATTAAGCTCTTTCCTTTCGTGTTCCTCATAGGCATTCATCACTAATAATGATACTTAATGTGCATGTCTGTTTCCAATGCTAATTAATTATTTTGTTATATAACTTCCAAAAACGGTTTGAATGCTATTAGTACACATTTATATCGAGTTTGTATATTTCAATGGACAATTAAAACACACATTCATTTGTATTAAAAGGATTTGAGAATAGGAGGGTAATTCAAAATTGCTTTAATGTTGTTTTAAGAGTCACAATTGCTTTTAAATGAGAAAGTCAAATGATATTATGAATGATGATAGAAGTGAATTTTTGAATTTCAAATGAATGGATGATGATTAAGATAAGAGTTTATGAACATTTAATTTCTTTTAAATGAGAAGGTCAAACAGATGAATGATTTGACTTTGTTTGTTAGCGCTGAACTGTCATTCAAATTTGAAATGAATTGCCTTAAATCATTTAATGAATGACAAACAATTTGAAATGGAATGAATCTATTGCGTGTTAAAGAGATAAAGAAGTCAAATGTGTGAATTAAATGCAATAGAATAAATTCAGATCGACTGATTAGGAAATATGTGTGAATTAAATGCAATAGAAAAAATTTAGATCGACTGATTATGAAATGCTCTCAAATTTGAAATGAATTGCCTTAAATTATTTAATGAATGACAAACAATTTGAAATAAAATGAATTTATTGCGTGTTAAAAGAGTGAGGAGGTCAAACCTATGAATTAAATGCGAATGAGAGAGAAATTGATAGGTTAAATTTAGGGTTATGGTTAACTTGACCAGACAAGTTTTAGCAAGTAACATGTTTAAATTGATTTTCATTGTCACCACATCATACCCGAGTCCGGATCCTCTCCATTTCCAAAGAAAATGGGGATCGACATTTCGTTGCCTTGCGGAACGACACGTGGCGTAAGTTGTAACCAACGGCACGGATTTATTCTTTCTTTAAAAACCAATTAAATTAATAAA
>Ga0228710_1005378_pt1 | contig 19905 bp, 17 predicted proteins | sample MedpolnodulmetaG_FD_177995 | JGI IMG/M metagenome (GOLD analysis project Ga0228710, IMG submission 177995) | Root nodule microbial communities from Medicago polymorpha collected in Santa Monica, California, United States - pink nodules | ecosystem: Host-associated > Plants > Roots > Nodule... | reverse complement strand
GATAGGGGGGGGGGGTGGGGGGGGGGGGGGGGGGGGGGGGGGGGTTGTTAAATGCCATGGTCCTAATTTATAAATTTTTACCATTTTAGTTTTAGATTTTAAAATGTCTTCATATTTTCTTTATTTTGAGTAAAAGTGCATTAATTCAAATTGATAGAAAATACAAATTTAAAATCGCTAATACTGAGCAGGATGAATTTGCAAACAAAGTCCCAAAGTTGACTAATTTACATACGTATATACATACATATTCCCTCCGGTCACATTTACAAGCAAAAAACAACTCTTTAGGTTTCTTGAGTAACTAATGTATTTGGTCTATAAATGTGACCATATACATTAGGCATTTCATGAATCTAAAAAAATGTTTTTTGCTTATAAATATGACTAAAGAGAGTACATACGTACATATGTACGTACATACATACAAATAAATATTTATGTGTGTGGGGCTTGTTTGGAATATACTAATATTTTATTTGGTTCATTTTTATATGAATGAAAGGGACTCTATCAATCATATTGTTGAAAAGGTTGGTCATTTGCTTGACAAGATGGACTTTCCCATGGTTGATAATCCAGAGGGAGTCGAATCTCGAGTGCAAGATATAATTCAACTTCTCGATAACCAACAATCAAATGATGTTTTGGTACATGGGGTGTGGGGTATGGGAGGACTCGGCAAAACAACCATTGTGAAAGCCATTTATAACAAAATTGGTCGAAATTTTGAAGTTAGGAGCTTCCTTGCAAATATTGGGAAAAAATGGAAGAATAAGGATGAGCAAGTGTTTTTAAAGGCTAGGCTCTGCCATAAAAAAGTACTTCTCGTACTTGATGATGTGAATAGTTTAGACCAACTAAATGTTTTGTGTGGAAGTCGTAAATGGTTTGGTTCAGGGAGTAGAGTAATAATCACAACCAGAGATAAACATATACTGAGTGGAAATAGTGTTGACAAAATATACACAATGAAAGAAATGGATGGAGGTGAATCAATTGAGCTTTTTAGTTGGCATGCATTCCGGCAAGCTAGTCCTAGAGAAGATTTTACTGTAATTTCCAAAAAAATAGTTGAGTATTCTGGGGGATAGCCGCTAGCTCTAGAAACCCTTGGTACTTATTTGTTTGAAAGGGGAGTAGCAGAGTGGAAGTCTGAATTGGATAAACTCAAAATAATTCCCAATAATGAAGTACATCGGAAGTTGAAAGTAAGCTATGATCGTTTGAATGATGATGCCGTGAAAGAAATATTCTTGGACATAGCATGTTTCTTTATTGGGATGGACCGAAATGACGTGATACATATATTAAATGGTTGTGGTCATTTTGCAGAAATTGGAATAAGTATCCTTGTTGAGCGAAGCCTTGTAACCGTCGATGATAAGAACAAGCTTGGAATGCATAATTTGTTAAGAGATATGGGAAGAGAAATCATTCGTGAAAAATCACCAAGTGTGCTTGAGGAGCGTAGCAGGTTATGGTTTCATAAGGATGTTCTTGGTTTATTATCCAATGAGACTGTAAGCACTTTGTATACTTCTTATGGATTGAAAACATTTGAAGCATAAGGAAACGAAAGAAACATGTATGAGACAATTGTTAACATTTCTTTTTATTTACATAAGAACTTTGAAAATTAGACTCTTTGAGAATTGTTGTGCTTTCTGAATTCTACTAACAAACAATTGGTTTAGTCGCAAGTTTTTCATCTATATTGTATCTTAAAGTTCTTATTATTTTACGTTTTGTATTGTATTTCGCAGGGACCAAAAGTTGTTGACGAACTAACTTTGAAGTTCCCAAGTGCTAGTTCAAAATGTTTTAGTACTAAAGCATTTAAGAAGATGACGAGACTCAGATTGCTTCAACTTGCTGGAGTACAACTTGATGGAGATTTTGAATACCTTTCGAGAAATTTGAGATGGCTTTCTTGGAATGGATTTCCTCTAACATGCATACCCACAAGCTTTTATCAAGGAAATTTGGTTTCCATTGAGTTAGAAAACAGCAATATCAGGCATGTGTGGAAAGAGACCCATGTATTATTTGTTATTTCAGGTTTTTGTATTTCATGTGTTGTTTTCACAATTCATTTTTATGGATAAAATTTAAATTAAGAATCTCCAATTGTATACTTTTATACAATGATGTGATACCACACCAATACAAACCTCAAAATATCTATAAAGTGGTTGTGATACTGAAATTTCTATTATAATTTAGCAATATGTAATTGGATTTACACTAAACATGAATCAAGATTCAAAAGTAGATTTCCCAAAGATTACCTCGTAAAATGTTATATTTAGACAAAACACATTTTTAAAATTCTTCCTAAACTCTCTTATATTTCTATTTTTGCTGAGGATGGAAATGCTGAAAATTTTAAATCTTAGTCATTCTCGCTATCTAACAGACTCCAGATTTCTCAAACTTGCCTAACCTTGAAAAGCTGGTACTCGCAGATTGTCCGAGTTGTCAAAGGTTTCTCCTAGCATTGGGAATCTCAGTGAAATTCTTCTAATAGATTTGGAGGATTGTGTTAGCCTTCATAGTCTTCCAAGAAGTATTTATAAGTTGAAATCTCTAAAAACTCTAATTCTTTCAGGGTGTTTATTGATTGACAAGTTGGAAGAGGACTTGAAACATATGGAATCTTTAACCACTCTGCTTGCCAATAACACTGCCATAAATTGCCTCCCATCCCCGTTTCAAACATTTACTCTCACGTCATCTCCGGTTTCTGTTCCTTTAGATGTACCACATAGTTTCAGACACTGGATTACAAATTTTATGTGTAGATTAGTGGAGTGCTGGGGAAAGTAAAGTTGGCCTTGAGCTTGATTCCTAAGTTTTGATCTTAAAAAAGGAATATCCATAATTAAACATGACCCCTTTCTCCTAGCATTTATTTATTCAATGCAGTTCTGTTGAAACAATAGAATTTGTAAAGTCTAATAAAATATTTATTCAAAGATAGAAATGTTTCAAAATTGTTCATCCATGATTTTACAATGACGTAACCTACAAATAAAATATTTTATGAAACAATAGAATTTGTAAAGTCTAGTAAAAGAAAAAAGAACCAAAGGCACACAACAGGTAACAGGTCAAATAATGACATTCTACAAGTACAACATGCTACAAAGTACAAACTTCATTAGGAAATTAGGTGCATGTCTTTGTATCCAACCAACTAGCAGCATCGGTACTTCCATCTCCACTTGAGAATTTTCTTGTTTTTGTTGTGTTTTAAATCATCCATGGGAGCCACTTGAGGAGAGACCTTTCTGACAAAGCCTTCATTTTCTTCAAGACTACTAACAATTGGTTCATTCATATCTTGTGCATGAGAAGAAACCTCTCTTACAAAGCATTCATTCTCTTCACCACTACTAACAATAACATTGTTACCTGGTGCATGAGAAGAGACCTTTCTGATAAGGCATTCATTCTTATCTTGTGCATGACACTCATCCACTTTTTCAGCAATTTGTTCATCATATATGAGATAAACAGTTGTCCTCTTCACAACATTGCCGTTCTCAAAAACAACAACAAATTCCACTTTGTTACCAGGTTTTATACTTGATACTACTCTCTGCCCCTCTTCATCTTCAAAGGCGGCTACTGCCTCTCTCTTGTAGAGCTGAATGGTGGCCGTTGTGTAATTTTTCACCAACAAGTTTGTAAGGCCATCTGATGTTATATTATCCGAAGTTGAAGAATAGACAATGCATATTGTTATTTTCTTCAACATTCGACCTTCCACTACAGGGACTTCAAAAGTTACGGAAGAACCTTCACAATTGAAGGTTAACCAATCTGGATAACTATCACCAGGAAGCAAACAACCACCACACCCATTCTCATTCATATTCTGTCAAATTGAACGATACATTAATGGTACTCAACAATTAAAGATATAATATTTTTCCTTATAACAAATTGTACCACTCACTAAAGTGTGCAATGTGTGAGTGGTCACAAATCATTTTAAAATATGTTTAGAATTCCACTATTTTAATTTCTAAATATTTTATACTTATAGCAAATAATTGTATACAGTAGACTTACATTAGATGTAATTCTTTAAAATTTATTATAGACATACAGAAAAGAATTCAAATGTAATAATATAAAAACTAATTAAACTACCAAAAGAATGAAGTTGCGAATAATACATAAAACGTAGAGAAAGAGAGACAGACAAACAAACAAACCTGTAAAATGTTTTCTTTCAGAATATTGGTGACTTGGCAATTCATTCCTATTTGTATTAGAAGAGACTTCACGGGATCTTTTGATCCCGAAACATGCAATTGACTACAGGATTGAATTAATGCAGAAGTTTTCATATTTGACACTTGTGAAATATCTGAAGTCGATGCCAAATCCTTAGAAAGTGCAGTATATAAAGCATCCAAAATTATTTCTGCATCATGAGAAAGTTGTTGGTCTGAACTACACTCCACCCAAAGACTTCGAAGACTTGGAAGGTATGTGGAAATTGATGATAGTTCATGGGAGCTACTACGTGGTGCGTCTAAAGGAACAAGAGATGACATGACAGTAGATGTTTGAAATTGGGATGGAAGATTATTTGTTGGTGACATCCAAGACCAAATGATGGATGGAAACACATCACGGGACAATCCTTCATAGCCACACAGAGAAATATATCCAATGCTTTTTGACCTTACTACTGAAAACGGCACTCTTGTTATTGCAGTATTGTTTGCAATCAGGTTGGTTAAGGATTCCATCTGTTCGATGTCATCTTCTAACTTGTCAATCATTAAGCACCCGGAAATATTGAGTGTTTTTAAAGATTTCAACTTATAGATGCTTCTCGGAAGGCTGCAAAGGCCAACACAGTCTTCCAAATTGATCAGAAGAATTTTTTTAAGATCTCCAATGCTATGAGAAATCTCAGAAAGCCTAGGACAATCCACGAGTACTAACTTTTCAAGATTAGGCAAGTATGAAAAGTCTGGTGTCTGTGTCAAATCATGAGAATGACTAAGATTGAGAATTTTCAGCTTCTCCATCCTCTGTAAGAACAGAAATGTTGCAGAAAAAGTTAGGGGAGAAGCTTTAAAAAGTAAATAGGAGCACTTACAATTCATCAATCACAAACATTGAGAGTGGAAATAAAACTTCTATGTTCGTGCAGTGTCATGTTTTTGAATACCAACATGCATTGGCAAAATCTTTAAAAACAAGGTTATAGTTCTGTATATAAGATTGTAGCAGAAGTTGTTAAAAGTCATGCCTGAGCATTGTAGTGAGAGTTCAAAAGTATCAAAACATAGATAGGTTTGAAAATTTAAATTTAAGTCCTCTTTGATTAGTTAGTCGAGATCGCAACCTTTTCATTTCCCTTCTTTTCAATATATAAAAGTTTTTGCACAAGATTTAGGTGGTAATTGTTTTGTCTGCATAAGCTGAAAGAGCTTTCTAGATGGTGCACCCTGAACATATATATAAAGCCTATTTGATTAACCTGCTGATTTTATTTTTTTATTCATGTTTAGTATAAAACGTTTCCCATTATATCCAATTATCATTTTCTAATGTCTGAGGCTTATTGTAAATTTCATCAGTAAATATGAAAAGTGAAAACAACTCATGAAAGACAAAAAACTAAAGTGAAAATTCATACCTGATTCTCTTTCCATACAAGTTTGACGTTGCTGTTTTCTAACTCTATGGAAACTAAATTTCCTTTATATAGGTTTGTAGGTATGCATGTTAAAGGAAATCCATTCCAACACAGCCATCTTAGTTTTCTAGAAAGATGGCCAAAATCCCCATCAAGTTGTACACCAGTAAGTTGAAGCAATCTTAGTTTATTCATCTTCTCAAATGCTTTAGTGCTAAAACAATTTGCATCACCTTTTAGCAGCTTCAAAGCCAATCCCTCAACAGCTTGTGTTCCCTTTAAAAAATAATGGACCAGAAAGTAAAACATGCAAAGCTTAAAGATACAGAGCAGGTAGAACACTAACTAGTGATGAAAAAAATTAAATGTTATTAGAAGCCAGGAAGCACAACAAGATTCACAACCAAACTAATATTCAAAATTCACGGGATGATTAACAAAACCAATGACTCATATTTTTTTGCTTTTACTTCCTTAAGTTTAGATATTTTAAATCCAGAAATTCAGAAAAGTATACAAGATCCTTACAGTTTGTTCTGACAGTACATCAAACACATCTTCATCAAACCACAACCTGCTACGCTCCTCAGGCTCCTTTGGTGATTTCTCACGAATGATTTCTCTTCCCATATCTCGAAGCAAATCATGCATTCCAAGCTTGTTCTTATCATCAACAGTTACAAGGCTTCGCTCAACAAGGACACTTATTCCAATTTCCGCATAAAGTCCACAGCCATTTAATATTTGTATAACATCATTTCGGTCCATCCCAATAAAGAAACAAGCTATGTCCAGGAATATTTCTCTCTCGGTATCATCATTTAAACCATCATAGCTTATTTTTAACTTCTTGTGAACTTGATCGTTAGGAATTCTTTTAAGTTTCTCTAATACACAGTTCCACTCTACTACCCTTCTTTCAAACAAATATGACCCTAGAACTTCCAAAGCTAACGGCAACCCCCCACAATACTCAACTACATTTATAGAAATTCCAACAAAATTGTCTCTAGGCTTTTCTTGCTTGAATGCATGCCAACTAAAAAGCTCAAGTGATTCACTGTCATCCATTGCTTTCATTGTGTATACCTGGTCAACTCTTTTTCCTCTAAGTATATGGTTATCTCTAGTTGTGATGATTATTCTACTCCCCGAACCAAACCATTTACGACTTCCACACAAAGCATTTAGTTGCTCCAAACTATCCACATCATCAAGTACAAGAAGTACTCTTTTATGGCAGAGCCTATCTTTTAATGTAATTTTCCCAGACTCGATGCTTTGTATCTTGGTGGTTGTTTTTTTGAAGATATCAAACAGAAGTTGTTCTTGTACAGACACTTGATGATCTGTTTGCTCCCACTTTTCCCGAATATTTGCAAGGAAACTCCTACCTTCAAAATTCACACCAATTTTGTTGTAAATGGCTTTTGCAATGGTAGTTTTACCAGTTCCCCCCATACCCCAAATCCCTAGGAGTAGAACATCATTTGATTGTTGGATGTTTAGCAGTTGAATCATATCTAGTACTCGAGATTCGACTCCCACAGGATTCTCAGCAACAAATAAGTCTGTCTTGTCAAGCAAAAGAGTAACTTTTTCAACAATATGGTCGATAGCCTCCCTTTCATTCCTATAAAAATGGACCAAAGAAAAGATGAGAATACCTAACACACAGAGGACAGTGTGTGGGAACACACATAAATATGTATGTATGTGTCAAAAGTAGATAGGAAAATTGAATAAGAAAACTACAATTGGAGGTGTGTATGTGTGTGTAAGTTCAACTATTCAAAAGTAAGTGCAATGGCATCGAAGGTGTTTTCCAATAGCCACTAATAAGTAAATTGTACGTGAAATTATGTTAGAGTATAAAATTATGTCACATATTAAGCAACCAGGTAATGACTATTTGACATGCAGGAGAGAAAATTTACACAGAATGAAGACAAGGGAATTAAAATACTTGATTGGTTTGACCAATTAAGATGATTTCAAAATGAGACAAGCTAGCAAAGTAGATGTTAAAGAGTCGAGCATCGGATAAGAGATGGTCTGACAATGTGTTTATAAGTGGGGACTATCTTCACCTCACAAGCCGGTTTTATGGGATTGTGTTAGGCCTAACCACTCTTTCTAAGATTAGACTTGTGGAGTTGTGTTAGGCCTAACCACGATTTATAAGAGTAGACATTTGAAACCTAAAATGGGTGGTAACTACTTCACTTTTGCCTGCTTATCTAAAGTTTAATCTTTTTAAAATTGAACAATGTTTTTATGGCATCACTTAAAAACTCATTATTATGCCATCAACCAAGTCGTCACAAACGCGCGGAGAAAAAAGTAAGACATTTAAAAATTACCTGGAATTTAGAACAACAAAGCCAGCAAGGGAAGCAGCCTCACGAAGCGTGTCTCTCCATTTCAGCGATATGTGTTCCTCTTCCTCGTTTAAAATCCTATTCAATACACTTCGAAAACCCTTTCCAAACTCACCTTTTTGATGACTTACGTTAGATGGATCTACATCGTCTCTCCATTTGTCTTCCTCCTCTTCCTCCTTTGAAATTCTATTCAATAGACTTTGAAAACCTTTTCCAAACTCACCTGTCTGATGACGTACATCAGATGGATCTACATCGTAGAACACCGGCAAAACTATCTTCCCTATGGTTTTGTAACACTTCATTACCTTAGCCAACTCAATGAGACACCATCGCGAATCTGCATAATTTCTTGAAAAAACAATAATAGCAATATCAGACTCTTCAATTGCTTGCAGTAACGACCTTGAAATCATATCTCCTCTTTGAAGCGAATCATCGTCCATGAAAACTTTAATTCCGGCGTTTTGAAGTGAAGCATGTAGATGTGAAGTGAAGGAAGCACGAGTATCTTCCCCTCTAAAACTTAAGAACACTTCATGTAAACGAATGTTTCTCTTAAGCTCACCAATCAATGCGGACATGTTTGCCCTTTCCAACGCCTTTTTCAGTTCTTCTATATCTTTACAATAATCAACAAGAGACATGGAAGAGGAGGAAGACATGGATAAATCTGTGGGTGGTTGGGTGGGTGAGATAAGAGAGATGAAAGGGAAATAATTAGTTGTTGAATCAGAAAAATATACAACACTGAAGTGAAGTTAAAAGAAGAATAAACTCATCAACGATTGAAGAAGAAAAAGAAGAAGTTTAGTGTGGTGAGTCAACGTAATGTAGTCAAGAAGTTTGGTGTAACATGTGCATGATCAATGAACAGCACGAGTATATGTTTAAAAAATCGATGAATGAACCCGCGTGGGCCTATCAGTCCACATGACTGCCAGAGATGGTGTTGGTGGCAAAAATATCCATGCCCACGGACATCCGTGACTAAAATTCATAAGGGTACGGGACGAGTAGCTAAACGAGTATTCACGGGTATAATAAATGCGTATTTGACTACCTATTATTATATAAATACATACACAGATTTGATTGTATCATATCCACGGGTACGCAAACCCGATAATAAATTAAGTAAATTACTAAAATACCTTATATATCTTATCTTATCTTATCTTATCTTATCTTATTACTTGTTGTTACCTTATTGAAGGAAATTTTACTGCTCACCTAAGATTCTTCATTAATAACCTATTTTTATTTTTAATTTTTTTAATTCATCTTATTAAGTTTACCGTTCACTTCATTCATATCATAAATCATATCATATGGATTATGTAAGAATCATGAATTTTCTATGAATTATGTATGATTTATGAAATTTTGAATGAATTATATATGGCTGTTTAAAAGTTGAAGTTTTTTGATAATTAAAAAAGTTACTTTTAGCAAAAAAAAAATAAAAAATCCATGGGTACCTATGGATACCTCAATACCTGCATGGTGGGTACCCACGAGGGTACGTATGGGATGGGCATGAGGATCATATTTATCCAACGGGGGCAGGACGGATATTATACTATATGTACCCATATGGGTACCCATTGACATCCCTAGGTGTTGATTAAGAGTAGTGATATGTGTAGAACCCTCTTGAACAATTTTTGTGACAACTTTGTTTTTCTTTTATTTGATTGGTCAAAAACAACAGAAAGAAAAAGAACGAAAGAGAATAAGAATATAATATATGTATAAATGAGAAAGTTGTCAAAAAAATTGTTGCAAAATACTAATGTTCAAATATCATTTCCTGTTGATTAATAATTAGTATTACTCCCATCATTTCTTTTTACAAGACTACTTTACATATAAGATTATCTACAAACTTCTAAATTCATTTATTATTTAAGAGAGATAATATTTTAACAACCAGTTCAGTTTTTGACACCGTGTGTGCAAAGTAATAAAATATTTTTTTTTAGGGAAAATAAAATATTATTATTTCTTATTCTTTTGTTTTTTTGGTTGTCCATTTTCTTTCTGTAACAAAAATTTCAATCTCTCTCTCCTTGGTAAGCAATTTCCAGGTCTCCGCACTATTTTCTCCTTGTATCCATCCCCTACTCTTCCGGATATTTTCCCTTGAAGAGTTGCTATATATCGCGAATCAACTTTTCACAAATATACCACGGACTACTTGCTAGTTGATACCCATGTTTATCAACTGTTTGCCTTTTTCCCCACTAAATATGTAGCATTTGCTCATTTTCTAGACACATCAATTCAAAACCTGCTCTCCATTTAGTCTATCTTGCACCTACATAACACATGAATCATCACTGTTGAACTTGAGTGTTGACCCAGAAAACACCATAATCAACTCTCTCACTCTAATATTTCGATTGATAGCAAAGGAAGTATAAATAGATTAGAGCACGCCCAAAAGCAATTAAATAAAATAGAGGTAATGGAAGGGTATACATTTGGTGAAATGCATCACTTGTTTTTCTTCTATATTCTTATCTGTTAGAGAACTAGATATGACTAAGATTAGAGGAGAGGGATAAAAATGGTGTTTGGGGAATGAAGATGGTGTTATAAGAGGAGAGAGAAAGGAATATTTTTTTAAACAAAAAAGAGCAAAGAGATAAGTTAGTAACTTACCTTAGTTTTTCAATATTTGTGAAATCATTGTGATATTTTTGTCGCTATATTGAGCTTTTTTCCTTTCCCTTTATCTCTATCTGTCAATGAACTATTTCCTCTCTTTTTCCCTACAAAACAAAAAAAGATAAAAAAAAAACAATTGTCCTCTCTTTCACCCCTCTGGAATGTTAACCAATCTTCTACTCTATTCACGGGTAGCACTTGAGTGCCTTTGTCTCTATCTCTCTTCTAATCAATAATTTTCTCTCATCAAAATAATTTATTTTAATCATTCTATCATTACTCTCTTTCCTCTAAAATACACTAAAGTCACCAAAATCACCCAACACAAAGTCACTGAAGTCCCACTCTCTATTCACCTACCTTGTTTATGCTCTGGACAAATTTTGGTTCATGATAACTTGTCGAAGATTTTTAAGTCTAACTTTGATGCAAGAGGTTAGTATTGTATATGGATCAATGTATTTAATCTAATTTTGTAACTTTTTCTTATATTTATAAATACGATTTTTTCGGCAAAAACAAAAAAATGAAAGATATGATTTTAAAGTTTCTTTTGATGATGAGTGAAAAAAAATTATAATCTCGCTTTACCTTAGAATGAATTGTTGTTATTGAGATGAAAATGGTTTTTTACTAAAAAAATAAAATAAAATTACTAACTATTTTATATGTGAAATGACATAATTTATGAAGGATCTAATTAGGGTAATTTGTACATATTTGGTAAGCATCCATTATTGAAAGTTTATGGATAGTTCAAACAAAGGGATGCACTAGTTATATGATGAGACACACTATTTGCCTCGAAATATGTGACTACAAATTCGGGTCTAATAAGTAAGAGACTTCTACACTGAGAGATAGATCACCAAATTCATTGGGAGGGTTGGTGTTTGTGGCGAGGGCATCAGCTAGAGATTTACAATCGGTTTCAAAGAAAACAACATTTATTCCATTCAAAATGGCCACTTTTATACCTTCAAACAAGGCTATGGCTTCAGCTTCTAGGACCCTGGTGAAAGAATATAAATAATCTGATTTGTCAAACATAAATGATCTCGAGAAATCCCCAAAACATATACCATACCCCATAATTGAATTGTTGCAAGACGTGGCGTCAACATTGCATTTGATTGTCCCTATGAGTGTTTTGTTCCAAGCATGAGGAATATTCCCAGCTTGGATCGGCAACTTTGCTCTTTGCATGCAACTCCATTCATTTAGAGTGTGCTTAGCTCAGGTAAATAAGAAGGCGATTTTTCCCAAAGGTCCAGAGGAGTTAATATTGCTGCTAAGTAACGCTATCCCAATGCTTTGAATCGTAATTTTTCCACAAACTCCATAAGAACATTGCTGCTAAGTAACGCTGGTGCATGTGAAACCTGTCAAACAAATAAAAAAGCATGGTGGATAAATCATTAGTTGTGGCTAGCAGTTTGCGTACAATGTTTTGGATGCCAATTTGTTCCCAACAACTGACCACTTCTGTGCAAACGAAAAAGAGACGCATATGCGTTTCAACCAAGAGGTCGCAACAAACACAAGAATCAACACAAGGGATCTTGCAGCTGATGAGGGTTGGACGGGTAGATAAGCACTGGTGAGCTAGTCTCCAGATAAAGGAATAGATTCGAGGAGGAACTCTCATCTCCATATAGAAATTGAGCAAAAAATATTAGGCCATTTACAATGGTGTGTTGAATGTAATTTTCAACACTTAGAAAACATGCAATGGTGTGTTGAAAGTTGAGGAAAAATGATTTTGAAGAGAGAGATGTTGAAAGAACTCAACATGTTGAAAGCTGCAAAGGTGGGGCAACAGTAGGCCACATGTCGCCATTTTATTGCATGACCGAGCGCGTGCAGCCCACGCGCCAGACAGGCGCCAGTGGGCATTCGCCGAGTCTGGGAGAGAGAAGGTGGGTGGAATGAAATAAGTGTCCTTGTTGAGCGAAGTCTTGTAACTATTGATGACGAAAACAGGCTTGGAATGCATGATTTGGTCCGAGATATGGGAAGAGATATCATTTGTGATGCACCAAGAAAGGAGCCAGAGGAGCGTAGCAGGTTGTGGTATCATGAGGATGTGCTTGATGTATTATCAGCGCAAACTGTAAGAACTTCATATACCTTTTATTAGTTCTGGATTTAAAATATTTAAAGCTTAACGAATTGAAACAAACACTTATGAATCCATTTATCACAAGAACTTTGAAACTTAGTTTGTTTGATTTGAATATTAGTTTTGTTCTGAACCATTTTCTGGTTCCTGATTTCTACGAACAAATGATTGGTTTAGTCGTCATCCTTGTATCTGTAAGTTATGCATGTTAAACTTTTTGGTCGATTATATTTCACAGGGAACAAAATCTGTCGAGGGACTGGCTTTGATGTTACCAAGTGGTGATGCCAAATGTGTTAGTACTAACGCCTTTCAGAAGATGAGAAAACTCAGATTGCTTCAACTTGTTGGTGTGCAACTTCATGGTGATTTTGAATATCTTTCAAGGAAACTGAAACGGCTGAGTTGGAATGGATTTCCTTTAAGATGCATACCTACAAACTTTTATCAAGGAAATTTAGTTTCTATTGAGTTAGAAAATAGTAATCTCAACCTTGTGAGGAAAGAGACCCAGGTATACATTTTGATTTCAATTTTTTGTACTTCATTTGTTGTTTTCACTTTTCATATTTATGCATGAAATTGAAATTAAGACTCTCAGTTTTAAATTGTAATACTATTTTATTTTGTATTATGGTACTTTTGATAGAATTCAGTACAAGTGGTATTATACCGAAACAATCACAGTAATACCTGTTCGTCTTCAAATAACTGACATTACTTTCCACTCGCAATGTTTGTGAGACATTGTAATTGCTTCAATTTATTTTTGTTTATATTCTCAATAACATTTATGTTTCTGCAGAGGCTGGAGAAGCTGAAAATTCTCAATCTTAGTCATTCTCATTATCTAACACACACCCCGGACTTTTCATATTTGCCTAATCATGAAAAGCTAGTACTCAAAGATTGCCAAATGTTATCTGAGGTTTCTCCAACCATTGGAGATCTCAATGAATTACTTCTAATAGATTTGGAAGATTGTGTTGGCCTTCGTAGCCTTCCAAGAAGCATCTATAAGTTGAAATCTCTGAAAACTCTCATTCTCTCCGGGTGTATAATGATTGACAAGTTAGAAGAGGACATAGAACAGATGGAATCTTTAACCACTCTGCTTGCACACAACACTGCAATAAAAAGAGTACCCTTTTCAGTTGTAAGGTCAAAAAGCATTGGATACATCTCTTTGTGTGGCTATGAAGGATTTTCTCGTGATGTGTTTCCATCTATCATTTAGTCTTGGATGTCACCAACAAATAATCTCCCATCCCCATTTCAAACATCTAACATCATGTCATCTCTTGTTCCTTTAGATTTACCACATAGTAGTTCCCAGGAACTATCATCAACTTCCCAATGTCTTCCAAGTCTTCGAAGTCTCTGGGTGGAGTGCAGCTCGGAATTACTTCAACTTTCTCATGATGCAGCAATAATTTTGGATGCCTTGTATGCCACAAATTCTAAGGGGTTGGAACCAACTGCAACTACATCACAAGCATTAAATATGACTACTTCTACATCACAAGTATCAAAACATTCATTGAAGTCTCTTTTAATTCAAATTGGACTGAATTGCCAAGCCACTAATATTCTGAAAGATATTATTTTACAGGTTTGCAATACTCTCTCTCTCTGTCCCCTTTTATATGTCTGTGTGTTTCCCATCAAACATTTGAATTCTTTAGTGTATAAGTCTATAATAATACATTTAAATTTATACAATTATTTGATATAGGTGTAAAATACTTAAAAATCAAAATACTGAAATCCTAACATATGTTTAAATTGTCTTCCAAATTCTCACAGTTTGCTATCAGTCATTGACAACTTACTTTACACATGTGGAAGAATTAGTCTTTACAATTTTTTCAAGATATACTCTCTTATTGTGCATACGTTTACATAATTGATACTAAATCACTAATTTATATTTGAAATGCTTGTTTTTCTTATAAGCAATTTTTTTTAATTAATCCTCAACAGATGCACAAGAAGTGCCACTGTTAAGAACAGATAGAATATTTATAGCTGAAATACATGTTGAAAAAATATTCATTGAAAGGACATTTTTGGTTAGTAACTGGTAATGGTCATATTTCTGATGCTACTTTCATAGTATAATGCTTGTAAGATACACAAGCATAAGAGCAATTTCAATTGGCTAATTAAATATTTTCGTTTGTCTAAATTAAGATTTTATAAAATAATTTTATACAAATCGTTTTTCAAATTAACTACAAAGACTTCTTGCTCATAAGAGGGACACGAGTAGTGACATCAAAGAGTGCATTTTAGTATTGAAATTAACATTCATAAATTTTGTCACTATCATTATCTTTTCTCGCTACTATTTAGGTTGGAATGGTGTTTTTAAGTATTTCTTTGTACCTTATGAGGAAAGTTATCATCCCCAGTGGTGATATTATTGAATAAATGATAAGGTGATATTAATATACTTGTCATTAAATTTTGAGCCGGTCTTTACTTTTCCAGAATATGGATGGCAATGGGAGTGGTGGTTGTTTCCTCCCCGGTGATAGTTATCCAAATTGGTTAACTTATAGTTCTGAAGGTTCTTCTGTAACTTTTCAAGTTCCACAAGTGGAAGGGCGTAACTTGAAGACAATGATGTGCATTGTCTATACTTGAACTCTGGATAATGTAACATCTACTGGCCTTAAAAACGTGTTAGTGAAAAATTACACAAATGCCACCATTCAGCTTTATAAGAGTGATGCATTAGTCTCCTTTGAAGATGAAGAGGGGCAGAGGGTATTATCAAGTATAGAACCCGGTAACAAAGTGCAGGTCGTTTTTGTTTTCGAGAATGATTTCATTGTGAAGAAGACAACAGTTTATCTTGTATATGATTTGAATGCAATTGCTTGTAGTAATGATGAAAATGAACGCCCTGTCAAGAGATTCTCTACTGATGATGAGCCCACTGATGACTTCAATCAGAACAGAAAGAAGAAAAGCCGAGTGGAATGAATCTATGAAAGATGGTAAAACAATGACTGAGCAAATCAATTGTTTTCCATTTTTGGCTGAAGTTTCTAGATTGTATCCATGGTTTAGCAAACTTCTTTAGTCCAAAATGATAGTATATATGGTTGATTGGCTGCCAAAAAGAAACTAATTTTATGAACCTAATAATATTTTCTTTGCAATCTCACAGATTTTTAGATCGAGACAAGCACAAATATACTCCAAATTTCAATAATTTAACCCATTATCAAACTTGAAGTCATCAAAAAATAGTTCTCTCTCTAATAGCTTTGTGTGCAAAACTAAATCTCTAAAAAGTTCTCTCTCAAAAAAGAACTCTATCGCCTGATTCAGATTCTAGTGGTGTGATGTGATCAAGTTCTGCTCCATGATGCTACTGTAAAAATTAACGCTTCTCTGATAGATAGCATTCTGTGCAACCATGGTTTCCAAAAGTAAGGAATCTCTGCTTAACTGGTAGTAATCTATGGTAACATCCACATTCTTGGAAGGAATCAGTGAAGGATTAACTCACAACTTATTTTATAATGTAAATTTTTTTTAAAAAAAAAAAAAAAAAACTCTTGTGACAGATTGATTCTGATTATATACAAAATAAATTTTAAAGAAAAAAAAAATCTTAATAATATCAACGAGGAAGATAAAATGTATAATAAGGAACATGAAGAAAAATTTATTAAGGAACATACACCATAAGATTGCACGGGACTTCTAAATTTAATGGTAAATCTAATTTGTGTACAATGCATCATCTAATGTGTCCATTTGTTCATATTAGACAAAACCCGTAATTAACACTATCGTCCTTGAAGCTCACATCCCCTGCACTCGACAAACACTTTGTACCCTATATTAACGAAAAAAGCTTATCTTAAAATAAAAAAAATAACAAAAAGAGCTTAATAAATAAAATTTATATATGCAAACAATTAAATTAACAAATCAGGTTTAATTATGGTGGTCAAACAAATTATTTGGATACTTTTAACAGTATAAAAGTTAATCTATAAAAAAAAAAACTGTATAAAAGTTAAACTAAAGCATGAATTCAGTTTTCTTTTAACCGACAAATTAAGTCTTTATAAAAAGATAACTAAGTTATCTTTACTAAGTTATCTTTATGTTTAAGTATATCACTTTCTATATGACCAATAATCAAGGAGAAGACAAAACAACTGCACTTTAAATTATTATATATTGACTTTCTTAATAAACGTGAAATATTAGTTTTCTTTTTTTACGTATAATTTAAGACATATGAAGTATTTCAATTTCAAATAAATAAAAACACAGAAATTATATGATGTATTGTACCATGTCAAAAGTGATAGTATATGTTTAATGAAAATTATGATGATATCCATAAAGTACCACTTGCTTTTCACCCTCCATTATTTTTTGAATGGGACCACTTGGATTAATCATTGAATTGTCTTGTAGCAAGAGTATCTTATTCTTATAATATCATTGATTGAAACTAAACTTAAGCCTTAAGGTATCCCGCAGCCAGCCACTGTTGAAACTAAACTTGACTAACAACCTTAAATTGACGGCACATATGATTGCTTCACCCTCTCCGTAATTATTTTGAATATTGTTTTGAAATTGATCTCTGATTTGGTTTTCTAAATTCGTTGTTAGAAAGATTTCACACCTTCAACATTTCATTCACTCTTTCCTGCCATTTTCTCATCCAACAAAATGGAGAAGAAAAAGAACTCCGAGTCTTCCTCATCCATGCCTAATCTTACCTCGGGAACAATATCTCCATCGGGGCTGCGAGAATGTATTACATGAATTTAGTTTGAACCCGCATATTGAATAGAATTGAGTGCTTTCAAATCTTTATTTTTTATTTTTTTTAAGAAGCAAATATTTATATTATTGATTCTAGTTTTTCTTTTATTTTATAATAGTGTATCCGCATCTGTTCGATCTGGAACCAGAACGGGATCCAGATCCGGAACCAAAAAGGGATCCAGCTCCAGAATCTGTAAGGATTCATGACGTGTTCATAAGTTTCAGGGGAGAGGATACTCGTTCTTCCTTCGTTTCACATCTATACGCAGCTCTTCAAAATGCTGGAATTAAAGTTTTTAAAGATGATAATGAGCTTCAAAGAGGAGATCACATTTCAAAATCATTATTAAGTGCAATTGAGGAGTCCAAAATTTCTTTAATTGTTTTCTCAAAAAATTATGCCAATTCGAGATGGTGCTTGGATGAAGTGAAAAAAATAATGAAGTGTTATAGAACCATAGGACAAAAGGTTGTGCCAGTGTTCTACCATTTAGAACCATCTGAAGTGCGTCATCAGACAGGAGAGTTTGGAATATCTTTTCAAAGTCTTTTAAACAAAATTTCAAACGAGAAGGAATTGGTGCAAAGTTGGAGAGAGGCTCTTCTTCAGGCAACTAGCATAGCAGGGTCTGTAATACACAAATGCGGGTAATTTCATTCAACAATTACTACTATTCAAATATTTCTATCTTCATTTAATCTTCTTTGCAATTATTTTATTTTTTTTTATAAATGAGAGGCGTAAAGGACACCTGCTCAGCAAAATATATAGCAAAAAAAAGATTGAGAGAACAAAAAAGAAAAGGGGTACTAGGCCAAAACCTTTTCAAGGAATAAACTTATAATTAGGTAAGCCCAACCTATTCCTAGTGTACTCCCCACTTAAAGAGATTGGGAGATCAGGAACCCAGATTAGATCAAAAGAAGTTAGAGATAAACCTATGTTTGCTAAACCATCTGCACAACAATTACCCTCCCTGAAAATGTGGGTAACCAAAAAACTCTTGTTCAAAATCAAAGCTAAACAGTTCTGCCACCTGTTTCTAAGCATCCAAGGAACAATTGAAATTGATTTGAAAGTAAGAGTGACCAATTTAGAGTCGGTTTCTAACCAAATATTAACAAAACCTTTATCAGCCGCTATCTCTATGGCAGTCATAGCTGCTGACAGCTCGGCCTAAAGAGCATTCACAGGAACCAAAAGCTGATAGAAGCACCCCAAACAATCACCATCCGCATTTTTTTAGGCAACTACAACATATACATACACTAGTGAAAAGACGAGTACTCACGTGTTCCTCTTTCCGCTTTTTTTTATTACGTTAACGTTTGAAAATTAACGGTGTTTTTTTTTTTATGAAATTTTGATTTTGATTAAAACAAAAAATATACTCCCTCCGTTCCTTTTTAAGTGTCTTTTTAGGGTGAATTTTTTGTTCCTATTTAACTGTTTTTTTGCTATTTTAATCAAAGTTTGTTTCATGTTATCTTCAAATTTAAACTAAGTTTTGTTCCAAATAATGGTTTCAAGAAAAGTTAAAACTCTATAAATAAGATGAGTAGCAATTGTTAAAAATTTCAAGTGTGATGACTCTAGCATTGGTTGAAGCCATAGTTGAAGCTTTAACTTTAATTAAAGGAGTTGGAAGAAAGTTAATTTGTTTCTTAACTTTTGATTAATGTGAAGTTGGAATAATTTTTATATTGACTTAAAATAATTAAAAAGATGTGCACAATATTTAGAAAATTGACAATTGTTTGTTATGAGAGAGAGTGTGTGCAAAAAAAAAGAATTTGTTGGAGAAAAAGATATTAACTGACAATTGTTTGTTACAAGAGAAAGATAACATATTAAATTTATTGAAAAGATAAAGCGTGTACAAAAATATAGGAATTTATTGGTGGATTAAAATGACGGTATAATAGGAAGAAAATGTGAAAAAATAAACATTGCTATTTTGGTGTTAATTTTCTAAAAAGACACTTAAAAAGGAACGAAGGGAGTAAATGTTTGTTGCTTTCAAGTTATAAAAAATTAAACTAATTATGATTATTTATTGCAATGACATTAACAATATAACAACAAAATTTAATCAATTTTTTTTTTTAGTGACACCAACAACGATCTTTATTATAGAAAAATTTGTTTAAGGGTATAATTGGGATAATGAAAAAGTAAGTATAAATATATTCATCTAGTTTGTTACACTTTTTAAATGATAAGGGAAAAAAACAGACACATATATATA
>Ga0228710_1005375_pt1 | contig 19911 bp, 14 predicted proteins | sample MedpolnodulmetaG_FD_177995 | JGI IMG/M metagenome (GOLD analysis project Ga0228710, IMG submission 177995) | Root nodule microbial communities from Medicago polymorpha collected in Santa Monica, California, United States - pink nodules | ecosystem: Host-associated > Plants > Roots > Nodule... | reverse complement strand
ATTGCTTGCTTATAACTTTGAAATGATGAATTGTACTTGTTGAGTTAAGTATGCTAAATGAAGAATAAGGTGAGTAATCCTTTCATTGATTGATGTTGATAAATGATGAGCTTATGTCGATGACTTGATTAGAGATTAAACATGCTTGCTATGCTATGTTAGTGATGTGATAGCTTGAGGTGTATGGAATGGGGGATAATAATTATGTGATGTTAGTATTCTAGGAGGGATGGGTATGTATATGTGTTATGCATGAAATCCTTGAATACTTATGTTTGTTTATGTTGATTATGATTGATGTGAAGTTAACCCCCAGTGGTCTGTGGTGGACCGCCTACCTATTTGTATGAATGGGTAGACGGCGTGCAGGAGTAGTTGTTGATTGCTTGGATAGCGGGAGCTATCTCCGTTATCGTTTTCTATTGAGTCTTAGAGTAGGCTCTGATCTAGGATGTCTGTCTGTAGAATTATTCTAGATTGATTATTCTGGATTTATTTATGTTGTGGAGATTTTGCCCATTTGTTGGGATTTAGAGGTTTTATATGTTGATGTATATTGATCTTATGACATGTATATTTTGGAGATGTATGAATTATATCCGCTGCGACTGTTGAGAATTTTATAAATGCATGTTGTATGATATTTGTTGAAGACGTAGCGTCTATTTCTTGAATAAATGTTTTATTCGCGTGTTTTATCGCTTTAATAGAAGTAGGGCGTTACAAGTTGGTATCAGAGCCTGATTAGTCTTGTCCGGACTAGTATTCGGTGAATTTCCTGTTGTATGCGAATGGTATTGAGTTACCTTCGGTACTTGTTGTGTTGTCCTGTTCTCTTAGGTGGGTTTGAGCGTAGCGGGGGAGAAGCAGGTTGTTTCAGTTTTTTTTTTGGTCTGGCAAGGGAGGTATCTTTGGCTACGGAGGCTCAGTTGGTTATAGTTTGTGTTAAGGTTCCTGTTAATTTCGAATTGGATCTTGTGTGTCTTCCGTTGAAGTATATGGATGTGATTTTTTGTATGGATTGGATGTTGTCTTTTGGTGTTAGCATTAACTGTTTAACCAAGAGCATAACGTTTTCGAAGCCGGTAGATGAATTAGGTGGGAAGTTCTTGACCGCAGAATAAGTGAAGAAGTCTTTGGACGGTGAAGCTTGTGTATTTATGATGTTTACTTCATTGAAGGAAAGTAGTGAGAAAGGAATTGGTGATTTACCGGTAGTACAAGAGTTTCCATAAGTTTTTTCGGACGACATTACCGAATTACCGCCGGAGAGGGAAGTCGAGTTTGCGATTGATTTGGTACCAGGAACGAGTCCTATTTCAATTGCGCCGTATCGAATGTCTGCATCAGAGTTGGGTGAGTTGAAGAATCAGTTGGAAGAGTTACTCGAGAAGCAGTTTATCAGGCCGAGTGTTTCTCCGTGGGGTGCTCTAGTGTTGTTGGTTAAGAAGAAGGATGGAAGCATGAGGCTGTGTGTGGATTATCGGCAGTTGAACAAGGTGACGATTAAGAATCGGTATCCGCTTCCAAGGATTGATGATTTGATGGATCAGTTGGTTGGTGCGGAAGTGTTCAGTAAGATTGATTTGAGATCAGGATATCATCAGATTAGAGTGAAGGCGGAAGATATATCCAAAACCGCGTTCCGAACGAGGTATGGACACTATGAGTATTTTGTGATGCCATTTGGAATATCCAATGCGCCAGGTGTCTTCATGGAATATATGAATATAATATTTCATCCTTTTCTGGACCGCTTTGTGGTAGTGTTTATCGATGATATTTTGGTATATTCGAAATCAGAGGAGGAGCATGCCGAGCATCTGAGGATTGTGTTGCGTGTCTTAAAGGAGAATCAGTTGTGTGCTAAGTTGTCAAAGTGTGAGTTTTGGTTGCGGGAGGTGAGTTTCCTTGGTCATGTGATTTCGAAGGGTGATATTGTCGTAGATCCGTCGAAGGTTGATGCAGTGTTGCAAGTGGATTATCACATGTGAGAATATTCCCATTTCTATATTTGCACAGAAATATCAGAACCATTTTCGTGTAATATGCCTAAAACTAAAATATCAAAGTTATTTTGATTACACAAAAAGGAACTGAAAAATGGCTTTTTTTTATATTAAATCATCATGTCATAGTCGTGTAATATGCCTAGACCAAAAGAAAAAAGAACAGATAGAAGCAATATCAGAATCTGTTGAACAGATTAAATATTTTTATTGGAGCATATAAGTATTGATTATTCCCTCTGTCTCAAAATAATAGTCGTTGATTTATGCACGATTTGAAATTATTAACTGTGTTGATATTCAATGATAAAATTAATATTATTTACTAAAATATTATTATTAATTCTAGTTAGTCGAGTAGTTAAGTTGGATAAAATTCAATAAACAAGGGTATAATAATGTAAAAAAATAATAAATGTTGCATTGATATTTTGAAGTGACAATTATTTTAAGACAAACAATGTTAAAGAGATAATTATTTTGAGACAGATGAAGTTGTTTCTTTTTAGGGGTAAAATATTTATTAGTTAGAAGTGAGATAATGATTAGTGATATGAAATTACCACTGACTCCTAAAATATAGTGATTTTAGGAGATTTAGTGAAGGCAATTGAGGTATTATGGAGGTAATCAATTTTCTTTTTACGGATTACGGAAGTAGATATTTTACTACAATTGATTGGGCTAAAGCCGACTTAGTTTTCATGGAGGTATCCCACGACCTCCAGTTTTGCTACTAATGCCACCTCTACTGTCTCCTAAATCTCTCAAATATTTTCAACCTTCTTTACCTTCTTTTTCTTCACCTCCACCTTGTGTAACTCTTTCACCACCATTTCCTCCTGATCCCAAACCACCCGAGCCATTCCCACCTTTATTTTGTCCATAAGAAATGAATCGTGATCGTCCAAAGTTCCAGGGTTTCCATTCATCTATCTGAGCTTGTGTGTTGAATTCTTGTTTTGCATCGGCTGCAAATAAAAAAACAAATTTTATTAAATTAAATATAATAAAAGAAGAAAGAAATTGCAAGTTCAATTATAATGTAATACATTGTTTTCCATCTTTGGATGACTCAATTTCCTTAACAGAGATTATTATAATCAGTGCACAAAGAAAGACCAGAGAGATAAAAGGTTTGATTTTCATCCTTGACCAACTAAGAGTTTATTCTAGTGAAATATGAATACAATTGGTAGCTATTTATAGTGATCAACAAACAAGATGTATAAAAGATGAACAAAGCGAGCTTGATTATGTAATCTATTATATAAAATAAAAAAGGTAGCAAAAATATTTTGGCTGCTTGTGAAGATAATAGGTTATCAACACCTATTGAGCCATTGAAGGATTAAAAAGATAGTTTTATCAGACTACGTAATAAGGTTTTGTAGACAATGAGAACTAACAAGTGATTACAATGTTTGATAATTTCATTAATCTTAAAAATATTCTTAGCTATTTGTGTAAACATAATAGGCGTCATCAATCCCCTTAAAAAAATAGTTGTCATCAATAACCAAGACTGGCAACCACTCGAATTAACATTTTAAATCTTAGAAGTTTACGTATTTAGGTTGCCAAATGAGTTAACCGACTTTTGGTCTCTCTTTTTAAGCAAACTCATAAATAAAAGTTTGCAGAAAAGTTTAATATATTACAAGAATTTTTCTAAAAAAAATATTAAAATTTTTAACTAGACATGAATTAAATATAAATTTTAATATTTTTGTCGGTTAAAAATTCTTATTTAATTCATGTATTGTTAAACAATTCTAATTTTTTTTGGAAGAAATCTTTACAATATTCTACACAGTTATGCACAATTTCATTCAAAAATACAAAGGACGATGTGCCATTGAAGGATTAAAAGGATAGTTTTATCAACACCTATTGAGCCATTGAAGGATTATAAAGATAGTTTTATCAGACTGCGTAACAAGGTTTTGCAGACAATGAGAACTAACAAGTGATTACAATTAAAAATATTCTTAGCTATACATTCTTAGCTATGCACTAATTTGATTATTAAAATGATATTGTCGGAAAAAAAAATCATTAAAATGTCAAAGAGGCTTTGTACCCAGAAAAATGCCAAAGAAGCTTATGAACGAGTTTTTCTCTTTCTTTCTTTGCACATGTACTAAAATGATTGGCTGAAAGCATGAGAAAGATAATGAGTTATGGTTTGAAAATGACTATAAGAGGAATTAAGTAAAAAACAATTGTAGAGAGAGGAAAGGGCTTTTAGTGTCCAATTAAAAAGGTGTTTCAAAAAGTGAATGGGTGTCTTATAGCAATTTATCTATGAATCAACAATTATTCAATACACACTTGAAACAACAATTATTCAACCTTTTAAATAGATAAATTGTTATAGAATTTGAAGACTAAAATTCAGGTTAAGTTAACTTGATAACTTGATAAGTAACTTTTCAAATAGGTTTACTTTAAGAGCCTAGAAAAACATGGTGAATTTGTTTTGTATAAAAATAATAAATTAATTTAAGTTAAATATGATTTGGTCCCTATAAATCACGTTTTCGTTTTAGTATCTCTAAAATTTTCCTTCGAGTTTTGTACCTATAAATTATTCAATCACCACTTTTGGTCTTTATTTTTAAGTCAACTCATATGTAGCTTTTTAATTTTTTAATGAAATTGTACATAAATGTGTGAAATATTGTAAAAACCTCTCCCAAAAATATTAGAATTGTTTAAAAAAACATGAATTAAATATGAATTTTTTGAAAGATTTTTTTAATATTATAAACTTTTATGCAAAATTTTATTCAAAAATATGAATTTTATATGAGTTTAAGAGAAACCAAAACTGAGTCAACTTATTTGGCAACCTAAATCTGTACACTTCTATGATTTTAAATATTAATTCGAGTGGTTGACAGCCTTGATTATTGATTACAACTATTTTTTTAAGGGGATTGATGACGACTATTATGTTTACACAAATAGCTAAGAATATTTTTAAGATTTAAGAAATTTTCAAATATTGTAATCACTTGTTAGTTTAAATTTATTCACAATGTTATCCACAAATTCTTGAAGAAATATAAACGATATTTCCCATGTACTAATAAAGACAGCAATTTATATTTTGATCTAAAAAAATAACCTCCTTAATTCCCTATTTCAGGAGTTTCTAAGCAACAGACTCCACCAACCATACCCATGATATGATACCATAATAATATGACTCAATTTATGCAAAAATCAACACCTACATTTGTAACCATTCAAAATCTTAAATGAACATGGTGGTCACAACTCAAAAATCTAGTATCTAAACCCTGTTATTGCCGCTTCCTCCTATAAAAAATATACAATACCAATTGTGTCAATTCTATTGGTTTCTTGTCCAAAAAGAAAGAATTATGTTGTTGATGATAACCCTCCACCACTTAAACAGTGAAACTCCTCTTTTTTCTTAGAGGCGAGGCTGGCAATCACAAGGCACCGTAAACACCAAGTTAGAATCTAAACATCTAAGTTGTTACTGCAAAAAAAGGTTGAACTGTTGTACCTGCGACCACCGCATCATTAGCATCACAATCCTATAGTTCGACCTCTCGAGATAGCGCCAAATAGGGGGGAACATAAATAATATTGCAGCAAGCATATTTGGTGATAGGCAAACAGCAACAGCCAAGATAAACAATGTAGGCGCACTTGAATTGCTACTAAACCAACTAATACCACTCCTCATAACTCAGAATCACACATTTGCTTGTTAATAATCTCATAGCAAGAGTAGATGAAGGAGCAGTGTCCCTTTTCATTGAACTATTGTTTACACACTTTAGAGTTCTCTATGAGGCTGGTAACCTCCCTTCTATGTTACCCTCATGGATAAAATAGAAGTGCCACAATACAAAATTTCACCACAATTGACACAATTAACTGTGAACATCATATATAGGTATAGGCTTGATCTTGAAGTGAAGTGAAATAAGATTTAGAACAAAGCACTTCAAATCCTGCAAAAAATATATATAAATCATTATCTAAAGCATGATGAAATCCAGTCAAGAAATCACAATAGCGGACTTTTAAATTAACAGTTAAATTAAGAACAGAATAATAACATTAAACCATTGCATAAAGTGGTTGAAGTGGATCTCTACAATTTAGGAGGTTAGTAAACACATGTTAAATAAACAAGGCTTTAGTGAATTCATTGACTGGTTCACTACATGATTTTTAGATTTCTTAACTTGAATATAAACGACTCATATTATTCTTAGAAACCTGGCCTTTTGATTCCCACTAGCCCTCAATTTTGTTATGTCTATAGACACATATAATAGCATAACACGCCACACTCCCTCCCTCAGATTCTTTCATTTCAATTTTACACCCTTTTCGAGAAAACACTTGATTAAGATGTATGATTCACTTTAGTGCTGCCCCTCACTCATATACATCTATCTTCTCTAGTCTCGGTTTCCTTAAAATTCTCTCAATGACCCACTTGATCATTGAAAATAAATACTCAAGTCCTATTATCCTTCAACTTCAATTTGCGTGTAACACCAATGTAAGACCTTCTCATTATTTTTTCTTTTTTGTTCCTCTTGCCTCCACTTTGTCCCTAATACTATTCCTCCTTTTTGAAGTTTCGAGTCTTTCCTCTCTTTCAAATAGCTCTTTAAGTGGAACTAGATGTATTGCTATCAAGTAAACCTTCCGAGGTAAGGGCTCTCTTGACCATGATTTAAATGAAAATGATAGGTTATGATGTTGAATTTGATATGCTTCTTGATTCAATGGATGAGTGAAAAGATTTATTATGTTTTTATTAATTTTTTTATTGTTGATAATTATAAGAGTCGGTGATTTGCAATTTTGTTAAAGTATGTGATTTGATGAATGTGTAAATATTGATGATTGCTTATTTGTGAAATGGAAAATGTTGTTGAGTTAAAATGATTCTATGTGATGTATGTGATTTAGAGGTTGTTTGCAAGTTTATTATTTTATGTGGTCTTAAGTGTCAAAAAAAATAAAGAAAGAAAGAGTGCATAGCATGCATATCATTGCATTTGATAGATTTTTAAGTGTTAAATGGGGCGATTCAATGGAATATTAAGTGTCAAAAAGGGCGATTATTATATTATTTCATCAAGTGCCAAATGAGGCGATTCAATGGAATATTAAGTGCCAAAAAGGGCGATTACTATATTATTTTATCAAGTGCCAAATGGGGGGATTCAATGGAATATTAAGTGCCAAAAAAGGCGATTATTATATTACTTTATTAAGTGCCAAATGGGGCGATTACTATTATATGCCAAATGGGGTGATTTATTATTATATGTCAATTGGGGTGATATTCGGATCATGGTCTATTTGCATTTTATGCATCTGCATTAACATGGAGTCTTGGGTCTTATAATATATTTTAGAGTGATGAATATTTTGAACTAAAAAGAAATGTTTTAGCACAATTCCTTGATGATGGTTGTATATTCTTATTTGATGTTAAAATTTATTGTTGATTTTATTTCATGGGTGTTGAAGTTACAACCAACATTTTAGGTACCAAAGACGATATGATATGTGCATGATGTTTTGCTTGATGTGTGTACGCGGGGAAACAAATTTGGGGTTTTTTCTGAATTGTAATTTAAAATAGTTTTGAAGTTTATTAGTTTCGTAGTTAACTCGGCTTGAAATGTTAGGTTTGTAATTAAATTAGTTTAACTATTTTTATTAAGTTCTAGTGAGGAATGTATTATGCTTGACTATTGTTAAAAGTTATTTTTCTAAACGAAAGAAATAGACGTAATGTCTTGAATCAAAATCTGGGACGTTACAAGGAGAACTTTAAGAGGTCCACCAATGAATACATGTTTGATGAGAGTGGACCGAATATTGGGGAAAGGTGGTTTAAGATGTTGTTCTATATGGCAAGACAGTTACCAAACTAGAGGGGGGGTGAATAGCTTTTTTAAAAGACTTTTCGCAGTTTTAATAAAAACCGATATTATCAAAATTAACTATTGGATTCGTGCTCGAACAATCACAATCAATGAATCAAAAAGACAAATATATGTGAAATAAGATTTAATCTTAGAATTGAGAGATTCACGATACAAATTTTATTATACAATCAAACTTTAATATTCCTTGAACAATGTACAAAACAATAGACAATTTCAAACCAAACCTATATGAACAAAATTACTAAGCAATCAAATCAAAAACACAATACATGTGTAATTGAAGAATTGAATAGATTTTGCAATCAATTGATCTAAGCAAATTATATAAAACCTAACTCAATGAATTAGATTGATTTTCAATGAAAAACAACTTAGATCAACACTAGCAACTATTCTAACAATTATTCAATTAATCACATGCAATAGCTAAAAGTAAAGAGGATAGGGAAAGAGAGATAACACCGATATTTTTATAGTTGTTTGCTCTTTCTCGTCCTTGCTAGAGCTACCTCTACTCTTCTTAATGAAGTACACCTTCACAAAGGTCATCCACTATGTAACAAATGTTGAATACAATGTGTTTACAAGAGTTCCTTGAAATTAAAACCTAATTCTTCAACTCCTATGTGAAACACACCCCCAAACTCCAAGTAACCCTTAAATTTGGTGCTTCTTGAATCTTCAGATCCTTGAATACCCGTGCACCCCTTCGAACTCTTCACTCAAGCCTTCGATGCTACGTCCGGTAAACGAACCCCCTTCGACTTCAAGAACGTTTAGAAAGACCCCCAAGTCCTTTGGAGGTGGAATGAGATTATTCACTTCCTTTGAAGCCTTGATTAAGCCCAATCAATCTTCTTGAGAGAACCAACTTACAATCCCTACTAGCATCCTAGAGAATCTATAGACTCAAAGAACAAAGTGATTCTAAGAAAAAGTGTTTAATCTTGAAGAATGTATGAACAATGAGTTTTTTAGACCTAAAGAGAATAGTTGCAAATGATTCAATAATTTTGAAATTGTGAAGAGAAGTGTATATATAATAAGGGGTGAAGAGACTCAATTTTCGTAAAAAATAAACAAATTGAATCGATTCACTAAATGGTTGAGTCGATTCAGACAGCAAAAAACAAACCAGAAAAGCGTGAAGGATGAAACGATTCAATACATATTTTAATCGATTCAAGTGAACCCAGAATGAAGATTGATACGATTCAAGTCTCTTATGAATCGATTCAGTGCAAGTCAGAGAGTTTTGTGAGACGTTTCAAACTGAAAAGAGTCGATTCATTCATGAATCGATTCAAGTAGATGTGAATTGATTCACCTTAAGTCAGAGACTTGGATGAATCGATTCATAGTGTATTGAATCGATTCAAGAAGTCAAAAGATGAACTCAGACACTTTTTCAAGAGACACAAGATAATCAACGACCAAGACACATAGATTTCTTGGTGCTTTAACATGCTAGCCATAAGACAATCATCAAAAAGATAAACTAAACTAAACTAAGCTAAGGAACATCATCAAAAACATATAAAGTAAACAGTGTAGTCTTCAATCTCCCCTTTTTCGATGATGTCAAATAATTGATGATGGCTCCCCCTGACATATAGCACACAAGCAAAAACGCAAAAACAATAAGAAGGATAAAAGTAACAAGGAACATCATGCACTTTACTCCCCCTTTGACAACGTTAAAAAGGGTTGAAACTTCAACACAAGTGGAACAAAACAAAAAGGAACAACACAAGTGGCAATCGCAATTGAACACTAGTGCAACATGCAAAAAGAAAGCAAAAGAAGAAAATATGCACACGTGAAGGATAAATTACAAAGATACTTTTGCTTATTTAAGGCAAGAGGTATCCAAGATACCTAGTTCCCCACGGATCTTAAGAAAAGGCTCGGATGGTAGGGGTTTTGTAAAAATATCAGCAAGCTGATATTTGGTATCAACATATTCAAAAGTTACATCCTTCTTTTCAACATGATCCTTAAGAAAGTGATGCCGAATCTCAATATGTTTAGTCCTTGAATGTAGAACTTAGTTTTTCTTGAGATTGATGGCACTAGTGTTATCACATTTGATTCGAACACAACCTAGTTTTAAATCATAGTCTAGGAGTTGTTGTTTGATCCATAAAATTTGAGAGCAACAACTCCCAGCTGCCACATATTCAGCCTCATCGGTAGAAAGAACAACGCTACGTTGCTTTTTACTATGCCACGAGATTAAACAATTTCCAAACAAATGACATGTATCACTAGTGCTTTTTCGATCCAATTTGCAACCGGCAAAGTCGGAATCTGAAAACCTTACTAGACAAGAAGAACTTCCCTTTGGATACCAAAATCGAAAATTAGTGGTTCCACTTATATATCGAAAAATTATTTTTACTATTTTTAAGTGTGATTCCTTAGGGAAGGCTTGATATCTAGCACACATACAAACACTAAACATGATATCGGGTCTACCTGCGGTTAAATAAAGCAAAGAGCCGATCATACCTCATTATCTCCTACCGTCTACCTCAACGCCAGATTCATCTTTGTCAATGGATAACTTGGATGCTATAGGAGTTGAGATTGTAAGTTGACTTAAGAAGATGCCGTCACGAGTTTGCTTTATTTGAAGACCAAGGAAAAAGGTGAGCTCTCCCATAAGAGATATCTCAAATTCTCCCTGCATCAACTTAGAAAATTCTTTACGTTTACTAAACAAGGTGTTATCTACGTTTCCACGGGAGAACCCTTTTTAACAAAAAATTGTTGAAATGTTCATACTAAGCTCTAGGAGCTTGTTTGAGTTCGTACAAATCTCTTTTCAATTTATAAACATGATCCAGATAGTTAATATCCTCAAATATGGGTGGTTGGAAAACGTAGACCTCTTCATTTAGTAAATCATTCAAAAAGGCAGACTTAACATCCATTTGAAATAGTTCGAAATCAAGACAAGATGAGAATGCTAAAAGTAGTTGTATAGCTTCGAGTCGGGAAACAGGAGCATAAGTTTCCTCATAGTAAATCCCTTCCTCTTGGTTATACCCTTTACCAACTAATCTTGCTTTGTTTCTTGTGATGATCCCATTTTTGTCCAACTTGTTTCTAGAAACCCATTTAGTCCCAATAATTGACTTTCCTTTTGGGCAAGGGACAAGATCCCAAACCTCATTTCTTTTAAATTGATTTAGATCAACTTGCATGGTAAGTGTCCAAGATTCGTCAACTATTGCTTCCTTAATGGTCTTAGGTTCAATTTGAGAGACGAAAGCGATAAAATCACAAAAGTTACTTACTTGAGACCTTGTACTTCCACCCTTACGAATATCATCAAGAACGTTTTCCAATGGATGATCTCTCGTGGTGATCCAATCATGAGGAGACGATGGTGAGGTTTCTTGTTTTTCGTCGTCTTGTAAATCTCCCTCAAATTCTTTGACCTTGTTGTCCTCATTTTTCGAAGGAGCTTCTTGTTGGACACCATCCTTGACAATCTCCTCGGTATCTATTCCTGCAATATCAAAGCCAAAAGTACCTTTCCCAACCTCTTGGGGAGGTGTCTCATCAAAAGCAACATGAATGTACTCTTCAACCGTGAGAGTCCGTTTATTAAAAACTCTATATGCCTTGCTATTAGATGAGTATACTAAGAAAATACTGTCATCCGCCTTTGGATCAAACATGCCAAGTTTGTCTTTTCCATTGTTTAAAACGAAGCATTTACAACCAAAAACTCTTAAATGTGACAAGTTTGGCTTCTATCCCTTAAATAGTTCATAGGGTGTCTTATCTAGGATCGTTCTAATGATGACCCTATTTAAGACATGGCATGTAGTGTTGATAGAATCCGTCCAAAAATACTTAGGGAGGTTCATTTCATTTATCGTAGTCCTAGATAATTCCTCCAAAACTCTATTTTTCCTTTCAACCACACTATTTTGTTGAGGAGTTCTAGGACATGAGAAATCATGTGAAATGCCAAATTTGTCACGAAAGTTTTCAAAGCGATGATTAGCAAATTCACCGCCATGATCACTTCTAAGAGAGATAATTTTTTAAAGGGACTTGATTTTGAATTACATTGGCAAATTTAATGAAGGCATCAAAGGTATCATCCTTGCTAGACAAAAATAATGTCCAAGTAAATCTAGAGAAGTCATCAACAATAACAAACCCGTAAGAGTTGCCACCAAGACTTCTTGTCCTTATGGGGAAAAAAAGATACAAGTCGAGAAGCTCTAGAGGTTTTGAAGTAGAAACAAAATTTTTGGGTTTAAAGGATACTCTAGTTTGATTCCCCTTTTGACAAGAATCACATAATTTGTCCTTTTCAAATTTTATTTTAGGTAAGCCGACAACTAGATCTTTGGACACAATTTTGTTTAACAAATCAAAGTGGACATGACTAAGGCGTCTATGACATAACCAAGAATCTTCATTTTTGGCTATAAGACACTTAGCTCCACTTGATGATATGATAAGTCGTAATTTAGATGGTTTTGAAGTGTTTATTTTAATAGAATTCTGTTTGTTTAGGTTTCTTTTTAGAACTATTTTACTGCAAATTTGTTCGTTTTATTTTCAGGATCACAAATGATGGATTGAGCAAAAGAATGGAATAAAATGCATGATTGAAGCTTATTTGAAAATAAAGTTAGAAAGAGGGACGTTTTGCCAATCTATCGCGCACGGTCGTGCCTACCATTTCACTGACTGTGCACCCCTCTTAAAGAAGTTGTGCTAGGCAATGTCGAGAGCTACGCACGGACCGTGCATGTGAGACGCACAACCGTGCGCGATCCCAACCTCCAAAATGTGCTGATTTAGTACAAATTTATGTCCTGATTTGGTGCATATTTATGTGTTGATTTAGTCCAAATTTATGTTCCGATTTGGGCTTTTTTATGACCGATTTTAGTGCCTTATAATGTGGAACTATTTCCTTTTCTAGAGGTTGGCTTTTGCTATATATAGAGAGAGCAATCAGACTTGTAAATCATCTTTTGATCTTGGAATATTTGTGAGAGTTGTTTTCCATTGAATCAAATTGATCAAAGCTTTATTTTCTAGTTCTTTTAATTCCTTGTTCTTTACAATTCTGCAACTTTACTTTCAACCGTTTACTTTCATGTCTTTCTATTATGTCAATTTAATCTCTTTGTCTACGATGAACATGAGTGAGTAGATCTCTGGTCTTGGGATTGTTGGATGAGTCTAATGACTTAATTCCTATCAAACCAAGCCTAGAACCCTAATCTTATTTAAATCTATTTTCTAATCTAATTTTATTGTTTTTAAACTCAGTAAAAAGTATTAAACGAAGGACCGAAAGGTGAAGTTTAATAGTTGTTATTTCATCATCTCAAATATCAAACCAAGGATCGAAAGATGAAGTTTGATGTTGGAACAAATGAAATTAGACAAGGCGACACAAAACTTGATAGGAACACCCCAAATGAATAGTTTTGTGAAGTATTAAGGCAATAAGTTTCGCTCTTAAATGGTTTCAATAACAATCAACCATGAGAATAGGCGTGATTATTATTGAAACACACTCATGGATTCTGAAAGGAACCATGAAATACATTAGAGAAACTTGTCTTTAGAAACGGATTTAATTTAAGATTAAAATATAGATTTGGATTGTGAGAGATTTGTCATTATGATGAACCAATAATCCCGATGCGATTTTTATTATTTTATATCAATCAAATTTCCTAAACTTCTAAACCTTGAACCTTTCAGCTAATCACAATTAGAAAGAAAATCGGTAATTACAATAACTCCTTGTGGAACGATATTTTACTACTTTGATAGAACCGTGCGCTTGCGGATTTCACACATCATGATACATCATCTAAATCAAGAACATATACATTATTAACATGCAATCCCTTAAACATATCATCCTTTTTATCATTGTGTTTAATTATGCAACATTGGGTATTGAAAGTGATTGTGAGCCCATTGTCGCAAAACTGACTAATACTAAGGAGGTTATGTTTAAGCCCATCAACTAGCATAACGTCTTATACGGTGGTTGTGGAAGGATTTCCCACAACACCCTTACCTCCCTGATTATCGTCACCATAGGAGACAAAGCCTCATTCCTTTCTTGTGAATTCAATGAACATTGAGGTGTCCCCAGTCATATGCCTTGAGCCACCGCTGTCTAGATACCATTTTCTTTGTGAGGTTGCAAGGCATTCCTACAAAATGTTTAGGTAAGATTTAGGTCCCCAACACAAGTTGGGTCCTTGGGATTAGTGAGAAAGGTAGACAATTTGGGAACCCACATCATAACACCTTTTGGAACTAAAATTTTCATAGAATGGCAATGAGGTGTGGTGTGCCCAATTTCTCTGCAAGCGTTACACCTAACTTGGTGCTCATGAATTTTGCATTTTCGATTTTTGTTTTTGAACCTTCTTTTAGAAGAATTTTTAAAGCTTGAAGTTTTTGTAAATCGACTTGCAAGATTCATGGGAGCACTTGCAACTTGTTTTATCTTACTTTTTAGAGACACAATCTCTAATTGTAGTCTAGGACAAGCTTCGCAAGAATCGATGTCATCGGCTTTTGAGGGCATTGACATATCAATAGTAGGTGAGTTTTTAAGAGAGGTTACAAATAGTTCTTTCTTTGGAGATGCATGTTCGTTTTTGAAATTTTCGAAATCTTTTCTAATTTTCACAATTTCGGCTTCCAATTTGAGAATGGTTCTCTCCATGCATTTCTACTAGAACATTTTGTAACTCACTATAGGATGGGTTAGATTTAGAGCTTTGGTTACTAACCTCAATTGATTTCTTCCTTTGTCCCATGAAGCATAGTTGAGCAATTTCATCACTTTCGGAGTCGCATTTTGTAGATGATTCTTCATCTTCTTCCCATGCAATGTAAGCTCTTCTTCCTTTTGACTTATCGGATGAACTTGTTTTTCCTTTAGACTTGATCAACTCGGGACATTCACTTCTTAGGTGACCAACCTTGCCACATCCAAAGCAACTTGGGCCATTTTCCTCTTTATTATTCTCTCCTCTTGTTTGTGATTTTCTAGAGGCTTTATCGCTACGTCTTAATCCATGCTTTTTAATGTAGCGATTAAAGCGTTTCACAAAGAGTACCATGTCTTCTTCATTTGGTGATTCTCCTCTGGAGTCACCTTCACTAGTGATATAAGAACTTGACTTAGACGAAGAGGCTTTAAACACAACCAGTTTCTTATATGTCACTTCTTCAAAAGTTCTCAAAACATACATACTAAAATTTCTCAAAATGTCGCAGCGGATAAATAGCATACATCTCCAAATAGCCATGTCATAAACATTGTACATACATCATCAAATAAATCTCCAATCTCAACAACATAGTCCACATCAAAATAAACATAAAGACTGACATCCTAAATCAGAGCCCTAAACTAAGACTCCAAAAACAGATAACGGAGGTAGCTCCCGCTATCCTCAAGCACTCACAAGCAAAGCAACTAACTAATTCTGCATGTCGTCATTTTCATGTAATTATTCAAAAACATAATTCATCATCATCATAATCAACACCAAAACATAATCATGTTTATCATCAAACATTCATTAAATAGTCATCACCAAAAGAAATACATTCACCTCATAATTCACAAGTCATATTTAACCAGAGTTATCGTCAAATCATCAAATTAAATTCACCAAAAAATAATCATCATATCATCATCAACATTTAACACCTCAAAGAAACGATAAAGTTTCAAGTTCACATTTTACCTAAAGATGGACATCTATCCAAATTATGATATTCATCATATCAAACACTCAAACATCATCAATTCATCCACATTATACCATACTAACATGAACTCAAGTCTATTACAAATTATCCGACCATAAAACATCTATTCGACAAAGTTCGTCTAGGATTCACAACTTTAAAACAATTATAGCAATTAAACCAAAACTAAGCAAACATGTTCAATTGTCTTAACAAAGAATATGCACTACTCACATATGTTCATAGTAGCTTAGGAATATGAGTATGCTAGGCCAATTCCAAGAAATCACAAAATCACGCCAAGTTCGTCTTATTTTCACAAAAACGACAATTTTAACATTTTCAAAACAAGACATCGTATTTAAAGTATGTAAACCTTAAATTCAATCCTAATCTATCATATCATCATGAATATAGGCCATTCACAAACTATCAAGCATTAATTCAAAGTTTCACCAAAGTTCATTTGTGAAAATCTCAAGTTTTCGTCTATTTCGCCTTTTTATGAAAAACCAAGTTTCATGCAATTATGGCTATCCACCAAAATTACATGCTTCATCTAGGTTCATGACAACAGTAGACAAGTCATATAATCACATTTTTTCATAAAAAGTCCATTTTCCGATTATTTTCGAAAACCGATTTCGTCTCAAATTCAAGTTTCTTATCATTTAAGAAATAAAACATCATTTTCAACTCAAAAACCTCAAGTTCGATCACCAAAACATAGCTTATTTCACGTAATCACTTAAAACAACATTTTAGCTCAAAAACCCGTTTTCTCCAATTCAATTCCACCCAAAACATTTCTCAAACCATCAACACATTCAAATTCCCAAATCCATAAATACATACTCAATTATTCACTATAAATAATTCATTAAACCCAATATTAATTATGAGAAAGTTTCACGGTTCATAGAAAAAGTTGTGCTGAAATTTCATAACAATTTACTATGACCTACGTGTAGTAATTTGACCATAGATCAAGTTCTAAAAATCATTTTGGAGTCAAACCAATTCCATTAGAAAGGTAACATCCATACCTACAACTTTCATGTTTACACCTAAGATCAATTATGCACCGATCAATACCAGTTTTCATTTCAAATTCGGGGGCAGAGATGAAAAAGTAAAAAAAAAAAGCAACTTAACTTATTCAAACTTCACATTCATTCAAAATCATCACAATCAACAACAACTCAACTTATCAACACCCAATCTATGAACTGACATTATCAACAACACCTAACAACATTTATAACATATAATCATAAGTTCATTCACAATTCAACAACAACAATGTCATATCTCACCAATTTGAGCAAAAACAACAAAGTGCTCATATGTATACAACTTAAGCATGTAAATTGAACATCAACAACTTAATTATCATCAATTTCACATACCCAAACATAGCATCAAAATAAGAGCACGAAATTCACCTCTTAAATTCACAATAATCACTTTTCACAATTAAGCACTTATGAATTTAAGTAGAAAAGAGATTATAACTTAAAGATTATGAATGAACCATACCCCCATACCTCAATTGAGCACAAACTTAGCCTTAATTTCACTTTTGCTCCTTGAATATCTATCATCTTCTTTCTCTCCAAGCTCTTCTCTTCTAAAACCCTTTTTCTCCTTCTCTAGCTCTTTCTCTCTCTACCTCTCTCAAAAGTTTGTGAAATGAATGTCAAACCCTAATTCCTCTAAAGACTAGAGTTTATATTGGCTCTACACAAATGGGCTCAACCCTCAAAATGTCTTAATGGGCTCAAAGTTCTCGTTAACTAATTCACAAAGTTTCTACTCAGTTACGGTTAAAAATAACCAATAGTTACCGGTTCTTAATAATTACCACAACCCACTAGTAGCTTAGTAAAAAAAATATGATTCCCACTTAAAACACTAAAAATAATCATCACAATGAAATTACTAATTTACCCTTGCTCACAAAATGACCAAAATACCCCTAAGTCCAAAATGACCAAAATACCTTCTAACATGAAAACCCATCAAAATGCACCCAAAGACAAATAATCACACACAAATATATATAAACATGCATAAAAACAATTAAAATAAATCTAACAAAAATCGGGCTGTTACATTTACAATGTGAGTGAATCTCATTTGCATGGAAGAGATGGTTACACCATCTTCCATACAAAAAAGCTCATATTGTTGCACAAGGGTATTAATTTTTGATTGTTTAACTTCATCGGTTCCTTCGTGAAGGGTTTCCAATGCATCCCACATATCTTTGGAGGTCTTACAATGAGACATGGAATGATACTCATTAACCCCAAGTGGGGAGATGCGGATATTTCGTGCCTTCAAATCATATTGGACCTTCTTTTTGTCATCATCGTTCCAATCGGCTTTTGGCTTATCTTGTGCTACACCGTTGGCAACAACATGCGGTTGAAACTGGCCTTTGACAACGGCTTCCCACACACCCATATCCACCGATTGAATGTGAACGCTCATGCATTCTTTCCAATAGTCGTAATTTTCTCCATCGAAAATAGGTGCTCTATTATACGCCCCCTTGGACTCCTTACTAGCCATATGGATCAACTCTTCTGGTAGTTAGCCGTAAGAAGAGACCAAGCTCTATGATACCACTTGTTGTTCTATATGGCTAGATAGTTATCAAGCTAGAGGGGTGTGAATAGCTTTTTAAAAGATTTTCCAGAGTTTTAATAAAAACCGATTTTAACAAAATTGACTATTGGATTCGTGCTCGAACAATCACAATCAATGAATCAAAAAGACAAATATATGTGAAATAAGATTTAATCTTAGAATTGAGAGATTCACGATACAAATCTTATTATACAATCAAACTTTAATATTCCTTGAACAATGTACAAAACAATAGACAATTTCAAACCAAACCTATATGAACAAAATTACTAAGCTATCAAATCAAAAACACAATACATGTGTAATTGAAGAATTGAATAGATTTTGCAATCAATTGATCTAAGAAAATTATATAAAACCTAACTCAATGAATTAGATTGATTTTCAATGAAAAACAACTTAGATCAACACTAGCAACTATTCTAACAATTATTCAATTAATCACATGCAATAGATAAAAGTAAAGAGGATAGGGAAAGAGAGATAACACCGATATTTTTATAGTAGTTCTCTCTTTCTCGTCCTCGCTAGATCTACCTTTACTCTTCTTGATGAAGTACACTGTCACCAAGGTCATCCACTATGTAACAAATGTTGAATACAATGTGTTTACAAGAGCTCCTTGAAATTAAAACCTAATTCTTCAACTCTTATGTAAAACACTCACCTAAACTCCAAGTAACCCTTGAATTTGGGGCTTCTTAAATCTTCGGATCGTTGAATACACGTGCACCCCTTCGAACTCTTCACTCTAGCCTTCGTTGCTACATTCGGTAAACGAACCCCCTTCAACTTCAAGAACGGTTAGAAAGACCCACAAGTCCTTTGGAGGTGGAATGCGATTATTCACTTCCATTGAAGCCTTGATTAAGCCCAATCAATCTTCTTGAAAGAACCAACTTACAATCTCTACGTGTGTAAATTGAACAAAGTCATCTATGGACTACGTCAAGCTCCACGTGCTTGGCATGATTCCTTAAAGTCTTTCATTAATTCATATGGCTTTCTCACTAGCAAAAGTGACCTCTGTTTTTGAATTGTGTTTTCAAAAACTTTTCTTTCTTACGTTTTGAAAAACTGTTCCCAGATTCAGAGTCTGAAATAGTTCAGAGTCTGACTTGAGTTCAGAGTCTTAGTGCAGCGGATAAAGGTAAGAGAACAGAGAAAGACAGAACACAAGCAATTATACAGGTTCCTTCCACAAACCGGAAGTAGTCCTGTCCCCCTTGCACTTCCAAGGAGAGTTCCACTAAAATGTAATATCGGATTACAAATTGCTCAAACACTCAAGTAAGAGACTTCTCAATGCTCAAGGACGACTCCAAGAGACTTCTATGCTCAATCACACAAGAGAGAGACTCCTTTTCTCAATCACACAAGAAAAAGACTTCTCTTAACAATTACAAATAATTGAATAAGGTTTTGAATACTTGATATACAATCAGAGGTATTCACAAAACAATACGAACAGAACAGACTCTGTTTTTCTAGACACTTAAGAATTCTAAGAT
>Ga0228710_1005372_pt1 | contig 19918 bp, 10 predicted proteins | sample MedpolnodulmetaG_FD_177995 | JGI IMG/M metagenome (GOLD analysis project Ga0228710, IMG submission 177995) | Root nodule microbial communities from Medicago polymorpha collected in Santa Monica, California, United States - pink nodules | ecosystem: Host-associated > Plants > Roots > Nodule... | reverse complement strand
TGAAGTCTGTCTGTTAACTTAATCATTCCAAGTTAACAACTTGAGAATAACTTTTAAGTGACAGGATTATTTTTAAAGGGTCACAATTCAAACCCCCCCTTCCTTGTGACTATTTTATCTACTTCATCTTAGACTTCTGACAAATCAAACAAGCATACACAAACTCAACTATATCCTTCTTCATTCCAGGCCACCAAAATAATCTCTTCAAATCTTAATACATCTTCGTCATGTGACCCTCTACTATATCCTTACTATATCCTTACTCATGTGACCCTCTTCCAAAATCCGCTTCTTAAGTTCAAAAGTCATCTTAGAAAATTCGCCAGTCCACACACTTGTTTTAATTCAAATCAAAGCAAATAAACCTTAAACATAGTCATACAAATATATTAAAAACAACCCCATAAAATCATGAGTCTACCTGTTAACTTATTTAAACTTCTAACCCATTTAGGATGATCTGTAGAATAATTATTAAAAAATACACTCTAGTGGGACTTGTATCCATTACCCAAAATTCAAAGCCAAGTAGTTCCACCACTGAAGTATTTTGGATCAGTTTTAAAAACTTTGACTTTTAATGTGTATAACAATTACTTTGGTGCCATACAAATAAAAAAAAGGATTTTGGGCCCAAAAAAATTTAAGCCCAGTGGCATAGCTTAGCCTCGACGGGCTATAGGCCGGTCCTGCCAGTTGGTGTTGGCTCCTCAAGATCTCATATTCGATTCTCCTTAGGGCCAATTGGATGGACTAGTTTAGTTTCTATAAAGAAACTTATTTAAACTCCTGCAATCGTATTGAATAACGAATTATTTGTGTTTCAGATTTGTTTGATTTTCTTTATACAAAATATAACCATTAAACACATATACTGATATGTATTTTTGGTGGTGGCCAGGGTTTGAACCCCAAACCTTGTCTATATTATGCATTATATATACCCAACTGATCTAAGCTTACAAGGACATATATACTGATATGTACCCAAAGGTAATCATTTTCTTAAAAGTATGTATACCGGAAATAAGACACCTACAAGAGATGTAGGGAATCCTTTTTTAATATATTAATTTGTTTTAACGATTTGGTCTCTTAAGACTCAAGTGACCGAAGTTTAAGGCTACATCCAACTTCTGCTTCTGATGTTTGCCAACCAAATCCCAAAATTTTTGTTCTCAAAACTAACTAATCACATTATAAAATAGCAATGTCCTTGTCCTCACAAAGTGCACAAAGAAATAGAATCTAATAGAGAAAATTTCTTGTGTCGCCATGCTTCGTTGATCTTGACCTTTCCCATAAACCAACCTTTAGCATTACATAATTAAGTTACACCAAGTATCCCACAAAACCAAAAACCATGGCCAATAAATGTTTCAAAATCTGCTTGTTGGTGTCAATAATTTCGTTGATCATTGTTTCCATTGTCATTATATTAGTTTTCACAACCTTTGAAGCCAAGAACCCAGTTGTACATCTCTACCCAGTTGACCTAGATAAGGTTGAATTTTTCACACCCGGTGTAACAATTGTAAATTTCAGCATGATAATCAGTGTAATGAACCCTAATTATGGAGTCTACAAGACAGAAAATACGACTGGTTTCGTTAGTTATCAAAAAACTGTAGTAGCCATGGTTCCTGTTGGTGCACAAATTTTGCCTGGTCATTCAACAACTAATGTAAGTGCTACTGCGGGTCTTATGAGTCACAAATTGATGACTAATGAAAATTTTGTGGCTGATGTTGGAGATGGATCTTTTAATATGACAACAAGGACAACATTTCATGGGAAAGTGCATTTGATGAAGATTATTAAGATCAAGGCATTGGTTAATATTTATTGTGATATATTGTTTAAAATGGAACCATTGGATGCTGTTTCTAGCTGTGTAACCCATATGAGGGTTATATAATTGGGGCATTTTTTGTAGTTTGCTATTGCAATTTTAATTAAAATGCTTCTGGTTAAGAAAAATGTCAATAAATAGGAGGGGGATTTTTGTTTATAAGAATAAGAATTACTCCTGTTTATGGCTTCAGCATTTCATTGTATATATTATTGATACTTCTTCTGATCTTTCTATTCTAAATGTTTGTAACCAAAGTTTGAGTACTCAAGTTAAAGATCACATGCTTCTTTCAGACATCATTGATGTGTTTTGTGGTACTGTGGAAACAAAGTTACATCGACATGCATATCAATTAATCTCAAATAAAAATTGTTTCACGTTTCATGGATACTGCTGCACAAAAGCGTTCCTTGTCATGTCGTGACGGTGAAATTAATCTCTAAAGAATTCTCGCACTTTGCACGGAGTTTCTAAAGAACAGTTACAATATCCCAAGATATAAAAGCGTGACTTAACGTCACACTCAAGCTACGATGACAATTTCACCACTTTTTGCACACTTTCCTCCTCGTTTCTCTCACTCATTTGAACGTCAGAGTGCTAACTTGTTTTGCCGGTCTCTTTCCCCTCCCCAAAGAATTATCTCATCCGCTTCATAATCTTTCCTCCCTCGCACTTGACTCTGATCAAATAGAATGACCATATTCGAAAATGCATCTCTACCCTGGTCTACTCCAAAACATTGGCACTAGAAGGAGGGAAAACTTCATCGTTTCCATTGGAGTCCTTCGATTCAACCACTGTAACCGTTTCGGTTTTTCCATAACCATTTTTTTTGCTACGCTCTCTCGTTCACCTTGTGCTAAGAAAACCACTGATGAAAGCTCCAACATAGTCGTGGCTCTTCCTTCGGGATCCATACTCTTTACAGTTAAGCTGACATCATCTTGTCTTCCTGATCTGTCCAGTGAGAACGGTTGAGTCGCAACGGTGGCTTCCTGATGTGGATGACTCAATTGGAGAATAGCCTTAAGTGGTCACTGGAGAGACCATGACATGATTTGAACTATGAACAAATTGGTTGGAATCTGAATGAAACAAGTTGGCTGGAATCTGAATGAAACAAGTTGGCTTGTTGCAACAAAGATACATGTTAATCATGCTTCCATTGAGATAGACCATAACATGGACTTGTTTCAAACCCATAAGTGTTACCATTAGACAATAGTACCTTAGAAACTTCACAAGAAGAGGCATTGATACAAAAGTGTTTCTTATTGAAGCTATGATAACCATTTTTTGGTAATAAAGTTCTACGGTGTGTCCATCACGGTTGCAAAATGTTTGAAACCTTGAATCATTCTTGTGTGAAAGCCCGCCAAAAATGATTTTCCACGTCTCTGTGACTTTCTTGTGTCATATACCATAGTTGAAGAGAAAACATTGTTGCTTTCTTCTTCAATAACAAGTGAATACACCTTGTTGATAGAAATGGTCCATAAGCAACACTTGGATCTTAACAACTAAGAATTTATCCTTCAAGATTGTAGTTAAAAATTTAATGACATGATCTTCAATGCTATAATTATACATAGCCCTATGAGAGTTCAATCCTACCCATAAGGATTTCATTTCAGGTAAATAATTCAAAGCATGTGGATCCTTGCTTGAGATTATTAATAGATGAATGTAAAGAATCAAGTTAGATACTCAGATTCTATCATCTTTAGAAAATCTTTCTTTGAGATATTCTCATACATTTATGGAATATTCATGAAACAAATGGTTTGTGCTATCGGTTCTGAGACATAATTAATTAGTAACCAAGAATGAATGAGATGGTTCCTGTTGTTTTTGAATTTCCAAACTGTTGTAATTGGATTTCCAAATTCTATTATCTACCGAAGTTGTTACTAGGTTGAGTCACGACCAGGTCGCTCTCTTTAAGACGTTTCGTGGCACTGCCCAAAATTGTGCAAGGCAGACTATCAACCACGCCACCTCCAGGATAAAACAAGCTCAGCTACAACTGTTCAATTAACTACTGCACTGTAGAAAACCGTTCGAGAATTACACCTCCAATATGGTCCCAAGACCATTCTTTTAATACTGAAACCACTTTAATATGGTATTGTTACCATTCTATTATGGTGCTGAGACCACTCAAATATGGTGTTATCACCATTCTAGTTTTCTAACTTCTCAAAATATAAATATGGTATTTCAACCACTTAAATATGGTGCTACGACCATTCTAACATCTAACTTCGCCATGAATTGAAGAAGAATATATATATGTTTAAGATCATTCTTATTATACCGAAAATGGACTATGATCTTAATATATTATTTATTTCAAAGGGAAAGAATTATCGAGGGGACTATGCTCTTAAGACCATTCTTGATTCCGAAGGGACATTAAACCGAAAAGGGACTATGGTCTTAAGAACACTCTTAATTCCGAAGGGACATAAAAAAGGAGATGAAAAGAAGAAAAACTCGTCGACACAAGTCAAGAAAGGGAGAAGAGAGAAAGAGTTCCCGACAACTCAATGAAACTCTTTAGTGGTTTTTTGAACTGAGTGGAGTCCTCTATTTATATAGAGATTCTGTAACTGTTTTAGCAAAAATTGCGACAACAGTTACTCTAATGGATAAGCTTAATTAGTTCAACAACACTTGTGGATAAGATCAAAATAAACAAATCCACAAAAGTGGAGGAAACAGACTATTGAATTTGAATGAAGGAAGTATAAGAAATTTAATTAAATTCTTATTCACCATAAGCTAAATTTATGGGAAGATATTCACGAATAAAAATAATAATTACTATTATTTTTATCATTATCAAGTATTTAAAATTAAATACCACAATTTAAACACTACTAATGTGTGAGTTCTATTTTATGTGGGACCCCACACTCTATTTTTTCAATTCACACAACATTAGATCAAAGTATAATTACTTGGTGTTTAATCTTCCAATTTATTTTTCAACATCACACTAATGTTCCAACAATTACACCTTCCCATCGAACTAATGAATAGGAGTTTATCCATTGACGAATGCAAGCTTATTGTTGGCACCCACCATAGATTGCATTGATCGCCTCCATGCAAGATTGTTCAGTCCATTTAGCTTAACAGCAATAACAACCAAATTTGTTCCTTCGCTAGGATGAACATAGAAGATGGAATCAGAGTCTTGTTGTGGATGATGAATGTGAACCGGAACTTGGCGCGGAGGCATTGTGAGGAAGATGAAGGATATATAATCAAGTTCAAAGAAAGGAGAATGTTGATGAAAAATCAACAACAAATCGATATGAATCTATGAGGACCGAGAAAAACATAAGGAAAACTTACGAGAAAGTACTAGAAAATGAAAATCAACAATGTGATCTTCAAAAGATGATGAAGAGAACGTAGAAATTCACATAGATAACGTTAATTCAAGGTAAAATCAGCAAGAAAAAACTCAACACAATCAAATTATTGTGATGAAGAATAAACAATCAAAGAAGAACGATGAAAAAACGCAACAGAAAAACGGTTTCGTGGCAGTTACAATAAATCATATTTTTCTTTTTCAATTACACCAATAATATAGTAAATATTAGATAAAGTCTTATCTTTTTTAACCACACCAAGAATATAGATAAATTTATATAAAAGTATAATTTGAAGAATGAAAAAACCAGCATAAAATTATCTATTTTCTTTATACATAGTATAGTTAATCTAACACGGCTATAAAGGGAAACATCATATGCATGCAGGGCCGGCCCAAAGCAAGAGCTTCCAGGCCCATGGCTCAGGGCCTCCAAATTTTGGGGGCCTAAATATTTTTTTTTATACATATAAGGCCTTAAAATGTTACATATATTTGTTTAGCGCATATAATTCAAAGAATCGTGTGATGGTCCAGTGGTTGAAAGATGCGTGTGTGGGTGTCTGGTTCTCGGTTTGATTCCCAGGAATCACTTTTTTATTATTATGTTTTAATTTTATTTATTTTTTCCAGCATAAGAAAACCAAGTGTTAAACAAAGCAATAAAGCATATAACTGTATAATTGTCTCTGCTGCCGCCTCTGTACCTTCACGTTCCAAAAAGCAAGTTCTTGATAAAAAATTCACGGAAGGTAATTTTTATTTTTATCATCGATGACGTTTACATTCAATTTTTCATTATTGAATTGTGATTTTTTAGAAAATTAAAACAACTGGAAAGGTTGGTTGATTTGGAAATAGGGATTGACATCATGATCATGGTTATGGTAGATTTTTTATCATTCAATTTTCTACTTCCGATGGCTGTTGAAATAAAGACAGTTATGATTGATGTTTTCAATTTCTTATGATCTCAAATGGTTTTACTAAATTTTATTTTCATCTGAAACATGTTAGGTTTTGTTTTTTCACTGCACAATTCTTCACCTTCCATTATCGATTTATTGGGCGGCAGAGTTGTTTTCTTTCTTTACCGCAAAGTAGTGGGCGAGGAATTCCAGGTTCTAATTTATCTTTTTATTCATGCCTCCTAAGATTCCTCCTAAGATTAGAAAGTATGCATCTGGATATGATAAGCGTAGGAAAAAGAAAAAAATTGAAGAGTTTACTCGATCTCAAACTGGAGCTCTTGATAAATTTGTTGTAAAAGAACAACAACCACAAGTTCCTGCTGAAAATCAAAATGTTGATGTTGAAATTCTTGAAAATGTGGTTGATGTTACTACTGAAAATATGGAGAATGAAAATGTTGATCTAGAAAATAGAGGCGATTTGTCCATTGAAAATGATAGTTTCGATGGTCAAAATGTTGATGCTGAAAATGGTGATGATGTTAATTTGAATAATTTATCTGATGATGAAGATGATAATTTGGAGGACCCAGTTAATTACACTGTTGATATATTTTATCCAAGAAATTGGGATGCTCTTGATTCTAAAATGATTGATTTATTAGTTACGAAAGGTCCTAAAAGAGATCCAACTCTTGTGAAGGGTCCTAATAGTTATTTATTGGGACGCTCTAGACGCTTTACATATAATTTATACACTAGAGCTTTATCAAATGGAGAGAAATGTGATAGAGATTGGCTTGTTTATTCCAAAGAGCTTGATAGAGTATTTTGTTTTTGTTGTAAACTTTTTAGAAAAGGGATTGGTAAAGGCCAATTAGCAAATGAGGGTTTTAGTGATTGGGCTCATATTGATGGAAGACTTAGAGAACATGAGACAGGCATGTAACATGTTAAGAATATGACTACTTGGTATGAGTTGCGTCAAAGGCTTCAAAAAAACCAGACTGTAGATAAAACGACTCAAAGACTAATTGAGAAAGAAAAGGATCACTGGAAAAATGTTTTAAAAAGGATTATTTCAATAGTGAAATTTCTTGCTAAACATAATCTGGCCTTTCGTGGTTCTAATGAAAGATTGTACCAAAATAACAATGGTAATTTTTTGGGTTTAATTGAAATGTTAGCTAAATTTGATCCAATTGTCCAAGAACATGTTAGACGCATTACAGATGATAATGTTCACATTCATTTTCTTGGGCATAACATCCAAAATGAGTTAATACTTTTGCTTGCTTCTGCAATTCGAGCTGAAATCATTAGAAAAATCAAACAAGCAAAGTATTTTTCGGTGATACTTGATTGTACTCCCGATGTTAGTCACCAAGAGCAAATGTCTTTGATAATAAGATATGTGGATTTTTCTTCAAATTCTGTTAGCATTGAGGAATCTTTCTTAGGATTTTTGAATGTGAATGGTACAACTGGTCAAGGGATTTTTGATGTTTTACAAAATGAATTGAAAAGTCTTGATCTTGACCTATTTGATGTGAGAGGACAAGGTTATGATAATGGGTCAAATATGAAAGGAAAATATCAAGGTGTACAAAAGAGATTTTTAGACATAAATCCAAGAGCCTTTTATACTCCTTGTGGTTGTCATAGTCTTAACTTGGCATTGTGTGATATGGCTAACTCTTCTACAAAAGCTAGCGATTTTTTTGGAGTTGTTCAACGCATTTATACAATTTTTGCCAATTCTACTAAGAGGTGGCAAATTTTGAAAGATAATGTAAAAGGCTTGACTCCAAAATCATTGTCATCAACTCGTTGGGAGAGTCGTGTAGAAAGTGTCAAAGCTATAAAAGCTCAAATGTCTGATTTTAGAGAAGCTTTACTTGAAGTGTCTGAAAAAGATCTTGATTCCAAAATAAGAAGTGAAGCCAAGTCCTTAGCAATAAATGAGCTTGGTGAATTTGAGTTTTTAATGGCTATAATTATTTGGTTTGAAATATTATCCGCCATTAATTTGGTTAGCAAGCTTTTACAATCAAAGAATATGCTTATTGATGTTGCTATGGAACAAATAAAGGGGTTGATTTCATTTTTTAAGGGATATAGAAATACTGGTTTCAATAATGCCTTAGATTATGCTAAGGAAATTGCTATTGAATTGAATATTGATCCAGTGTTTCCTCAAAGGCGTATAATTCGAAGAAAAAAACAGTTTGATGAGAATTTGACTACCTCGTCTGTTGAGCTATCTGAAGAGGAATCTTTCAGAGTTAATTATTTTCTTTACCTAGTTGACCAAGCTATTGTTTCTCTTAATAAGAGATTTGAGCAATACCAAGAGTATGAAAGTATCTTTGGTTTCTTGTTTACTTCTCATAAGTTACAATCATTGGACGATGCAACTTTGAAGTCTTGTTGTAGTAATTTTGAACATAAATTGAAACATAATGAGGGGTCTGATATTGATGGAAATGAACTATTTGTGGAGTTAAGGTCACTAAGAGATATGCTGCCTAGAGAAAATATAGGAGCTATTGATGTATTAAGATTTTTGAAAGGCTTACATTATTTTCCTAATACAATTATTGCATATAGGATTTTATTGACTATTCCAGTGACAGTCGCTTCTGCAGAAAGAAGTTTTTCAAAATTAAAGTTGTTGAAGTCTTACTTGCGATCCACCATGTCTCAAGATAGGCTGAATGGATTGGCATTGATAGCAATTGAGAATGATCTTTTGGAGACAATACAATATGAAGACTTGGTTGATGAATTTGCTTCAAAAAGTGTTAGAAGGATGGCTCTTTTTAAATAGCTAGAAGGTTGATTTTAGTCTGAAGTTGTATTGTGATGTTATTGATTAAAACATAACTCTTTTTGTTATTTACATGGAATAGTCTTTTTGATATTACTTTTTTGGTACAATAATCTTTTTGATATTATTTATGTTATTTACAACTTTATAATGTCATTTGCAATTAAAATAAATGATAATGTTTTTAAATTTTTGGTGTGTTTTTTTTATTGGAGGGGCCAATTTTTAAGATTGCATCGGGGCCTCCGGATAATTTAAGACGGCCCATAGTCCTTTTAATGAAAATATTCTCAAATCATAAATTACTTACCTAAAACAAGCTTAGATCGTTCAATCTAAGCAACACAACTGTCCATTAAATTTTCACAACTTACTTACTTTTCCATTCACGTGGGTTAAAAATGAGTGCGATGTTTTTAATTTTTTTAGGGAATGAGTGTGATGTTTTTCTTTTTCTATTTTTTTTTTCACCGGGGACAAAGAGAAACATGATGTCTCCACAAGTCAATACCAAAACACATCATCAAGAGTAATACAAAATTTATGAATAAGACTTAGTAAGTGAACGGAGTTAAAGCGTGGCACATGGTACCTTGGTGGGGAAGGTATCATTTGAAAATGAAACATTCTTTTTACTTACGTGGCTTTTGCCACAATGACTTAGCTTCATATCTTTGCTTTCTAACAGGTTCGACGGCCACTGCCCGAAATTACGGGGACATGTTTGTGAAGCAAAAAAAATGCAAGAGCTAGGGTTGAAATAGTGAATATAATTTATTTATTTTTGTGTCTGAGGTTTAGACCTTCCATATATTATGCATTGTTCTTAAGAGACGAATATAATTTATTTATTCGAATAGTATAGTGATCAGAATTACACAAATTAAATGTGGATAAATAAAAAATTAAAGGTAGGAATATGCGCTTCAACACATCAAAAGTATATGTAACAACTTACTGGATTAGTGGATTATACTTACGTGACAGAATATTGAATTATTTTCAGTGTTAGAGTGTATGATCATTTCAATTTATTTTTATGCTTTATCAATTAAAATTACTTTTCGAATTATAAATATTACTAGTTAGGTTTTTTTTTAGGCAAATCAAAATTATAATAAATTAAAACAAAGAGATATAGTGATTGGGGGACATAAAACTTGATTCAGGAATACCCAAATGGGAGTACATCTTTATAAAAAACATATCAAGTGGATCAGCCATAAACTATCCTAACAAATATTCACTCATTACAAGCGCAACCCAACAAACTCGTGTACGAGCGAGAAACCAAGTTACAAAAAATATAACAATGAACATTTGCAAAGAACATTAAGGTTTTAAAAATGGCGAATGAATTTATTGCCAACACGGTATCAAAATCTGAGTGTCAGCTGCTCCCTGAACATAGGTAAGCATAAGCTCTTTCGAGCAACAACAGTACAAGAGTGGAGGAAGACATAACGCCTTGAAGCCTACAAATCTCAACATATCAGGAAGATCAAAGAATCGAAGAGTTCGGCCTATCAAACACAAGTAGTTTCAATCAATCGCGTAAGAACTCAGATCGAGGGATGAGTTTAATACAATATAGTAACCACAAACCCTTTCAGATTAACAGACCAGACATTAACTATAAGTGAGGTCCACCTACGTCCACAATTGAACAAATTATTTCATTGGCTATAGGATCTTATCATTGGACTGGAATTTGAGAGATTGGTATCCAACCAAATAATTTTTGTTCTATTTCATCTAAAAGAAAATAATTAATCATAAACCTTGTATTGACAATCAAAGTACTACACCTTTGAATAATAGACAAGCCTTGTCCCATTATTCAAACAATATTTTCTATCAAGTAAGTGACTTGAGTTATATGATCTTAATAAACTCTTTTTTTTTTAACAAGCAAAAATAGAATAAATTAAATTACCAAGAGTAATTCATCTCGCACAAGACGTGCAAAAGAGAACCACTCGAACACAATACAAAGTCAAGTCTCTGGTGCCATAAAAATCAGCACAAAATAGAAACAACAATGAAGGTTACACCATAATACCCGTACAATGTAAAAGGTGCCGCCCGTAACATCCCGATATTTTTATATATTATATATATGTCATTCGTAATAAAAAATTTTATTTATAATTTATTCTACAACTTATTTTATGTGAAAAATATTTAAGGAATTCTTGACATTTTCTACTTTGGTTAATTAATCATTTAGAACTTGAATTTTATCTCATCTACTTCATTTTTAGTAATCAGTTTGGTGTGACAAAAATATGATAATTATATCTTACATGATTTCTTTTTATTCTAGTCCTCCGTTGTGGTATCTTTAATTGTGATTTGCTTTTGAATTATATTAATTAGTCTTTATGTTTTTTTGAAAGAATTAATTAGTCTTTTATGTTGACATGGTCATCCATATAATAAACACGTTGTATTATTTGCCTAATTGCCCAATTATGTACGTTGCAAATGATCTCCTAATATCTCGGATTTAGTGGCCTACTTCAGATAAATAATCTTAAAAATCTAAATGCAAAATAGTTTTGCTTCAACCTAATGAAGCTCCTTTCATTTTGTACTGAATTAATGCCTGGCGGTAAAACCCTAGGGTTTTTTACTGTGGTAATAACTGTTTAGCCCCTGGTGTGTGCTATTGGGCAGTAAAATTAACAGGTCTGATGATTACGCAGATCACATGCTGGATTGGTGAGCAATGATGCCACTCGCAACTCACCTTTCAATCCTACTATTTAAGTTATTGCTGAAGGTGAGAAAAACATAAGAAGGGGGGTTGAATTATGTTAGCTTTTTTTTCTCCTAAAACTGAGTTCAATGATCAGAGTCTGATAGAGTTCAGAGTCTGATGTAATGTTCAGAATCTAATTGCAGCGGATAAATAGAGAGAGAAGAAAGACACAAAACAATTATACAGGTTCCATCCACAATCTGGAAGTAGTCCTGTCCTCCTTGCACTTCCAAGGAGAGTTCACTAAAATCAATATCTGATTACAATTGCTCAAGCACAAAAGCAGGAGACTTCAAACTAACTCAAGCACAAAAGCAAGAGGTTTCCAATGTTCATGCACAACTGCAAGAGACTTCCTATGCTCAAGCACAAAAGCAAGAGACTTCTAATCAAACAAAATTACAAAGAAAATGTTTGAGGTTGAACACTTGATATACAATCAGTGGTGTTCACAATACAAATCAGATAAGACTCTAGAATTTCTAAGATATGAAAGTTGTTAAGAAATTCTAAGTGAACTTTGATGTGAAAACAATTTCAGGAGAGTTTTAGCACTTGTAAAATTGTTGTGAGAGTCTTGTAAATCTTCAGGTCTTCACTCCTTTATATAGAGGTGTTAAAGATACGTTGAAGATTGTCAGTACATCAAAAGAGTCGTTGTGAAGCTTGATCAAATCACCAATGATATGTTGCTTGATTTGGTTATTGTCCTATGATGGAACAATTTCAAATCCATTCCATGTATAGAGAATAACCAGCATAGGTGTTGTTGTATTCTTGTACTATTGCAGACATGAAGAGTGGAATAGTGGTTTTACAATTGTACTATTGTCCTTTTCATGCTCTCTTCAATGGATAAGCATCAAATGCCTTCAAATTCCTCTAAATTAGCCGTGTTTGCCTGTGATTTTGGCAAACGGGGGCTATTTCTAATTATTACAAGCGAGTCGAACTAGAAATCTCAAGACCGTTGTGCAAAGTTTTTTTTATAGGAAAAAGGTTTGAAAAAAGGCCAACGAGATCAGAAGCAAATAGAGTTCAACTTCTAAAGTGATAATCAGAATCTAAATGCAGCAGATAAAACAGAGAGAGAGAGAGAGAAGAAGGGCACAAAGCAATTATACAGGTTCCTTACACAAACCGCAAGTAGTCCTGTCCCCTTTGCACTTCCAAGAAGAGTTCACTAGAAAATGTAATATCTGATTACAATTGCTCATGCTACACCTAGCAGGAAACTTCAAATTACTCAAGCACACCTGCAAGAGATTTCCTATGCTCCTGAACTAAATCAAGAGACTTCCTATGCTCAAGCACACAAGCAAGACACTTCTATTCAAACAGAATTACAAGGAAATTTGTTTGAGGTTGAACACTTGATATACAATCAGTAGTGTTCACAATACAAATCAGATACAGACTCTCATGACTCTAGAATTTCTAAGATATGAACTTTGATAAGAAATTCTAAGTGAACTTTTGATGCAGAACAATTTCAATAGAGTTTGGCACTTGTAAATTGTTGCATGAGTCTTGTATATGTGTGTGTCTGCATATCCAAACAGCAGGTCTTCACTCCTTTATATAGAGGTGTGAAAGATACGTTGGAAATTGTCAGCACATCAAAAAGAGTCGTTTGAAGCTTGATCAAAATCACCAATGATCTTTTGCCTGATATGGTTATTGTCCTATGAAGGATCAATTTCAAATTCATTCCAAGTCTGGAGGAAAACTGGTGCAGGCATAGCTGTTTTTCTTGTCATGTTGCAGACACAAAACAGAGTGGTGGAGATAGTGGTTGTACACTTCGTACAATTGTCCTTTGTAAACTCCCTCCAACGAAAAAGCATTCAATGCCTTCAAATCCATTTGAATTAGCCGCTGCTTTGTTCTTACAGTCTTCTGCAATGCTAGACGAGATTAAATCATATGAACAGCCTTTGAAGCTTTAATTCTCTAAGCTTCTGATGATCTTCTAATTAAAACTGCTTCTGGTGATCCTTCTTCTAATGAGGTGCTTCTGATGACGTCAGCATTTCAGGAGCACTTTGTCTACAGAACCTCTTTTCTTCAGATGCTTTAAGCTTCCTTCTTGTTGATTTCATTGCTCTCATTTGTTCTTCCAAAACCTTATGTTTTAAAGAGACACTAAACTTTTTGTATATGGTTATGCGTACTTGAACAAATATTAGCATATCCAATTGACAATTTTTAATACCTTGTTATCATCAAAACTCAAAGGGTAATGTTAAACACATTTTGTTCCAACAATCTCCCCCTTTTTTATGATGACAAACACTAGTATTTTAAAATGTTCAATTGTTCTTAATCTAATTAACAAGTTGACTTTCAAGGTATGAGGTTTGTAATCTCCCCCTGAGTCTAATAGTACTTTAAGGTGAGGTTTGTAAGCTCCCCCTGAGTTCTATCCATGTTAATTAAATTCATCATTAAGAGCGTGATATTCTCATAATAATCTCACATTATATCAAAAGACTAGGAGATGAGAAGAAAGTCCTATTAATTCAACTTGTTTAAATTAAATTAATGGGGATCAGAGCCTATGAATAAATACTATAAACTACTCCCCCTTTTGTCATCAACAAAAAGATAAAAAAAAAAAAAAAAAAAAGATGAGTAAAAACATTGTGAAAAAATAGAGAATAACTTATAAAACATGTTCAGAAACAAAGAAAGATTGAAGTCATAAGCAAAAATATGTAAACAGGGTATTCAGAAGCACAAACTAAAGACATAATAGAAAGTAAACAAGCAAAAAAAAATGTGTACAATCTAAGGTTTGGCTTGTTTCTTCACCATTTCCATCAAGTCTTGTATCAAGCTGTTTGTCTTCTCTGATTGCTTCTTCATTTCTTCTCTGAACTCATTGTTACTCTTGATCAGATTCTCTTCTCTGATTCTTGCTTACTCCTGTTGATCTAGCATCTTCCTCTGAAGTTCAAAACCAACACCTTGTGTTCAGACAGGGCTTTCTTCAGTTCCTTGTTTCCTTCTCTAAGACATGATCATCTTTTAGTTTATCAAGAATAGGAGCACCTGAATTCTGAATCTTCAATTTAGTCAACCATTTGAAATCTGGATTCTCAGAATGCACACTTGAAGATATAATACTTGACGCATCCAGATACATAGGTGTGTCTGAGAGGTACAGTCTGCTCTTCTCTAGAGTTTTGTTGAGCTCTATTTCTTCCATGTTCACAGTTACTCCCTTGAATCATTGCTGAAGATCTAGCAAGGCTTTGTCATGAGCTTCCAAGGACAATTTGTGAAGTTCACACATCATGTATCCCACTCTGTTCCTTAGAGAGGTCCACTCACTGACATAGTCTTTTTCATGTATCAAGTTGTTTCTTGTTTTCACCAATTTGTTCAGGTCTAAGAAAATCTGTTCACATGCCTATTTTAATATAGTAGAATCTAGCAACAGGGTAGGAGGGATAGTGAAATCTGTGAGTTGAGGAGTAAATGAGGAAGAGGGTTTAAAATTTATGATGGTTGAAGTATTGCTTTCAGTAGCAATGATTTGGTTAGGAACAAATGGTGGATCATTGACATGTTCTAAAACAAATGATGAGGATGAGGCTAAAGTTGTTCCAATTTGAATGGGAACCTCATTCACCACATGTTATATGATCATTTGTTCAGGTTCAGCAGGGTTAAGTGTAGTCTTAGTTGTAGGTTGGGCTACACTTATGGGTTGAACACTAAGAATCTGTTCTTCTGATCTAGAGAAATGTTGATCAGAAACAGATTGTTCATGGAATGATGATCTCTTTCTAGCTATGTTTCTGAGTTCAATGTCAAAAGATATGTTTGAATGATTTCCATTTAGATGGTATGGCTGATATTCATGATGAATAATCAGTTCAGTGCAGGTGTTTGTAGCCATTTCAGAGTTAGGTTCTTGTTGTTGGGGGTTTTCTAAAATAACTTCATCATAAGCTAATTCAGAGGCTTTTTCTAAGTTTGGTTCAAATCCTGGTAATTCACCTGAATAGTGATTAGCCAGTTCATCCAAAATAGTTTGGTCAGAAGTTTGGGTAGTTGGTTTGGGATGAGATGATGATGATTCTTCAGGACTTGCAGACTCAGGTACTGCTGGTTCACCTACAACCTCTGCATCAACAGGAATAGATTGAAGTGGTTCAATCACTAGAGGTTGAAAAGGATGGTCAGCAGGTAGTCTTCCACAGACATCCAGTCTCATTTGTGACATCTCACAAATTCTATCAAGAACAGATGGATACATAGGCACAAAGCAATTATAAAGGTTCCATCCACAAACCGGAAGTAGTCCTGTCCCCCTTGCACTTCCAAGAAGAGTTCACTAGAAAATGTAATATCTGATTACAATTGCTCACTGCTACACCTAGCAAGAGACTTCAAATTACTTAAGCACACCTGCAAGAGATTTCCCATGCTCCTGAACTAAATCAAGAGACTTCCTATGCTCAAGCACACAAGCAAGAGACTTCTATTCAAACAGAATTACAAGGAAATTTGTTTGAGGTTGAACAATTGATATACAATCAGTGGTGTTCACAATACAAATCAAATACAAACTCTTATGACTCTAGAATTTCTAAGATATGAACTTTGATAAGAAATTCTAAGTGAACTTTTGATGTAGAACAATTTCAATAGAGTTTGGCACTTGTAAATTCTTGTATAAGTCTAGTATATGTGTGTGTCTGCATATCCAAACAACAGGTCTTCACTCCTTTATATAGAGGTGTGAAAGATACGTTGAAAATTTCCAGCACATCAAAAAGAGTCATTTGAAGCTTGATCAAAATCACCAATGATCTTTTGCCTGATATGGTTATTGTCCTATGAAGGATCAATTTCAAATTCATTCCAAGTTTGGAGGAAAACTGGTGCAAGCATAGCTGTTTTTCTTGTGCTGTTGCAGACACAAAACAGAGTGGTGGAGATAGTGGTTGTACACTTCGTACAATTGTCCTTTGTCAACTCTCTCCAACGAAAAAGCATCAAATGCCTTCAAATCCATTTGAATTAGCCGTTGCTTTGTTCTTTCAGTCTTCTGCAATGCTAGACGAGATTAAATCATATGAACAACCTTTGAAGCTTTAATTCTCTAAGCTTCTGATGATCTTCTGATTAAAACTGCTTCTGGTGATCTTGCTTCTGATCAAGTGCTTCTAATGACGTCAGCACTTCAGGAGCACTTTGTCTTCAAAACCTCTTTTCTTCAGATGCTTCAAGCTTCCTTCTTGTTGATTTCATTGCTCTCATTTGTTCTTCCAGAACCTTATGCTTTAAAGAGACACATAACTTTTTGTATATGGTCCTGCATACTTGAACAAATAATAGCATATCCAATTGACAATTTTTAATACTTTGTTATCATCAAAACTCAAAGGGTAATGTTAAACACATTTTGTTCCAATAGGCTAGTGTACGTGTATTTTCTGATTTTTAATTCCTTGTTTAGTTTTGTTTTGGGTTGGTTATGGAAGTTGACCCCTTACACCAACATATTGAGGTACCCATGAAGAGATGTGTTTGCTTTGGTGTAAAACGCGGTAACCCCGCCATGTGTCCAAAATTAAAAGATGATTGCTAACCATGTCGGGTGCAATAAATGAAATGCCTAACCACTGATATATAAGGATCCATAGGCAGTCTCAGTGTAGCCGCACCCACCGACACACAACCTATTGTCTTGATGTAGAACTCTCCGTCAAACTAAATTGACTTTGGTTGGTGGTCTATTGCGAAGAAGATCTTAAGTATATTAGTAGTATTATTATTTAGTGCAAATAAGTGTCTTTTTCAATTCTAGAGTGTATGTTTATTGACTATTAGACTGATTTGAAGGATGTGAATTTCACCTTTAAAAATACTTTAGTGTACCAATCCAACTAAGGTGAAACTAGATATGATATGTTTGAACTATATACATATGATATGTATATAGACCAATAAGTATTTGCTAGAGATATTTTTCTCTCTGTTATTTCATCAACATTACTACTATGTGAATTGGACATAAATTGAAAATCTTTGAATGTGTTCAAAGATTTGAAGATTGTAGTGAAAAAGGAACAATTTTGAAAATTATAAACATCATATGAATAAGTCATGATAGTAAGTAATTAAGGAAAGACTATAATAAATATTTATATTACAACATGTTTTATATGATTCGATTTGAAATAGTTGAATTATAACTCTAAGACTCTTTATCTTTATGTCCGTTATTGTTCGATTATAGCTCTAAGACTCTTTCTAATATTGATTTAGTTACATGTATTATTTCCCCACAATGAGTTTCAATTGAATTAATCATAAATACACCATATTTAATATGGAGGTAAGGATACCTAGTTTGACTTTAATTTATGATAAATTAGAATTGTAAGGTTTGTTGGATAAACTTAATTCTATATTGGATGAATGTATATTTGTGGAATTACCCTAAGAAAAAAAATAGTATTATATCAATAAATTTTTTGTTATTACATTTAGGAAATAATATTTTATATCAATAAAAAAAAGAACTAATATAATATTTTATTAAAATTTTAAAAATTAGTAAGATTCATCTTTTAACATAGTCCATATCAGAGGCGCATTAAAAAAATAGTGACTTCGATTATGACTTGGTTGTTAGTCATATAAATATTACGATTGATGAATTTTTAATTTTTTTTTGGGTGTCCGGGATTTGAACCTCAGACCTTGCATATATTATGCATTGTCCTTACCATCTGAGCTAAACTCACGGGGACTTACGATTGATTAATTAAAATTGTAGCACACATTTTTATGTTGAAAAAGATATGTTTCTTGAAAAGTTCGTGATATGATTACTGGCTGGCTAATGATTAGGGCCGTTCCTACGAATCTGGAGGCTCGGTTCTGTAAATGAAAAGAGGTCCGTAAAAAATAAAAGTGTATTTTTTTAAAGAACAATGTTCTATTTAAATTTTTAAAAGATAAATACAAGGTGCCGTATAGATGCGGTAGACCCAAAGGTGAAAATCACTACCTTATACACGAGGAACCTCAAACCACACCCCCAAAAATCACCAACCTAACACTTAGTAGTACTATTGGGCTATAATTTTTTTTTTGAGACCCATAGTTTGAAGAGGCCCAGTTCTATTGAGCGGTTTGCACACCCCAAGATCCGACTCTACTACTGATAGAATTGATATAATATCTAAGATCAATTTAAGATGTGGGAAATTATAGTTTTAAATCATTACTTTTTTTTAACAAGTTTTAAATCATTACTTGAAATTAATTTAAAGAAACAGGTGACTAATTTTATCTTTTGCTTTTTTCCTTGTATAAATTTCATACTGCAGCTCTCAAGTCAGGCAGTTATACGAGCGGTTGAACATTTCTTTAAAAAGTTTTAATTTTACTCCGTTCTCACATATTGAAATGAGAACACTATATAAGCTAGAAAGATACTTGCATATAGTAGTGTTCAAAACCCTTCATGCTTGTTGGACCGTTTTTTTTATTGCGTTAATATGCATAAAGTAATGCATAATATCTTTTATAAAATTTTGATTAAAATTATTTTGATTTTGATTAAAATTATATGTATATATAATATATATTTTGAATTTTTATATGGTAACAAATTATTCTTATATTTTTCGATGATACCAACAATATAACAAATATAATATAATTTTTTTTAATAACCCCAACAAAGTAGCATTTTTCCCTAAATAAAATAGCATTCTTATAGTCAAATTTGTTCAAGGTATCATTGAAAGTGAAAATGTCAGCTCAAAACCATATATTCACTATATATATTAGCGAAAAGACGACATGTATGTGTCTGTCTTTCCGCTCATTTTATTGCGCTAACGTTTGAAAATTATAAACGGTATTTTTTTATGAAATTTTGATTTTGATTAAAATTAAAAATATAAATGTTTGTTGCTTTCAAGTTATAACAAACTAAACTAACCATGGTTATCTATTTCAACAATATAACAAAAAAATATAATCTAAATTATTTTTTAATGACACCAACAATAATCTTTATTATAGAAAAATTTGTTTAAGGGTATAATTGGGATAATGAAAAAATAAGTATATATATACTCATCTAGTTTGTTACACTTTTTAAATGATAAAGGAAAAAAAAAAAAAAAAA
>Ga0228710_1005371_pt1 | contig 19925 bp, 10 predicted proteins | sample MedpolnodulmetaG_FD_177995 | JGI IMG/M metagenome (GOLD analysis project Ga0228710, IMG submission 177995) | Root nodule microbial communities from Medicago polymorpha collected in Santa Monica, California, United States - pink nodules | ecosystem: Host-associated > Plants > Roots > Nodule... | reverse complement strand
AAAACGAAACACCCCCCCCCCCCCCCATTTAGATAGGAAGAACGAGGCTACCATCGAAGGCGTCGAAGACAACAAAATCCTCAAAGTAGCTATGACAATCACTCGCCCCGAAGACTTCTCCCCCTTTCCCTATATCCTTGAAAAAGACCTCACACATCAGTATCATGTTTTCCTCATAGCGATAACAAATTATATGGACAACGGAGGGAATCCTTATTTACCAACCTTCGTTCCCCTTGGGATCTATCTCCACGAAGGGTCGCTCCTTTGCATATAGGAGAGAAAAAAATGGTGGGCGTCTTCATTAGCTCGTCGGTTATTCAATCATTGTTTGGCTCCTCAACTTGGATTTGGGCTTGTTGTGTTCTATCCATATCAAACCTGAAAGCGAAAGAAGGAAAAATGAATTCCACATTTAACTTCACCCTTCCTTCACCGACCATGTCAATTCAACGATGAAGAGTTTAAAACGTTCCCCGTGAACAACGACAAAGCGATGATATCTTTCTTAAAACTAAAGAAGAACCACCCCATCGCACACAAACCCAAGTACCCATAAAGGATATTGGTATGGTGGCTACCACCTCTTATGATGGTGGTTGGTTTGACTTTAAATCATAAACCACTGTGTAACACCAACGTTCAGAGCAAAAACAAAGAAAACTTAGTAAACAGTTGATACTATGCTTGCTTACCCATCATAAAAAACAACTTATAATGGAAACAAGCATAAATAGAGGTGGTCATTGCACCACCACCACCACCTACAATCCTAAAATATGACTAAACTATTCTAAACCTATGGCATAAAACAATAAACAAAGCAAAAAAAAAAACATTTCAAAAGTACCAACCTCTCTAAAAGAATGAGTTTGAAAAGATGGGAGTTGTTAAAAAATGGAGAATTAGTCTGGAACCCAAAGCTTCGCGAAAACACAAAATAGCGACAAACGGGAGAAGAGAGTAAAAAAGTTTTTTGAAAGGACCATTAAAACCTTTTATACCTCCCTCTAAAACGTTTGAAAGCCTAGGGTCACTTATTCGGTGCAACCGTTCACATAAAGATTTGGCGCCTTTGAATTAAAACAATGGTCCACATCATAACATCCAATCAATCCAATGGTTTAAGAAAAAATCCATCAGACACCCAAACGTTAGGAACAACCCAACAACTAGGATGTTTCGTAAAAAAACAAAGCACTAAGAAACCACTCAAAGGCTTAAGTAATCAAGGGCATTACTAGCCTTTACATGTGGCAACCAGTAACCAAAGGTTATGTAATGGTGTAAATCCGCAAGTGCACGGTTTACCGATGTAGTAATAAAGAGTATCGTTTCGACAGGGAGTTATTGAATTCAAGTAACTTATATGAATGATTAGAAAAAAGTTTCAGTTGAAAAGTTGAGATTTTTAACGGTTTAAAAATAATAATAAAAATGCGCCTTGGGATTATTGGTTCGTCATGGTGAGAAATCTTTCACAAACCAAACCCTAAACCTAGAACTTTATGTTGGACCTATTTCCTAATGACAAGTTTCTCTTTAGCCTATCACATCTCCTTTCGGTTTCAGTGAGTGTGTTTCTCTAGCAATCACGCCTATTCTCATGCTTGATTGCTATTGAAATCCTTGAAGCTCGAAACTTTGTTGTGTCAAGGTTTGCTAGACTATTCTCATGTTTCGCAATCCTTGTCTAATTTCACTTGTTCCAATATCAAAACTTCTTCTTTCGATGCTTCGCTTTGATATTTGTGATTATGAATTAATAAGTACTAACCCTCTGTTGTCGCTTTATGAATTTGATACTTGTTAATTCATTATAAAAACGGTGAAATTAGATTAGAAAATAGATTTACATAAAATTAGGGTTCGAGGCTTGGTTTGATAGGGATTAAGTCATTAGACTCATCCAACAATCCCAAGACAAGAAGAGTCTACTCACTCATGTTCATTGTAGACAGAGAGGAGAAGAAGAAGAAGAACATAAAATAAAATAATAAAAAGGAGAACTTTTATTCAAAGAAACAATTGTCACTTATAATTTCAGAGAACAAAAAATGATTGAATATGTTTGCTAGCTACTCTATTTATTGTCTACAACTACTTAAGCCCCAAGAAATACATCAATAGAATGTTCCAAAAAAAACCACGGGCTTTAGGTCAGAAATAAACTAAAATAGGTAGCTTGTCGGAGAAGCAAAAGCAGCAAAAGGCTGCCTGGAGTGGTGGCACGGCCGTGTGGCTGGAGGCACAGGCCGTGCCAAGCCTTCTGATTGGTTGGTTCATATTTTTGCATCAAATCTTCGTATTTTCAACCCGAATCAGCTCCAAATCTCCTTTCTTTTGCTCCAAGACGCAATCTTTCAAATATTTGTTCCTGAAATTAAATAACTTGCAATTGAAGTAAAATAGTTCTAAAAAGGAAATAAAAACGAATAAAATCTAAATAAAATAGATTCAAATAATATATAAAAAACACTAATTTATGACTCATCATTGTGTCCCCTCAATCTCATCCTCGAGAAGCCAATATTTAATGTTGAGAATGACATGTGACCAAATCACTTATGAGGGGGATCACACAATCACTTTGTAATTGGACCATAATATTTTTGCAACCGGAAATCCCACATGAATTAGACACTCTTTAATAGCACTACTCTGTTATTAAGTCCAACAACTCCTTACGAGTACGAACATTATCTCGCACTTGAGTTCTTCGTGAACCATAAAGGTTCTTTGACGAGAATCACAATCCATATGTTCCTCGCGAACTATAAGCTCCCGACGAGCACAAACATCCTATAGGTTCATCCTGAAAGATAATATCTATGTGAGAGACATCTTATTAAAAGTTCCTAGCAAACTACGTCTCACCAAGAGTTCGAGCTAATTCATCCTAAAACTTGAAGTTTCACACAAACTATAAGTATTATACAAGCATCACACTATCGCGAGTTTTGAAGCTCAGAATTCTAAAAAAACCATGAATCCACCACGAGCATCACACTCTTCTCCAATTCAGTTTTCCACAAAATAGAAACTCCCCGTGAGTCACATATGAATAAAAGCTTCTCATGAGCATGATATTTTCCCTCACATAGAACATCAAACTTAGTGAAGTCATCACTTTTCTCTCCAAGAATGAGGACTTGGGGGCCTATTGTTCTTGATTGTCCAAAAGCTTACGCTCGAAGTCCAAGGCCCAACAAATAGGCCTAGTTCTGCATTGGACCATACCCGCTTCTCAAACCCTTCCACGAGGAGGTTTTCTCTCAACAACCTAGAGTACCAATTCAAAAGAATCGAACTATGATTGTCTCCCATGATTGCAATCTATAACGCTCGACGGTTACATACCCTGCCATCCGTAATCGTCGAGCAATGGCTACAATGTGCCGAATCACCGACAACATGCACCTCCCTATATAAGGAGACTTTAATAGTGTCCCAAGGTACAATTCACTTCACCCTTAATCTCATTTCTTGCTCAAACACTAACTTCACCTCTGCCGTCCAAGTACCTAACTATGAAGTAGTTCACCGCATTGGACGTCGTTTTGTTGATCACGTTAGATTAGAGGGTATATCTATGTATATGGTATGTGTATATACAAAGGAGCTATAACCATTACTAACCTTTTATTTGTAGATGATTGTTATTTGTTTATCAAGCCCATATCCAGGAAAGCAAATGCAATGGAGAATAAAATAAAAACATATATAAAATACCACAAAAAATTCTAAAAATCAAATAAAACTAATGCAAAATTTTTTCAGATTTTTCTGAGAAAACTAAACGATGAAATTTGAGATTTTGAGGGGCGGAGTCCCGTAAGAAGTCCATTCTATGAGATACATGATCCTTGATTTTTTGTTGATTTCCTGAGAAAGTTTAGGAGTAATATTATTAAGTAGCCAAGAAACCGGATTTTCGACTGAGAACAACTAACAATGACCTAAAACATAAGAATGAGAGTTAGGAACACAACCCCACAAAAACCTGATAGCAAAAACCTGATAATAGATAGCCTAATGGATCTTGGAGAGGCTCCGATACTATCTTAAAATTTGGTTGGGCCTAACACAACCCCACAAAATCGACTTGTGAGGTGAGGATTGCCCTCACTTATAAACACATGTTCAAGCCATATTTTGTCTGATGTGGGACTCAGTAACAAAATAACTAAAGGAGAAGAATTTATTAGAATTAATTTATACCAAGTCAAGAAAAAGGTGGAGTTTTGGCATTAAGTGAAAGCTACTCTTGAGGTGGATTTTCCTTTTTTAGGCTTGAGTTTAATGTGTTAGAATTGAATTTGTAGTTTAAGAATGATGTGTATTGTGTTATGTATGAGAAAATTAGGTTTTCTTGCAAAATCTCCTGATAAGTCAAGTAGTTCTACAATTAGATTATTTTAAGACTATTAGAATGAATGATTAACCTATATTTTGTATCGTTAAATACTTTCTTTGATCCTTGATGGATGACAGTAATTGAATTGGAAATGAATTTTAATTGTTGAGATTATTTGTGATCATTTTGGATGAGTTTTTGAACTCAATGCCATATTGAATTCAAGCCTAAGAAAGGAAAATCCACCTCAAGAAACCTTGATGACTTATAATGGCTCTCCTTCTAATCTAAGGATACATCCACTCCCTTCACACCTTGTTAAGGAATTCCATTATGTAAGAATCTTTATTACAAGTATCTTCATCCCAAGGCCCCTTAACAATATTTCTATACAACACAAGATAGCACCCACTATCTTTACAACAAGAAAATTCACCAAACCCTATGAATAAATTCTCACAAACAAACAAAATAGCACCCCACTATCTTTACAACAATTCCCACTAACAATGATAAGAATCTTGCAAGTAATTGTTGAAGAAAATGGTATCGTTGTATCATATCAATATCACTTTTCCAATAGATCATGCTTCGATTTGTTGCCCTCCCCCAGCTTAGGCATGAGTTAAATTGAATATGGATGGTGCTACTAAAGGTGGGTAAAGGTCGGGTTGTGGTGGTTTGAATTGCAATTGGATATGTTGATTTTTCAACATTTACCGGAGCATATAACACCTTTATCGCAGAATCATGAGGGGTGTTGAAGCTAGTTTTGTCAAACTATTATTTTGTTGATGTTCTTTATTGCTTGTTAATTTCCTAGCATATTGTTTCTCTCTTTGTAGACTAGTATTATATCTTGTTAAAGCACCCTAGTGATCTGTGGCATAATGTTCTTTTTCACTTGTGTCAAAACTTCACATGCTTTCAAAACTCTTGTTCATAACAAGTGAATCGATTCACAATTATTTGAATTGTATCGAACAAGCTCTCTGACTTTGTGTGAATCGACTCAATACATTTTGAATCGATTCACTCCTGAATCATGTCATTTTAAATTTGAATTATGTCATAAAACTTTCTGACTTACACTGTATCGATTCAATGTAAATCTGAATCGTATCAATCTTCATCCTGGAAAATCTGAATCAATTCAATTTGTATCTGAATCGCATCAATCTTCATTGTTCTTGTGTCTTGTGTTTGGCTGTCTGAATCAATTCATGATTTTAGTGAATCAATTCAAATAGTTGTTTTTGCACAAAAATTAGCACATTCACCCATTTATTATATATACTCACTATCTCTTAACTTTCAAAACATTGAATCATGCATCTATTCTCTCTAGGTCTCAAAAACTCATTGCACATAAATTCTTTAAGATTAAACACTTGTCTTAGAATCACTTTGTACATTGAGTCACATTGATTTGCTAAGGTGCTAGTAGGGATTTTAAGTTGGTTCTTTCAAGGAGACTGGTTGGGCTTAATCAAAGCTCCAAAGTGAAGTGGATAATCTCATTCCACCTCCAAAGGTCTTGTGAGTCTTTCTAACCGGTCTTGCAATCGAAGGGGATTCATTTACCGGACATAGCATCGAAGACTTGAGTGAAGAGTTCAAAGGGGTGCACGGGTAATCAAGGATTCGAAGATTCGAGGAGCACCAAATTCAAAGGTTATTTGAAGTTTGGGGTTGTGTTTACATAGGGGTTGAAGAATTAGTTTAATTTTAAGGAACTCTTGTAAACACATTTGTATTCAATATTATTCCTACTAGTGGATGACCTTGGTGAAGGTGTACTTCATCAAGAAGAGTAGACGGAGCTCTAACCAGGACGAAAAGAGCGAACTACTATAAAAATATCGGTGTTATCTCTCTTCCCTATCCTCTTTACTTTCGATTTTTGCATATGTTAATTGAATAATTGTTAGGATAGAAGCTTGCATTGATCTAGGTTGTTTTTCTTCAAAAGTTAATCTAATTCGTTGAATTAGGTTTTAATAATTTGCTTAGATCAATTGGGTTCAATTTCTATTCAATTCTTCAATTCCATATGCATTGTGTTTTTAATTGATAGCTTGGTATATTTTCACATAGGTTTGGTTTTGAAATTGTCTAAAATTTTGCAAATTGTTCAAGCCATATTAAGTTTTGATTCTAATAAGATTTGTATTCTGAATCTCTCAATTCTATATTGAATCTTATTAGCACATAGTTTTATCTTTTTGATTATTGTTGTGATTGTTCGCACGTGTTTCCAATAGTCAATTTAATTCGATTCCTTTTTTACTAAAACTCTGAAAAACTTTTTCAAAGCGTTATTCACCCCCCTCCAGCTTATAATATTATTGGCCATATAGACCAACAAGTGTTAGAAGAATTTAAATTACTCGTAATAAAGGTTTTCATGTTGTGAAACTTTGTGTTGATTCGAAAACTTTGGTGAAGAGTTTAAAGAGTAATACTTTTAGTTGTGTGGTGGATTGGAGGCTTGTTGATGAATTTCGGAAGCTTCTAGAGTTGTATTGGGAAGTCAAAGTTTTCCATTGATACTGCTAGTCCAATTGTTGTGTCAATGCTCTTGCAAACATGAGATGTGATAGTGACAATCTTGGAAAGCTACTTGAGTTGTGTCCTGCTCAGCTTAGCCATTTGATTTTTGTCGATGCGTCTCAAGTTTATACCCCATGTTTAATTGTGTTATAGTTGCCCTTTTTGGGTTATTGCGTTATTTTTGGGTTAATGGCCTCTTTGTATAAAAAATAAATAAAATGATTATCAACTTGGGTACCTACAATAAGTTTGTAAAAAATAATTTAATTTTGGATTTTCTGTCTATTAAAAATAATTATGGATAACATGCAAAATACACTGTCTAAGTAACATTCCCTCCCTCAAAAAAAAAAGTAACATAATTTTCATTTGTTTTAGGGTCATTTGTCGTATTTTGCATGAGTTTCAAGAACCTATAGTGTAAAAAGCAAACATGAAGGAAAAAGTCGAAAAGAAGAAAGCATGACGGGCGTCACCAGCCCAACAATTTTTGACAATTTTTCTACATGGTAAAAAGCTTTTCTTCTAAAAAATTAGACTAGACACTCGTTGTACTAACTTTTTAGCATCCGTACAAATCATTTCAAAACCCTACTTTCTTTGCATTTTCTATTCAACCATATAAACTTATATTCATTTCAATTGCCATTCCCACACTGTTCATCCAATTTCGATTAAATTTCATTGCCACGTATCCATTTTATTCCATTGCTGCTATACGTATCCATTTTATTCCATTGCTGCTACACATATATCTATCTAATTCCAATTGAGTTCCACGGATTCCCAGTTCCGGTTTCCATTATTCCTTTTCATTCATATGATTATTGCTTCTGCCATTTATTTAATTTGCTCCGTGTGATGAATTCGTTGAACCACTATGCTTGCTGCCGTAGCTAATTTTCCTCTTAGAATTGAACTTCCATGGTTCAAGAACATTACCACTGCCGTTCTATTTTGCTGGCTTGCCGTAGCTGATTTTTTTTTCTTAATTAAAAGTTGCCTTCTGATTCAGGTTCGGTCCCTTTGTGATTTATTTGCTTTTTTTTTTATTATATGAATTCAACAAATTTAGTGTATAATTGAATCATGTTTGAGTAGTTTTAATTGAGTTGAGTCACGAGAGGACTGTCCCACATAACTCATAACTCATATAAATTGCATTCCTTGTTTAGTTATAACGAGAATGAAATTTTTGTTCTGAAAATTCTGTTTTTAATTTAAAGCTTCGCTGCGAAAGTAGAAACATATAAATATTGTTTGTGTCCAAGGAGCGGAAAAGATATTGAACTTACAGGCAAAAACACTTTTTTTTTTAATCTCTTTCTAATTAAGTAAGAACTTATTGAATTTTAAAAAGGAATTTTAGATGCGTAATTAACACTACGTAGGGAGTTACACGCTAGAATCTGATAACTTTTTGTGAAAGCAAAACAATATCTCTAATTTAATATTTTTCGACAAATAAATTTTGTTAAAGTCATAAACAAATAGTGGAATTTTGGTGAGTGACTTAGGTTGACGGAAACAATCAATTTTTTGGTCTCTCGTTATTATCAAATTAAAATATTTTATTTTAATTTTATGCGCGAAACAAAAATTGTTTTGAATTAACTTTAGATAAACAAAGAAACGACATATAACGTTACTTGTAACTGATCTCTGTGATTCGACAACCTTTTATACTAAAACCGATATAACGTACACTTGCGGCATACCATGTTTTAGGCGCCATTGTCGGGGACCAATTTTTGCAATATCGCGATTCCATTCTTACGTTGTCTAGACTACATCACTTTTTATTTTTATTTATAATTGCATGCAAAGAACCCGAAGTGCCAGTAATCTTACTAGGTATGTAGACAAAATCAAGCGTTATTTCCTAGCTAGACGTCGATTGCAGTTTGAAATGGGTGACAACAATGATAATCGACCCCTTAAGGACTTCGGTGTGCCCTCTGATTAGGATCCATACAAGCATTGTTTGTTTTACGATTGCAGCAAACAATTTCGAACTAAAACCCTCTCTGCTGCAAATAGCACATCAGAACCAATTCTCTGAAAACCCGATGAAGAACCTGGACTTACACCTTTCTGTCTTCGTGCAGCTCGCTGATACGCTTATGAAATCTCGAAGCCATTTGCATGTGTCTATTCTCATTCTCCCTTAGGGACAGAGCTAGAGCGTGGTTGCAATCCCTATCGTCTAATTCCATTACGACATGGAATGAACTCAAGAAAGCCTTATACTTCCCACCGAGCAAAAGCGACACAACTTAGGAACCAAATTACCTACTTCAGTCATATGAACGGTGAATCTCCTTTTGAAGCGTGAGATATAAAGAGTTAATGAGAGTTTGCCCACACCACATATTAGAAAAGTGGTTAATAATTCACACATTCTACAATAGTCTAGCTTATAACACGAGAATGACCATTGATGTCATTGCAGGAGGGGCTCTCATGAATAAGCCATTCAATGATTTCTATGACATAATTGAGGACATGGCTCAAAACCATTACCAGTGAGGAGTGAACGCACTCTAGGTGAGAAAACACAACCAAAGGGAGGGACGTACGAAGTCACAGACTTTGATCACATGAATGCTAGAGTCGATGCCCTAAACCAAACGGAGGGATGCTCTTGCGTTCATGTGATCAAAGTCATCGACTTCATACATTCCACCATTTGGTTGTGTTTTCTCAACTGGAGTGCGTTCACTCCCCCACTGGTAATGGTTTTGCGCCATGTCGTCAATTAGGCCATATACATCATTGAATGATTTATTCATGAGAGCTCCTCCTGCAGCGGCATCAATGGTCTTTTTCATGTTATAACGTAGAAGGTTGTAGAATGTGTGAATTATCAGCCACTTTTCTAATGCAAGGTGTGGGCAAGCTCTCATTAACTTTTTATATTTCTCCCGTGCTTCAAAAAGATATTCACCGTCCATCTACCTGAAGCAGGTAATTTGGTTCCTAAATGTGTCATTTTGCTCTGAGGGAAGTATCTAGCAAGGAACGCTTTCTTTAGTTCATTCCATGTCGTAATGGAATTAGACGGTAGAGATTGCAGCCACGCCCTGACTCTGTCCTTAAGGAAGAATGGGAATAAACGTAGGCAAATGGCTTTGGGATTGACACCATCGCTCTTAAGCGTATTAGTGAGCTGCACGAAGACAACAAAGTGCAAGTTTGGGTCCTCCGTCAAGTTTCCAGAGAATTGGTTATGATGTACTATTTGAATCAAAAAGGGTTTAAGTTCGAAATTGTCGCCGTAATTGCAGGACGAACAATTCTCATGAGATTCCTCATCAGAGGGCACCGTGAAGGGCTATTATCATATTGTCGTCCATTTCAAACTGTAATCGGCGTCTAGCTTGGAAGTAGCTTCGATTTAGTCTACTTACCTAGTAAGATTACCGACACTTCGGGTTCTTCGCATGCAATTAAAAATAAAAATGTGTCTTAGTCTAGACGGCGTAGCAACGAAATCACGATATTACAAAAATTGGTCCCTGACAACGGCGCCGAAAACTTGGTACGCAGCAAGTGTACGATTATGTCAATTTTAGTATAAAAAGTTGTTGAATCCAAAGAGACCAATTACAAGGATGTCGTTTCTTTGTTTATCTAAGGCTAGTTCAAAATAATTTTTGTTTCGCGTGTAAATTAAAATAAAATATTTTAATTCGATAATAATAACGAGAGGCAAAAACGATGGTTTCCGTCAACCAAAGTCACTCACATAAATTGCACTATTTTTTTATGAGGAGAACAAAATTTATTTGTAGAAAAATATTAAATTAGAGATATCGTTTTGCTTTCGCAAACCGTTATCAAATTCTTGCACGTAACTCCCTACTTTCTCAGTGTTTAATTATACATCTAAAATTACTTTTAAAAACTCAATAAGTTCTTAATTAATTAAAAAAAAGTGTTTTCATTACTTTATTTAATTATAATAGTTTGTCTAACATGTGCGACATTAAACATGTTAAAACAACTAATAGTAGTAACTTTTTCTTGGAAAACAACAATTTCTTAACATGACATCTTAACATGTGTAAATTGCACATGATAGAAAAACCCTTTAATTAATAACCTGATATCGTTTCCGCTCTTTCGACGCGTAAAAAATATTTCTATGTTCCTACTTTCGCAACGAAAGCTTTAAATTAAAAACAGAATTTTCATAACAACAATTTCATTTTTGTTATAATTAAATAGGCGTGCAATTTACATGACTTCTTTTTTTCATTTTTGCTTTTTACACCATTGATTTATGAAACACATCAAAATACCAGCGGATACCATGCAAAACACGACAAATGACTCTAAAACAAATGAAAATAAATGGTTATCATTTATCTTGTGAAGTAAATTTTCAATACCTTTCCATTTTCAGCGTATAAATCATTTCATCAACAAAATATTTTTTGACAAAAACTGACATACAAATATAAACAAAACATCAAATAAAAAATAATATTTTTTTTTATAAAATCATTTAACTGATGGCATGATGTCAACATTTTTCTATTTTTGTTGGGTAGGTAGCTCTAAGTTTGACTTAATGTTATGATTTTGGTGGAAGTGAATCAAATGTGTGTTACTAAAAAAAATTCAGCAGCACGAGCGTTGAATTAAGGTGGAACAGCTTAGGAGGAGTTGCTGCTCTAAAATTCCCACTATATATCCTCTTTGACCGACCGATGCACATTTGTTGGGGAGCGTTCTACTTGCCACCACCCACCATAACATCAAATTCCCACTATATAAATGTACATGTGCATGTACATTATAATATCTATTAACATTCTATGTGACAACGTTAATTCACAAAACAAACCATGACTTCAGAGGAACAAAGAGGAGTTTCCCAAGATTTTGGCATAGAAGAGGATGATGATGATTTATTTGAAATTGATCTAGAGGCAGTGAATTGCATTCCACCACTACCTTATAATTATTGGGAAAGTAATTACTTCATTTCTACAGGAGAAGCACTTCTTGCCAATTGTTTGTTACCAATATCCCATATTTCTAGTGCTGTTCCAGCTTGTAATAATGCAGTGTCTTTTGGAGAGAACACAAATGTTTTCGTTATTACAGAGCCTAAACCATTGGGGGAATATCTTAGGTTACCTTTCTTGGGAGATTTTGGATTTATAGGTGAGAAAATGAAAGCAAAATTTCATTTCCAGTTTCAGGCTTAGTGATGAATTGTATTATGTTAAGTTGCTGTATGATTTATGCATTATGTCAAAATTAATATGATGTTCGGCAACTTTAGCAACTAGAGTGATGCCATATACCAATGCCATAGAACTTTCTAATTTGTTTGGAAAAATAGGTTGGTTCTATGATACGCAAGTGAGTTAAGTCTTGCATCATGCATAAGTTAGTTTTTATTATTTGATCCATAAATCCCGTTGTTTGATTAAATGAGATATGGTGAAATTTATTGATCCAATGATGAAAAGTGCATAGTGGAAGATTATTTTACTCGTATACATTAGACAATAATAAAAGATTATATTAATATATTATATGCATAGTTTTTTTTTAATGCAACAAGCTTAATTCATTTCATTACACTAGTACATAATTGACATAAGAATTATTTATATTATACCTATTTTATTAAAAAAAGGTGTGAAATATAATTGAGGTGGCAATTTTGTAAATATATTAAAATTTTTAGTTTTAGCGGTAACCTTCAAAACCTGATTTTAAGGATAAAAAGATGTTAAATATGAGAAAAAAGAAGGTGGCAAACTTGTAAATATTATTTTATACCTTATTTTAAGAAAAAAAGGTTTGAAACAAAGAAAATGGCTAACTTGTAAATATTATTCCAAACCTAATTTTAGAAAAAGGGGCATTATCTCTGTTTTTTTTTTGAAGAAATCAAAATAACAAATTAAAATTGACACGCGAAAGAATCGAACCATAGACCTTAAAAGCATTATACTCTAATATTTCAAGTCATCACCATTAAGTCTCTCACTCTCACTATTTTCCTGCAACTAAAACTCCACAACAACAAATAATAACAAATAATTATGATAATTATATAATTAAAAAACAGAAAAAGGAAAACTCAGTGCCAAATCTCACCTAGAAACTTTAGTCGATCACTACCAAAAAAAAAAAAACTTTATCGATACAACCATTCATTCTATTTCTAGGTACACATCAATCGATCTTCAACCTCTTCCGTTCCTATCTCTGGTTCTTCTCTCCCATGTCATCAAAGCCTTCAATCGAACTCCGGTCCCCTTTCTCAATCAAACCCTTCAATCTAAGTCTAATGTTCCTCGATCAAACTCTCACGCTTTCCAGTTTCACAATCACTATCCAATTTCACAATAATTCTCCAATTCCACGGTCGAATCTCCCGTCCCTACGGTATTCAGTTCCTCAATCAATCAGAGCTAAGGTATTCAATTCATTCATCTGTTATTGTTTTATTGCATTCAACGATCAAGTTTCTTAATCGATCAATGCACGTTTGTTATATCTTCTGTTATACACGATTTAGTTTACTCTTCATTCGGTAGTTACACGTTTTAATTGATTCATACAATTTTTTTTTTTTACTTTATATGTTTTCCTTGGTTATGGTCTTTGTATTGTGCAATTATGAATGATGTCTTTATGAAAAAATTAACAGCTTTTGGTTTATTGACATAGAAAAATAACAGTTTTTTTTATGTGAGTGATTTGGGTTGTTGAGGAGATAAAGGTTTTGTCTTTGATATGGTTTTGGCTAGGCTGAATTTGTCACCTTGTATGTTTTATGATTGGTGTTGGGATTCGATAGATTACTTGAAGATGTAGGCTTTGTTTGGTTTTTTTTTTCGGCTAGTTTTTGGCAGGGAGTTTATTTAATGTTGTTAGGGAGTTGTGTCGTTGTTTGTGTGTCTTCAGTTGGTGGAAGTGTGGTTCTTGGTTCCAAGCTTCGAATGCTCAGGTTTTGTTTGTTGGTGCTGTATTTTCCTTTGTTCTGCTGGCATCATTGTGAGTTGTGCACCCTCGCAATCCACATCCATCTAATGACAAAACACAAGAAACGTAAGTTCTGAATCACACACAACTTTTTGCAATTTCGTCCCTCTCCGCTCCGAATCATGCTCTGTTGCGGTCATGTATCTACTTGTCTGCTGCTTTGTTCGATATATTTTGCTTCTAATGAACATTTTCTGTTTTAATAATTGAGTGCCACTCCATTTACATTCAAAATTTGATCTCAGATGTTAGAAGGGAGGCATACAAGTAAGTAATAAGAAGGTAATCATACTGTCAACATAATGAATCGTTCAAATTACTATTTATATTGTTTTTCTTATATCCTAATGATGTTTTTGGAAAACCATTTGTGTTTGTCTTTGCAGAACCAGGAATACCTTTTTTGGCTTTGATAAATTCCGATCACTACATTTGGTGGGTGATACAATTTTAATGTATGATTTTCATTAGTCATTACTTTAGATTCCTATGATTTTAGCACTTACACTTGCAAGTTAAATATATATTTTTTAAGTTTAAGTTGCATTGAAGTTTCATAAAAATTTCAAGTTGGGTTTAGTCACATAATCCATGGATCCTTGCACTACATCCAATGGATAGAAACATGATAGCATGATAAAAGCTATATATACTCTTGAAATTATTTAAACTTTCTTATTTGTGCTCTTTTTTTACTTCCACAATCTTTTCATGTGGCTAATATATTACCTTTTATAGTTACCCTCCTTGTAAATGATTTGTATTATAGAGAGTGTGTATACTTCTTAAGTGATTGTTTAATGAAATTGCCATGTCACCCACAAAGTTTTATACATATAGTATACCATACAACTTATAATACATGATTTGCACATTAGTGCAATGGTTGTATGTCTCTTTATATGTTGACCCCTCATAAAACTATGTCAAACTCTATCACTGATTGTGGTTTAAATATCATTCTCTTGATATTTTTTTGGTGAATAGGATTTTTTTTTCTTCTCTTGATTGATGCAAAAATGTTAGGAATTAAGATTACGGCACTCCTTTTTTTTTTTTATGGTAATTTAGAACTATTAATGTCTTTCTTTAACATTGTATTTTAAGACATTTCAAAAGACAAGTTAATAATATTTTTCCCTTCCTCATGTTGTATGATTTTCATTTGTGAAATGAAATTTGATGAGCTTGAATATACCTCACTTATTGTCTCGATAAAAGCTGAAATTTAGAGTACAAAAATGTGTTTTCTTTTTGGTTGTGAGAAATTAGAGAGTTGATTTTACCATCACAACTGTTATACATTTATTTTCCTTCATAAATTATTTTGCCCTTTGGGTTGGAATGTTGGAGTAATTTTGATAAAGATGTTGTGGAATCATTTGCAGCTCACCTTTGTGTACTTTCAAAGGTACTAACTTTAAGTGGGAATCAATTACTTACAACCTTTGTTGTTTCAATCACATACAAGGTACTAACTTGCCTTGTCCTAAGAACTTTGCAATGTTTATTAAGACGCTAATCATGTCATTGAACCAAGTAATGGTTCGTCTATTGACGGATGAAAAATTTCACCAAATCACACAATTGCCTCATCCTTTATGCAAGGAACAAAATCTACAGGTTGTGTATGTTAAATGCACTTAAAAAATAGTCCTTGGTAATTTATAATTCTAATACAATTTTTAATTTAAAGATGTTTGCATTGAATGACTCGTTGTGTTTTGATTTCAAGATCTTTTCTCGTTGTGCTTCTCGGAGCCTGGACAAAAAGAGCAGCAGGAATGATGAATCCACATATGACAAATAGAAACCCATCGATGCTGATCCGAAAGTTGAATGAAAACAAACTGAGGTAAGCTCTTGAATAAGCTTCAAAATCATACACTTTCCAAATGAACAAAAACTTCTAACCATGATCGACCATGACAGGCAATAAGTAATTGGATGGCTTAATGTACCAGGAATAAAGGTGTCAAAGTAAACAATGCATGTTCAAATGGCCAGCTCTCATGATTAGTGTAAACAAGTTCAGATTCCAACAAGTAATTTTGATCCTTTTGTAGATACGAATTCTTGGAGTATATGAGAAAGTGAAGTGGTTAAGTGGGGGTTTTTAGGTTTTTGTTTTTTTTTACTAAGTGGGGTATTTAATTAGTTTTTTTTTTACTAAGTGGGGTATTTAATTATCAAAAAGTTGAAGTAGTTAAGTTTCACTTGTATAAATTATTCTTAGATTCTATATCCTCTTCATCTTTAATGCTTGTGTTGGTAATTTATTAATTTCATCTTGTCAATTTGATCACCAATTTATCAAGTTATTATGCTGATTTCACAAATAAATTTTGTTTCTCTTCATTATGTTTTAATCAATGATCAAAATACCAATCTAAGGAAAACAACGTGAAGAATTATTAGATGCTACTTGCTGTAAGTAAAAAAATACATTGGCATCGAATAACCTTATGCCCTTGCCTATAGGTGATGAGTGGTTGTAGGCTGTTTTTTTAACATGCTATTGTATTTTTCACACCGCTTTTTTACTAAAAAAAGGTGTTATATGTGAGGTTTCACACCTGTTTTTGTGCAAAAGTGGGGTTACATATACACATATCACACCTGTTTATAAAAAAAAAACAGGTATGATAAGTAGTTATTATACCCAATAAAAAATAGGTGTCGTATCTCAAACTTACAACACCCGCTGATATAACCCCGGCCAAAAACAGGTCTTAAATATCTAAAAAACAAGTTTTGTATCCCTGATTTGCACTAGTGTTAATAATAAGAGTATTAATACAAGTTGGTACATCAATGAAAATACGGAAACTAACTAAAGATACGACCGTCTTAGCCAACACGTACGCAGCCTCAGTTGCTTGTCTCGTAGGTGTGCAGCCTTAGTTGCTTGTCTCGTAGTAAACTTAACACAAGAGTTTGTAAAAAGCGAACTATGAATTCTACAACAATCCTGAGTCCTGAATAATAACACCAAAATCTGAGTTGTCTTCTCCTCTAGTATGAAATTTGGATACCACATTCTGAGAATCAAGTTCAAAATCCTCATTGATAAGATGTAAATCTCGAACCCATTGGATAACAGTCAATAAAGCGAGAAGTATTCCGCTCTAGGCATTCGTTTTCATCTCTTATGCATATACCTATTCTAACCGTGTTTTCAGTAGTGGAGAAGGATGCATATGTGTTGCATTTGTACTTACCAATTGGGTTTTTTTCTTTCTCAACCTCCTTCATTAATGGTGACATGAACCCTGCTCGCTTAATGGTTCCTTTCAGACTTGAACGTTTGATCAGTCATGTAACAGACTGGTAGCTCGGTCCCATGTCACCTGAGCAAGTCCAATGATGTTGCACCAAACTTTACTGTTTCGCTGTTACCAAATGCTCCACATCAGAATCATGAAATTTGTGCGTTCTAAGCCATTAGAAGCATGTACGGTAGATCCTATCATATTTGGGAGATTTGTATGTTGTTGTCGATGAAGCTGGATGATATCCCAACACTCAAAGAGCCTCCAAACTTGTTCTGCATTGTTGCACCAAAATACAAGATAAAGATTATCTTCAATCTCTCGCTCACATAGAACACAATTGTTTGGACAAGATGCTCCTTTTTTGATTTAGTTGAAATCAAGTGGGGATGCAATTTCTGTTAAATAACTTGATTTTTGGGAAGAGGTTGTTGCACTTGAAATCTGAAAAGTTTAATGGTTATGCACGTAAAACTCAAAGTGTATGGGATTGGCACACTAACCTTTAGGTTCGATTTGCCCCCACTAATAACTGTATATTAGATGCAACATGAATGACCAACAAATCCTCTTCAGGATACTATGAGTTCCTTGATGTGTATTGCACAATCACAACAAGCATATCTTTTAACATTTTTTACATATTTATGGTTCCAACAATTCACTCATGCATTGGAGATTTGATGGATTATTTAGATTAAGAGAATGAGGGAGAATTATGTTGTTAATGTAACAAAATTCGTCTCCAAACTGATGCCCAAATGCCAAACATTTATAATGCATTATATGACCCTTCACATGATAGAAAGCACCTCTTTGCCAAATGTCATGATCATATACATCAGATTTTTGACTTGAATCAATGATATGGTTCATTATCTATCAGTAACTAATAATGTTCCAATGTATATGAATGATTCCCATGTAGAGTTACAATTGCTGGTGAAGAGTTACAATTTTTTATTCTAAAGTGATTCCACTATTTTAGAAATCACCAACAATCCCCCACCATTTTCAAAATATTAAATCTCACAAATCCAGAAATTCCATGTCTTCAGATAATGGTATCTCATGATTTGAACCATTACTTAGTAAGTTAAGTTTTTACTCATTCCCAAATAGTATGATAGACAAGTTTTGAACCAATTATTCATTAGAACAAGTGTGCATAACTTACACATAGAGTATCGATACCGTTTAAAGAGAGTTGTAAAATGACATGTTAAGAAGGCATTGTGTCAGCAATCCCTTTTCATGAGAACTTAAGAGTCAAACCCTCAAACTCCGTGAAGCAACCAAACTTCATTCTCACATAGGTAGAATATATCAAAAATGCCCCATAAGTATGCATTTCAGCAAATATATGCTATATGTCCATTAATTGAAAAATCTCATCCTACTCTTTTTAATCTTATGGTACAAGTACTTTTAACCTTGAGTGCATCTATTGTCAAGTACTACAATTACTCTAATAGTGTACTTTCACCATTGAACCTAAGACTTGATGCTACTCAAGCGTGAGTTGAGTTTCCACTATTGGTAATCAATTAGATATGGGCTTGAGTCCCATCGTTGATGATGTCTTCAACACCATATCCTTTGTCAGATCTTTCGTCAAAGGATCTGCAATATTCTTCTTTGTTCTTACGAACATGATGGATATTACTTCATTAGAAATCAAGTATCTTACATAGCTATATCTTAAACCAATATGTCTTGATTTCCCATTATAAACTTGGTTTTAAGCTTTTGATAGTGTGGATTGACTATCACAATGTATGGATACTAGCGCCATTGGCTTTTGCCAAACTTGTATCTCATACAATAAATTTCTTTAGCCATTCTGCCTCTTTACTTCATGCAGCCAATGCAATAAATTATGAAGCCATTGTGGAGTTGGCAATGCATGTCTGTTTCTTTGAACCCCAAGAAACTCCACCTCCACCAAGGTTGAAGATCCATCCACTTGTGGAAGCATGATCTTCAACATATGTTACCCAACTAGCATTTGTGTATCCTTTCAAAACAGAAGGATCTCCACTATATGTTAAACAATAGTTCATTGTTCTCTTCAAGTATTTTAATACACATTTCACAGCATGCCAATGTTCTTTACTTGGATTGCTAGTATACCAACTTAACCTTCCAACAACATATGTTATGTCAGGTCTAGTACAAGTCATAGAATACATCAAGCATCTGATTACTTTAGCATATTCAAATTGTGCCACTGGACTGTCGAGACAAAATCCTTATTTGTTGTTTTAAAGATTACAAACATGTTAAATTTATTTAATCTTGTTATCTACTAATTTGTTTTGTGAGAATTGTTTCATGAGAACAATATAAGAACTTTATGGTTACACAAAGCAAATAAAACATTTACATAAAAAATGAACAAGTCAAGCATGGCAAAATATTTAATTCAAAGATGTTGTTTTGAGTCTTAAGAGATTTTCGACCTATTTGGAGGAAAGCCCATCAAAGAATAAAATATCTCATTTAAGGATAAAGATCACATGAGTTTTAAGATCATGACATCACTAAAGCAAAATAGGATGACTTAATCAATGTCACTTCTAAACACAGCAAGCAACAACTCATGTAACACCCCGCTATCCCATACTTAAATATTACATAAATAATCAGAGTTCAATCGACAAAACGGGCATGTCACACTACTTTTCAAAATTCTTAAATAGAAATGAATACTATTTAATAAACACCAA
>Ga0228710_1005369_pt1 | contig 19930 bp, 12 predicted proteins | sample MedpolnodulmetaG_FD_177995 | JGI IMG/M metagenome (GOLD analysis project Ga0228710, IMG submission 177995) | Root nodule microbial communities from Medicago polymorpha collected in Santa Monica, California, United States - pink nodules | ecosystem: Host-associated > Plants > Roots > Nodule... | reverse complement strand
CAGAATAAAAACAAGAACTAGACAAGGTTTAAGGAAAGGAAATGAAGTATCTTATGGTATTGCATGACAAGAGAAATAGTACAGAAGAACCCTTTGGAAAAGGAAGGCACATATCTCATGAGAGAGAGAGAGAGTTGAAGATATGTATGTTTGTGACAACTTAACTTAAAGCTAAGGTGAAACAAGAAACCAGAATGGTTTTGTTTTGTTTTGTTTTTTTTTGGGAGTTGATGTCTTTGCAAAGATAAAATAATTGGAGAGATTAGATATATAATATAGGAAAGAGGTTGTGGGGGAGAGAAGGAAACTGACTGGACTTGGTTTTCATCTCATTACATATGTATGTAAGCTACCTAATATTTTAAGCTTTTTCTCAAATTTCATGAGAAAAAAATTAGATATTTTTAAGTAAATTATTAAATGATATAATTTTGTTTTCAAATTGTTATATAATATGAACAAATACATCTTCAGTTTTTGATTTCTAAATTGAACAATTTTTACTATATTATATTTACTTTATGGATAAATTCTGAATTACTATGATCATCTTTCGTGTAAAAATTGAAGAGTTAATAAAAAAAAGGAGAATTTTCAGCTTGTTTTCAATATATATATTGATTTGACATGAATCAATCGCGCACAAAAATATATCAAGTCAAATGTATATGTCGGTTTTTGTAAATTTACTTTTATGACGTTAAATATAACCGATTTTCTTGACAAAAAAAAGAAGAAGATATAACCGATTTTATGTCAATTTGTATTTAGAATAGATGGTCTCTAAATAAGCATTTCTTTTGAAAAAGCACCGTAAAATATATCTTTTATTGCATGAATAATAACGCAATTTTGTTTTCAAAATAATTATATATTTTTGTTTTCAAAATATATCATTTAAGCAATCAAAATAGAATATATTAATAGTGGCGGTGAGAGCTCCCTAGTACAAGATGTATCAAAGAGACCACCCCAAAAGACAAATTGTCTTACAAAGTATATACAAGATAAAAAGATCAGTCAAGACCCAGACATAATAAGGGGTCCGACCACCATCTCTGAGAACCGTGCACAAAAGTGGCATTATTAGCCTTAAGCCACCATAAAGAACGAAATTTAACATGATCTAAAAGCTGTAAAATAGGAGTTTCTATGTTGTTGGATATCCTGTTATTACGTTCACTCCATAGTAGCCAAACACACATAAGCCAAAACAATTGGAGAAACGATCGACGAGCCTTTGAATGACCTGTATAATGAGTAAACAGAAAGAAATGCTCATTAATATTGTGAGAGTCAACACCAGACACACCAATCCAAGACCTGATGTGATGCAATAACGACCCAAACACTTTACAAACCACGAATAAAAACGCAACAAGTCAACTGCATCTATCGATTTTTGTAAATTTCCTTTTGTAATATTTGATATAACCAATTTTAAATCGACTTCTATTCACGATAGATAGCCTCCAAATAAGCATTTGATTTTAGGAAATGGTGCCAAATATGTCTTTTATTGCATGAAGCTTTTGTTTTCAAAATAAAAATGATTATAAATCCAGTCATTTAATAGTGGATAACTATGAAGTGTATATTATTTATAAATCTAACGTTAAACATGATTTGTGTGTTATCAATAATGTTCTCTCTTAGTCGTCGTGAGTCTAGTTCAATTGATAGGGATAATATATAATATATGTAAGATTCGAGATTCAAATCTCGACTACAATAAAAAAAGAGTTTCATCTCAAAATTGCGTTGATGATAATCAGTTGTTGGGATTATTGTTGATATATCAAAAAAGAATTCTTCTTTTATTGTGGTAGATCTACTATAAATAATAATGTTCTCATTGTGATGTATTAACAAGGTTCCCTATCAGGGTACCGCTAATAACACTTAAGCTAGTTTTGTCATTAGAAAGAAAAAAAACTCGTGCTAGTGATATTGTTGGCAAGGATGTCGTTGACAACAATATCCTCACCAACCGTTTTGATCCCTCTATTTGCATTCATTTATGGAATCAGTAATCATATTTTAAAATCATTTAATTTTGATCACTCCATATTTTTGTACTTAAAAAGTGGTGAAAATGAAGTTGAAACCATAATTTTAATAAGTTTTCTTATAATTTTAATTATTGATTACTCCACATCATCAAGTCGTATGTTACATCATTTAAAAAGCGTTAAATCACCATTTTTAAGTACAAAAATCAGATGGAGGAACCAAAACTTTAAGATTTTAAAAAAGGAGGACCAATTATGTGAACGAGTGAAAATAGGAAAATTAAAAGTGTAATCAAGTCTAAATAATAAAATCCTATAATAATTTAAATTTATGCATTTTTTCCTTTGTTGGTATAATATGCAACATGTACTTTATTTTTTTGGTATTAACCTTTTTTTTTTTGAAGATGGTATTAACTCTTCTATTTTCAGAGAAATCGAACCCAGATTCATCTAAATTCAGAGGAAAGAGGTTCGATCAAGAGATAAGTAAAGTTTGAGCGATAGTTACTCCACAGAGTAATCAAACTCAAGCTATTCTACACAATTGATCTTTAATGGGGAGCTTGAAGTTAATTGTTTGGTTACAAGTGTTTATAATAGAGCTCACATTAAGAGAAAAAAATGATTATATATCTTTATAAAAATTATAAATATATATTGAATTTTTTTAAGGATTATAATATATACAGATATTCTCCTACAAAAATATATATTGTTATTATGGAGTATATTAAATTATCGTAGCTTTGTTTTTGAGTTACGGTCTACTCTAGTGTTTTCTAGGATAAGTTATTTATTATTTGTGGACGCCTATACGCAAATAAAGAGGTGTATAGTTGGATTGCGAGGGACATGAATGTCTTTTAATGTTAGAACCACTTATCACCAGGTTTGACAACCTCTGTTCTTTGTCAATTTCACTAAATTTTAAATTCTTCTTTCACGCATTTTTTCTGAGTTTTTTCACACATTAAAAAACTATATTTCAAACAAAGATACTTTTTAAGGTTTTCAAAATAAAAAGTATTTTAACAAAATTAAATATTTCAATTTTCAATACATTGAATACAATTTTTTTATAAAAATTTACTATTTAAAAGTTTTAAAAAGTGTCCAAAAAACACTCTAATATCGCTTCTTAGCATTTCTCTTCTAACAATCATAATTTAAACTTTGATGTATCCAAAATCTAAGGAGATATTAACTAGTATGAAATTGTGGTTGGAGCAAGAGAACTAAAAAGTGAAACAATAGAAGATTGAGAGTTTAGTCCTTACCCTAATCTTTTTTTTTTTGAAAGACAGTCCTTACCCTAAACATAAAACCTATCTATACAAAACATTTACCTTATGAAAAATATCCACAAATATAAACAAGAAATAATAAGTGTGAGATTTTTTTTACAATATACCATTTCTTCCAAGTATAAGTTAATCGGTAAAACTTTAACTTTTGTAATTTCATTGGATGGAATTGAAAAATTCTGTAATTTTAAAATGATTATTAGTAGAGTCAATAGTTAATATACCATACACTATAATTAAGTGCTTGTGACAATGCTTTATGGACCATTTGTGAGTCAAATATCCTAATACAATGCATTCCTATGAGAAAATAATTTTAAATCCCAACAAGAGTATACTAAATGGTGTGTTTACATTTGATGCAAACAATTTTTTTTCTGTCCTTCATGAATCTCTAACATTTTGTTTGACAACAACTAGCAGTATAGTTTCTATCATTTTTTCTAAAATGCGTCAGTTTAGCGAAAATAGTTCGATTTTATAACCTCAATAGATATGGTACAAGTATACATGTAAAAATTGTAAAGTGAACATTAGTTCTTATTGATTATTTTTACAGAACATTAATCTCACTCTTATTAATAAGAAAAATCTCTTCCCCATTTTTTTAGAAAAAATGTAGTATTAGTCTCTATCATTTTCAAAATCGATTACATAATACAGTGTAATTCTTTTAGTCCTTACCGTAAATTTTTAAATTGTTTTATTTGATGTTAACATAAGCAACAAAAACACATCATTAGTGCTAATTATGATTATGCAATGTGTATTTAGTTAGTTGGTGTCCGTTTCTAGTTTCTACACAAACGGTAATTCTTAATAATTCTACTTTGGAGCAGTGATGTATTTATTACTCCCTTCCTCTATCCCTTAATACTTGACACAATTGACCTTATTACGCATGTCAATGCATAATTTTGAGCTTAAATATCTTGAATAATATATTAGAAAAAATTATGAGAATTTGATATTTTGAAAATATTCATCGAGACAAATCTAACGACATCTTATATGACATTATTTATCTTTGTATATTAGTAGAAAAATATGGTCAAAGTAAGTTATGTCAAAATTACACATTTTCAAATGAGTCATCTATTGCGAGACGAAGGGAGTAATTCCTGACCACGTCAACGTCAGATATCTTAAAAAACAAACTGCATCACAAATGTGATCAATTTAAAAATTTCATGAATCAGTGAAAGATTTTTCTTTTTTGCAGATATTAATAGTGACAAAAAATATTTTACTAAAAATCACAACCATAGTTCCATAAAAAAAATCATAGTTTTGGTTTTCCTTGCAAGGTCTGCTTTAGACCGGCATAGAGTTAAGGCTACCAAAATATCAGTTTGAGAATTAAAAAATACATTTAAATCTTATCGTTTTCGAAATCAAAATTAATAAATATATTCTTAAATTAAAATGAACTAAATATATTAGTAATTTAACTCAAAAAAATTCTAAGATGCTTGAAAAATAAAATTATAATAAATATTAATATGAACTAAAAATTCGTTTTAGAATTCAATATAGGTTGGCTGGTATTGAGTCAGCTGGGGGTTTCAGAGGGAGACTTCTCATTCTTCTTTTCAAGATTAAAAAAAAATAGCAAAGAGTAGTGGTGGGTTGCATGAACAAAGATGCATCACCACGTGACACATTCACACAAAAAATTCTACCTTATATGTGTCTTATTCTCATTTAATTTCATACACTTCTCATGCTTGCTTTTGCTCTATCCCCATACACGCATGATAAAGATAGACACCTCTCAAAATTTCTAAATAAAATATACACAACAATTAATTTAATAAGCATAGGTTTCTTCCATAGTCCATACCTTTATAGGATGTACATACAATACGTCAATCTCTATCTCTATACCATACCGTTTTATTGGGACAATGGCATAACTTGAGGGCAAAGATATATATAAGCTTTGCTTAGCTTGTGAGCCTACTATTACTATAATAGAACAAAGTTTCTTTTCTCTTTTTCCGCATAACCAAAAATACCAATTTCATCTATGTCGTAAAAATACCAATTTGTTCATTCGAATAATTACTTTATTCCTTCACAATGCACACTATCATCATGACTTAAATTTGAATGGGGTTACTAATAATTTCAAGGAACATAAATGGCTTTCTATACGTATTTTAAGGATTGAATTTAAACCAACTCTGGCACAAAACTGGTTTACACACGTATCAAACCAAATCTCACTTGTGATGATATGCAAAAATATCATATAAAAAAACATAGAATAAATACACTAAAATAGTAGTAGTAAATAATTTTTCACACCATGTGAGCCTAAGCCCGTTACCAACATCATCATTACGGATAAACCAGTAACATTATGTTCAATGGCATACTGCTGTTAAATATGATGTCTCTTTCTTTTTGTGCGGATTTAGAAATAGAGTAGTGATATATGTATATCCATTTGAAGACAACTTTGATGACAACTTTGTTTTTCTCTTTTCTTATTGGTCAAAAATAATGGAGAGAGAAAAAGGAAGAGAGAGGGAAAGAACATCATGTGAGTATGAGAGAGAAAGTTGTCACAAAATGGTTGTACAAATATCATTTCTTTTAGAAATACGTGTTGCGTGTATAAAAATTAGAGGTAAAAAAGTACACGGTGTCACTTTAGACATCATTTACTATTTCAATAATTTGATTTTAAAATAGCATAACAACTTTCTACGAAAAAATATAGCATAACTATCATTTGAATACGTATGAAGGAGTTTGTTTGTTTGCATTTCCTTAACAATGATTAAGAGATAAAATTAAGGGCAAGCCTTATTACATTTTTTTAAAAAAAACATATAATGAATTGGTTTGAATATCGAATAATCGATTTTAAACGACGTAAAACCCGATATTCTAAACCAATAGAGATCATATTTGATTTGCCAGACTTGATTTACACCTAAATTTAGAAAAGACCAACAAACTTAATTAGTGTGAATTAAAGTGGAATTCATCAAATAAATGATTTGGTTCTTATACCGTTATGTTCCGTGTGTTGCAACTTGCAAGATTTAGGAGGATTACTATAATGGAAATCAAAAGCACATGATCACTCTCTTTTTTGTGTATGACTAAACATGACCACGCTCTTAATTATAATAACAACAGAAATTAGAGTAAAAGAAATGAGGAGCACATGATCTACTAGGCTATCTTAATATTATTTTATTTACCAAGCACATGAACCCCTCTTGTAAAATATAGTGTCTTTGTCACCTTGCATAATAATTTCCGTTTAAAAGCAAATCCTAATTCCAATTGATGTTTAGTCAAATTGACCAAGCTATGCAATAGCATGTTAGAGATTTGAGACACGAGAGGTGAAATTAAGATAATTGAAAAGACAGATCAGTTATGTGTGTGTTGGTTTGGAAAGTCCTTGTTTAATCCCTCTACTCATTTCCTTTTTTTCTCTTCCATACTAGTGTATAAGGAGTTGTGTTCCAAAGGTCATTAGAATCGAGTAAAGTCTTTGAGTTTAAAGTATCTATAGAGACATCTAGCTCCATAGTATTCATATTAATTAATGAATGTCTTCAAATCGAAAATCCTATTCAAACCCACATAAACATTATGTTTTGGTGAAGCGGATACTTATCAAAATTCCCACGTCCAATAGTGAAATAAATAAATATTGAGTTATTATTTACTATCGTCCTAAATTATTTGTTCTTATGTGAGACTTCTACCTTATACATACGCATCAACATTCTTTCATTATTGATGAATATCCGCTTCAACAAAACATAATGTGGGTTTGAATAAGATCCAACATAACACAACAAGACACATAGAATTCAACATAGCACAACACAACACAACACATCTAAAAAAAATTTTAAACAGATCTCGCAATTAATTGTATATTATTACATTTCAACACTCATTACATAAAGGGTGTGTTTGATCTGTTAAAAAATAAATGACAGAACAACTTCAATTTTGTAAAACTGCTTATGAGACGAGACAAACTAAAGGCAAGAGACAAGACAAAAACAATTTTTTTTGTCCCTTAAACTACATCACAATTTTTTGTCACACGTATAAGTTATCTAAAATACAAAAATAACTTTTTGTCCATAAAAAATCGTATAAGACAAAAAATTAGTCAATATCATAAACATTTGTATTGTGTTGTTCTGTCTTGTACTATTTTGTTCAATACATACTGTTTAACAAATCAAACACACTCTTTTATTGAAAAGGTCTGAACCCCCGTAAAAAATGTTGGTGCTTATGAGCATCTCAACTCAATAAGCACCTTCCACTTTTTCTTCTTAATGGGAGTACCTATGTTCAACCAATGTTTATTGGGTTAAGATCCCCCGTTAAAGATGGTCTAAGTAGTACATTTTTTCCCCTCTCCAATAGAGGTACCTTTGAGGTACCATGTCTTGTGAAGCAAAGACTCATCCATTCGAGATAGGCAAATCATATCAATAACAAAAACAAAATCAATAATGTTGAGATAATTGAAAATTACTCAATTTTTCAATGGCCACTCCAAAAAATTATAGATCATAAGAAGTGTCCAAAGTTCTAAGTAGGATTTAATATTAGCATAGTATTGGGATTGGTCATCACCATATCATTTTCATTTACTTCCTCTTCATCTTGGTGATTCAAATTTCCAAATGGTGGAAAGGACAGAAGGAACAAAAAATTTAAAGTTAATGTATAGAAGCTGCAAACCTATGATTTAATTTATATTTCCCTAATGTGCAGGGACGATTCTAAAATCTTCTGTCTCTCACTGACCAAACGTTTCCATTTGACTATAAGTTAGACCCCACGATGGTCCAAAAATTGCAGGGAACATTAGTAATTTATTTCCTTCGATTCTCAGACCCCAAAATAAGATCCGCATTCATTAGGATGGTCCTATAAGTTTGAAATTTTTGGTACAGTCACATTGTGCTTGCCCAAAAATTAATGTTGTCATATGTGGTTCGTGTTTGGATAAAAGAATAACAATGACAACACGTATTTTAATTATCTAGCTATATTTTAATGTCGCTGGACTAGGCACAAATAAATGTTGCATTTTGTGAGAGCATTCTTATTGTAACTTGTGATTTAATTGAACAAACTATCTAATTATTAGTAAGAACAAGTTATGTTGAATTGCTTTCAAGTATATACATGTGTACTATGTGCTATTGTCTCCTTCCTTAAAAAGAAATGTGCTATTGTCTCCTAGGGTGGGATACTAGTTCTAGGTAATATTGTCATCCTAGATTCACGAAAAGGAGGGTGCATTACTAATTTGGGGCATTCAATCTTCTTCTAATTACGTATGATTATGATATAAACATGCAATCTATCTGTTACTAGTATATAATAACTTTTACATTTGCCAAAAGCATTCCAAAAAATAGTGTCACATGCATTTCGTTTCTAATGTGGTTTTAATTGTTTTTCTTTTTACTTTACCTCAGATTAGTATTATGTGTATCACTCTCTTGTTATTCTCCACTTTGTATCATTTATGATAAATGAAAACACAAATGAAATAGGTAATAAGTTTAAATTTGTAAAACTATTTTTCTATTTTATCTATTTATATTCTTTCTAAATTGAGTGAAATGATCTACTTTAGCCGTTATGGTGGGACGAAGTGATTAATTAATAATAACTTATTGGTAGTTGGTATTCTTAGTTTTCTTTTGAGATAAATTTAATGTTATACATTCCCTTCAAATAGTGTAAATGTACCAAGTCAAAAGTAATTGACAACGTCACGAGATCAAGGTCAATAAATTAACTACATCATTGGATCTGATTAATCAAACTAACTCGAGTGTATAATTCGTCTCTATAAAATATATCACACTTCAAACCTAGACGCACCGGTGATATTGATCATGAGCCATGTGTAGTGGTTGTGTGCAATTTGGAACCTTGTCTAAGAAGTCACTTTTTATTTTTTTAAACATATTAAATCACAGTCTAAAAGTCTAGAAGTCCTAACTCAACTGACAAATGCCAAAATTGCAAGGCCGGACGTCGTGACCAGGTTCGAACCCGGGACCTCACAGTTTTATGTGAGTTTAATTTCAGTGGATTACCACTTCATCTAAGACAAAAAAAATAAAATCACAATCTAAAAGTAAAACATTGATCATGCCGATTCTAAGTATCCGTTGAATCGCCGCACCCTTTTTTTTACCAAATTTGATGGAGTGATGCTTGTTCGATAGCATAGCGGGTCCATTTGCCATGAACCGATCACCTTAGTTCCCGGTCAGGCCGATCAATTTTAAAAACACAACGTACTATTACTATTAGTATCGCAATCCACTCGAAATAATTGAAAGTTTTGTACCAAAAAGAAACATTAAAAGTTAATCTGGTTGTTTGTTGTGATGGAGCCAGTCCATTATGTCATTCTATTCTAGTTCTAACAAAAAGCTTGTACAACATTGTACCAAAAAAGAAAAGAAAAACTAGTACAACATTTCTCAATCAAAAAGTATACTAACACATTAATTTATTAATGGAATGAAAAATTAGCTAAAATGTAGAATCTTATGTAGTTTCTTGAAATTTAGACATGTCCTATTTCAACCGACAGAGAGAAAAGTGAAAAGGAAGACAATTTAGATCTCAAAACTCAAACTGAATGCAAAGCAAAGCAATGAAGTCCAAATGAAAACTGTTTTGTACGGTAGATATCATCCAGCTAGCAACTGTGTCGCCTAATTATGTACCTTTCAATGCGTCAACAATAATGTAACTTCCATGTCTATTATTATTCATGTTCAAATGAGCTTTCTATAATAATTCATCAAAAATTAATAATGGTTGGTACAAGTAGTAAGAGATTTGATTCTTTAAACCAAGTCATTGTGAGTTCGATGACGGCTCTTACCTATAAGAAAAACCGGTTAGAAGTAGAAAAACTCATCTTATGTGTCTGAGGGTGTGTTTGTTTTGCCGGTGAAAATAAACCAAACGCACGTTTAACCCAATACTATAATTTGTAGCTTCATTAAATTCACGGTAGAAATGCTTCGGGATGTGATATTTAGATTCCAAAAACGTATCCAAACATCCTATAATAAGTTTCTCGATAAAAATTAGTGGTTATTTTTTTTATTTTATCTTAGGTTGAACATCTATTTGAATATACACCACATCTGTGAAAACCAAGACAACAAAGAAGCTTGGCTTTGTAGCTTCTTAGAATTCACAGTAGAAGTAAAATGGACGTGCTTTTGGAGATTTTGACGTGCAAACAAGCGTGAATTTGGTTGTGTGGTGATGATAATTGACTTTGATAGAATTGATATCGGTGAAAACTAATTTTTACTAAAAATGATATGTGTTTGAATAATTATTATAAAAGAGAGTTGAACATAAATAAATTTGTGTGTGAGAATCAAAGTTATAAATCCTAACTTAAAATAGAATCATTTTTAAAAGCAAAATTTATCATTCTACACAATATATCAGAATCAATTTCACATTTCAAAATCAATTATGGTCCTTATAAATATAGAACCAAACATCCATGTAGAGAATTTCAAAACTATTCGCAAAATACAGCGTATTTAAAAAAATAAAAATAAATGAAACTCACTGTTATGATGTGCATTGTGCTGCTGCTATTTTCCAAACATTTTTTTAGACACCGTTAGAATCAAACTTAGGAAATTCATATCAGATTGACCCAAATGGTCCCACTATCATAGGAATTGCAAAGCAACTGGAGTGATTAGGAATTTAGTCATGTCCTTCCAACTATGGCCAGGTTGTAAATTCATTTCTTACGCAATAAATTCTATTTTTCACTTTTGTACCCAAAATAAAGTATAATTTTTTAACTGATAATTTAACTGTAAAATAATATCCATTTCGTTTCTACTCAGTATAAGTGTGAAACTTCACTTCAAAAAAAAGTGTAAAACTTATTTTTAACTATTTTTTAAAATTATTTTTAACTATTTTACCAACCGGTATAATAACTATTCTTTTAATATTAATTTTCTTTTTTATGTATCACTTTTTTTTTTGTTAAGATAGGGATGGCAATGGGTACCCATTGGACTGGGTACCATAGTGCCCATCCTCATGCCCTCGTGGACAATAAGTTTGGTGTCCGTCCTCATACTCTATGGGTATCTAAGTGTCCGTACCCGCACCCATTATCAGCACTTTCACAACAAAAAGATAATAAATAACAAAAAATATCACAACATAATTAAAATATGATATTTTTTTTAGAGAATAATTAAAATATGATATGAAATCTGCTAAATCAACATATAAAATATTACACATCATATTATTTAACCAAATAAAAGACATCTAAAATATAAACAGCAATACATATTACAATAAATATCAAAGACTTAGGATTAATTAATTAAATTTAATATAAATAAAATTATTGATATAGTCTACATAATGTGCGGGCATGGGGTGAGGTGGACACTAGAGTGCCCGCACCCGCACCCATACCCGTTCAAATTTGCGGGCAATTATCCGTGCCCATACCTAACAATGCGGGTATTTACCCGTCCATCGTGGGTATTTTTTACGGGTGCCCATTAGGCTTAGGTCCAATTGCCATCCTAGTATATATCACTCTAATATATAGTGATCTCTTTTGATTTAAGCGATTTGTTTTACTTTGAATTTGCTCTCTCATTATTTAACTTTGTATCTTTATCTTTTAATCACATAATTTTATATTCCTAACTTTTTGGTGATTTGCATTCTTACAAGTCCCTTGAAAAAAAGGGTATTAAATTTTATTTACTTTTATAATCAAAGAAATGCATACTATTAGAAACAAATGTTTTATTTATTTTTTTGATAAAAGAAACAAATGTTTTATATTTTTCTAATAATAAAATTTCATTTTCTAGTTATTATAAGAAATCATAAAGTTATCATGAAATATAATTACCAACTAATGATACATGCATGTGATGTGATTTGACTTTTACCTATGGGCCATAACATGAGGAACTACTTCTGTAAGTTCTGGTGCTATACTATGCAATATTATTACGTAGGAATTTGACTTCCTCCCACAATGAACACAATGAAAAAGAATAATTGTAAAAGAAAGAATAGTTGAACTTTATCTAAAGCTGCAAAATTTAGCCCATACAACCACATACAAGTCTCAAACTTTGGAGAATATATATGAAGTAAGGAAAAAAATTCTCTCATTAATGATCCTGCAACGTTCAACCGAAGGGGCCATAATATGTGTGTATGTGCAAGATAAGCTAAGCTATATATTCTGACACCACGCAAGGAATCTGTTTCAACAATTTGTGGGGATCAATCTTTCTTTAACTAATTAACACTATATATGTATATATTTCAGGAAAATTGTACTATACTAGTATTTTTTTGCAACAAGTAGATAAAGAATCTGTTTCACACCACATGAAATGAACACGCAAGAATTTAATTGGTTGGTAATTAACATCGGTGCTGATGTTGTGTTATATAAGGCTGCCCAATTATACATTCTATGAAATTGATTTTTTTTTCGGGGACAATGATTCTTTTTTACTCTTGCATATGTTGAAAAAAAGTTTCAACTAACAAAATGATTCTTGATACAACTAGTGCAAAAAAAAGTTATACTTTTTATATTTTGTATGTGTCTGGATATCTTCTCAGAACATTTGTAGAAAATAATTTTTCAAACCAGATATAATCGCAATAAATAACAAAACTTTCATTCGATTTTTATATTATAAATAGTAACTATCATACATGCAGAAAAGTTGTTCTAAATCGATTATATTTTTAATTTGCAATAGAGCTTTAATTGATTATTTCTTCTTCAATTATACCTTATGGTCAATACTATGTGTATCCATTCGGCCTTATTTATAAGCAAGATACTATCACCTCAAACATTCTAAAAAATTAATTATATTAGTTAAATGGAAATGTTAAAAAGTGTACATAGACATTGGTTAAGAGAACGAAAATAAAAATAATGTGTTAGAGAGCATTGAATTCAATTTTTTAAAAGTTAAAAAGTTATAATATTTAATGCAAAACTACTATTTTTAATTTCCTTAACAAGTCATAAAGACATTTTTTTTAAAAAAAAACTTGGTGTCTGATTTAAAGACCAAATAATCTGAAAGGATCAATCACACCACGCATTTACTGAGTTTAGTCCTTACTTAATTTTAATAGTTTTTTTAGTCCCTACAAAATAAAATTTACTTATAATTTTAGTCCCTCCTAAAACAAAATTTGTTTAATTATCCTTAAACTCTTAAATTTTTGAACGATATTTTTGAGACAAGTTTAGAACACTATGAAAGGTTCATTTACTAAAATTTAGAATTTTCTAACATGAAACGAATTAAATATGAATTTTTTAAAACGACAAGAGTAAAAGATATAAAGTAACAAAATTTGAATGTAGAAATCAAATTTTGCGATAATTTTTTGCGGATGAACTTTTAGTAATGTTCTTAACATGTCTGCAAAAAATTGTTCAAAAATTTAAGAGTTTACGCATAAATAAACAAATCTGATTTGAGTAGGGACTAATACTCAGTGTAGGAAAAAAAATTAAGGACTAAAAGAACTATTAAAATTAAGTAAGCACTAAATTTAAAAGGTCTCAATTTTATAGGGACTAAAAGCATATTTAACCCTATTTTTTAAATAACTTTTGGAACAAATATTTTTCTTAGAATTTTTGGATAAAAATAATAAATAGGATGCATTCTTTTATAGTGACAAACATAAATAAAAAGTATTTGGTCACACGCATATCACAAGTCTTTTCCTAAAACTACTAAATCGCTTTATTATCAATTTCTTTTTTATTATTAGTAAAAAAAATCAATGTGTGTCCAAACACTATTTATTTATGTTTGTGACTATAAAAAAATTCATCTAATAAAGAGATAAAATAGAAAAACAAAAGAGAGTAAAATACCAATATAAATATAAAAAATTTGTACAAAAAATTGTTCTAAAATGTTTATACTAATATCATTTTTATTTTTTTAAACTTTTCCTTATTCAAAATAACAATAGTGTTGTTGTTAATTACAGATAAAGTCTTGATTGAACACATCCTCAACACCTCAATTTTAGACGCATACTTACATAAAACTAACAAAATTAAATGAAAAGTATTTAGTCACAAAAATTGATATATTATAATTTTCTTTTTCTTTAATTTTTTCTTCCTTTTGTGTGTGCCCAAATATTTTTATTTGGGTTTGTGCTCAACCAAAACTTTCTCGTTAATTACAATGCAATCCAAGTTAATAGATTTGAAAGAAAAAAAGGAGTTTACTTTGGTCACGGAGGTAAGAGAGAATAGATGGAAGGTGGTACCGTGACATTGACATGTCAAGAGCCTAGTGTGGTAATGATAGTGCCACGTGGGGCCAATGTAAGGTGAAATTTGTACTATTCATTTGTTTCAAAAGAAAACAAACTTCGATGTACAATGATGGGGGTAATATGGGTAATGGATAACAACCAAGTTGGATCAATAATAAATCATTTTATAAAGTAATGTTATTAATGGAATTTAAATTATGTCTCATCGAATTATAATATCAAACTTTTATTATTGAATGAATTGACACCTCCTTCAACAAGTGGCTAAAAATTTGAAAATTAGTTCTTGTCAATCAAAGGAAAAGGCTGTTTGTTAAAAAAAATTCTCCAGAGGAGTTTGTCTAAGAGGTTGTCTTTTTTTTCTTTAGAAGTTATAAGGATTTGTCTAACATGTACGACATTACACATATTAAAAGAGCTAATAATAGTACTTTTTCTTGAAAAATACCAATTATTTATATATCATAGTAAAACCCATAATCGATTAATATCACATTACACATTTAATTTGTGTTGACTAAAGTTTAAATTTTGATTTAAAGAGATGTTCATCTTTAACTTTCAACTATGCCTTGTCTTCCCTTAAAGAAATCTATAAACAAGACCCCAAAAATAATAAATAAAAATAGGCTTAATTGCACTTTTCCTCTTATCTTTTGTTAATTGTGCGATTTTGCACCCCTTCTTTTTTTTTTGAGCGATTTTGCACCAATCTTTTGTCAATTGTGTTTTGTTCAAAATCATCATTAAAAGAGGGGAAAGGGGGCAAAAGATGGGGTGCAAAATCGCTAAAAAAAAAGAAGAGAGGGTGCGAAATCGCACAATTAGCAAAAAGATAGGGGCAAGAGTACAATTAAACCCAGAGATGGGGTGCAAAATCAGAAATGGGGTAAAAAAATGGGGTGTAAAATCGCTAAAAAAAAAGGGTGCAAAATCGCACAATTAGCAAAAAGATTGGAGGAAAAGTGCCATTAAGCCTAAAAATAATACATGCAAAATACTATACGTAAAATTAAATCTCAAACATTGATTGCCGCTATATGGCAAAAACAAAATCTTATCCAGTACAAAATTCATTGCATTGTATTGTTGTATGTATGGTCAATTAATTAACTAGTGTATTTGATTTTCCAATGTAGATATGTACAACATGTCATGTCATATGTGATACACATACTATGTATTTAAACTTTAACGAACTATATAAAAAGAGAAAGTTTGAAGATACATGTATATAATACATTACATGCCCTTAAAAAAAGGGTATATAATTCATAGATAGCTCGAAATGAAGAGAAATCATATTTGTACAATTATTTTCTTATAACTTTTGGAACAATCATCTCTCATACATTCATTATGTTTTTACTTTCTCTCTATTGCTTTAATTTTTGTGTCAAGATATACATTTTTTTCAATATTCTTGGTTGTCTCATAAATTATAGAAAAAGTGGTTGTTCAAATAACAGATCTCAAATGAAAATGAGTATATGAAGAAAAGAAAAGTGATGGTGGTTAGAGAAGTGGGAGGAAGTAGGGAAGGGGTATGTTGGGCTTAAAGAGAGCGAGGAGGTTCGCCTCCCCTTCGCCGACAGGTTTGGGCTGGGGCCCACGTATCATTTATATGCTTGCTTGTCCTATTGCTTGTGTTGTGGGGTCCTCACTTTTTCTTGATATTTTCTTCTTTTACTTACTTCCTACTACCAGACAACAACTTGCAACCTCAAATGCATGCCAACTGGTTTTCCTTTTTTTTTTTACTGTGTAAACTTTCCACTTTTCATAATTTTCACTATTATTCTTATTAAAGAAAGGTGTTATAAATCGAAGGAGATTGAGTTTAGTAGAAGATGTTTAGACATTTATAATACATTGAATAGATGGTATGCTTGTTTTAGCAGTGGGTTTATCACTTATGCAGCAAAAAATTATGTTGGAGGAGAAACTTAGTTTTGAAGCTTTATAAATACGTGTTTGATGATGCAAACTCTTGACCAAATAGACACATGATCTTGATGAAAAATATGATCATATTTAGTATTCAACAATGTCTTAAATGTTATTATATATGTGAAAAGATTACAAAAGAAAGTTATTTTCTTATTCCTAGTGAAATATGTAACCAAAAGAAAATGGACAACAATAGGTGTGGCAAAAGCAAAATAGGCCTAACCTGTCAGGCCAGTTCGTTTAGTCCGCTATTTTTTACGGGATGAGTTTGATTTTTGAACCTGCCGCTTTTAGTTGACCCGTCCCATTAAACTCGTTAAAAAAATGGGGCGGGGCAGAGATGGGGCGGGCTTGTATGCCAACTCGTCAACTTGCAATTTATTTAATTTTTTTACTAATCGGTCAGACATAATTTAAAGTGAAGCGACCAAATAACTCATTATAATCCAAATTTGGCCCATAAACTTGTGTTTCTTCCTTTTTTTTATTTCTGTTTGGATTATGAGATTTGAACTTCAAATTTCTCTTTGATTTTTTTATATAGTTATCTGCCAAAATATGGGTTTTATCTCCTTCAAAGTTATTTTTTTCCATAAAAATATAATTTGGATTTTATATACGCTCCTTGTCATATCACATAATGAAGATAAATTATAATATAAGTTATTCATTAATTATGACAGAAAATAAGAATAAAAGTCAAGGTTGATTCACTTGATAAAATGTTGACTCATGTTTGCAAGAGCGTGAATTCAATTATTTTTATAAATGTGATGATCTCATTGATGAATAATCCGTAAGTATTTCTATCACGTTTCTCTGAGTCATAAATCTATTTTGATTTTGATGAGATTTGAGACCCTGCAAACCTAAACTTTATTTCGAAAAAAGAGAGAGAATAAAATCATGTATATTTTTTAAAAACTGGATAATGTTCTTGTAAAAAAAAACTAGATACCGTTCTTGAAATTTTATTGATTAATTAATATAAAAATAAAGATAAGGTTTCCATTCCCTTGCTCTTTTAAATATAACTGTTACATGATATTTGCTTCAAGCTTTCAATTCTTGTATATGTCATTGCCGATGATTTACTTCAATAATTCAAAAACAATAATTTTACATTCCAAAAATTATAATTCAAAGACGTTGAGTTATTCAAACCAAATCAAAAATAAATTGGCTCATAAAATTCATTATAATCCTCCTACAGGCTATAGTGACAGGCTCAATTATACGGTATCTCCTTCCACACAAACTGCGTATAACCAACCATTTCATTATAATCCTCCTATAGGCTATAGTTTAAGTTTTTTCTTGTTGTTATGCTTGTTAATATTTTTGTGGTTTTTTTTTTGTCTTGTGCATTGTTATACATTTTGGGCAAAGATTAAACTGATTTATGTTTGAACAACATGTTTGAAAGCCCCAATGTTTTTTTACCATTTGAATCATTCTTTGTGACTTAGTTGATTAAGTGCTTGTTAGATGTAGGGGTGGAGTTGCCGTTGCCGTGTGGTGAAAGAGAAGCTAGAATTTTCAACTTCACAAAATCACGATAAAAGCAGCCTTAGGATGCGAGAATTGTGATTCTACCGTAGAACTAAACATTGCATAACATTGAGTTTGGGAGGGAGAACTAAGGTTTGATCTTAGCATAACATATTCTTACATAGGGATGATAAATAACTTTAAAATGCTATCTAACCACCCGGACAATGATTAATTCCAGTCCAAGAAACCGTAACTTGCAGGGATTCTCCGTGGAGCCAACAGAGCGTCAAAAGTTCTAGTTACCGTGGCTTCCTGCCAAAAAAATTCTCCATGTTAAATTTTGGGTTAAATGTGTTTTTAGTCACTATAAATATGTCAACTTTTCGTTTTTGTTCCTCTAAATATTTTCTTCAACTTTTAGTCCTTTAAATTTTTTTCATATTCACTTTGGTCCCTCTTTTAAAGTAAACTCATACATAAAATTCATATTTTTGAATGAAATTTTGCAGAAAAATTCATAATATTATAAGAATATCTCCAAAATTCATAATTTTTCCATGATCCAGCCCACTTATGTGTTTTGTTTTCGGTACTCATTTGTGGTGGTCGAGTCCACTTATGTGTTTGGGCATCGACTAACTTTTTATGTATTTTTGACAGACTTGTTGTTCTTTTCATGACTGTTTTGGTACGCATTGTACTAATGCGATTATGTTTATCAGTGTTAATATAATTCATTTTGCCTTGTTAAAAAAAAAAAACTTCCATGATCCAGCTCCAAATTCATCCCAAGGATATTGTTATTCGAGGAATTCAGCTTCAAGGCTGAAATTAGCAAATGGAGTGTAAATTATTAAAAGTTCAGGGATCTAATAAAAAGCTTTTTAGTCCAGGGACCTAAATAAAAATTATTAGCACTTTTAGGAGCTCAATTACAATTTTTTATTTACTTAAGGACCTCTTTAAAAAATTCACAAAGTTTCATTGTGATTAAACCTAAATCTAACATGAGGGTGGGGGGCGCTTAGAGTTAGTCACTAGTTTTTTTGTTGTCATTGTTTCATCCTACCAAATGATAAATCATCATTGACATATGTTTAGCATCATTAGTCTTCCCAAACCCTTTCAAATTCTTTAATTAGAATGTACATCTTCAATCACTCAATAAGTTGCAATCCAAATATCTTTGAAAAAATTGAAATCCAAATAAGTGACATATGATGTATTATACAATAGTATATGACAATGACATTGATTATTTTCAGACAAAGTTGCTTCAGTGATTATATTCAGCAAGTAACAATAACAGTGATTAGCATCCAACATAAGATAACTCATCCAACTTAAACTTTTGAAGAAGAAGAACCTCTCTTCTAAAGCTACAGAATGATTTGGAATGACGACCTATACAAGACAAAGCCGCTTCAATGATTATATTCAGAAAGTAACAATGACAGTGACTAGCACCCAAATTAAGATAACTCTCGTCCAACTTAAACTTTTGAAGAAGAAGAACCTCCCTTCTAAACCTACGAAATGATTTGGAATGACGACCTATATCCCGAATAATGTTATGCATTAAAAATAAATTTTGAATTTTTAAAGAAAATACTATGCCTTAAATGCACCCTAAAATTTCTTTAAAAAAAAAAAAAGCACCCTAAGATGAGAGTGTTGTGTTCAAATTTTTAAAGAAAATACTATGCTTTAAAAGCACCCTAAGATTTCTTTCAAAAAAAAAAAAAAAAAAAAACAAAAAAAAGATAATAAGTG
>Ga0228710_1005367_pt1 | contig 19934 bp, 7 predicted proteins | sample MedpolnodulmetaG_FD_177995 | JGI IMG/M metagenome (GOLD analysis project Ga0228710, IMG submission 177995) | Root nodule microbial communities from Medicago polymorpha collected in Santa Monica, California, United States - pink nodules | ecosystem: Host-associated > Plants > Roots > Nodule... | reverse complement strand
TAGTCATATAAACTCTTGAATCAATTATATTGGGTCAGAATCATAAAAGCATTAAGAACGATTTATACTGAATAAACTAGAATGACATTCATAAAGATTAAGAGTTACAGGTTACATAAACAGGAGGTAGAACATAATCATCTCTTGACCTAATCACAAAGGATCTAGCTACTCGTGGTTAAAGCACAAATAACTGATATGAAAGAAGGATTCATTACATGAAATTGGTAACCAAATATGAGTTTTGATGGTCTCCTACCTTCTCTACAGATCTTCAGCTCCAAAAGTCAGTTTCTTTCTCCAAAATTTCAACCCTTTCCTTCAGAAAACAACTTCCCTTTTATAGGAAAATTCCTAGAAACACTAAAATCGTACTCCGATGCTGTAAATCGGAGCACGATGGCTTCATTAAACTCAAAACTCAACTGGAGCGTCTGTCAAATCGTAGCCAGATTTTGCTCCATCGGAGCACGATTTTTTACGAGACAAAATGTCTCAAAAATGCAGCAAAATCGTAGCCCGATGTTGTAAATCGGAGCACGATTTCTCCTTTGTTTCAGCATAAAAAATCAGTCTTTTTGCAGCTTCTAACTCATGCACAATCACCTGAGCTCAACCAAAATTACATAAAAACTATAACAAAAGTGCTATATGACCTAGTGTCATCATCATGTCCTAACTAACTGTTTTCACCCATGAAATTTGAAAACCTAAGTACATTTGAAATAGAAACACTGCTCTGTATTTTCAGATAAAACCATAACTTCTCAGAACTTATCTAAGCCAAACAGCAGTTGACATTATACCTTTTGATTGACCCATGTCATAAACATTTATTAGCTCTTACCTACTTAAGACCCTAGCTAAATAAATCTTGTACATATATATGTTAATGTTATGAGACCATCGATGTCCAAATCTAAGCTACTAAAGTTATTCTGATTTTATATATACTTTCTGAACTCAATCTTGCAGCATTAGGAGACAGCTAGTGTTGTATACAAGTTACCTTGGAAATCAGATTCACTTACTGTTTTCCTGCATTCACGCTGTCGGGGCATTAATGACTGTCCGATATTGATCGGACGAACCAGAGAAAACGGTTTAATTATTATTTTTTAATTCCTAAAATACCAATCTTTAATGAGAATCGTCACGGAAGCATGACTGTGTGACTGCGTCATCTTATTGACTGCAGCGTTAACTTGATTGATAAAATTTAAGTCAGCTGATGTCACTACACAAAAGATGCATACGTAATAAATTATTGCGGACTTGATCACACATGCACACACATTGAATATGAGACACATTGATTAAATTCATTAGTTCATATAATTTAAATGCTTAACCAAAAAACAGTCCTTAAACTGAATATTCATGAACATCTGACCTAAAGTTTTCTTCTCTTGCGGATACTGCTGCATCGAATCTCAATCACAGTGGTTATTATCAGATTTGAACTAGGAATTAGGAACATGAAGTTACTAGACAAGTTTCTTCCCCGCCTCCTTTTTAAATTCAAACTCATGAACATTTCCAAAATAACAAAATGAACTTGGGGCAATAATGTGGTAGCATGAGGTCTCACAGGGGTTGGTGTTTTGACAAAAAAGGGGGCTGCGGCCATTGTTGCTAGCTGCTGCGTACATATTCGACAAAGCAATAAGAACTCCACGATTATCAGCCACTGCGTACATATTCGTCAAAACAATATGAACTCCGTGATTATCAGGTTAGAGTAAGAATGCATTTCACCACTCTTTCGTCAACCTCGGCATTTCCATCATTCTTGCTGGCTGCTGCAAAGCTTCCAAAATAACCACATCAGGCTTCCGCGGCATCCCTTTTATACATTCCTCAGCCTCTAGAAACTTACCACCTCTCCCAAGAAGATCAACCATGCATTCATAACGCTCAACTTCAGTCTAATCCCATACACAACCTTCATTGAATAAAAAACTTCACAAGCAACATCAATCAAACCTGCATAACAACAAACAGATATCATAGCATTCCAATTAACAACATTCCTTTCAGACATTTCATCATACAGCTTCCAAGCCATAAAAATCACCCCATTTTTCACATACATATGAACCAAAATCGTTCAAGAATCACTCTCATAAAACAATGAATCTTTTCCCCAAGTTTAAGACTCAAACAGTAAGCTGATTCATTCATGAGGGTAAGAAATTGATAAAACAAAACTGTTACTGTATTTATTTATTTTATTTCTTTTCAATAATGCAATTTAATACAAGGCATTATGTGCTTAGTTTTCCATAACCCACCATTATGTTTAAGACAAAAAACTGGGCCACTCAAGTTTCAACTCATTATAAAGTAAATGTCAAAGTGAAGGTGATAGTGATCCAATGTGAATTGATAGATCCTAAGGATATTCTGAATCTAAAAAGTATATGCTAGATTCGTTCTGTTGGCACAATCCTTTGCTTTTTTCTTTGTTTGATGTTAGTAGTGGTCAAGAATATATCACCTATCACTCATTTCAAGTACAAAATGGAAGTTTGTCATCAAGAGAGGTTGGTCCATTGGTGATAGTGGTCAAGAAAAAATCAATAGGTAAACTTTTAATAGATTGGTTTTGGAGGATTTGGGGAGGTGGGGCACGTGGTTCCAAATTGTGATGTTGGTTTGGTCGCAGTTACATTGTGAACCTTAATATTATAGTAAAATGACAACAAATTAGTCTATGCAGCTACAATTACGATTTTGATGTTGTCATAGAGACCTTTGAAACTGGTACATTGTGATTGCAATTGCAGCTGCAGACCGCAACTTAGAACTATGGTTGGCCATATAGACTAAAGTTTGAGTGGTACTTTATACTTATACTTATCTATCACATACAAAAGTAACTGATGAAAGCATATGGATATTCATAATTTGCTTACCGATGTCCGTCATCATTTTTGGAAGTAGTTTTGAAGAGGAAAAGAAAAGAATGTTTATAAAATACCTTTTAATTTGTTTTGGGAGTGCTTGACATCTAGAAAGACAAAAAAGTTATAGAGAATTTTCAATGTTGTCCAAAACCCACCTAATTAAGTCTTGCCAAAAGTCACCTTTTGTGTTTCTCAATTTGGAGAGCTTAACTTTTAAGACAATAAACTTGTATACAACATGTAATAAGCTAACCTCCTATCTTTAATCCCAAAGCATCCCTTCTTTCTAAAGTTGAAAGGAAAGGAAGTATTTTGATAAACATCCAAAATTAGTAACTCAATTATATTTTAAATTCCTGTTTTCATTTTTACGTTTTTGGCAGTGCTAGCATTAATCAAATTAAAAATGAATATGAAAATTTTCTAGCTATCGTACTCTTTTGCAGGTATGTATTGTTGTCTCGTTGTCATGTAACCTGCAGTTTAAATCACTAGAGGCATTCATTGTAGGTCATAGGGCAACTGTTAAATAACATTGTCACCAAAAGTTAAAAACTTGACAGAGAAATTTCAGGCTTAGAAAAAACATTGAAGGATAGCTGTTAATTATTCTGGTGATTAACGATTAATCCTTACAAAACTATTAACACAAGTTAACAACATTAAAGGAAATAAAAATAAAAGATGAGATCCATATACCCTCCCTACCCTTACATTTCACTAAATCTAAAGTCTAAACTAGTGAGTGATATATTAGAAATGTCTGCTAAACTGAACAGAACCCTTTCCCTTATGCTGAACAAGATGATCTCAAGCGATCTAAATGGTTAGTGAAAGCTGCTAGCTCTGTTAAATTACAAGTCTAATAGCTCTGCTTGAAATCCAAATGGCTGGTCCTAATGAAGTACAGGGACCCATTCATACCGTCCTGGGAGAGGTACATCATTCACTACATCAAAATTGTACCTGCAAAATATAAACAACATACACATTGGCATATAGCATATTAGTATTAAATAATTAAGAAACAAATCCAAAACAAAAAATTAAAAGCAAATCACTAATTTAAGATTGAGTCAAAAGATTAAGATGAATAAATACTTTTCCGTAAATAGTGCTTGTTGCTGCTTCTCTGCCAAAGCAAAGAACTCATCCATTTCATAAGCTGTTGGAATATTTCTTTGTATGTGTTCTTGAATAATGCGGTTCGTCCTTTGTCTAGTGGTTGAACCAGGGGTATGGATGACACTTGAATCCCTGATTAAACTACAAGGTGTGCTTTCCCTGGTGCTTCTGTAAACAACAAAAAAATTACTATTAAAATGGGTTAGCAAAGGAATCTAATAGAATAGGAAAAACTTAAAAGTAATGGCAGTCATAGAAAATGCAAATGTTGGCTTGATATCAAAAGTTTCTGTACCAGAACTGCATGATAACTGTTGACATGAAAATTAGTGAGAAAATAAAAAGGATTGTTTTTGCTCACTCAAAAACTCTTCAAATTGGAAACAAGAGACAAACTCCTACTCTAGAAAAGTAACTGGCATTTATTGGAGACAAGCCCTGACTCAGTGGGCTCAAGCAACAAAAAAAATACAACGAAAGAGATGGCCATATCTTTCTCATTCACTGCAAAACCAAACAGAAATCATTTCATCTTGACTATTTGCACATCAAACTGCAAACAGGCCCCATGTATGTAAATGACACACCTTTGCTAACAGGACACATGAGACTTATGGCTGCTGGTATTACTATAGTCAAAATCATTTCATCTTGGCTACTTATGGAGAACAATATGTGAAATATCTTGAGCTTAATCAACAAAGACCAGAAATATTCGCTCATGCTCAACAAAGACCAAAAATATTCGCTCATGAAAAACACACATTCAAGCTGTCAGCACTCAGTAAATTGGAACCGGTTAATGAAGATTGGACAAATCATATTTTACGTCAGGTAAAATCAATTTAAAAAGTGAACTCGGAGCGTCCAATCTTTCATTCAGTGGTACCAACTTACTAGACAAGCGAATATGTATTTTCCCTACCTGCAGAAAATCCCAGATGAATAGTAAACAGGGGCAATCAAGGTTAAATTCATACACTTCTAATCTCTCAAGAGTTAATTTAAGGTCGTCATAATCTTCAAATCCAAAAGGGATTCTAATATCTCAGGTTGATATGACTAATTGTGGAAATTTGCCATTTTGTAATTTCCACTTGTTTTTTCCCTTTAAAATAACGAGTGGAAAATAACCCAAAAATAACGAGTGGAAATTACAAAATGGCCTCAAAACACGACTCAATTAAGATAGCTAAATCACAATTAATCAACAGCTAAATCTGTAGAGACAGTAATGCACCCCGAATAACTACTTTAAGAGTAGGCATCTTCTCTATGTTTTTTCAACAAAGTCCCAGAAATTATTTTCCATTTTGTTGGTTATGTAATCAATTAACATGAAAAAAGATTGAAACTTTGACAATACCCTACATTATTGGTACCACAATTCATTAATGCAAGGAGATAATAATAGCAAACAAATTTTACTAGTACCATCCCTCAAAAAAATCAAAAATTTACTAGTACCATTAATAAACTATGTACGAGAGACTGTAATTGAAGAAAAACACAGATTCCAATGCATCAGATAAAAAATACAAGATGCAGCAGTAAATACAATAACTATACTGAGGGTGATACAAGTTGCAGAGAACCTATCACAAGTCACAGAAGTTACAAATTTGAGCAATCCTTTGTACTAACAGAACTTTACCTTAGTGCTACCAACAATCACATGAAAGTTAAAAACATTAAACGAAAATCTAGGGACTAAGACCACACAATAAAAAAAAATATAGTTGTGACTTTTGTATGAAAGTTTAACTCAGTACAAACAATCACATGAAAGTTTAAAACAATAAAAATATTATTAATACTATTATTTTGAAAAATATATAACTATTATTATAATTAAAAAAGCTGAAGAAGTAAAAAAAGGGTTGTGACTTTTTTATGTCCATATAAAAATTGTTTTTCGAAAAAAAAAAACAAAAATTGTCCATATAAAATTGTTTTTTTATGCATACAAAAAATTGTAAAACCCTCTTATTTGAAAAATTCTTATTATTATTATCACTCACTTCACTAAAAAACATAACAATTTTAATTTTGAATAAATATAAAAAAAAATATAGAACAATCACATGAAATTGAAAATACATAAGCATAAAATTCAGGGCTAAACATAAAATTGAAAAATACATAAAACCCTATTCTCTACTATGAATTTCAATTTCCTTCATACAAAAATAGAAACGAGAAATTACCCTAATGAAAATTCTCAAAACCAAATCAACACTAACATGCAACTAATTCAACACATAAATAACATCATAAAAATTCAATTTTTTAGAAATAGAATATAAAAGCAACACAAAGGGGAAAAAGAAGTAACACACAAAAATTGAATAAATTGAATAAAAACAAACAAAAATTGAAGCAATAGAAGAGTAATTATACCTATCTCTACCATCAATCTCTGCGAAATTTTCACCAAAAGAACCTTCAACATCAAAATCATCACCATTTTCATTTTCCTCTTCAGCACAGAAATTTCCCAATTTCTCAACCGAACAATCACGAAGCCTAGAATTTCCAGCGGAACCACTCTCCTTACGAGGTGGAAGCGGCGGAGGAACCTTACGGAGGCGGCGGCTGCGGAGCTGGAGGAAGGAAGAGGAATCAGGGTGAATCGGCGGAGATTTCTGGAGAGCGAGGGTTTTGGCACGTGTCCGGACACCAACGGCGGTGGTGTGAGATGGTGATTCCATGATTACGGCGGCGACGTCACCGGCGATTTTGGATTTCTTCATGTATTTACCCATTGAAATTGAGAAGAGAAGAGAGGGAAAAGCGGGAAGAGAGAGAAAGAGAGGGAAAATTGGAGGGAAGATTGTGAAATGAATGAATTTTAGGGTTGGGGGTTTTAGGGGGCAACGCAATTTATGTACTCGTATATTCCTTCTCTCTCTTTATTTAATTTGATTTAATTTCATATATACTTTTTCATTTATAAATGTTTAAAATGAAGGTCTTTTTCAATAGAAAAACTGGAAAATAATCACTATTAATTGTTTTAAAAATTTGAAAACAAATTTAATCTACATACTTGTAAAAAAATAATAATAATAACCTACATACTTGTTTGTCAATGAATATTTAAAGTCTAGTTTTTTTTTCATTTATAATCCGTTTTTGTCTGATTGTTAAAGATTTTGAAAAAAAAATAAAATAAAATTTGAAAAGAAAAGAAAATTAAATGGGTTTATTAAATAAAACCTTAAAACTTCTCCTCTCAATGTCTTCTGTTTTTTTCACTTACACTTTCTTTTTTTTTAAACTATTTCTTTCATTCCCCTTCAAACTCGCAAACAAAGCATAAGTGTTTATAAAAGCAGTTCAAAGTATGAAGCAAAACAAAATTCTTTTCAGAGTTTGAAACAGAGTTTAGTAGTGGATTAAAATCACACACCAAACACGAGCAATTATATTAGTTCCTCCCACAAACTGATAATAGTCCAATCCCCTTGCATTTTCAAAGGATTTTCACTATAGTAAGAAACTTCCTTTGTCCAATCACACAAGAAATGGACTTCAGAGTTTAACAAATAATTAAAATTGTGTTTTACACTTGATATACAATCGGAGATATAAGAAATTTAAATTGAAATGACTTCAGATACTTAGGAAATTCTAAGATATAAAAGTTGGTAAGAATTTTTCTCTAAGTGTTTGTGCGCTATATAATTTGACAAAGTAAGGGCGCTTGAAAATTGACAAAAGTCTTGTTATTATTTTTCAAGTGCTTAAGTCCTTATATAAGAGAAGTTCTGAGAGTCGTTGATGAAGAGCGTCAGCGCATCAAATGAGTCATTGAGAAGTTTGAATAGAGACGTTGAGATGTTGCCTCAAATAGATAATGTGGTTGAGTAATCATTCGAAATTCTTTTGCTTCTAATAGAATGATTTGTTATATTCTCTTTGTCCTTGAATGCATTTTTATGCAGTGGTGCTTTATTTTATACCGTAGAAAGATTGTTTTTCGGGTTCACTTTTTAGCTTTTTCTTCAGTTATTACAAACAAAAGTGCATTCCATTCTTTTTATACGTTCAATAAGTATTTGCCTTTTGCAACTTTTAATAATTCTAGCTTTTCTATTTTTGTTTTTACATGTGATCTGTGAAGCCCATGCATGCATGCGATCAAAAAACTTATTGACATATTTCTCGTTAGTGGTTCAAGACAAAATAATTATTAGGATACTTCCTCAATTTTTTTAATTATTTTTCAATATATTATCTAAATTTTGCTTACGAATGAAAATTACTTAACATTTATTTCAATTTAGTGCATTTTTTTCGATATTACAAGCACTAAAAATAACCTCTGAATCAAAAGCACTCAAATGCATATTTCAACTTATTAAGTTTTTTTCATTACTTCATAGATCGGCATTACTTAGATGATGTTATGAAAAATATGAATTTTCCAGTTTTATGGCGTAAGTGGATCTTAGAGTGTGTCAGATTAGCAACGGCATTGGTCCTAGTTAACGGATGTCCAACTGATGAATTTTCCTTGGAGAGAGGTTTAAGACAAGGCGACCCTCTTTCTCTTTTCCTATTTCTCTTAGCAGCGGAGGAGTTGAATGTTCCGATGCACTCTCTGGTTGATAACAGCCTTTTCTGTGGCTACTCTATAGGTTCGACTTCTCTAGTGCATATTTCCCAATTGCAGACGACACCTTACTTATTGGAGAGAAGAGTTGGGCCAATGTCAGGTCAGCGCGAGCCCTGTTGATCTTGTTCGAAGAAATTTCCGGCCTGAAAGTTAATTTTCAGAAGAGTATGCTAACTGGTGTAAATGTTCCCAGTTTGTGGTTGAGGGAGGCATCCCGAGTTCAGAATTGCAAAACTGGCAGTCTTCCTTTTATGTATTTGGGGTTTCATATTGGAGGGAATTATCGTCGGTTAAAATTTTGGGACCTTGTGCTTAATCGCATTAAATTGAAGCTGACTAGTTGGAAAAGTAAGCATCTTTCTCTCAGTGGCCGTCTAATCCTTCTGAAACCCTAAGCTCATTTATGATGTTCATGTTATTGAACCACCAATTGACCAAATCAATCCTCCCACCAAGCTCATTTTTTATAATCTCACTGATTCAAGTTCCGAACCTGATGCCGGACCATCTTTTGTCCAAATAGAAAGCGTTGTTGAACCTTCTTTTGAGATTGGTGTTGATTTATATGAGCTCTCCAGAACCCCAATTAACCCTGTCATTGAAACTGTTGTTGAGTCTACAATAGTGACTCCTCGTATTCCATCTGAGTCTGATGTCATACCAGATGTTGAAACATCCCAGGACCAGCTTGTTAATGTTGTTGAAACTGGTTTTGAGATCCCCCAAACGGATGCTGATATGGTTGAGTTCCTTGAGAATCTTCAACCTGATAGTGGGTAGTAGTATTGAGGTTCTGTATGTGATGAAAGAAACTGATTTTGATGATCTTCAACTTGGCCAAACTACTACTCAAAGTGTGGCTGATAGGGTGAACGAGAACAAATTTTGTTATGACTGGATGTGCATTCTGCTGAAAAGTAATCTATGTGTTCAAATGTGTTACGATCGGATGTGTTAGTTCAGATGTGTGATGTTTAGATGTGGATACTACTGTTGTGTGTGATTGTTTAAGACCTCTTTCTAAAACCTTTAGCTTGATGCTTTTATGTGATGACAATATGTCTATGGAACTTGATTATTTTTTTTTTTAAGACGTTTTTGGTGTATGCCCCTTAAGATCTGTTGATTGTTTAGCCTGATAAGAAAAAGCTCAAGCTGTTGAATGGCTATGTAAGGAAGACTCAGACCCTAGTTTTATTCATGAAATCAATATTATTGAATTGAGTCTTTTAGGGTTTCGTTGTTAAGCCTTGTGTTTTATTTTGTATACCTCTTTGGTTGCTGTCATTGATTATCAAAGCATAGAGATAATTTGTTTTAGTTGAGTTGTATTTGGATCAAAGCCATCATATTTAGAAAAGAGTCTTAGGGTTTTGAGTCCTTATTATTTCAAAGGCATCAAACCTTGATTCATTTTGATGGACGGATTAGTTCAGTTGTACTTGAGAATCTCTCTTAAGCTTTTAAGCAAATAGTAGGTTTTGTTTATTGGAGTGTTTCTCCTATTTGATTGTTATCATTGTTGAAATCACAGAGTTTGTGATTGAGTGAAGAAAGTGATAGGGGATCTCATATCTAGAGCGAGTCCTAGGTAGAAATTTATAGGTAGTGATTAGTGAGAAGGTGGTGAACTCTAGGTTGTTCACATAGGATTTCCTTTCCGAACTAGGTAACCAAATATCATGTGTTATTTCCTTCTTGCACTTTACTGTAAAGTTGTTTATTGTTTATTGTATTAAGTGTTTATTGTTAAGTGTCATGAACATTGTATTCGACATTCCTGGTATCATGGACATCTTATACGACATATGTCTCCTACGTGCCTGAATTTCAATAATATTTTTATAAAAGTTCGTATTAAGGACTCAATGACTCCAATGACAATACACTAACAAAGACTTCAATGAAAAGTGCTTTATAGATCCCAATAACTTAACTTCATTATACAAAAGTAATTTATTTATTAAATTATAAATTACCTCATAAAATATTACTTTTTTTGAAAGTGAGATCAACTTGTACATATTTTATTACTTCTTTTAAACATGAGACTCGTTAGTTGCTCAGGAAAGAAATGGTTCTTATATAGTTGTATGTTACTTAATAGGTACTCTTTTTTGCTTCTTCCAACAGGGGATCTTTAACAGGGTGTGGTCCTTGTTAAGTAAGGAACCCTCATTGAAGATGTTCTTATCCTTCCTTAAAATGATTAATTGTGTTGATTTCAACGGGAAAATCAGTATCATTTACTAAAATATTCTTATTAATTGTAGTTAGTGGAGTAGTTAAGTTGGATGAAATTCAATAAATAAGGATATAATAATAGTGAAAAAATAATAAATGTTGGATTGGTATTCTATAGTGACCATTATTTTGATATAGAGTCTCTCAAAAAAATTATTTTGAGATCGAGAAAAATGTTAAAGAGACAATTATTTTGAGACAGAGAATAACAATGATATAGTTTTGTCGTATTGAGCATTCTGAAAAGTTCAAAGACAAGTTATCAAAACTGTGCAATTTTTTTTTAAAGAAATATCATTTATACAACCATTATGTAACAACTTTTTAACAACATTCTCTCTCATACTCATGATATACTCTTATTCTCTCTTTTCTTTTTTCTCTATCTTTCTCTATTATTTTTCACCAATAAAAAGAGAGAAGAAAAAAATAGTCTCAAATGATTGTTCGAATATCACTACTTTTTTCTATGCACTTTTACTGTTGCCATGGAATGATCGAACATGTTCTTTCAACATTTACATGACTAATGCCCAATCAATTCAACACCAAAGTGTAATATCACCAAAAAGAGCCGTTCAAAAATAAGAGTTAGATAATAGATATGTTTCATGTAACCTACACACCGAGAGAGAAAAAATCCAATGTGAGGCTCCACAATGTATAAGATTGTCTTTTGTGGGATGCCTATATGACACCTATGATTCAATAGTCTCCATCAAAACTGAATATGCTCATTTTACTATAAAGTCTGGATACCACTTGGATGACATTGTTGTGGTTGGTGATACTGGTGACATTGGTCAACCACAATGTCATAAGTGTACAAAAAAACCTATGAAAAAGAGAGAGAATAAAGTCACTTGGCACATTATGGTTGGCCAATGTCCCTAATATCACCAACCACAACGTCACAAGTGTTACCCATAAAGTCTACTGTGTGCAAGGACCGATGTAGGTTGATGTCTCCGATGGTTGGAGCCCTTCTCTCTCTCTCTATAAACACACACATGTGAGTTCTAGTTATTTGTTACAATTAAGATGCATCAGCTAAAAACACTTAAGTTTTTACATGACTTTTCCTTTTCTCTTATACTCTTGTCTTAAAGTGTTGTCAAGTGTAGTTAGGTATTTTCTTTAGAAGGTGTTTAAAAGTAGTTTATAAGTTGTGAAAATTTGTGTATGATGTTATTCTCTCGTTGTCATTCTACAACATGGTTTTTTCTCTAATTTTGGAGTTTTCACATTATGTTCATGTGTTCTGATTTTGTTCCTTTTTTTTTTCTTTCTATGCCAGTGTTTCCCAACAAATGGTATCACAACCAAATTCAGCTTGGTGGAGGAGCGGGAGTTGGATCATGGTATTGAATCAAGTATAAGAGGTGGAAACTCACACTTGAGAGGGAGCTTTCTGGGTTTCAAGCGTAGTATTAAGCCTGACATCATCTATGAAATAGGCAACATGTTGGATATATAATAGTGGTGATCCATATATTTAATGTCTTAATATTTTTGATGAAGATGTTCCCTCTCTTATAGTCTCGGAGCATGAGTTTGTTGTTGCCCCAATGCTCCCCGGACTTCCCAACAATCAGGATCTTATACATTGCTTTTATACTAATCTGGTATTTTCTTTTTTTTTCTTTCTCTCAAATGGGTAATTCAAAAGATTTAGTATGCGTTCTTTTCCAAGGAGAAGGTCATTCTGATAACTCTACATCATATTATCAATTAACATTGAAATCATTAAGAAGGGATCACATACACAACTCTACTTCTTTTATCATCAATATTATCACTTTGGTCTAATAGTTTAGTGGTCAAAATTGTATCTCATAGTATAAATAAATGGAAAGTTGAGAGTTCGAACATCAGACTCTACATATTGCAATGACCACAATTGAACTGTGCTCTCGGAAACAACTATATTTCTTTTATTATTTCTTACAATCTAGAAACTATTATTCTCCTAATATTTCCATCAATATGAAAGTGAACTGTATTTTTTTCACTCTTTAATATATATGGTTGAAAAATATTGATATATTTTTGTGATTTTTCTGTCTATCATGGGGGGTTCGTATTATTACATGGAGGTGTTTATTCGGTTTTCTCATCAAATGAATGTTCATGGACAATTCACTTCAATCTCTTCCTTGGAGCCAAAGAAACATATGTCTCAATTGTTTAAATATATCACAAGGAATATGAAGTACTTGGTTACTAATATCCTATGGGGAGGAAATCATTGCGCAAATAGGAAGACAAACATTGGCCTAAGCTTGCAAACTCTTACTTGGTGGAATCAAGTTCGTGGGGATGTTAGAGAACATTTCTATAGAAACAAATAGGTTTACCTTGTTTTAGATTTATTGCCCAAAAGGTTTTGATTTACATTCCCTGTTCACTTTTGTGTTTCCTTTTCTTAAATATATATATTGAGGGAAGCTCTTTGCTCCTTTTTTTTTTTTTAAAAAAAAAAAATTTTAATTTAAAATGGATGATAATTCAAATTAGTCCTTGCTAATTTGAAATGTTAAAATATGAGCTTTCAGTCCAATTAAGCACGTTAAGTTTAACGGTTATGATAACTGAACACATATTTACAAACACAATACAGACACCATACGTATAATATACGTATTATTAGTTTTTGTCCTCTTTCTCTCTTTTCTCTCCCTCTTCTACAGTACAAATTCCTCTGTCTCTCATCTCCCCCACCCATCCAGCAACCGTCGTTCCTCTCACTCTCACCCGTATACGATTTCCGTTCACCACCATTCTCCGGTTACCACCACCATCCCTCTTCTCAAATCTGCGTTCAGGCACCGTCACCACCACCCATCAACCTTCTTCTCAGATCCATCTCTCACCCACCGCCACCACCGTCCTCACCACCACCGTCACCGCCGCCGAGCTCTCACCGGCAACCATCTCTTGCTTCTTAGATCTGACCACCACCCACGAGCTCCTTCACCACCGCCACATACTACATCAACGTCATCAATCACCACTGCAATCAAACCTCTCCGTCTACCGCTTCACTGCACTGGATCAGAGAGAAGTCATGGAACAAAGAGGGTAGAATGAAAACGAAGAGGAAGAGAAGAGAGAGACTAGCAAAAATAAGAGATGAAATTATGATTTTGTCCTTGTATTTTAATTGGAATTACAAAAATGCCACTACTATCATTTTTGTGTCAAGATTTGTGTGTTTGTTTATCATTTCTGTAAATTTAAATACGTGTGTATATGCATGTAGCTTTCAAAACTAAATATATGATGGTGTTTATGTTTATGGTTGCAGACAATTGTTGAAAAAAAAAATCTATTTATGTTAAAAAAGATAAATAAAAATACCTTATGACTATAAAAGGTACTAAAAAAAACGTGAATTGGCAAGAGAAACTTAGAGATGGAAAGAGTGAAATTCTTCTTTAATTTCGTCATTAAATTTTGTGACAAAAAAAACTAGTGAGGGGTTTCAATTTTTTATCACAATTTTATCGCTAATTTAATATTTTAATAGTGGTAAAGTATAACACTTTTATTGATTGAAATGACGCTAATATTTGGGCATGAAGCTTGTTTGGAGGCAGTGTTTTCACCATCTTCAGATTGAAAGCGACTTAAAAATTTTGGTTGATATAATCACGGGGACTGTCAAATTCAATGGTAAACCACCTACTTTGGTGTGCCACATTCATGAGCTTTTGAAGTTGAACTGAAAGGTGTATTTCAATCATACACGACGGGAGGGAAATGTAAGTGTTGATTGGCCGACTAATTTTAGTTTCTCTCTAAATTCTTTTAAAATTAATGTTATGGAGACTCCTCCTAGTGGAATTTCAAGTGTCTTTTTTTTTATATAACATTTTTGAGACTTGCATGCTTAGGAATATTTGTGTAAGCTTATAGTTTTCTTTCTTTTTGGGCTTTGGCCCTCTTTCTCTAGCAAAAAAATGACACTATAATGTTCCTTTTACAACTGTGTCTCTAAGGAGATTTAAGGTTTGTACATTGATGTTACAAGGTTAAACTCTTACCACTAAGTTATCACAATAATTTATAGATCATAACATAAGAAATTTTTATGAAAGTTTAATATGTTAATAGTGGTTCCTTTCTTTAGGAAGGTGTGGGCATATACTTTGAATTGGTCGGGTGTTATAGTTGTGTATTGTCTAACAACAACTTTTTACATGCGGTTTAACTTAACAATTTAGCGTGTCTTTGTAAAACAATGTGTGAGTGTTTTCACTCTATCTAGTTGGCATGCATTTGATCGATTTAAAAAATACCTCAGCAATTTTGTTTTTGGTCAGCGCGATCGTTACACAGGTCTAATTATCGACATAATATACAACTTAACATGGTCATAGATCAAAACAAAAGTTCAAGAATTTTCCTTTTATTGTTATCATTAAAGTATTCATCATCTTCAATGTTTAGGTGTTGATGTTCATTAATTGTGGTTTCAATGTTCGTTGTAGGCACTTTGTTTCAATGTGTTTGATTTCGTGTATTTATTTTGTGAATAATTTGTTTTGTTTCCTTAAAAAAAAATTGTATTTGTCTATTCTTAGCCAAAAATTGTTATGAATGTGATTTTTTTTAAAGAATATGAATGTGATTTTGTCAATATTTTATTTGGCCAAAATATAAAAATATATACGGTACTTGTTTGTTTGAATTAAATAAATAAAAAACAAATAAAAAGGTCGTAAAAATAAGAAGAATGGGGGGAATCCAATGAAGAAAAAAAAAGCGGGAGGACGCGAAAGGAAAGTTGAATAGAGTTTAGTGCGGCGCGAGGGAGGGGTACTTCAGTAAAAACACACTTCGTTTTCCGTGAGAAATAAAAAAGAAACTAAAAAAAGGAAAAGTTAAGAGTTTCTGTTTTACGCGCGCAAGGTGTGATGGGTGTACTCAACAATCATCACAATTTACTAAAAAAAAATTATATAATAATAAAGTATTAATAATAATTATTTAATTTCAATTATACTCCATACTGTTTTTTAGGATCCGTTTGGATTTGTTTATTTGACATTAAGCAAAAGTTTTGTGATAATGTTTGTAGAACTTTTGAAATCAACATGATGAATTGCATTAGGTAGTTGGGTGAGTGTCTTTTGCTATTTTTGTTCTCTTTAGGTTATATAGTTTTTGTATCCTTTAATTTGAGTTAAATTTTTAACTCTTAAAAGTTTTAACTTTTAGAAATTAAAGAATAATATTAACATTGTTCTTGAATCTAGATCTTAAATAAAGGTGGTGAAACTCTCATTCTCTTATAAATTCAGCATCTAATGTGATAATCAAGTCTGACAAGTGAGCATGCACCAAATCTTATAGGTCAAGTGTGATCATAAAACTAAAACATCATGTATATTAGAGGTGTTATTTAAGATGACGAAACTTTTGTCATATTTTCTTTGCTTAAACTAAGGTGTTTTAAAGCAATATAGAGAAAGACAGACTCTCATTAAAGAGTGAGTATTTCATTAAAATTATTAGGCAAAGAAAATATTAGAAGCACATTGTGTAAATATTTAATCTTGTTAAGACACTATAATTTCGACTATCTGATGACTTGTTCGAAAATTTGGTAAGTTCGACTATCAAGTGACTTGTTCGAAAATTCAGTAAGTTCAACTATCAAGTGACTTGTTCGAAAATTCACCATTTAATATCTCATTTGCACAATTAAGTTTACAACTGTTAAAATTAAAAATGATCCCTTAAAGGATCAATTCATAAAGTGTGCAAATAAAGAAAAAGCTAAAACAACAGAAAATAAAATAGTGTTCATTCAAAAATTACCTCAAAAGATAAGGGCAAACGAAAAAAGGTAGTCTTAATTGAATGATGTCCAATGATGTTGAAAGATATATCAATTTAAAATGGACAAAATCGATAAACATTATTGTTCTGGACCGGTCAAAGAACTAGGCCCAATTGCTTGGGCCCAATAACAAACCAAGCTCAAATGCTACATTTGACTATTACTCGCAACACACCCATTCTCCGCGAGGGGTGTGCTCGGAGCAATTGAGACAACGTCTCTTTCCCATGCTCCTACGAATATCTCACCGGCGGTTACACTTCCCCTGAAGGTAGAATCTCTTTCAACCACCTCTATAAATGCGAGGCTTTTCGCAGCCTCCAAAGTAGAATCTCTTTCACTCTCAAACCCCTCATTATAAACCTCTACTGAATTGAGCGTCGGAGTGTCTGCAAGTACACACTGTAACAACCCGATTTTTCGTTAGATTTTTATTAATTATTTAATATGTGTTTATATGTGATTAATTTCCTCTTTGTGTATTTTGGGTTAGGATTAGTGGATTTCGGTGTTAGAAGGGTATTATAGTCATTTTAGACTCAGGGGTATTTTGGTCATTTTGTGAGCAAGGGTAAATTAGTAAATTTATGGTGAGGATTATTTTTAGTGTTTCAAGTGAGAATCATTATTTTACTAAGTTACTATTCGGTGGAGGTAATTAGTTTTGAACCAGTAATTATTCGATAACTTTTAACCGTTAGTGGATAGAAATTTTGGGAGTTAGTTTATAAGAGTTTTGAGCCCATTAGAATTTTAAGGGTTAAGCCCATTAGTGTGGACACCATTTAAACTTTAGTTATTAAGAGAGTTAGGGTTGACATTTATTTTATAGGATTTTGAGAAGAGGTAGAGAGAGAAAGAGCAAGAGCAAGAGAAGAGGGTTTGAAGAGAGAAGCTTGAGGAACCAAGAGGTGATAGAGATTCTAGGAGCTTAATTGAAGCTTTTACTAGGATTATTGCTTATTGAAGTAAGGGGGTTGGATTTCATTCATAATATCTTAGTTTAACTTCTTCTCTAATTCTATGCATAAGTGCTTATTGGAATAAGTTATTATTTTGAACTTAGTTGTTGAAATTCGTGCTCTTGTTATAGTGATATGTTTGGGTATATGATTTTGATTATAATTGAATTGTTGTTGATGAAATTGCATGTTCATGATATGTATAAATGGGTATATTATGAATTGTGCTTAATTTGATGAATTGTGCTATGTTGTTGTTGATTTATCATTGAATTTATGATTATGGATTGTGGTTGTTGTTAATGTCATATCATGGCTTGGGTATGAATTATGATTGAGTTGTTGTTGTTGGATTGAGTTGTTGAGAAGAATTGAATTGTGGTTGTTGTTGAAAACTTGTCGTATTGAGAAAAATCGTTTTTAAACAATTTTATAACTTATTCAAATGTCGCGAAACGAGTGTATTCGATGTGTTAGAGCCTCGGGTCATGCCTTGGATCATTTTTAACGAATGAGGGACTTAAGTTTGATTTTTGGCAAAAATGGCGAAGACCCGTGGTCGAAACATGCGAAAACGCGCGTTGTCGGGGCACTGCGCCTGTAGTAGGGAGCTAGGCGCCCACTTACAGTGAGCTAGCGCTAGGCGCTGCGCACCTGGCGCCAGGCGCCTAGAACAGGACAACGGGAATGTTGTTCCGTGTTTGGGTGCTTGGGGGCCGTCGTGTAGGGGTCCTATGCGGTCGTTTTGAAATGTTCTTTTGCTATTTTTACTCACTTTACTACTGAAACATAATTGACTTGGTCGAAACTTGGATTTTCCAAATGGTTTGAAACTTGAAGTTGTGTCATTTTCGGTTTTTCGAAATTTGTCGGAAAACGAACTTTTGTGAACAAATGGGATTACATGGTTAGTCTACAGTTCATATGAACTTAGGCGAAGCATGTGAAGTTGGCACAATGCTTTAATCATGTGAAACTTGATTTTCGGGTGAAATGGTGGGATACTTGAACTTGGGATTTCTCATACGGACTTAGGCCAAACTTGGAACTAATGCTTGATAGCTTACAAGTAGTCTACATTCATGCTTATATGATTGATTAAGATTGAATGGTAGGTTTTTAAACTTGACTATGTTGCCTGTTTTAAAAAGTGTCAATATTGGTCGTTTTTACAAGTTGATATGAACTTGTCGAAACTTTGTGATTTTGATGATTTTGTCGTAGTCAGCCGGTGAAACGCACATGTATATTCAACTACACTCATATGTGATCTAAGTGTATACATAGTCGAGGCCCTAGAGTTTATTTGCTTGGTTTTGGTTCATTTGTCTCAATTATTTTTAAAGTTGTAAATGAGAGACGAACTTTGTCGAAAATAGTCTTTAAGACCAAATACTTGGCAAATCTTTTGTGGATAGTTTGATATGATTGTATGAAGATATGTGAATGATTGCTAGTTGTTGAATATGATGTTTACCATAATGTGTTGTATTTTCTCCTTTACTTGAATTGTGAGAAATTGTATGGAGTTGTTGAACTATATGATATAGTTGATGTTGAATAATGCATGTGTCAATTGATGGTGATATTGTTGGTGAATGCATATATGTTAAACATAGTTGATGTTGAGTAATGCATATATGTTAACTATGATGATGGTGATGTTGATGTTTGTCGATAATTTTGATGATGATTATGTTGATGATAATGTGGTGATGACTCTTATTTGAATTGTGACTTGTTGATTGTGTGGACGTAAATACTTGATAATGCAATTGTTGTTGGAGTTGATCAGTGTAAATGGAGGTGATCTCTTACGTTGTTGTTGTTGAATATATATGAGGTGATTTTGCATTGTCGAGTCTTTGCTTGTATGCCCATGCATCATAGTCATATTGAGTCTTAGGATGTTTGCATCCACTGGTGAGATTTGAATACTTTGTATTCAATAGTTTATGATATTTATATCTAGTGATGAGATTTGAATACTCTGTATTCAATGGATATGATGTTTTTGTTGCATCATGAGGTGACGACCTTTGTTGTTGGTGATGGTACCGCATGCATCTAGAAGAGTCTAGAACATTGCATGCATTTCAATGGTTGATGAATTGTGTCATAATTGAATATGTGACTTGATGAATTTGTGCATTGGTGAAATTCGTTGAATGTTGTGATCTATGTGGATTGGTGTATATGTACATTGGTGGACTTTGTTGATGGTT
>Ga0228710_1005365_pt1 | contig 19936 bp, 13 predicted proteins | sample MedpolnodulmetaG_FD_177995 | JGI IMG/M metagenome (GOLD analysis project Ga0228710, IMG submission 177995) | Root nodule microbial communities from Medicago polymorpha collected in Santa Monica, California, United States - pink nodules | ecosystem: Host-associated > Plants > Roots > Nodule... | reverse complement strand
CGTCACGGTAGTGAAAATCGTGACACGATTTGTTGCCTTGATTTCTTCTGATTTTCTTGCTTTTAACACCCCTAGTCGCCTCATGTTGCCTCAGAACTCTATCAAATTGTCAAAATAAGTCCTAAAATTTACGTAATGACAGCATGTCATCAATGATCGCGGCATGCCCACTATGTGACAAGTTGACTAGAGAAATTAGTAGCCATTGCCAAACAAGAGGCCACACGCTGCTCAATGTAGCGCCACCTAAACAAAATCGTCGGTTGTCTCATTGAAACCGCAGCCAGCCGGACACAACATATGGTCTTCGTGAATTACCCTCCTTCGCGCAAGGTTGTCTCTGGTTGGTAGGCGGTTGCGGAGAAGGCGCAACGCGGGCAAGCAAACCTTGAGAGGAATATGAATGTGCCAAACATTTTCAATGAGTTCCCTATCCAAAGGTGCATCCGTGGACATGAAAAATGGATAAGCCCCATGTACTAGCTCGTTTTTCATTAGAATTATTTTAATATATTTATTATGTGTGTTTATATGCGTTTGTATGTGATTAATTGTCTCTGTTTGTATTTTATTTGGGATTATTGGATTTTTGACCTAGAAGGGTATTTTAGTCCTTTTTAGACTCAGGAGGATTTTGGCCATTCGGTGAGCAAGGGTGAAATAGTCATTTTGATTAGGTTATTTTTGGTGTTTTGGTGAGAATAGTTATATTTTTACTAATTACTAGTGAGTCGGGGTAATTATTTATAGACGGTAATTATTCGGTATTTTAAAGGTTTAAGTGAGTAATAACTTGGTGAATTAGTTGGTAAGAATATTGAGCCCATTAAGACACGTAGAAACCTAGCCCAATTATGTGGTGACTATATAAACATAACACTATGGAGAAAATTAGGTTTTCTACTCATTTTATTCACTTCACAAAATATTTTGAGAGAGGTAGAGAGAGAAAGTGGATCAAGAGGATAAAATAAGAAGCTAGAAAGAGAGAGCTTGGGGTTAAAGAGTTAGGAGCTAAAGTGCCAAAGTTAGAATTCTTGAAGATTAGAGGTAAGGGGGATGATTTCCTTTTCATAATTAAGCTTTAATCTCTTATTTTCAATTATGGGTTTAAGTGATTTTGCGTTAATTGTGACTTTTGTGATTTTTGAATTATGAAATTTGTGCTCCTAATTCAAGTGAATTTGTGGGTATGATAAAGTTCATGAAATTTTTGTGGTATGTGCTTAAACTTCATATTTGTTGTTGTTATTAAGTTGTTTTGATGATTTTTTGTTAATTGAGTGTAAATCAAGAATTGGTGAGTGATTGTTGTTGAAACATGTTTGAATTCACTTCATGAATGTTTTTTTATGTTTGAATGTTGATGGGGTTTGAATTGGTGTGGTTGTTTATTAAATTTGAATGAAAATTGAAAAAATTGTAGGTGTTGATGAAAAATGAACATAATGATGATTTTAGTAAAAGTTGATGTTATGATTCCATGTATGTTGTTGTTTTGATTGTCTTTTGATGTATATAAAGTAATGTACAAGTTTTGGGGATGAATTTGGGTCAAAGGGATCCAAAATATGGTTTGGTGTGAAAATTGGAGGGTTTCCCAAGAGGAAAACCCAAGAAAAGGGTGACCTGTTCTGGTGTAACTCACTAGGCGAGTTGCAGTTCGCTGTGGCGAGTTACATATGACAGACACGCATGTTTTGGGTGATCCAGGCACTCGAGGCTCAATCCAGACTGTTCCAAAATGATTCTTTTGATGTATTTAATTGTTGTAAAGTCTTCTAAATGAATTGGATTGAACTTGGTTTTGTGAATCAAATCAAACTTTTTGAAAAATGTTCAAGAACACGAATTTTTAAAAATGTTTAGGATGGTAATCACGAGTTTTAACTTGGTTTTACTTTGGAAATTGGAATTCTTTGGAAAATGGTAAAAACGACACGAACTTAGTGAAATTTTGGAATCAATTGGAATTGGCCTATAATGCTTATATGTATATGCTACTGTGATCATATGCGAGTAGTTTATATGCTTGGTTGAGGTGTTTAATCATGTTTACCTTGTTTTGTCGGATTACTTAGAAAATATAGAAAGTTGTAGAAATAGAAAATTTTGTTAAAGTGTGATTTCATGACCGGATAACTTGTAATTGGCTTTATGTTTATGATGATATGATAGAATAAGAATGGACGATTAAAAATCAGATGCTTAATTTGATGAATACCATGATGTGGTTAGATGTCCGTATTTTATGAAAGATGTGATTTTGAAACATTGTGTTCTCTAAGTTGATTGTTGTGGATGATGATTATGATGATGGAGATTTATGTAGATGAATTCTTACATGCAATTGGCGACGACTTTGATGGTTTATGCATGTATTGAAAAATGGCGATGTTGATTGTTGACGATTTGTTGTTGAACATGTGCATTGATTGAGTCATATGTTCATGCATTCATAAGTCGGATATTTATATCCATATTGGCGATGACCAGATATTTATATCCATATTGGTGATGACTCGAATACTTTATATTTATATTGGCGTTCAAAATTATATATATATATGTATCTTGAGGTGACGACCTTGGTCATGACCGGTACCACATGCATATAGAGTCGTGTCTTAGGTGCATTGCATAATTTGGCCGGTGTCATACTTGCTTATGTGCTCGGTGAATAATTGCATTGGTGAATTGTATACTTGGTGAAATTTGGTTAATATGTGAAAATGTACTTGTAAATATTTATACTTGTAAGCATGATGAATATTATTGTTGTTGAGTTGTTTAGATCATTTGAAATTAATTATGTTGTTAACTTTCACTTGATTATGTTTTGATTATGAAATGTGAACTAACCCCTAGTGGTCGTTTGGTTGAGCGTCTACTTTATTCGTATGGATGGGTAGACGGCGTGCAGGAATAATTTGCTTTATCTTGGTGTCTGTATTGAAAAATGGCGATGTTGATTTTTTGATTTATGGGTGCCTGTCTGATTATTTACATTCATGACTTGTTGAGATTTTATTCACTCAGTATGTTGAGTTGAGATTTTATATTTGGTGTTGTATTGAGATTTATACGACATGGCTATTTTGGAGATGTTTTATTTCAGTTGATGATGAGATGTTAATATTATTCCGCTGCGATGTATGAGAAAATTATCTATGGATGTTGAACTTATAAAAGAAGTAGCATTTAAATCATTTGAATGATTTGTATTTGCATAATTTGTAACAGTCCGATTTTCGTTAGATTGGTTTTTAATTATTTTAATATGTGATTAATTGCCTCTGTGTGTGTTTTGGGTTAGGATTAGTGGATTTCGGTGTTAGAAGGGTATTATAGTCATTTTAGACTCAGGGGTATTTTAGTCATTTCGTGAGTAAGGGTAAATTAGTAGGTTCATGGTGAGGGTTATTTTTAGTGTTTCATGTGAGAGCCATTATTTTACTAAGTTACTATTCGTGGTGGTAATTAGTTTTGAACCGGTAATTATTCGATAACTTTTAACCGTTAGTGGATAGAAACTTTGGGAGTTAGTTTATAAGAGTTTTGAGCCCATTAGACTTTTAAGGGTTAAGCTCATTAGTGTGGACACTATTTAAGTTCTAGTCTTTATAGAAAAATAGGGTTCACATTCATTTTATAAGAATTAGAGAGAGGTAGAGATAAGAATAGCTAGAGGAGGGGTTTTGAAGAGAGAAGACTTTGGGAAGCGAGAGGAGGGTAGAAACTCAAGGGATTGGAGCTAAAGTGAAGCACTAGCTTAGATTTGTGAAGAATTAAGGTAAGGAGGTTAGATTTCATTCATAATCTCTTAGTTTAATTTCTTCTCTAATTCTATGCATAAGTGCTTATTTGAGATAAGTGATTATTGTGAGCTTAATTGTTGAAAATCGTGCTCTTGTTTTAGTGATATGTTTGAGTATGTGAATTTGTTGATAATTGAATTGTTGATGATGAAATTGCATGTTCATGATATGTATAAATGGGTACAACCACTGTTAGCTTCTGGAGTCTGTACGCTTAAGCGTATAGGTGGACGCTTAAGCGTACGAGCCCAGTTGTAGCACCTTTTGTTTTGTGTTCCGGTCGTTCGGGAGCCGATCCGAGCTTTGTAAAATGCTTCTTTCAACTTGTTTAATCATTGTTTATACTCTTAAACCTACTGGAATATCTTATGGAATGGATTGGACTTGATTTTGTGATTTGAACTTAACATTTAAAAAATGTCCAAGAACACCGATTTTTCCGAAACTCCTTTTTACCAAGGAAAGGGGGTAGGGTTAAGGTTGTATACTGAATATATGATTTCTAAAAATAGTTGTGATTGGTTTCATTGAGTTTCAACTTGTTTTGCTTTGAAAATGGAATTCCTTTGGAAAAGTGATAAAGAGAGACGAACCTTGTGATTTTAATAATTTTGTCATAGTTGGCCGGTAAAATGCACATGTATACACCACTACACTCATATTTGATCTAAGTGTATACATAGTCGAGGCCCTAGAGTTTATTTACTTGGTTTTGGTTCATTTGTCTCAATTATTTTTAAGTTGTAAAGTGGGAGATGAACATTGTCGAAAATGATCTTTAAGACCAAATACTTGGCAAATCTTTTGTGGATAGTTTGATATGATTATATGAAGATAACTGAATGATTGCTAGGTGTTGAATATGATGTTTATCTTAGTGTGGTGTATTTTCTCCTCACTTGAATTGTGAGAAATAATATGAAGTTGTTGAATTATATGATAGAATCGATGTTGGTGAATACATATATGTTGATTGATTGTGATATTGTTGGTGAATACACATATGTTGATTGGTTGTAATATTGTTGGTGAATACATATATGTTGATTGATTGTGATATCGTTGGTGAATACATATATGTTAATCGATTGTGATATTGTCGGTGAATGCATATATGTTAAGTGATGGTGACTTTGTTGGTGATTGCATATATGCTAAGTGAATGGTGATGATGTGGTGAATTGTTTGTGTGAACATATGCGTTGTGTCAAGTCATATGTTCATGCATACATGACTGATGGTGACAGATTTTTATATCCAAAATGTAAGACGGGTGTGAAATCTTACACACGATGTTTTTGTTGCATCGAAGGTGACGACCTTGAGGTGATTTGGTACCGCATGCATCTAGAAAGGTCTAGAACATTGCATGCATTTGAATAGTTGATGAGTCGTGTCATAATTGAATATGTGACTTGGTTGTCCATTGGTGAAATTTGGTGAATGTTGTGATTATGTGGATTGGTGTATATGTACATTCGTGGATTTTGTTGATGATTGTGAATATTTGAACTAGGCTCTAATTGTGTGTCTTACTTGCTTGTGCTTATACACTTGGTGAATCTATTTGATGATAATTATTTTGGTAATAGTAATGAGGTGAGAATTGTATATGTATGTACGTATGATTTGGTGATTCCTTTGGTAATGATGATTGCTTGCTTATAACTTTGAAATGATAAATTGTACTTGTTGAGTTAAGTATGCTAAATGAAGAGTAAGGTGAGTAATCCTTTCATTGATTGATGTCGATATATGACGAGATTATGTTGATGACTTGATTAGAGATTGAATATGCTTGCTATGCTATGTTAGTAATGTGATAGCTTGAGATGTATGGGATGGGGGATAATAATCATGTGATGCTAGTATTCTAGGAGGGATGGTTATGTATATGTGTTATGCATGAAATCCTTGAATGCTTATGTTTGTTTATGTTGATTGTGATTGATGTGAAGCTAACCCTCAGTGGTCTGTGGTGGACCGCCTACCTATTTGTATGAATGGGTAGACGGCGTGCAGGAGTAGTTTTGCTTGGTGAGTTGCTTGAGGATAGAGGGAGCTTCCTCTGTTTATCAGTTAGAATCTTAGATTAGGCTCTAATTAGGTGTCAGTCTTTATGATATTCTGGATTTCTTGTGTTATGGAGATTTTGCCCATTTGTCGGGTTTTGGAGATTTTATTTATGGATGTATGTTGATCTTATGACATGTATACTTGGTGATGTATGATTTATATCTGCTGCGACTGTTGAGAATTTTTATACATGCATGTTGTTCGAATTTTGATGTGAAGACGTAGCGTCTATTTCTTGAATATTTGCATTATTCGCGTGTATTATCGCTTTAATAGAAATAGGGTGTTACATAATTTATCGCTTTAAGTGTTTAAGGTGTTACAATGTGGTATCAAAGCCATGTCGGTATTGTCCATACCAGAATCGGGTGATTTTCCTGTTTGTATGCGAATGGTTTTGAGTTACCTTTGATACTTGCTCCATTGTTCTTACCTGTTGGTTTGAATTTTGTGTAGAAGTGAGATGGTTGGTGGTAGAAATGATGCGACAATTGTAGAGGCATTGGCTGCAATGGCGCAAGTGTTGGCTTAAGCCAACAAGCAGGCTGTGAATGGTCATCATGATCATGGTGAAGCTGAGGAACATAGGCTATATCGTTTCATACGAAACAATCCACAAACGTTGAAGGGGAGGTTTGACCCGGATGGAGCACAAACCTGGATGAAAGGTGTGGAGAGGATCTTTCGTGCTATGGCACATATGCTTGCAGAGAAGGCTAAGTATTCGTGGGCTGAAGCTAATATGAGATTTGAGGCTAGTGGAGGAGTGGTGTTTCGGAGGAAATTGAAGAGTGAGTTTCTAAAGAAAGAGGTGGAGTTCTTATAGTTGAAGCAGGAGAACATGTCTGTTGCTGAGTACGTCGTTAAGTTTGAGGAGTTGTCAAGGTTTTGCACCTACATTAATGCTAAGTATGTTATGGTATCTAGATGTGTGAAGTTTGAGAGTGGTTTGAGGCTCGAGATTTATCAGTACATCTGCTTTCATGAGATCCAAGATTTTGATACTTTGGAGCACAAGTGTCGCATGTTTGATGATGCTCGAAAGGCTATGGTGAATCAATACAAGGAAGTGAGTGACAAGAAGGGGAAACGTCATGGTTTTGGAAAGCCGTACAACAAGGAAAGTGATTGTAAGAAGGGAGAGAGTTGCTTCAAATGTGGGAAGGCAGGTCACAAGTCATTTGAATGCAAAGGAAAGGAGATCGTGTGCTACGATTGAGGTGAGGTAGGTCATATCAGTACAAAGTGTACCAAGCCGTAAAAGGTGGCGGGGAAAGTGTTTGCTTTGAATGCGGAAGAGGTGGAGCAACCGATCTAATCCGAGGTATGTGTTTTATCAATAGTACTTATTTGATTGCAATTGTTTATACTGGTGAGACGCATTCTTTCATCTCACTTAGTTGTGTTGAACGTTTAAAATTGGTTTTAACTCCGTTGTTGAGAGGGATGGTCATCGATACCCCGACCCATGGCTCGCTAACTACTTCCTTAGTTTGTGTTAAGTGTCCTGTTAATTTTGGTAAACTTAATTTTGAATTGGATCTTGTTTGCATGTCGTTAGTGCATATGGATGTGATTTTTCGTATAGACTAGATGCTATCTTTTGGTGTTAACATTAACCGTTTAACCAAGAGTATAACATTCTCTAAGAAAGTGGATGAGGTAGGTGGGAAGTTCTTGACCACGGAACAAATGAAGAAGTCTTTGGATGGTGAAGCTAGAGTGTTCATGATGTTCGCTTCGTTGAAGGAAAATGGTGAGAAAGGAGTTAGCGATTTGTCAGTAGTGGAAGAGTTTTCAGAAGTTTTTCCAGACGATATTACCAACTTACCGTCAGAGAGGAAAATGGAGTTTGCAATTGATTTTATGCTAGGAACAAGTCCTATTTCGATTGCGCTAGATTGGATGTTTGCATCACAATTGGGTGAGCTTAAGAAGCAGTTGGAAGAATTGTTAAAGAAGTAGTTTATTAGGCCGAGTGTTTTGTCGTGGGGAGCTCCAGTGTAGTTAGTTAAGAAGAAGGATGAGAACATGAGGTTGTGTGTGGATTATCGGAAATTGAATAAGGTGACAATTAATAATAGGTATCCACTCCCGATGATCTGATGGATCAGTTGGTTGGTGCGGAAATGTTCAGTAAGATTGATTTAAGGTCAGGATATCACCAGATACTAGTGAAAGCAGATGATATATCCAAGACTGCGTTTCGAACTAGATATAGACACTATGAATATTCTGTGATGCCATTTGGTGTGACTAATGCGTCGGGTATCTTCATAGAATATATGACTAAGATCTTTCATCCTTATTTGGACTAGTTTATGGTGGTGTTCATAGATGATATCTTGGTGTATTCGAAGTCAGAGGAGGAGCATGATGAGCATCTGAGGGTTGTGCTGCACACTTTGAAGGAGAATAAGTTGTTTGCTAAGTTATCAAAGTGTGAGTTTTGGCTGTGGGAAGTGAGCTTTCTTGGTCATATGATTTCGAAGGGTGGTATAGCAGTGGATCAATCGAAGGTTGATGTAGTGTTGCAGTGGGAGACTCCGTAGTCTGTTTTTGAGATCATAAGTTTTCTTAGTTTGGCGGGTTATTACCGAAGGTTTATTGAAGGATTCTCTAAGTTGGCTTTACTGTTGATGCAGTTTACTCGGAAAGTAAAAGCGTATGTTTGGGATGTTAAGTGTGAGAAGAGTTTCCAAGAGTTGAAGAGGAGGTTAACTTCAGCGTGAGTGTTGATTTTGTCAAATCCGAAGGAATCGTTTATCGTCTATTATGATGCTTCTAAGATGGGTCTTGGTGGTGTGTTGATGCAGAATCGTAAGGTTGTGGCTTATTCGTCGAGGCAGTTGAAAGTACATGAGAAGAATTATCCGACTCATGATTTGGAATTGGCGGCAGAAGTGTTTGTGTTGATGATTTGGAGGCCTTATTGTATGGTTCTAAGTGTGAAATGTTCAGCGACCACAAGAGTTTGAAGTACCTATTTGATTAGAAAGAGTTGAATATGAGGCAGAGGAAAGGGTTGGAATTTCTTAAGGATTATGATTTGCAGTTAAGTTATCATCCAGGAAAGGCGAATGTGGTGGCAGATGGGTTGAGTATGACGTCGTTGCATATGTCTGCTTTGATGGTTAAAGAGATGGAGTTGATTGTGCAGTCTCGGGATTCGGGTTTGGTTAGTGAGTTAACGCCCGGTGGTGTGAAGTTGGGAATGTTGAAGCTGACAAGTAACATTTTGGAAGAGATCAAGAATGGTTAGAAAGAGGATTTGGAACTTGTGGATTGTGCGATGTTGGTTAATCAAGGTAAAGGTATGGATTTCATATTCAAAGAAAATGGTGTTTTGATGTTCCATGATCGAGTTTGTGTACCAGATGTACGCTTAAGAAGCGAATTTTGGAAGAAGGTCATAGGCGTAGTCTGAGTATTCATCCAAGAGCGACGAAGATGTATCAGGATTTGATGAGGTTGTTTTGGTGGCCTAGAATGAAGAAGGATATAGAAGAGTTTGTGTATGCCTGTTTGATTTGTCAGAAGTCGAAGATTGAACATTAGAAGTCGTCGGGTTTGATGCAACCATTGTTTGTGCCTTAGTGGAAATAGGATAGTATCTCTATGGATTTTGTCGGAGCATTGCCAAAGTTTGTGAAGGGGTTTGATTCGATTTGGGTGATCGTTGATCGATTGACGAAGTGGACACATTTTATTCGAGGTTGGCGAAGATCTACATGGAGAAGATTATCAGATTGCATGGTATTCCTTCTAGTATTGTGTCAGATCGGGATCCGAGGTTTACTTCTAAGTTTTAGGAACTAAGTTGAGATTGAGTTCTGCTTATCATCCCTAGACTGATGGGCAGACAGAGAGGACTATTTAGAGTTTCGAAGATTTGTTGAGTGCATGTGTTTTGGAACAAAGTGTCAGTTGGGTTGAATGTTTACCGTTGATTGAGTTTACTTAGAACAACAGTTTTCATTCTAGTATCGGGATGGCACCGTTTGAGGTTTTGTAAGGACAGAGGTGTAGGACGTCGTTGTGTTGGTATGAGTCATCAAATTTTCCTTTTGAAATGATTCATTCCAAACAAACATAAGGCTGAGTAAGCTTTTGTTTCAAGGGAAGTCCCTAAATATATGACAAACAAGGATTCATTAATCGGTTGGTCCTTATATGTTTCACTAGTAATGCTAAGATACTTTTTAATCTAAACAAGAATTCTAAATAGTGCTAAAGATACATTTTTTCAATTATTATATTTCCAGTAATAATGTTAGAACCTTCTAATTTCCAAAACAATACCTTATTAAAAAAAAAAATTGAATGGCAAAATAATACCTTAGTTAAATAATGTTAAAGGAGGAGTTGTTCAAAAAATGTTAAAGGAGGAGTGTTAATGTTCTGATCATTCTATTTCTTAGGAAAGGCTGATTACTAAAACTGTTCCCAAAATTTCATCAACTCCTCAATTCCATGAAAAATAACATAACAACATTCGTCTAGCCATGAAATAAAAGTAAATGAGATGAATTCTAGATATTCAGGTCGTTGATTGTCTTGAGAGTTTCAGGTTTGTGAAATTTTCAAATCAAACTATGATTCTAGAAAACTTTTGTTTGTATATTGTCTTTCTTGATTTTACTACTAATTTTACCTATTTATATTAAATTTCTTTTAAGTTGATCCTTCTTCTCAAGATTTAAGCTCAAGAGAATTGGGCAAATGTAGATACCATACGAGGGAAACAGAAAATCTTTTTTCACTCTATGAACTGAGTAAAAGCAAGATTACTACTGATATAGAGGATCGAGCAAGATAAGTATGTCAGTTGTATACAAATCCTTCCACAAAGATTATAATGCAGATCAACAAGGAACATTCACCTGATGTGCAATCCAAGCAACAAAGTTTTGGCTTGTTGAATTCTAGAGTTTCTCAATTGGTAATATTTGAAGCGAAAGATCACCATTTACGATAAATACTAGAAACAAAGAAACATTGTGTAACAACTTTCTTGATGTAACTATGTATATTCATGATCACCAACTTGTAATGTCAATTGAAATTTCTCAACGCGGTATTATAAATCAGCCTTTAACAACCAACAATTGATTTATAATATCGCGTTCTGAACTTCCAATTGGAATATCAACTCGATGATCTTAAAAATTGTTCTGCCAAGAATTTTTTTATTAAATGATAAATGATGTTTTTTTATTACAAGTCTTGCAGTAAATGGTGATAGTTTCGTTTCAAATATTACCGTTTGATAATATCTAGAATTCGTCAGGAAAAAACCTTGTTGCTTGGATTGCACATAGGTGAGTGTTGCTTGTTGGGTTTCTAGATAATCTTTATAAGGCCTTGCATATCGTTATGTGCTTTTCTTTCTCGGTCCTTCATATCAATAGTAATCTTGATTTTACTCGGTTCAAAGAGTGAAAAAAGATTTCCATTTCATTCTTATGGTATCTTCATGTTATCCAATAATCTCTTGAGTTTAAAACATAAGTAGAAGGATCTGCCTGATGAAATTTTGATATAAATAGGAAAAATTACTAGTAAAATCAAGAAAAACAACATACAAATCAGAGCATTCTAGAATCATAATTTGTTTGAAAAATTCACAAAGTTGAATCTCTCTACAAATCGTTTGGCAAAATGAGAGAAAAGCATGGCTGAACCTATATATAGCCAATGGGTAAAATCACCAAATTGTCCTCTTCCACTAAATTTTCTCAAACATAGTCAACTGATGAAATACCGTTAATGTTTTAAGTGGGATATTACAAATTTTACTGTGTGCGGGCTTATATGAATAATCAATGAACATCATTGTTGATATTTGTTTGTTTTAAATTTGTAGTTTTTTCTTGTTTTTAAACTAAGTCCATAGTCAATAGTCCGATAGAGTTCAAAGTTTGGAGCAATGTTTAGAGTCTAATGCAGCGGATATGAGAGAGAGAGAAAGAGAGAGAAGGGAGAAAGACATAAAACAATTAATTTGGTTCCTTCCACAGTCCAGAAGTAGTCCAGTCCCCCCGTTCACTTCGAATGAGATTTTGACTAAAATCAATCTGATTACAAATGCTCAAGCACACAAGCAAGAGATTTCTAATGCTCAAGCACAAAAGCAAGAGATTTCTAAACAAACAAATTACAAAAAAATGATTTTGAGTTGCACACTTCATATACAATCAATGGTGTTCACAATAGAAAACAGTTCCGACTCTAAGACTTACGTATTTCTAAGATATGAAAGTTTATGAGAAATTCTAAGTTTTTGATGCACAACAATTTCAGCAGAGTTTTGACACAGTTTAAAATGTTGTAGAGTCTCTACTCTTCTTCAAGTCTTCATTAATTTATATAAAGGTATGAAAGACACGTTGTAGAGGTGCCGGCGCATCAAAGAGTCGTTGTAGAAGCTTGATCAATCATCATTGATTTGTTGCTTGATATGGTTAATGTTTAGGAGGGAATAATTTGAAATCCATTCCTTGATAGAGAATTAACCAGTGGAGACACAGCTGTAACTTGTACTATGTACAGAACATGTTGGAATAATGGAGTAGTAGTTGTACTATTGTCCTTTCTTTGTGGATAAGCATCCAATGCCTTCTAATTCTACAGAAATATCAATTGCTCCAGTCTTCTATTCCTTCTGCACATTTGTGTCTTGAGATATCCATAATAACTAACTTCAGGTTCTTCACTTTACCTTATAATGATCTTCAGACTCTGGGCGATCTTCAGACTCTGACTTGCAATTAAGTTTCTCTTGAGAATTCTTTTGATCTAATTTGTCCTTCCAGAATCTTAAGACTTATGAATTTTAGTCTATGGTCCTGCACACTTGAACAAATATTAACCTATCCAATTGTACTTTCAATACCTTGTTATCATCAAAACCTTAAGAGGCATTGTTAAACTCATTTTGTTCCAACGTCCATTAGATTAGATTGGACATGAACACCTCTGGTTCTAAACAAGGAAGGTTTTGTCTTTTATTCATCAATAGTTGTTACTTGACTATAAGTACATTGAGATTTGTCTTCCTGTGAGATTCAATATATTGATTAGGGGGTGTTTGGTGTTTGGCAACAACCTAGTTCTGTTTTCTGTGCGGTATTGAAGAAGATGAAAACAGCATAGTTACTTGTCTCTTTGGGTCGTCAATTAGTTCAAGATCGTTGGTTCTGTTTCCCTAAATATATGTTTGCTTTACTCTAAAGCTTTTGCTTCCTTTTTCCAAAAGGAGGTGGTTTAAGGGGAATGTTGTTTGATTGGAAAACTGCTATGTGGGTGATTGGGAGAGCTAAAAACGATTGTTTCTACTCCTCAGGCTACATAAGTCAAAGATGCGGTGGATCTTATTAAACACTACTCTTGGTGTTGTTTTTTTTTTTCCAGGGAAGGGGTGTTTCTTGTATGTTATATGAATGGGTTCTTTGAACCGTTAGTTTGCATTTTAAGTTTACTTCTATGTTTTTCTTGTGCTCTTTTACTTTTTGGGCACACTACTGCTAATACTTTCTGTTGAACTAAAAATTATTTGAAGAACAATAACCTCTAGTTCTGAGTTTTTATGATATCAAGTAGTATGAAAATACTTCTTCAAAAAAAAAGTTGTTTGAAAAGAATTGATCCTCTAATATTTGTTGGAGATTTTAGAGAACGTATGCAACATACGTGTTCATAAGTGGATATTTTTATACCTCATTTGGCAAATGAGGAAATCTTCAAACCTATTTAGCTAATATCAAAAAGCTATTTAAATTGGAAAGAGAAAAAGATGAATTTATATAACATTATAAAAAAAACAAAAATAAATCATTTAAAATAAAGAACTTAAATTTGTATAAAAGAAAAGGCATTACATAATTAAACTCTTTTGAAAATTTTTACGTAATTAAAGGCAAAATTCATCATAGAATATGAAGTTCATAATATTTTTAGTTTGGGTTGGATTGGATAAGTTTTTACCATACGAACCAAAAACTAATCTATTTAAAAAATACGAACTTTTTCTATTTGTGGTTTTTCAGTGTTTTTGATACATTTGCTGTGGTTTTCATTGGAGTGGACATGAACACCATTGGTTCTAAACAAGTCAAGTATTGTCTTTTATTCACCAATGTTAGTTACTTGATTATAAGTACTATGAGATTTGTCAGAGGGGGAATTTAGAGTCAATTTTGACCCCAAAATCACTCATTCGAGTTGTTTTTCCTTACTAAATCAACGACATTTGCTAACGCACGAGTCATATCGAAGGTAATATTTGACGGTAATAGGTAACAAAATAGTTTAGTTGGATGTCAAAATATTAAGAAGCATAGACGTTGGTACTGTAACATAACATAATATTTTAATGGCATAGTGCAGTAAACAAAACAAAAGCTGGAATTTTGGCAATATATAATTAGTAACAATATGTCTTAAAAACAATACTACAAAACAAAACACCACACATTACGGAAATCTTTCCTATAGACCACATTTGACGTAACATCGGTATCTTCCCCGTCTTAATCATAATTTTATGTCTTAACAAAATCGATTTTGTGAACCTATAAGCAGCAATCGTAGTCAACTATAAGTTGTATAATATTAAATGGTGCATTTATGATTTATTTCAATGGATTATAAAAAAGGAAATATAAAACAATATTGCAATATTATTTCAAGGGATTATAAAAAATGTTCAATTTTATGCTTAATGGTTCTTTTATGGTTTATTTCAACGGATTATTAAAAAGGCAATATTAGATAGGCATGACAGATTTTAATGATATATTTCATGATGCATTCATCTTTATTTCATCGGATTAAAAAAAGGAAATTATATTGGGAAATTCGAATCCCTATTTAGTCGAAGTTTGAAACTTTGATTGTATAATAATGTGGTGCGATATTGAGAAGAAAGATTTTCTTTCGTTTTATGAATGACAACAAAAATATTATGTCGTAATATAAATAGGGATTCTAACTAAAGATTGTGTTGATTTATTTTATAATTTTTTTTTATCAAGTTTCAAGAATCACACTTTACTTGCTACCACATTAATATGTTGTTCGTTATTTAATTAGAAAGGAAATATTGTGAGAAAAAAAAATCGATTATTTCAAATATTAGAAAGGAAATCAACGAATTATTTTTGAAAATATTTTATAATCCCTTTTTTACATAGTCAACTTTTAAAAATGGAAATTTATACCAATTAATTGGGAAATTCAAATCCCTATTCAGTCGAAGAAATAATAATCCTTTTTTTTTGTGGTGTCCATGATTCGAACCCCGGACCTTGCATATATTATGCATTGTCCTTACCAATCGAGCTAAGCTCATGTGGACAAAGACAATAATCCTTTGTTTTATAATAATGTGCTGCGATATTGAGAAGAAATATTTCCTTTCGTTTTTGAATGACAAAGAAAATATTATGTCGTAATATAAATAGGGATTCTAACTAAAAATTGTGTTGATTTATGTTATAATTTTTTTTATAAAGTTTCAAGAATCACATTTACTTGCTAGCACGTTAATGTTGTTCGTTATTTAAATAATTTTTTTTTCTAAATAGAGATTTGTCTAAAACTTTGAAGATCAAATCCATGTTTTTGTGGAAGATGCCGAGTATTAAAAAAAATCAATTATTCATTATTAGCACATTTCAATGTTTGGAGGGATAAGGAAGCAATTAGCACAAAAATAAATAAATCATTACTGATTCGCAGATATTGCAACATGCTATTTTTTTTATAAAAATACTGTAACACCCTAATTCCCAACGTTGATTTAATAAATGATGCGAATAATTTTAAACAAAAAGGATGTTACACATACTCATCAATCATTCATTCGAATAATAAATAATACGTTATACTTCAGAATGCGGAAAATACTTCAAAAACATTTCATAAAATGAACGAGTGTGATTCTCAATCGTCATTGTGGAAAATATCATAATGATTCAAATACTTAAGATTCCTAAATTTAAACATTCATCATTTGACCCAAACCCTAGTGTTACAGATCAGAGCGCGTGATTATTCGACTACATAAATCATTAGATAATAGCTACGGAAGTATATTTCCGCCGCCTTCTTCTAAACGTCCCGCAACTAGAGCTCCTCGTCCTGAGTGTTTGTACCCCAAGAGTACAGATAGCATAATACACAACACCAACAAAGGGGTGAGAATATTCATCGTAACATATACTTGGATACATGAATAATATATAAATAGGCATAACATCATTTGATCATCATTTACAACATATTAACAATTCTTCATCAGGTTATACAACATCATTAACACATCATCATTATCATAATTTTTCAGTTTTAAGGCATTAAAGAAATGCACATATCATGCACAATACATCACATTGACACATATAACATATACCACATATATCACATATACTTCATATACACCTAACATGAGACATATGCAAATGCACTTCGTTCCTAGACCTATATGCATCCCGATACCGGTTTTTAATCAACATTTGTATGTCAGAGTTGTGTTACTGAACATACATACAACATTCGTCATTCAACATGGTCCTAAATATGATATGATGCATGAAGACTCACTAACAACATATAGAAAATACATCAACAACAACAAATCATCTTCACAACATAGTTCTTTTCGTCATTTTACTTGTTATTATAAAACAAGTACGTCATTCGACATTATTCAACATTATACAACATGGTTATTACTTCATCATTCAACCTTTTACAACATAGTCATTACAGTTAAGTTTTTACTTCATCATTATCGTTACAACTACCACTTTTATTCTCCCTATATAAACAACATTGCGCCATATTACCTCATTCACTCTTATCTTCCTTCATTCATTCTAACTTAGGTCATTATCTATCTAGTGATTTGTTATTTTGTCTCATAGCTAACATTACCCCTACATTATTTATTAATTAATACAAACTTTCTATTCACATTCTATTTTGTCCTATCAATTCTCTTAACATCATATACCCTCTTAAATCGACCACGCTCAAACCAATGGGTAATTAAAGCTGACACACACATATACAACTTTCATGAAGACTTCTAAACCTAATTCGGAACATAAAGTGGCAGACAATTTGATTTTCCTATGTTTGGGGAAAGAGGATGACCCTGTTGACCCCTGTGTAGTATTTCTATCATATCTTGAGTTCTAGATACTTAAATAGAGTCCCTCCAAAGGCTAGTGAAAGCTAACATCCACTTCTACAACTTTCATGAATACATAAAAACCTAATTATGAACATAAAAGTCCCAGTTTTTATTTTTGTTTTTCGGTTACAGAAATCGACAAGAGCACGACCTTGTTGACCACTGTGTAGTAATTTGGTCATATCTAGAGTTCTAGAAGCTTAAATTAAGTCGCTCCAAAGGCTAGTGAAAGATAATATCCATATCTACAACTTTTATGAAGACACCTAAACTCAGTTCGGAACTTAAACTTGTCAAACTGAGATAGTAAGAAACGCACGGTGACAGCAAAATCGCAGTTCTACTGCGATTTCATTTGGGGAACCCTTTTCGACTCCATTTTTGATCATATACTCTCCAAACTCAACCCTAATCTTCACCCCATGATTACACTATCATTCAAACACTGATTCTTTGTTAACCTACTGGATTATCCACTCTTTTTAAGGTTAAAAAAAACTCAATTCAAAAAGCTAAACAATTTTTCTTCAATTCTCATCTTTCAACTTCATCTTTTAATTCGTTCATCATAAATCTCTCATCACAATCTCATCATAACAGCAACAACATATTAAAATTAAAGACAACCCTCCCATCATATATTTGGGTACCCTAAAGTGCAAAGATTCTCCCCCTTACCTTGATGTTTTGTAAATTGATGAATTCTTCCGGTTTAATCTCTCCTTCGTCGTCTCTTTATGCCTCCTTTCCTCTTAACCCTAGTTTTCTTCTTTTGCCTACGCTATCTTTTTCTCTTTTTTGTTGTCCCTATAATTCTCTAATCTTCTCCTATATTTATAATCAACAAGGGTTTGTTTCTCACTTAATCTTTTTAACATGGTTACTATCCGCACCTCTATTTTGGTTACTATTTTTGTTGTAACTTCTTCGCCTTGCTATTCACACCTCCCTCTGTTTAAATCATTAAAACACTACTCATCTCACTAACTACACCTCTTTTCTTCCCAATTTTACTAATCCACATCCGTTCGCAATCTATATTTTCTTCCTAAACATTATTTTCTCCTGCTCTTTAACGGCCTAATCAACCCATCCATTTTCTCCTTACCTATTCTCCTAATGAATTCAAATAAATAAATAAATAAATACAATCTAACAACCAATACTAATAATAACAATAATACTAATGTTATCTAAAAATAATACTAATAAACTAATATTAAAAATCGGGGTGTTACAAATACAATCGGCAAAATTATAACGACAGTAAAAAATTATCTAAATAATGCAAACACCGCAATTAATTAGATAAAAGAAAGAAATTTTGTCAACAAAAAAAGAAGATAAAAGAAAGCAATATTAACCGCAACACCAATTTCAAACAAAAACGAATTTAAGTAAATAAGACATGAAATTTTATTCAAGGAAAAGTTGTTTGAATAAAGATTACAAAACATAAACTTAATTGAAGAAGTACTTAATCAAATATTCAAGGAAAAGTTAACTTAAGAAAAACATAAATTAAACAAAAATTCGTTCCACCAAGAGGCCACATTCAAATTCCTATTTGGGGATGAAACGAAGGTAAAGAGTCTCGTTCTTTCCAGCAGATCGTGCACCAAGCAGTATGCGGGAACCTTGACGAAGATTGCGAGCAAGAACCGTTCTCTTCCACCCACCTCCAATTTTGAAATGAGCATAATTAGTATCGTCATAAATCAGAGTGCAACCCCACACGTTGCCATTGTCATTAACAATCTTCAAAGATGTAGTTGTCACATCCAATACGACCTCACAAAATCCCATGATTGAAAGCTCCTGCAGTGCAAAATATACCATCGTTAATTTAATACCTTACAAAAGTTGAGAATACAATCAGTAATATTAATTTTTACTCACCACATATCCACCATCATAGTCTTCAGAAGTCAACTTTTTTTCATAAGAACATGAAAAACTAACCTGATCATGGACAAAAGGGGATGGTAAGACATCAAAGTTATTGAAAGGAACAACCTGTTTCTCAAGCTTAAAAATCATTGGTGGGGTAAACCTAGGAATTGACATATTCCTTCGAAACTTATCAAATGGATAACAAACTTATTCATACGAACAAACACCATAGTAACCCAAGATCCAAGACAAACACCGGAGAAGTCTTTTAGGGCATGTCAACCCGTAGTCAAGTAAATGTTGCCATTGAATCTCTCAACCAACACCTTAAATTCGTTGTTTTTAGAATCCATCAGATTTGCGTAGCGTCCAATTTCATCTCCAAAGTCATGAACAAACATTGTTAGCAAGAGAACCATGCCCTAATATTAAAAAAAATACGAATCAACATGTTAATAGATGAATCCGAGTGGAAAAGATGATCTGAACAAAAGCATTTGGAAAGAAAGTCTTATGTGTAGAGTATCAAGCTCAACGACATACGTCATGTACTTTGTACGGAGATAATTGACAACATTCTCAAGTTCGGATGTGGGATCTGGTTCAACGGGGCTGGCAGCAAAACACCAACAAAAATGTCAGTATTACGATAAAAAGAAATTAATTTTGTATTACAACATGATAAGATATTTAGCAAACCCTAAACCTATTAAAGCATAATAAGACATCAGAGCTTGTACGTCATTGTTGGTCGTTGCCTTATGTGAATGTGATGGGATCTAAAAGGATTAGAGAAAAAGCATGAGTGAATAAAGGCAATATTAGATTGGTAAGAATAAAAATTCGATTTTTTAATCATCTATTCAATGTAAAAAAAAAAATCGATTATTTCAAATAATAGTTACCCTCGTATGAGATTCAATCTATTTCCTTCGTGCTATTTTTTTTT
>Ga0228710_1005362_pt1 | contig 19943 bp, 9 predicted proteins | sample MedpolnodulmetaG_FD_177995 | JGI IMG/M metagenome (GOLD analysis project Ga0228710, IMG submission 177995) | Root nodule microbial communities from Medicago polymorpha collected in Santa Monica, California, United States - pink nodules | ecosystem: Host-associated > Plants > Roots > Nodule... | reverse complement strand
AGCTAAAAAAAGTAACAACTCTTGGGTGTATATGAGTAACTTTTCTGGTCGCCCCCTTATCCGACCCTACCATGCCTCCTGGAAAGGACTACATAGTTTTAAAGAGAAATTTTTTCGTGTCCGACTTGGGCCAAACTATCCTCGATTGATTCATGATGAATCTGATAATCCTTTATTTCCTTTATACTGGACGGAGAGTCCTCGTTCTAAAATTAAACTTCGTACTCTACAAAAATCTAATGAAGATGGCCAGTTAATCTTGTTGTTGCGTCAGGCTACGCCTGTCCATGCATCAGAGGTGCTTGAACATGAGCATGATCACCAGAAACTGAGTTCTTTGTTGAGTAATTATTCCTCCCTCGACTTTCTAATTTTTTTTTTAATATATGTATAAAACTTGTTTGCGTCTCTTCATCGATTGTTATCATGATTTTACTAACACTTTTACATTTTTTTTTTTTGCAGTATCAGCCGGGATGGCGCCACTCACCCAGGAAGAGCGTCGTGTTGCTAGGGCTCAACAAGTTGTGGTGCAGGGGGTCTCTCACTCCGAACCTAGACAGGACGAGCACATTGGATCTTCCAACGCCCGCCCGAAGACGTCGTCCAAATACTTCTATGGTTGTGACCCCCGAGCTCGTCGAGGGACATGTTGAGCCAGAGGCTTCGGAGCCGGCTTCTTATGTTGGAACTTGGCATTCCGAGCTAGCGGTTTGCAAATCTGGAGCTGCGAACCCCTCATTGTGGGATGTTGATTTTCCTTTTAACAAGGTTTTGAATCAAGTCTCCACCCTAGAAGACACAGCGACGATGGAACATCTTGGGATCCATGAGTCTTTGCAAGCCATGAGATCTTACTCTCTCTGGGCAAGTGCTCTAGCTAACTCCACCGAGAAACTTTGTCGTGGCCAGCATGATCATTACGTCAAAAAATTACAATCATTGAGAAGCAAGGTCGATCCACTTGAGAAACGGTGCGTAGAATTGGAAAATTTATATAACCGTGCTACCAGGAAGTTAGAGAGGGCCAAGTCGGACTTGCAAACCTCTATTGGGAAGTATCAGGCTCTAGAGAAGGAAAAATCTGAAATTCAGTCTCTTCTGGTCTCCGCCCAAGAAGAGCGAGACAAGCTGCAGGCGAAAATCAGTGAATTGACAAGCCAGGGAGTAGTTGATTATGATAATGGCTTTCAGGAAGATCTTGACCAAGTCCATGAGAAGTTTTCGACCCTTGATCTTGACGAGATCCATCCAGACTAGTGGGTACGTCATGGAGTCTATGGGGGGCTGACATTTATTGTGTTGTATTTGGACCTATGTTATTTCAGTTTCCTGTAAGGCCATTTCGGCCATTGTATTTGGTCACTTTTGGGCCTATGTTGTACTATTTCACTTTCGGATTACTATGGCATCTCTTGTTATTGTTTTGTACTTCTGCATGCTCTCTTTTGCTACACATTTTTCTTACCACGTATATATTGTCCAAGGGTCGAGTCTACACCGATACTCGCTCGGGTCTTGAAGGCGTGGCTCTACTCGACCACCCTTATTGAGACGTTTAGGAGAGTCTCTAACGGATCTCTCCCTATAATGTAGCTTTGCCCAAGGGTCGGGTCTATACCGACACTCGCTTAGGTCTTGAAGGCGTGGCTCTACTCGACCACCCTTATTGAGACGTCAAGGGGAGTCTCTAACGGATCTCTCCCTATAACGTAGCTTTGCCTAAGGGTCGGGTCTGTACCGACACTCGCTTAGGTCTTGAAGGCATGGCTCTACTCGACCACCCTTATTGAGACGTCAAGGAGAGTCTCTAAAGGATCTCTCCCTATAACGTAGCTTTGCCCAATGGTCGGGTCTGTACCGATACTCGCTTAGGTCTTGAAGGCGTAGCTCTGCTCAGCTACCTTTATTGAGACGTCAAGGAAAGTCTCTAACGGATCTCTCCCTATAACGTAGATTTGGTGTATCCTGCAGGAAAAATGGCCTTGATTCAATATTATATAAACAAAAGGTAGAAGAACATTACAAGGATCCAACAACTATTGGCATAATGCCTTCATTAGAGCTCTACTTCTTACATACTAGACGACTATTGGCATAATGCCTTCATTAGAGCTCTACTTCTAACATACTAGACTAGCCATAATAAAAACAAACATAAGACTTGGCCGTTTTCCTCGATTTGCTCCCCTTAGCTGAAGTAATAACGGAGACTCGCTGCATTCCAAGTGTGTGGCACCTTCTTGCCATCCAAACGCTCCAATCGGTAAGCTCCTTTTCCCACCTCGTCTTTCACTCTGAAAGGTCCTTCCCAGCGTGGGTGCAGTTTCCCTGGTTGCTCTACTCTTGGCCTTTTCCTCAGCACTAAGTCCCCTTGCTTGAGACTTCTCCTTCTCACCTTTGAGTCATGCCTTCATGCTGCTCTTCTCTTACAAGCTTCCTCCTTCACCTGAGCTCGTGCTCGGACCTCTTCCTGGAAATCCAAGTTGTTCAGTAGGTTACTTTCATTCACTTGTGCCTGTGCGAAAAGAACTCTTGCACTTGGCTCCATGACTTCAATTGGGATCATAGCATCCGTTCCATACACCATTCTGAAGGGAGTTTCCTGCGTGGATGAGTGTGGGTGGTGTGATATGACCACATGACCATTGGTAACTCTTCTACCCATAATCCTTTTGCTGCCTCCAGTCTATTCTTTAAACCTTGTAAGATCACCTTGTTTGCTGACTCAGCTTGACCATTTGACTGCGGATGCTCGACCGAGGTAAAATTAAGTTGTATCCCCCACTCCTTGCAGAAATTTGCCACAGATGAGCTAGCGAATTGAGTTCCATTGTCAGTAACCAAAACTGCGGGGAGACCGAACCTGCAAATAATCTTCTTCCAATAAAACTTCCTGACCCTATCTGTCGTAATAGTGGCTACTGGCTCCACCTCAATCCATTTTGTGAAGTAGTCTACTGCCACAATCAAAAACTTCACCTGACCTTGTGCTAGAGGGAACGGACCCAGGATATCCACTCCCCATTTGAAAAAGGGCCAAGGCGAAATCACTGAACTTAAGTATTCAGGAGGAGCTTGATGGAGGTTAGAGAATCGCTGACACTTGTCACACTTCTTGACGTACTTGGAGCAATCTTCTTTCATGGTCGGCCAATAGTATCCTGCTCTAAGTATTTTTGCTGCTAAGGCTCTACCCCCAATGTGAGTTCCACATACCCCCTCATGGACCTCTGCTATGACATACTCGGCTTGCTGGGGAGCTAGGCACTTCAAGAGTGGGCTAGAGAAACCCCTTTTGAAGAGTTGATCTGCGATAACCACGAACTTGACAGCCCTCTTCTTTACTTTAGACGCTTGTTCCTCCTCCCTTGGGAGCTGATCATCCTTTAGATAACGAATGATATCTCCCATCCATGACTCGAAATCTTCTGTGAGAAAAAGCAATTCTTCCTGTTCAATGCTTGGTTGTTTCAAAGTCTCTTGAATCACTGATCTATTATTCCCTGGTCGCTTGGTGCTAGCTAACTTAGCCAACAAGTCTGCTCTACCGTTCTGCTCCCTAGGCACACGTGTTAATTTGAAACTCACAAACTTTTGAGTTAAGTGCATGACTCTCTCGAGATACCTCAAAAGTTGAGAGTCCTTTGTTTGGAAACTTCCTGTGACCTGTCCGAAGACTAGCTGGGAGTCACTCTTTGCCTCCAGCTCCTTAACTCCTACTTCGAGAGCTAAACGCATTCCGGCCAACAAAGCTTCATACTCAGCTTGGTTGTTACTTGCTTTGAACTCAAACCTCAAAGATTGCTCTATTAACACTCCGTCTGGTCCTTCCAATGCCACTCCCGCTCCACTTCCTTTAAGGTTGGATGAACCATCCACTGACAATATCCATTTAGCCGCTTCCATGCTTCCTTTTTTTGCAGTCATTTCTACGAGGAAATCTGCTAGAACTTGTGCTTTTATTGCTCCCCTTGGTTCAAAAGCAATGTCGAACTCAGACAATTCTACCGACCACGCTATCATCCGCCCTGCCAGGTCCGGCTTTTGCAGTATCTGCCGAATTGGTTGATCGGTCCGAACTATTATGGTATGACCTTGAAAGTAAGGTCTCAATTTCCTGGCTGATGATATTAGAGCTAATGCCACTTTTTCAATCTTCTGATATCGTACCTCTGCTCCATGTAGCACCTTGCTAGTAAAGTACACTGGTCTTTGCTCCTTTCGTACTTCCTGAACTAACACCGAGCTGCAGGCATTCTCAGATACTGCCAGGTAGAGTATTAGGGGATCGCCTAGCTTGGGTTTCACCAGGATGGGCGGGGTTGTCAAAAATTCCTTTAGTTTTTGAAAAGCTCCTTCACACTCTTCTGTCCAGTAAAACTTTTCATTTTTTCGCAGTAATCGAGAAAAAGGTAGGTTTTTATCAGCTGAGCATGACAGGAACCTTGTGAGTGAAGCAATCCTCCCAGTCAGCTTTTGTACCTCCTTTGCATCAGCTGGACTTCTCATATTCATGATGGCCTTGCACTTTTCTAGATTGACCTCTATTCCCCTCCTAGTTAGCATGAAGCCTAAAAACTTTCCAGCTTGTACTCCAAATGAACATTTCTCCGGGTTCAACTTGATATCGTGCCTCCTAAGTAAGTCGAATACCTTGTTGAGGCTGTCTTGATGATCCTCTTCTTTTGTCGATTTCACCACCATGTCATCTACATACACCTCGATCGCCCTGCCTATCAAACTCTTGAAGACTTTGTCCATCAATCTTTGAAAAGTTGCTCCAGCATTCCTCAACCCAAATGCCATTACTTTGTAGCAATAGTTAGCCTTGTCTGTCATAAAAGCTGTCTTTTCTTCATCCTCTAGATGCATTCGAATTTGGTTGTAGCCCGAGTAGGCGTCCATGAAGCTGAGAAGGTCATATCCTGAGGCATTATCTACCATTGATCTATACTTGGCAGCAGATAAGAATCTTTGGGACACACCTTATTTAGATCAGTGTAGTCTGTGCACATTCTCCATTTTCCTGAGGGCTTCTTCACCATCACCACGTTGGCTAACCAGGTCGGGTACTTTACCTCCCTAATAAATTCTGCTTTTACCAGCTTGTGAGTCTCCTCTTGTACGGCCTTCTGTTTCTCCACACTCATCTTACGCTTTCTTTGTTGTACAACCCTGGCCATTGGATCAATGGCTAACCGATGACATATGAAATTTGGGTCTATTCCCGGCATGTCTTTGGCTGACCATGCAAACACATCCAGATTTTTCCTTAGCGTACATTTTAGCTCTTCCTCCATCTCTCTTGACAAAGTCGTGCCGATCCCGACCTTCTGGCACGACTCTCCCCCAACCTGGACTTCCTTTACCTCCTCTGCCAGTCTTGGACGCCATTCCTCCTCATCCTTGCTAAAACTTCTTGGGTCAAGGTCCAAGAAGTTACAACGCAGGTCCTCAGGTGTCTTTCTCCTTTCAGCTCCTTTGTTTCTTAAGCTGTCCTCGTAGCATTTTCTGGCGGTGACTTGATCTCCTTTAACGACTCCCACACGACCGTCTTCCAACGGATATTTCATACACAAGTGTGCGGTCGAGGTAACTGCTCCTAAGCCATTCAACGGCGGTCTTCCTAAAATGATGTTGTAGGAGGATCGTGCATCAACCACAATGTATTTTACAACTATAGTTTTTAAATTTTCGCCCTCCCCAAACGTGGTGCGTAAGTCTACGTATCCAATGATTTCTACTAATTCTCCTACGAACCCCAACAGGGATCCTCGGTGCTCCCTGATTACCTCTTTGGGCAGATCTAGCTTTTTGAATACTTCCCAAAACAACACATTCGCCGAACTACCAGTGTCCACCATTGTACGTTTGATTTGAAAACCAACCGTGAATACGGAGACGACCAAAGGGTCATCATCATGAAGACACATTTCTTCATAATTGTTGAAGGTAAAAGCTAATTGAGGGTGCTCTTTAAAAGCATACACTCCCACCATATTGCAAGATTGGTTGGAACGTGTATATCTTCTTCTGGCCGAGCTAGTAGATCCACCTCTAGAAAATCCCCCTGCTATGGTGTTGACCGTGCCTCTGTTGTTCCTTTTGTGTCCTCCCTCAACCTCCTTGTCCTGAGGCTTCTCCTTTCCATGACCTTGCTTCGGAGATCGACTCGAATTTTTACTGGGAGCAACCCTTTTGTCATGGTAGTCTCCCCCCCTTCCTTGAACGTAGCGCCCAAGGCGACCCTCTTGTATCAACTTTTCAATGTGCATTTTAAGGGTACGGCAGTTGTCGGTATCGTGTCCTTGTGTGCGATGGTACTCACACCACAATCCTGCCTCACTCCCCATAGGACGAGGGCTTGGAGGGGGTCGCTTGATAATCTGAGTGTTCATGACCTCCTTGAGTATTTGAGCTCTTCTTTTTCTCAGAGAAGTGAAATTTTCTTCCCATGGGTTTCTTCTGGTAGGGACTTCTCGCTCTGGTCGGCCTCCTCGATCCAGCTGGGCACCTCTTGAGAACCCTTCTCTCCCTAGCCTTTTCGTCCCTCCATCCCGACAATCGTCGTTAGATCGATCTCTATTTCGTATCTCCCTGGATCCCTTCTCTCGTGTTATCGCCTCGGCTTCGATGTGCTTCTCCGCCCTCATCCGAATCTCATTCATGGAATGTGCCTTACACAAAGTTAAAGCTTCACTAAAAGCTCCCGAGTTCAGACCCTTCTCAAATGCCATAACAAAAATATCTTCATTAGGCTTCGTCACCATGAGAGTGGCGCTGTTGAACCGAGCTAGATAACTCTTCAAGGATTCAGTGGGACGTTGACGAATGTCAAACAAATCTGCTAATACGAAAGGCTTCTCGGTATTTGCTGCAAATTGGGCAACGAAACGGGTTGCTAAGTCCTCAAAGTTTGTGACTGATCTGGAAGGTAGCCCTGCTATCCACTTATGTGCTACGCCCTTCAAGGTCCCAGCAAAGATTTTGCAGCTCAACGCATCATCAGCTCCACTTATGAACATCTGTATTTGAAAAGTTGAGACGTGACTATGTGGGTCACTCGTCCCATCGTACGAGTCAATGGTGGGTTCCCGAAAGTGACGAGGGATTTCCACCACTTGTATTTCCGTTGAGAATGGTTGGAACACCTTAGGCATCAATCTGGTGGTTTCAGCTCCAGTGACATTGTTTCTTAAGAGCTCGAGCTGCTCCCTCAACTCCCACTCTCTGGCCTCCATCTGATGTCTAAGTTCGCGCTCTTGCTCTTCCAGTTGTTGTTTCAGCTTGACCTCTCGAGCTTGTGCTTCAGCTTGCAAACGTTGATATTCGTCATTTTGTTTTTGTTGTTCGACACTCTGCTCTTGAAGCTCACGCACTGCCTGGAGTAGCTGAGCTAGCTGGGGGTTGGCGTCGTCTTCCAGTTCGGATCCGGACGAGGTCCGGGTTGGTCTGCGTCCTACCATGATGATAGGTTTGTTGAAAATGGAGCTAGGTCGTTGGAAAGTTTTACCGTAGCCCCACGGTGGGCGCCAATGTTCACGTATGTAAACACAAGTTAATTACAACGGGTGAGCTGCTCAATGAAACGTCCTGGGTGGAGTCACAAGAGCACTCTTAAGAAGTAAATGAATAATACTCTGTTCTTTTCTGCCTGGAAAATCTGTCCCATCACATCTAAATGTTCCCCTTTTATAGCCCTCAAAGTGTTGGCTTAATGGGCCTTTCTCTAATCATTCTAGGCCCATTAAGTTGTGATCCAGAGCCTCCTATTGGTTGTCTGCTTTGAGTACGGCCGAGCGTGGAGTTGAGACGCGATGATCGTCTGTAGAGGACACGTGGTATCAAGTTAAGATGAGATGAGCTGGCTGGCTTGACTTGAACAATCAATCTAGCGTCAACTGAAGACTTGCTGAGCTGGCTGGCTTGACTTGAACAATCAACCCAGCGTCGACTGAAGACTTGCTGAGCTGGCTGGCTTGACTTGAACAATCTTTGGAAATGGTCTACCCATGTCAGTCCAAATTGCATATTTGGTTTCTTAACTTATTTGTTGTTTTCATTTTCATCCGTACTGATTAACATTGCATTTTGGTCATTTAACTTATACGTTGTTAGCCAACTAAATCATATATATCAGTTAAGTTTCATGAAAAAACGTTAATCTTCATCCCTTCCTTTTATGAGCTTCATCATCCAACCTATAATTCCAGAAAATTCATAAACTTCATCATCTCCTTTCATCATCAAACTCAGGAGAAAAAAAAACTCAACAAACCTAATAATCCAATTTAAACTTGAATGTTAAATTTACTCACAAATTCAAAATCCTAATCAATTTAAACTTATGGTTGGTAAGCCACCAAATTTCCCATCACGGAAAGCCATTTTGGCCGGCAGTAGCATGTGAAATTGGTTTAAAATTGACTATGACATAAAATGCCCAGTTATTATATTTATCTCATAACAAAAACTTAATGGCTTTATATCCATTAAAGTTTCAGTTGGATTATTAGGTTTGTTGAGTTTCTTTTTTTAGTTTGATGGTGAAGGGAGGTGATGAAGTAGATGAATTTTCTGAAATTTTGGGTTGGATGATGAATCTCATGAAGGGAAGGGATGAAAATTAACAATTTTTTTATAAAACTTAACAAAAACGATTTATTTGGCTAATAAGCTAAAGGACCAAAACATAACCTTAATTAGTTAGGGGACTAAAATAAAAACAACAAATTAGTTAAGGGATCAAATATACAATTTAACATAAAATCTATAATTTTTGTGTATTTTTATTCTGTATTTTTTTTCTTCTTATTATAACTTTGACTATTTTTGGACATATTATTGATAAAACAAAAAGTAATATTGTGTTGATCTTTTGTCAAAAAAAATTGTGTTGATCTTTGAAAAAAATAAATAAATGAGAATAATATTCTTATTGAGAAGTAACAATTAAAAAGTAATGAGGGAAATAAAAATCCGCGTAGTTCTTTAAGTTTGACCATTATTCTTGATTGGTCCTTTAGCAAGTTTCGGTTCTCAAGGAAAAGGGCATAGATAATTTGAACTTAACTCGTGAGGTCAATACGGTTTAACCAAGAATTGTTCTATCCAGGAATTGAACTCGAGTTCTTTCAAACGACTCGTCTCTCGGTAAAGTTCATTGACCACTTGAGTCCAATTATTTGGTTGTAGCCACATTTTAATAATGATAATATTCACATAAAGATCTGTACATTTCGCTTCTCACTTCACTTATTCTTCCTTAAATCTAAATTCTCAAATCCAAAAACCTTAACACTAGAATATATAATATTTCGCAACAATGTCTTTGTTCAAGAGCAATGTTTCAAATTCGTAAACTCAATTTTGAGTCATTCATCTTTAATGTAAGGCATGATGAAGTAAAATTTGTGATTCATACAGTCATAAAATGTAACATAAATGATGACAAATTACAACAAAAGCTATAAATCAAAGGCTAACAACAAACTGTAACACTAACTCAGAAAAGGTGAAACATAAATTAGCAATGCAACTTAAAGAAGTTCTGTCGGCTTTTTAAGATTTATACCAGCCCATATTTTCACCAATGTACTTTACGTCTTGTATAAATCAGGCTTAATTAATGATTTGATCCCTTAAGTTATTTGTTGGTTACATTTTAGTCTCATAAGTTATTAACGTTACAATTTAGTCCTTTTAAGTCATCTTCCGTCAATCAAATAAATCCCCACCGTCAAGAGGTTGCTTAATTAATAATATACTAAGAGGTTGCTTAAAATATTTATATTTAACTTTATTCCATCGGTTCTTCTATTTTTTGGAGTATAAGATGTGTGGAGCAAAGGAAGTGGTAATCAATAGATAAAGTGTCTCCAAGCAACAACAACAAAAACAGACCTAAATCTAAGTGTAGAGCAACGCCACAAGCATAATCAAAGCAATAAAGATAAGCAATGAAAGAAAGGAACAAACACACCAAGACGGTAACCCAGTTCGGTCCAATATGAGGGAGAGAGCAGCCCTCCAATCCACTAAGATGAAAGTGATACAAATGAGTTACAAGAGATTAGCTTAAAAGCTCGCAAAAGAACAACCTAATTTCTACCCATTTTCATGTCATCCACACTCTCAATGAATCCTAAGAGAAAACACAAAAGGAAGCTTTTGATCTTTTCAATGGTGAGATCTCACTACCCAAGGTGTTTACAATGTTTCCCAACCCAAGAGAACCTCGCTACAAAGACACTCAATCCTAAAGTTACCTCCTTTGTGATCCAAGTTTCTCTCTCTTCAAGCTCTCCTTCAAAATCTGCAAAGAAACACTTAAATAGCCAACTTCAACCATCAAAATCGTGTCACGTTTTGCCAAATCGTGACACGATTGGTGCGTACGATCCAAGATACGACCAACTTTATCCTGAAAAACATGCCCAACAAGTTAAAAATCGTGTCACATTTTTCCAAAATCGTGACACGATTGAGCACCTAGAAAACTTGCTCTCGGCACAACCAAATCGTGACACATTGATGAAATCGTGTCACGATTTCTCTGTTTCTTTAGATCATAAATTTGAAGCCAAATACAACAAATATAATAGAATCGAAGGGAAACCAAAACTCTCATTTTGTATTAGTTGATGGGGAAGTTGTGCCTTTCTTAGCTTGGTATCATCACTCAGTCAAGAATTTACTTTATGTCAACTTCGAAAAAATCCGTTCTAAGGAGGTTCCTTACTTCCTTACTGCAATTTTACTTTATTCCATCCCTTCTTCTTTATTCTTCAACCATAAATTTGTTGGTATACAAGACAATGATCAGTTGTAAGAAATCAAAAAAGAAAGAAAAAGCCTGTTTTTCTCTCTGATGCTTCTGTTTGCTGCAGAAGTTGAATTCGAAGATTGTTTATACGAGTTGAACATGCGCTGTTAAATAAAAAAAATGTCGTTGCTCATAACCTAGGACCAATATCATCTTAGAAAAATATTACCTTTAGTACTTAATTAATTTAATTATAATCCAGGTAGTCATAAGAAATTACTTTAGTACTTAATTAATTTAATTATAATCTAGGTACTTAATTAATTTAATTTTAATTATAATCCAGGTAGTCATAAAATGCTCTTTAAGTCAGGTTCTCCCGAACAACTCGTTCTTTTGGTGAAGTTCATTGACCACTTGAATCCAATTATTTGGTTGCATGTGTCACATTTTAATAATGATAATATTCACATACATAAAGATCTGTACATTTCGCTTCTCTCTTCACTTATTCTTCCTTAAATCTAAATTCTCAAATCCAAAAACCTTAAAACTAGAGTATCTAATATTTCTCAACAATGTCTTTGTTCAAGAGCAATGTTTCAAATTCATAAACTCAATATTGAGTCATTCATCTTTAATGTAAGGCATGATGAAGTAAAATTTGTGATTTAGACGGTCATAAAATGTAACATAAATGATGACAAATTGCAACAAAAGCTATAAATCAAAGGCTAACAACAAACTGTAACACTAACTCAGAAAAGGTGAAACATAAATTAGCAATGCAACTTAAAGAAGTTCTGTCGGCTTTTTAAGATTTATACCAGCCCTTATTTTCACCAATGTACTTTACGTCTTGTATAAAATAGGCTTAATTAATGATTTGGTCTCTTAAATTATTTGTTGGTTGCATTTTAGTCCCATAAGTTATTAACGTGACAATTTGGTCCTTTTAAATCATCTTCCGTCAATCAAATAAATCCCCACCGTCAAGAGGTTGCTTAATTAATAATATACTAAGAGGTTGCTTACAAGATTTATATTTAACTTTATTCCATCGGTTCTTCTATTTTTTGGAGTATAAATTTGTCGGTACAACAATTATTTTTATAAAGAAAAAATCAGTTGTAAGAAATCAAAAAAGAAAGAAAAAAGTTATTATATATCTCTGCTGCTTTTGCTCACTGCTGAACTTGAATTTCAGATTGGAAAAGGGAAAGATTGAAATAAGGTAACAAACAATCATATGCTTTTCTTTTTTATAAAATATTATGATTGATCAAATTGTAGCTTTACTTTATACGATCCCTTATTTTTCTGTTGCTTTTGCTTGCTGCAGAACTTTAATTGCAGCCAGCTCCCCTAAAAAAGAAAAAATTAATTTGCAGCCAGCTCTTAAGGTATTGTATTTTCTTCCCCACCACACCAAAATTTAGTACGTACTCCCTCGTTTTCTATATAAACTCTATGACACATTCTAATACGTTTCTTAGAAATAATTATCTCGTTTAAAAACCATTAAATTTTTTAAATGATTATCAATGGATTCTAGGCATGCGTGCTAAGTATGGAAATGAATTTGTGGTGAATATGAATTTTTATATTGCTCAGTATTCTCTTACTTTGTCTCTTTGGTGGAAGGATTTGTGTAGTGATGGGGGGGATTGGTTTGAAGGTTATTAACAAATAAAGTGGGCAATAATGGGGATACTTGCTTTTGACTTGACAAATGGGTTGGTGATAAGCCACTCTATGAAGTCTTTCCTTGGCCTTTCTTTCTATCTCCTTGTATCCGGATGGTGTGATATCAGTCATGGGCGAGCGGGAGGGTGCGGTGGTGTTATAAGTTTTGTTGGAGGGAGACCTTTGTTTGTGTGGCATCCAATGACTAGGGCCTTTCGAAAGACTCGTGTAGTTTTATTATATAAGATATGAAGGTGTTTTTCGGTTAAGCTTACCTATATTTTTTTAACCAATCATTTCAACCTTCACCATATTTTATGTAAGCAAGTTAAAGTTAAAATCATATAAAACTATTATGGATTATGATTAATCTATATATGATGTAGTTCTCTACTTCTTTTTGTTTGTTGCAGAACTTGAATGGAAGGTTGCACTGCGTATTGGAGAAAGAAGAATTGTTCATTCAACTTGAGCTTACGTTGAAAGTGCTGGAAATAAGGTAAAAAACAATCAAATAGTTTCCTTTTTTTTTTATTATATTGTGTTGTTGTTGATAACCCATAATCAATAATATATCACCTTAGAAACGTATCATAGGGATCAATTTAAGATTGCACGTTGGAAAAAACACTAATTGTGGGAATAAAAACACTGATATAACAAAATATGATTTATATATGACCATCCATACCATGTATTTACATTATATTCTTAAACTAACTACACCTAATTCCAAAACCTTGAGAACTTATTTACACACTTTTTGATGGTAACTTACAATACTAAGAAGAGGATGTCAAGATGTTGCATCAAACAACTTGATCTACAACCTCTAAATGTTTCCACCTTCTTTCCAAGCTATTTCTACTCTCATAGTATTTTTCTCAACTTGACAACAACCAAGAAAACCCAAAAATGCAAATGATGCCACCTATTTATAGATTTCCCAAAAGTGTAAATTCGCCAAACGAGTATTTTTGTTTGAAGTTACTACAAAAAGTATTGAAAAAGGTTAAAGTACAAGGAATTCATAATTGATCCAACTTTCTAATATTTTCATAAAATTGGTTTTTTTATAAGATTTCTTGCAAAACAAGTTAACAAATGCCCTTAGATAGATAGGTAAAATCACGCCATTTTAGAACTTATTACTAACTTGTCCAACCGCAAAGTTGAACAGAATCCTCGAAGAACTAAGACTAAAAAACTAGAAAAAATCGCAACTGAGAAAAGTAACCGACACACATAGCCAACCGCAAAGGAAATACTTGGGGAAAAATTATCTTATCTGCACAACAAAACTTTCATCTCACCCAACAATTCTTTGGGATCCTTTGACTCATCTCTAAACATTACCTCATTTCTAGCCTTTTAAATGACCCATAACTTCGCATACCAAATCAACCAATACACCTTCTGAACATTGTTATTCCTTGTAGCGCCATTTTTAATATAAGATCCTTTGTGTTTAGTATGTCGTTCAAACTTGTCTTCCTCCAATGACAACCATACCCTCTCCAACACCTCCAAAAGCCTAGTTAATAACTCTACGTCCCACTCAAATCCCGCACCTTAAAAAATCTTTTTGATTGGAAATAGTAAACAACCGAGGGAAATTGATCTAGTCTGAAACTAGTCAGACATCTATTTCCCACTCTTCTAAAAACCTCACCACTAAACCACCTATTTTCAACCACTTCCTCTAAAGCACACATATCTTTCCACCACCTTTATGCATAATATAGGTTGTATGGAAATGATTCATCTCCCTAATCCACCCTATTAAAAACATGATCCCCATATTTCACAACAAACATTTACTTCTACAAAGACATATCATTCTAAATTAAGTTCAATCTCCACTTATCCAAAAGACTCACTTTGACAACACGCACATCTTTAATCCCTAAATCACCCTTACTTTTTAGGTTGACAAACAACTTTCCATATAACTCAACTAATATTTCTACCCCCTCCCAGTCCTCAAAAAACAAAAATCCCAACGAATTCTCATAATATTCGAATATAGTTCAAAAAACGTTGATCGTCGCAATCCAGCCCCTAAGACTCATATACCTACCTCAACATATTCCTTCATTCAAATACACTCTAAGAGTTCAATATTTATCAAATCTTCTCTAACATTGGCTCCCAAGTAGAGAGAATTATAAGATTTACCCCAACTGAAAGACCATGGTACTTTTAAGGAATCAGTTGCTCCATACAATTTATTAAAAAAAAAAAAAACTACAAGCCATTCATACTAACAAATATGACACATTGACCTTTATCAGCTTTTTCAAATATTCACCTTCAAACCAGATGAAATCTGAAATTCCCGCAGAATAGACTTTAACGTCTAAAGATTATCGATCAAAGCTTTCCCGTACGATGATGATAAACTATTTTTATTTTTGTTCTTACATATTGCACTACTAGAAAAAGCAAAATTAGCGAGTGAAATTAGTGACGGAAAAAATGAAGTTCCTCACAAATTCCTTGGTCGCAAAATTTAGTGACGGAATTAGAGAGGGATTTTACGTTTTCCCTCACTAAATATCCCTCACTAATTTTTGTTTTTTTAGTAGTGTTGACATCACTATGATCAACTGTGACTAACTCATCTATCTCAAGTATCAATAATCATCTAGTATTGAATACTAATCCTTATGCCATAAACCATTAATATCTTATAATCATAACTTCAGTTCAGGCTTAATAATGCACGCTTATCATCCTTTAAGAAAATATGATATGAATATGATATTGATAACCTTTAGGATCGATATATTAATACCTCGATACCATTCCAAATAATACTTAAATATTATATTAACCACTTAAAACAATAACCTAATAGATTAACTAATACCCTTAATCATTTAAAACGTCCTCTAATTGATTAACTATAACTCTTAATCAATTAAATTAATATCATAATCAATTAAACACTTCAAAGTGTATTAGAATAAAATCAGAAATGATAAGATCGAAGAGATGCTGATTAGCTTCATAATAGAAGTACAATTAATAGGAAGAAGCATAGAGAAAATCCATAGTATTCATACTGAATTTTACTGAAAAAGATTAAGAGAAATGAGTACATGGATAGTCTTTTATAGACCTCAATTACACTTAACCACATGTGAAACTAACTATAATTCTATTTAACATTTAACCAACTCCGCTACCTTTACTAGCTATAGTTATCTTAACACTAAGAGTGTGTTTGTTTCAAGTTAATTTGTAGATTCCTGGGAATAAAATCATAAAAATGCATAAGCCTATGTTTGTTACAAGTTTACTAAATTTTATTCCCGGGTATAAAATGTTCCTGGGAATAGAAAAAATTTCCCAAGGAAAAGGATGGGAATAAAGTTCCCATGGAGATGGGAATAAATTCATAAATAGTTACCTATTATAATCCCTATTTTTATGGTTCATAGGAATATTATAAAGTTAACCGAACATATTTTTCCTAAATACCTTGGAATAAATTTCCCATCTTTATATTCCAAGGAATGTTATTCATAGGAATAAATTTGATAAACTTGAAACAAACACACCCTAACTCTAGTTATCTCAACATCCCGCCTCAAACTAAAGGTGAGAAATCTTACTAGAGTTTGAAATACAAAACCCAAAATATATATAGATGTTGTAGCTAAAACAAAGGGGTACATTAAATAAAAGAAATAGAAAATGCAAAATATAAGTACGGTTTCTTTTCCCACCCTATGAATTTCTCACGCGCCCTATGCATTTCAGATTTTAGAATTTAGAATAGGGCGCGCGAGAAACTCTTATGGTGGGAAAAGTAATGGCCAAATATAAGATGAGTAACCCAAGCCCATTGCAAATTCCAGATTCTTCAATCGAGTTCTATATTTCTGACAAGGCCTAAACCCAACAATAATTGCAAGGAGACTATTATTTTTCCCACCCTAGGCTATTATCGCACACCCTATTTTTTTCTTACGAAAATGCCCATGCGATTTTAGGATTTTAAAATCCGAAATGATTTTTCACTAATTCAGATTTTATAATACGAAATATGCTTATGTATAATCAGCAATCAAAATTTCTCCAATTTCAACAGTTTTGAATTTTGCTTTTAAAAACAACCAAAAAACAAAGTAAACAATGTTGAAAACCTGTTAAATAAAATCATAAAAATATAAAAATACCACCCAGAAATTCTAAAAATCAAATAAAACTAATTTTTCTGAGAATATGAAAAATTAAAAGAGAAAAAAAAAATATGTGTCTAAACTATGTAATTTTGGATTTTGAGGAGTGGAATTCCATAAGAAGTTCCTTATAGGGGAGTCTTGATCCTTATTTTTTTCTTCTGATTTTCTGGGGAAGTTGGGAGCAATTTGATCAAGTAGCCCAAAAACTTGATTTTTTACTAAGAATAGCTAACAATGACCTAAAGCAGAAGGATGAGAGTTAGGAAGATTAATATTGTCCTTAAACTAATTATCCATGTTACAAACATACTCATAATTTGTGCTCATACAGTTCAGATTATATAATCCGAACTGTTTTTCCCTTAAAAAAGGGTGTTCAGGGCAGTTCAGATTTAATAATCCGAAAGAAAAAAAAAAGGAACACGCCCTATTTTTTAAGGTTTTCGGACTATAAAATCCAAAATTGTGAAAAACTCATTTTTAATCCTATAACAAAGGAAAAACTCAGTTCGGATTCTAAAAATCCGAAAATCATGGGGCATTTTTTGTAAAAAACACAGAGCGCACGAGAAGGTGATAGGGTGAAAAAAATAATAGTCTTGCAAGGAACACATTCAAATCAGAAATGATCAAGGATATTAGTTAATCTACTAGAAATGATAGGATCATAGAGATGTAGATTAGCTTCATAGAAGAAATACGAGTGAGAGGAAGAAACATATGGAAAACCCTTAGAACTCGTATTGTATTAAAAAAGATTAAGAGTGATGAGTACATGGATTGTCTTTTATAGACCTCAATTACACTTAACACGTGTGTAACTATAGTTATCTCAACAAATCATGACTTATATTATATTTTGGGTTCAGATCATCACTTAATTGAAGAAAAAAATAGATCTATTTAAATATTACGAGGCCTAATCAATTATTTTACGAGTTTCTGTTACTCATTTCATTGATTATTATTATCATCTAATTAATTAACTTAGCCATCTAATTCGTTATTAGTCTTTTAGAAGAACACCTATAAATATTTTTATTCGTATTTTGATGGTATTAAATATTATGGATCTCACGTTATTGTTGACCTTTGACCATTTGTCAATAACATAATTTATCAAAATAAAGGTTTCACACTTTCACTAATGTGTATCGTTAGCGCTAGAGTTTCACTAATGTGAATAACATAAGTTATTAAAATAAAAGTTATAAAGAGAACATGTAGCAAAAACTAAAATGAATAGACTACAAACTTGTACATATGCAATGCCCAACAACAAAAGCTCGATAACCTATTATAACACCTCTCCTCAAATTTATGATGCATTACTATGAAGTATTGAGAGTTCATTAATCAAGAAACAAAAATGTAAGTACTCAATAATAAATCATATAAACCCTGAAAGAAATATAATATTAGACTCTCCTCAATCTAAAGCTTGCAAAACTTTAAAAGTGTTAAAAATTAACCTCGAAAACCAAACCAACTAATATCCAAGGTAATTCAAATCGGACCGGATGTTAAACCGATGTAGGCAAGGGTTTAGGATTTAAAGATCGGACCGGGGTCGAATGGGGGTTCAACCGGTAGTAAATAAATATACCTTTTAAAATATATAAACAATATATTAAATAAGGGTTAAATAAATTTTTAATCCCTATAAATATAGTGAATTTAGATTTTAGTCCTCATAACAAAAAAGTGACAGGTTTTGGTCTCTGTAAATGTTTTTAACATATAGTTTTAGTCGCTGGTAAATTAAAATTTGTTTAATTATGCTTAAATTTTTAAAATTTTGATTGATTCTTTACAGACATGTTAAGAACATTCCTAGAATCTCTTTTATAAAAAATTAAATTTTTTTAACATTTAATGAATTATATTAAACGTTAAAATTTCATGATAAAATTAATGAAAATTTGGAACTGACAATCAAATTTTGAGCTAATTTTGTATGGATGAACTTTTTACAATGGATTAAACAAGTATGTTAAAAATCAATCGGAAATTTAAAAGTTTAAGCATAATTAAACAAATTTTAATCCACCAGAGACTAAAACTACATGTTGAAATTTTTTTAGGGATCAAAACATGTGACCTTTTAATTTGAATCTCCATACGGAAGGTATAATTTAAAAAGGATACCTTAATGTTTTTTTTTTGTAAGAACTTGGTGGTGTGTTTATAAAAAAATAAAAAATAAAAAACACTTTGTGGTACGTCCGTTCACTTCTTTGCCATTTTTCTATTTTTTTTTTTATTACTCTTGCCAGGCTAATGAATCATTTACAGTTGTATATTTTGTTTTAGTAGAAATATTTGGGCCCTTAAAAAAGTACTTTTATTTGTATCTTATGCCCAATTCCAATTGATACCCTAACCCTAAATTAAAAAAGTACTTTTATTTGTATCATCTTCTTATTTGCTTATTCTCTTTTTTTTTTTAAGGGTATATTATACTTAAGATCTGAAGTGCTCAACATACTACTACATCTACATTTTTTAAAATTTCTAATTTTGATTTAACATATTTTATTGATAAATTTAATTATTTTATCCTAATTTGAATTTAAAAAATATTTTATATGTTAATTTGTCTTTTATGTACGTGAGTCACTCCCATGTTGATTTTAACAGTTTAATTATTTAATATTAATATAAATTTAAAAATTATATCTCAAAAAGTACACACAAATATATATTTTTTTAGAGGAACTACTCCAAGTTTTAGTCACTTGCAAATTTTAAACTAGTAAGAGTACCTCGTAACAAAGTTATCTTAATCCCAAATTCACCCTAATGTATTTATTGATTTTTATCTATTTATTTTGTAATAGTTCGTACAGAATAATGTGCTAAATTTACAGTTAGGAAATACAAAATATTAAAATTAAATTTGAGATATTAATATGTTGAACTTGCTTGATTTAGATGGATGGTGCCCTGATTGATTTTCGGAAGACACGTATCGGGAAATTATTTAGCAAGGCATTAGTAAAAGGACGCTGTAGATTTTGCTTCACCAGCATTGATAAGGAATTCAATGAAGTTGCTCGTCGTCTTCCAGATGTTGAGCGTTTCACTTTTTCTCGAGATTTCATTTCTTTTAAAAGCAGAGAGTGGATATTTAAAGAGCTTTTGGATGCACTAAAAGATGAGAATAACTATATAATTGGATTGCAAGGAATGGGGGGCACAGGAAAAACTACATTGGCAAAAGAAGTGGGTAAACAACTTAAGATATCAAAGCATTTCAAACATGTCATCGATACAACAGTTTCATTTACTCCTGA
>Ga0228710_1005359_pt1 | contig 19948 bp, 9 predicted proteins | sample MedpolnodulmetaG_FD_177995 | JGI IMG/M metagenome (GOLD analysis project Ga0228710, IMG submission 177995) | Root nodule microbial communities from Medicago polymorpha collected in Santa Monica, California, United States - pink nodules | ecosystem: Host-associated > Plants > Roots > Nodule... | reverse complement strand
ATTTTAAAATACCTCTCTGCCGAAATTTTCACTGAAAATCAGAGACTAATCGGGGTCAGACGACGTATGAATGCAGGTCCAACGACACGTGTCAGTGACATTTTTGGTCAAAAATTGGGGTATGACACCCCACACAAAAATTGTTTACATATGAGAGGTTTAAGCCTAGACCTAGAGAGAAGCACAATCCTAAATCTAAATCTAAGCATTTACCACTAAGCCAACTACTCGGAATAAACTCTTAATTGTATGTGTAGAAAATATTGTTGGAAAGATAGAACTAACCCAGTGTGTTCAATAGGTTCTAAGACTTCCCAACAAAGACTGATACTTAATAAAAGGAGTTTGGTTAAACTTATTTTAATTAGTAATCTATAAGATAAGATTTAGAATAGCTCTAGCATATTTCTTATTTATTCGTTATTAAAGGATAGTTTTTTTTTTTGCAATTACAGGATGGCTAGTCTGTGAATGTTCACACCGATTATCTTGATCATAACTATAACTCAATAGTCCTAATCTATTTGATTATTGACATTCCGGGGAGAACCAATTTTATACTTTATGCTAATACCCCAATTAAAGCAGAGCATTCGCTCAAGTCATGACATACACTTTAATATAAATGCATAATTAGATGACATTCTAATAGTTGGTCATGGTAACGACATAATATCTAAGCTTATACACTAAATATGTGAAGTGCAATCTCTAATTTTAGAACACGTTAATTGCTGCTTGATTTAGAATTTCTAGAGAAACACTGCTCTGCATAACACACTGATCCATTCTCTTGATTAACCAATTTTGCAATGTAACCTAATGCATAGATGGAATATGATCCCTTAGATCATTGACATTCCATATAATGAGAACACTTTTTTTTGGCTTTATTCTTGATACCTCAAGGCTGACCTACACTGAATTCTTTGTCCATCCTACATATTCGTGGCTTTTGATGCCCATACACATGCTTCTTTTTCTTTTTCTCCCCCTTTTATTTTCTCTTTTACATGTTCCCTTTCTCAAAATATCAACCATTTTTATGAGTGGATACCTAAAACCATTGAAGGGGCAAGAAAGATTTAGATAAGAATGATATCACAACACCACAAGACTATAATCTGATGGTACAAATTGCATTGCTTTAGTAAAAGGAAATTTAGACAAATTTCTGTAAAGCATAAATTAAACTTTGTTAAAAAAGCACAAGCATGTAAAAGATATAAAAGAAATGTAATTCACAAGAAAGAATACCACCATGCATCTCCATTACTTTAAGTTCTATATATCACATTATCATAGGCCATCTCCTACTACTATGCATACCAATAAGTAAAAGCTTAAAATAATGAATTGAAAAAGTTTGATGCATACATAGAATTGCAAAACCAAATCAGCACAAAGTTTGTATATAGCCATTTTTTTTTTGAATAAATTACAATCAATTATTACATATTTGTGCATTGAAATCTAACCTCATAATTTGCAGATGCAGTATCACCTAAACTACGTATATAAAAAAATAAACATCAATAAATGCTAAAATAAAAAATTATCAAATGGGTTCATTTGTACCAATTTCAACCAACATGGTGCAGTAAAACATGAAAATAATCAGGAGTACATAATCATCATCCCCTCATTATCATATCCCACTCAGTCAGTACTCATGATGAATGACTGATGAGTTATAATAATACAAAAGAACATTCTCTGACTTATGAATGCGCAAATTACAAGAACAAAGAAGGTAAAGAATAAAGTGTGATTTGTCAAGAAAGTACAAAAGCAGTTTCCACTACACAAGATCCCCTGCATGCCCACCATACCATAAACCCTTACACCATGTGTTAGCAATGATGCTGCTATTATCCCTTGATGACCTTTTACTAAAGGTAGTTACCACGTGTGCATTGTGAAATTATATGGCCTTATGGGCATTATTTACAACTCACAAGATCAAGATGCTTGTAAAACTAGGTTGAATTTGAGAAAAGGAAATGTTAGCAATAGACTCTTTAATACTTTTTCAACACAATTTTTTCCTAGTGGTCTAAGTTCATATACCTGGACAATTTAGTAAGACCAATTTGAATTTCAATCAATTGGAGCTAGTGAGTGTGTTGGAAAGAATGTGTTACTAACTTGCTATGAATGTCCCTAAAATTTAATTGATATCAAAACAAGTAAATACACCACACAACATACAAAAGAATTTTTTTTTAAAAAAACAGTCATTTTGATCGCTAAATGTGGTGTCTTGTCACGATAATTTTGAATGTATCAAAATTAAAATAAAATAAAAACTAAATGTGTCATTTGTGAGTGTTTTATTCTTTCTCAAATGTCTCTTTAGTTAGTTAGTCTAGTACTAAAATCACCACCAAAAAAAAGTCTAGTATTAAAATGTATTTTTTTTATCAATTTATGCTATAAAATAAAATTACTAATAAAAGAGATACTTGAGAATGTGTTTGTAATTTTAATGCATTCAGAGACTATAGTGACAGTGTCTCACACACCAAAGGAGCAAACTAGTTGTTTATCCAAAAATAAATACTTCAACTAATGAAGGTTGAAACTGAACCATTGGCAAAAACAAGCATTTTTCAGTAATTTTGGTTTCTAAGTCACAAAGAAAGATATGGACACCCTTGGTGTAATTAATTCCAAGGTGAGTAATCAAACATTTTGGTCTCTAAATATATGAGGCGTTGTCATTATACTTCTGAATGCATCAAAGTTGCAAATACATATATTTTGTTTGTAATTTTGTGAATTAAATTGACTAGCAAACAACACATTTATGTAACAAAGTGACAAATAAAATATACATTTGAGAATAAATAATGATTCTAAAAAGATGTTTCTTCAATTTTAATACATTCAATGACTATAACGATAACACTTCACACATTCACATACCTAAGTGGATGCTTACACTTCCAAGGTAGAAAGCCAGGAACAGAATGGAAGAAAGAACCTTTGGCAAACATAAATTCACATTTTCTAACATTCTTTACTAAGGTAATGCATGTCTTAAGGTGTGTAACACACGATTCTATACCAAGCATGCAAATAATTCTGTACTAAGGCCATGAACAAACAAAATCAACCATATCTGCAAACGAACAAAGCAAAAGCAAAAAAGCAAAGTGGTCGGTTGTTTAATCATCTTTACCTTTAACTTTAACCTCCTCAACAATATCATGTTTATTTAATGTTCTTTTTCTTCCTCAAAACACAAAACATTAACCTTTACCAAACCATGTTCATTCTTTTATGCAACGTATATATATAATAACCTCAAAAAGAAACATTCTCATCCTATTGAACCATTCAGAACAACACACAAAATGGAGATACTGTCACAAATGTGGTCATTGTTAGGGTTACTAACAGTGCTCCAAAACGTACTTCCAACACAGCTTCTCTCAGTGCTTCATTCACTATACGAATCACTTCAAGATCTTCTTTCACCATATTCCTACTTTGAAATCCCCGAATTCAATGGTTACTGCGGCGTCGAACTCAACGACCTCTACCGCCACGTTCATCTCTACCTCAACGCTGTCAACCACTCCTCCGCAGCCGCATGCCGCCGTCTCACACTCTCACGCTCTCCTTCCTCCAACCGCATTTCCTTCGCTGTTGCACCAAACCACACCGTCCACGACACGTTCAACAACCACCGTCTCTCATGGACACACCATGTAGACACCATGCAGGATTCCGTCGAAGAAAAACGTAGCTTCACGCTCCGTTTCCCGAAGCGTCACCGTCACGCGCTTCTCTCTGCGTATCTCTCTCATGTCACCTCACGCGCCGAGGAGTTTGAGCGTGTCTCACGTGAACGGAGGCTTTTCACGAATAATAATGGAACCGGTTCATTTGAATCGGGCTGGGTTTCGGTTCCGTTTCGTCATCCTTCTACTTTTGAAACGCTAGCACTTGAAACTGATTTGAAAAAACAAATCAAAGATGATTTAACCGCTTTTGCTTCGGGTAAAGAGTTTTATCATCGGGTCGGACGAGCTTGGAAACGTGGTTACTTGCTTCATGGTCCACCTGGGTCGGGTAAATCAAGCCTCATTGCTGCAATGGCGAATTTTCTATGTTATGATGTTTATGATTTGGAACTTACTAAAGTTTCGGATAACTCTGAGCTTCGTTCGCTTTTGATCCAAACAACGAATCGTTCAATTATCGTTATTGAAGATATTGATTGTTCTGTGGATTTAACCGCAGATAGAATGGCAAAGAAAAATGGTTCGAAGTCGTTGTCTAAGTCTAAGAAACATAAAACAACATCGTTTTCTGGTTCGGGTTGTGATGAGAGTAGTCGGGTCACACTTTCGGGGCTCCTGAATTTCACAGACGGGCTATGGTCTTGTTGTGGAGAAGAGAGGTTAGTAGTTTTTACAACTAATCATAGGGATAGTGTTGATCCTGCATTAGTTAGGTGTGGACGCATGGACGTGCACGTGAGTTTAAGCACGTGTGGGGTCCATGCGTTTAGGGAGTTGGCAAAGAATTACCTTGGGTTGGAATCACACGTGATGTTTGAGGCAATTGAAGGGTGTATTCGTGCGGGTGGATCCCTTACACCGGCGCATGTGGGAGAGATTTTGTTGAGGAATAGAAGGGATGTTGATGTGGCAATGAGGGAGGTTTTGTCTCTAATGCAAAGTAGGGTGGTTATTGTTGCAGCGGCTGCTGATCAGACGGATAATGAGGAGTTGGCAACGATCGGAGTGAGGTCACCAGAGAGTGTGCTTCTGATGGGTTCGCCGGAGAATTGGGACTCTTTGAGTGGGAAGAAGAGGAAAGAGCAGCAACATGGGTCCACTAATTTAGATAAGAAGGTTAAGTTTTTTGTGAGGTTGAGGTCATTGACCAAATCTGACTCTGGGAGATGATGTGTATTTTAAGAGACAAACTCAATTCAATGCAACTATGTTATGACTCGTGGGTTTTGTGTTTTACTCCCTCTTCCCTATATTTAAGCACTCATGACTTTATTTTTGTCCTTAAATATAAACCTCTTTTCAAATTATTAAATATATTTATTATTTTTTTCCTACACACATCTCTAATTAATATTATTAACTTGTCTTGAAATATGAAAAATCAAATTTAATACACATATAAACAAAGGACAATTTAATAATATTAACACATAAAATAGACACATTAATTACACTAACAACTTTTATTAAGAATCGTGAAAAAAGTAAAATAAAGGGGGAGGGTGTATTATTTTGTAAAGCATATTAGTGCATGATTTGTTTTCGTCTAGTTTTTTTTTTGTTTACTCTATATGGTTTATTTGTTAATGATCCTTAGATTCGTTGACACCAACCATATTTGACTATTTGTAGTTAGTGAACATGACAACATTCATTTCTTTTTTATGACAAAAATACTCTATATCAAATCAAACTATGAACAAACACATTGAACTAAGTTGCATAAATAATATGACTCTTTTTCTAATCGTATTGATTTATCGCGTGTCCTATTTTGTTTGAATTATATAATTCGAACGACATAACATCTCATAAAAATCTCAAAAACACGTTCAAACATTTTAAAATCTAAATAGGCGCACAAGAAACTTAGAAGATGAAAAAAGTAATGGCCAAATAATATTGTCAACAAATTAATGTTTTTTATCCAACCTATTCTTGAAGATGTTTTTACTATCTAAGCAAAATTGGCGCGAGACAATGTGCCAATTTGGGATAATACTTGAGTGACATTGTGGTTGGTGACATTGGTGACATTATCAATCATAATGTTACAAGTGTACAAAACAACAAAAAAATCTTGTGAAAGAAAAAGAAGAAAAGCACATGTGACATTGCGGTTGGCCAATGTCACCAATGTCACCAACCACAATGTCATCCAAATGCTACCAGCTAATTTGTTTGTTCTATTCAGATCAGGGGATAAAAGCTAAACATTGAAAATGGACGAGAATAATTTTATACAAAATATTATATATAAATTTTTTATCAAAATATATTGTGAGAAAATAGAGTTAACTTATTAAATGATGCAATAGTGAGTACTTACTTATTTTCTAATTAAAATAGAACTTTTGATAAAGTGATTTTCACACCTTAATTTATATCACAAGTTTGTTTATTGTTACACGTACGATTATTTGATTTTGGAAATTTGTAGCCTTTTTGCAAATTCTTGTGAAATCAATTCAATTTTATTTTTACGTTGAAATCAATTCAAATTTTAAATAAATAAAAATAGGCAAAATTTAAAAGATATATTAATCTAATACACGACTTATTTAAAAAAAAAATTAATCTAATACATGACTGAATGTATTTTGATCCTTAGAAAATCTTACAATCATAAAAAGAGGCATGATGAGTAATAATGTTCATTATCTTTGCTCAAAAGTTTAGGGCTGCTTATTTTAATCCCTAAATTGCATATTTAGTCCCCTAAGAATTTTGTTTTGGTCACCTAAATAATAGAAGTTTCGTTTTGGTCCCTTAACTCTATTTTTGTCGGTCAAGTTGGTCTCCTTTATTAGTTTTTTAATTTCTATTTTCTTTTATATGATTTAAACCATTTGATTGTAGGTGCATTATACTATTTAACAGTGAACCATCAACACCTGATTTTTTTTTTTTCACTTTTGTTCATCTTCCCTCTTCTTCATCCTATTACTCAGATCCAAAAAAACCATCAAATTCCATAAACATCAAATCATAAATCCCAGAAACATTAAATCCAAAAACCATCACCACTTCTTAAAAAAATATATATCACCACCGAAAGTTCAAATCCAAAAACCATCCCAGAAGCTTCCACCCCTGCCACCACAATCCCCAACAAACTCTTCTCATTCTTGCGCACATGTTCCTAAAGCGTTGAATAGAAATCGCCGTCAAACCCAACACATAGTTGCTTCAAACATGGGTTTGCAGTTTCATCATCATCAATGAAACTATGAAGCCTGATACTCCAAAATGGAGATGTACCCGTAATACGTATCGGATACCGATACTCTGCGGATACTCGCAGATACGTACCCACGAAGCATCATAGTTAATTATTTTAATTTTTAATAAATATTTTATCGGATACTTATGTGATACTCCACAGATACACAAGGATACTTCTAAGATATTTCACAAATATGTATCATAGAAAAAGATGAAGAGTAAAAAAGTGAGACAATGTTGTAAAAATTCATTATAGAGATATATGATTCAATTTTAGATATGCATCAATAGAATTGTTTCTCGATTAAACACTTAAAATTATAATTCTTGTGTATGAATATAGCGAAAGAGGTGATTCAGTTAATCAACATTAGATAAAATTTGTGTTGAGTTCTTTTAATGAAAGTCACAATTTTTTCATTTGGATCATAAAGATTTTTTTTTTTGAAAAAAGAAGGAATAAATATCTGATTTCGAACCAATTGTAAATGACATAGTGTGTTTTCTGTATTTCTTCAACCATGCTAGCTTCCTGGAAATTGGCTTGGTGATTCAAATATATGGAATTGATGAGACAAGTTTTGGTATTTTAGTATGTTTTTGGATTTGAAGTTTGAAATCAACTTGAAGCTAGTATGATAAGAATTAAGAATTTGAAAGTGCCGTTGTAAATAGGTTTTGATTTAGGTAAGTTTTTTAATCGTAATGGGTGAGTTTGTGACGGTTACATGATTTAATTTGTAGCTCTCGCTAATAAATTAGGGATGGTGATGGGAGGGGAGGAGATGGTAATAATTTGGGGATATATGAGTCTTTGAAAGATGAAGAAGAAGAGATGAAGATTGAAATTTTAAAAAAATAAATTTGAGTTTTTTTTCTTCTTCTGGGTTTTAAGATAGATGAAGATGTATGAAGATATGATGAAAATGAAGAAGAGGAGGGGAGAAGATGAAGATGAGTACAAAAAATTAGTTGTTGGTGGTTTATACTAATATACAATAGACCCAAATGATCCAACGATCCCAATTTTGACAAAAAGATCTAATGGTTGAGATTTAAAAAATAAATAAGGTCTATGATGTATTATCTACAATGTTTATCCACCTTGGATATTTAAAGTTAAAAACTGAGTGAAGGGACCATTTTGATCGAAAAGAGGTAGAATTGAGGGACCAAAATGAAACTTTTAATGATTAAGGGACCAAAATGAAACTCTGAAATTATTTAAAGGACCAAATATATAATTTAGCCTATTTTAATTGTAGTGGTTTCTTGCATTATTGTGTATCAATGCAGATATAGGGTGTTATGAGGCTGTGTATGTTCTTTGAGCTTCTTCTTTGCCTTGGATTTTCTCTTTAGCTTGGTTTGGGTTTTGGACAGGGGTCTTTTATTCCTATTTTCTTTGGACGTGTATGCAAAAGAAAGGAACTACTCTCTAGTCTCTACGTTGCATGTCATGTGTCCCTTAAGTAACCTGAAACTTCTTATGCAAGTCTCCTCTAATCATCAATTTCTAACTAATGACGACATTTTTGACAAATTTACAGCTGCATTATAACAAACTTTTAGACTTTTCTCGTACACTTTCGAAGAGGTAGTTATTTTGAATACAAAAAGGCTTGAGTTTTCGAATGTTTTCTGAACCAGCTCTTTCAAGCATTGTATTTGTTATCTTCGAAGATGTTATTTCGAGTTTGTATATCAAATTAGACTACTATCTGAACTTCGATCGTGTAATTTCAAGACATTTCTCAAAAATTCTTTAATTGTCCTGTCAAGTGACTCAAAACTAGAATTTCAAATATTATATATAACACCAACACAAAGTAACAAGATTTAGTGACATGAAGTGAAAGCAATTATTTCCCTATTTTGCTTGCAATAAACACCCTAGTTCAATATTGAAATGATTGGTGCCTAGTTGTTGTGAGAGTGGTTGCAAAGAGAGTAAATGGGAACAAAAGACACAAACAACTTAATGGTACAATACAAGGGTAAAGTGGCAATAGTGACTAGTGATGGGGATATGATGATAAAGTAGTTGGATTGGTTTTATTTTCTAATGGAATGTTGGGCAGTTGGGCTTATTGTATGTCTTTTTGTTGGGTGTTGTTATGTCATCCTTGTTATTGGCAACAATTGTTTAATTAACACTCCAGATAACTTCAAAAATAGTCACTTTTCATGTTCTTTTTTATTATCATGCATATTTCTTTACTTATAGCCAATAAATAAATTGCAACAATTGTCATGGTTTGATCTGTGAGCTGATTGGCTCATCTAATTAACATAAGAGCTCAAAATGTGAATTTAATTAAGATCAATTAGAGGAGATAATCATCATTGCTATGCACTAAGTAGAATGTGTTCCTTACTTGGCTTTCAAATTCACATGTGTTATGTATGTTGTAAAAAATATACATAAGCAAAACTTAACATGAAATAAAGATGGAACATGGTCAAAAAGCGGTTACAAAATTTGAAAATAAAAACATGTTTATAAAATCAAGTCAAACATTATAATTAATGATTGGTTTGGTGAGAATGGATGAGTGGCAACGGTGGCAGATAATGTTCCGGAGTGATGGTAACGGCTTTCATCACGGCGGTGTTGAGTCTTCGTGGTGGAACGAAATGTGTCTGCAGGCACGTTAGCACTCTGACGTTCAAGGCAGTAATGTAACTGAGAAAGGGTGTGTAGAAAATGTTGCGAAAAGTGAATCATACCTTGAGGGTGAAACAAGTTCACCCTTATATAGGTGTGCGTTGGTCATAACTGTCTTCGAGTTATGCGGCGTGTGATTAGGAACGGAGAAGGACACGTGTAAGGTGATCATAGCGCGGGGGCGCGCTTCTGTGCGACACGATGCACTTAAATTGGCATGCTCCTTCAGGTGCAGAGCCTTATGGCGGCGTAAGTTGTGTCGCATGTTAACGTGTGATTGGTCTTCTGACCGGTCAAGAGCAATTAATAATATGATAATAATTTTCTATTAATTTTTTTTTATATTTCTCAATTAAAATATGAGACACAAATAATTTGAAACTTTTGAAATATACTAAAAATTTACAGACATATATCAACATGGTATAAGAATAAGTGTGAACTCAAAAAAAAGTGTGGATGTAAAACTAAATAGAGAGAAAAATAATACAAAAATTATAATCGTATATAAATATGAACGTTGCTATTTACGACGAGAGATTTGATCTCGAAGAAACGACTCACGAAACTCTAATTAACCAATTAAATCTTGTTTTTGCTGAAAAACACAGCATATAATGGGTGCTTTTGCTAGAAATTAAATAGACTTATTTTGTCTATTGATCCACTAATTAATTTTTAGTTTTCATTTTGCTGAAAAACACAACATATAATTTTGTCTCATAACTAATAAAATTCATGTTTTGTTCCCTCAAAAATGTCTCTGTTAGTCAAATTAGCCTCATTTCATTAATTTTAACATCAAATGTCTAAAGTAGACCAACTTGATAGGTGATCCACCATAGACCTCATTAAGTTGTTTAGTTTAAATTGTTTGATCTTTTTTCTGAAAATACAACAATTAGATCAGACATGTCTACTATATCTAATCGTGCACCACTACCACCAATTTTTTTTTCAACTTCCTTCATCTTCTTACCTCATTCTCTTCTTCATCACCATCTTCATACATTCATCAACACCGAACCCAGAAAAAATTAAAAGATAATTTTGTTTTAAACAAAACTCATAATCATCGATCAACAACAACAAGATCAAGCAAACCCATGAACGAATCTTAATCTCACACTCGCATCTTGAAGAAATTCAACAAGATTCGATGAATTCATGAACGAATTGTGGTATCCTTTTTTTTTTTGTTGAAGGAGTATCCATATTTCTTTTCTGTGACTTTTTTTTTTGTCAAGTAGTCTGGTGCTAGATTCAGCTACAGTTACGGGACTTTTTGTGACTTTTGTTTTTTGAAATATTCTTTTTGGTGACTTGCGTGGTATCCGCAGACCGCATTCCATAGGACTCTTCGTTAATAAATAAACTAGACTAAAATAAAATTATACAGAAATTTTATTTGCAGACATTTAAAGTACTTTGTCAAACCTTAAAATAAATACACTAATACGTGCACTGAACCTGTCCATTTTTTGTTTATTTGATTTGACGAATTTTTTAAGAAGAAATGTTGAATACACCGTCGTATTTGATTTGATGAATTATCCCTGACTTCTCCGCATAAACTAGACATAAAAAAAAATCATTGAAAAGCTTTTGAAGGCTGTAAAAAATCTTTTAAAAAATCAATTTTTTATTTTTGAGCTTATGAAAAAGAGCTTATACAAATAAATAAATTTTTATCTTAATTCGTAAGTTTTCACTAACAAAAATTATACCTTTAAAGTTTTTTTTCATATGCTCCATTAACAAGCTTATAAATAATACCTTAAGGAATATTTATTTACATAAGTTGTTTTGCATAAGCTTTAAAATAAGTTAATCCAAACAGACCCGTAATTTATCTTGGAATACTTTCGTTTTCATCATTTTTGCTTTCCATCAAATCAAATTAAATTAACTACTAAGTCTAAAACAAGTCTTGTAAAAAGAAAAGAAAAGAAAAGAAGGGAATAAGGTTTGGTTTAATTTATCTTTCAAAAAAGGCATAGATCATTGTGTTTTGTTTAAAATAAAAGGAACATGGATTGTTGTATTTAAATAAGGTTTGACATAAAAATAAAAAGTAAAAATTGACAGATCGAGCATTTGTAGAGTATAAAAACATCTTGAAAAAGCATTATCAATCTTTTAGTTTTAAAATAATAATAAAATTAAAACCCCACACCGGAAAAAGAAAGAAATCCATTCTCTTGGAACATAAAGTAAAAAAAAAAAAATAAAACGTCGCCTGAGAGATTCGAACTCTCGCGGGGAAACCCCATGTACTTAGCAGGCACACGCCTTAACCACTCGGCCAAAGCGACTTTGTTGTGTAAGATCTTAATTAAATATAATTTATTATTACAATATGAAAATAAACATTAGAGAAGTTAATGTTGCGCTCTCTCTCTTTCATTGCGGTTGCAGGGTAGCTGCAGAAAGTACCAAATGAAACGAAACAAAAAAAACGACACAGAAACAAACCACCCACTGATGTGAAGTGAATAGGTTGGGTGCGTGTGGGTCCCACTTAATCTCTCTCTTTCCCATTTTATACACTCTCACCACACCGACGCATAACAAACACTCAAATAAAAAATCAATTCAACACCAACTAACTCCACCACCATGACGACGGCGATCTCGGTGGCGGAACCCGAACTAAAAACATACTGGTGCCACGAATGTGACATGAGTGTTTCTTTAACTACTTCTCACACCCCCTCTCCTCTACTATGCCCCCATTGCGACACTCATTTCCTCGAACTCATGGACTCACCTTTTTCCCAAAACGACGTCGATTCATCCTCCCTCTTCGACGTCGTTTTCCAAGACGCGCTTTTACTACTCACACCTCCTCCCCCTAAATCCCGCACCGAAACAACAATCCCTACTATAACCGTCACACAAACGCTTCTTACCTTACTGGATCCCTCAAACGGCGTCGTTATATGCGCCGTTTGTAAAGAAACGGTTTCCGTTGACGAGGAAGCGAAACAGCTTCCGTGTGATCATCTTTATCATTCGGATTGTATTACTCCGTGGCTTCGGATTCGACCTTCTTGTCCTCTTTGTCGGTGCGGAATTGCGGAGGATGAAGAGGATGAGAATGATGAGGAAGATGATGTTAATGGTGGAGATGTGATGAGAGAGATGGTGATGCGGTTGTCGGAGTTGTCTGAGGATGATTTTTATGGATTGAGGATTACTCTTAATCACATTGCTTCACGTCATGCTCTGCTTCATTCTGATACTTCTGGTGGTGGTGAGAATAGCGATGATGCTAGTGAACTTGATGTTGGTGCTGATGTAGATGGAGAAGAATCTTAATGCTGAGATTCTTTGCGGTATGTTTTATGATTTGTTTCATGATAGAACATTATAGCGTCATTTGATCTATGTAGCCGACACCTGACTTAAACTTGGTTATGATATGTTTCTGACTTTATGAAATCATTCAACATCATATTGAAGTGTGATTTGTGAATATAGAATATTGGTCCTTGAAGAGTGCTATCCATGTTTATGTATCGGTATCTTAGATATTGATTTTTGGAGACTGATTCGTTAACTGTTCCTTAGATATATATGGAAATAGTAGGGATTACTTGTTGATTCCGTAGTCCATGAAAATTCTTCATGTCTACTAGTAGTATTTGGAAAATTCCTTACCTTAACTTTAAATTATTATGCTTCAAATTCTTGATCAGAGTGGTAATAGACTCGAGCATCTTAAATAAGTGGTCAAGAAGAGTTTGATCTTTATTCTTGTATATGGAAAATATTTGGTTAGTTGGAGAGAATTCAGCTTGTCTGCACACAGTGGCGGAGCCAAAAATTTCCTTTTGGAGGGGCCATTTTTTTAAGATATAAATATATATTGTGACAAAAATAATTGAAATTAAAGTTGTAGTCGAGTGGTTCGTTTGTTTTTATGTTGCTCCCCTAACCATGGTTCGATACTTGCATTTTACAATGTTTTCGTTGCATTTTTCGTTTAAAAAATACAAAAAATTACAAGTCAAAGCTAAAGATTTGCTAGAGTGTAAAGACGTGATTTGTAATACAAACGTTAATATATATAACATAACATTTAGTTAAAAATGTGTATATATTGAACATTTGTATTACAAATCACGTCTTTACATCATAACTTTGGGGAGGCCATGGCACCCCCTGGCTCCACCTCTGTCTGCACAATAGGTTTTCTGACAAAGATGACTAGTCAGGATGGTGGATGCTTGTACCTGTAAGATAATTTTTTTGAACAAGACCTATAATAATTATAAATAATAAAATTAGATTTTGATGTTGTTTTTTCGTTTTGTTAGTTGATCTTATTGATGTTTAGCCAGGGTAGATTCATGAATGGCTGGTGAAGTTTTAACACAAGGTTATTCTGTGCTTCTATTGAACTTCTTCGTGGAATTGATCTTGAGATTTTAGAGTAATTTTTTAATTTCTTGCTTCCACTTTCTCTTGAGGACATGACATATTGACAACTCTTTCAAGTTAAGGTTTGTTTAGTTGAGTTCAATATTTTGATGTGGAGGGGAGGGAAGCATAGCCCTCTTCATTAAGTTTAGCTTGTGGGAGGGAAAATGTGTTTATAAACTTAGGGCCTGTTTGGATTAACTTATTTGATATTATCTGCTGACATAAATTTTGTGAGACTCTTTGCTAGAATTTATGAGAACAACTTATGACAATTTTCATAAGCTTTTTTCAACTTATTTTCATAAGTTCTCCAACATATCTTATAAAAACAACTTATTTATAGCAGTACAAGACCAATTTAACGTTATTTTATCTTTTTCTGTAAAAATAGTTTATGCAAGCTTACACATAAGCGCTTATCATGATAAGCACTTGTGCTATAAGCTGTTTATCCAACATTGGGGAGAAAGAAACGTACGCCCAAGAGGTCAATATAAATTTTCCTAAGTTATGATGATATTTGACTTTTGGTTTCAAAATTGATTTTCCATCCTAGAATTGATTAAGATCTAAGCAACTATGCGTGGTTTTTCACTTCTTGTTGAATTGATTTCCCATTAAAAATGTGTGATGTACTCTGCGTTTACTTTTAACAAAAGGAATCAGCTACCCCTTTGTGCCTATATGTCATGACACCATTTTGGATTCCAATAACTTTTGATAGTCCAACAAAAATCTACTTCAGCGTTGAAAGTTGATACAGGGAGAAAAAAGACATTGCAATTTAAACTTCAAATAAAGTATAACAAAATATTCCTAAAACAAAAATTCTTGCAATGTTTTCATTTGACAGCACAACTTGCAAATGAAACAAAGGAATTTCATTTCATCCCTGTTAGTCTTCAATCATACCCTGGTGTTGCAGAAGAGTAAAACCTCTTCGTCTCTATTATAGGAGAGGAATTTTAAAACCGTTTTAATCCAAACATGTATACAAATATAGATCACTTCACTTTCAAGTCACTGTTAACTGAACTTCTTTTTAACCAAATTATATGTCACATGAAATGTTACAAGAGTTTAAAATGTAAATTAGCATTTCCCTTCATTAAAATCCTTTCCCTCAACTCAATCACATAAGATGTATCTCAATGAATCCCTCCCCTTGTATGATCCTAATAAACCATTATAGAAAGTTCTCTCTCTAGTGCACTGTGAACTACGTACCTTTAAGTTAGTGGCTTAAGAATGAATTTCATAGGAAACAAAGATGAGGAGAAAAGGCAACTGTTGAAACATGGGATTGACTAGTTTTTCATGAGTATATATGTTTTGTAGTGTTATCACAACTTATATTTATACATGTCAAAACTCTTGTTATCATTATTTTGTAGTGGATCATATGCATTTCATTGAAGCCAAAATGTTAGAAATCTGAGTGATTATTGCATGATTCAAGATTGGCAAAACTGAACATCTGCAATGTTAAAATGATTGTAAAATTTTCTGTTTTATTGTTTGGTGGAATTTGCTTTTTGTTAAAATAAAAATTGGGTTGGAGAAGGGGAGGAGACCACCAATTCTAGTAGATGTAATAAATATGTAACACGCATTAGTCTGTGACTCTGTCATTGTTATGTTATATTAAGTTATTTGGTTCAGCAACTATGGCTATTTTCTATTTGCTGCATAATAGTCAGCACCAAGCCTACTCCACTACTGTCACTTTTACTAGTCATCTATATTCTATTCTGAAAATATCTCTTCTTTTGCATGTGAACTAATATGATTTGTTCTGATATTCGACTGCAGGTATATAGTGTACTAAAAGAATATTGAAGTTGCATCACCATAGATCGTCTTATCAAGTGTAAATCTACACCGACGAATATGGCTCATCTGTTTTTCCCTTCTTTTTTCGGGAACTCCAACTAGCTAGTTGTAGTGCTATAGCCATAAATACAATAAACTGATGGAATGCACAAGTTTCGTGCATTTCTTGTCCCCCTCTCCACTCTCTGTATGTTGGTCCTTGAAACTGGATTTCTCTTAGACCAAATTCCTCTCTATCTTAGTCAATAAAATCATTGTAGTATTCAGCTCTCGATTATGTTATGTCTGTATTGCTGAAGTCGATTTTATCCATTGAAACATTTTGTTCACGGTTTTTTTGCCTTACATTAGATGATATTATTGCATGCCAACATGGCTGTAGCCTGTTGTTTGGGCATGAGATTGTCGAGGGATTGTATCATCCGAGTGTTTCTTTGTAACGTGGAAGAGCCTTCAAATATATAATTTTGGTCTGAGTTGTGTTTTGATTATCCGATCTATATCATAGCATTGAGTACTACTACTTGCTGGACCTCAACTTCTTACCAGATGATTATGATTAACTTTGATACTTCAACGATTTTGGGTGAATGGTGTTTTCTGGGCAATCCTTAAAATGTCTTTGGATGTATGACTTCATTTGTCTGAGGCTTTAATGAGACATGTTTGGATTAACAGTATGCAATATAATAGAGTGAAATGAACTGGAATAGAATTACGTATATGATAGTATATAATTTAGATATTTAAAAAATCGATGGAATGTAATGGAAAACAGGTGGCATCCATTTCACTCAATTCCATTGGTTGCCACCAATTTATCTTCCCTTCAAATTGGTTAGAATGAGATAGGATAATTCATTAACTTAAATTTTATAGGTGGTCTCATTTTATTCAGGTTTTCAAAAACTAAAAATGAAACGAGACGGTTGTTTTATTTGGTTCCACTTTTACCCCATTTTACACTATTCTATCTTTTTAATCATTCTATTCTTATTAAATGTATCACCAATGCCTTTTTAGTTTATTCAAGTCCCAATTTTTTGCGGACTCCTTATTTGGGAGTTGCAGAAATTCTTAGATCTTTCAATGGGTCACTCTACCTGAGAACTAACTTTGTGCCATGATGTCCCCATAAATCATTTTCACTTACTTATTTCCTAATAACACGTTTCCATCCAGCCAAAATGGTTCATTTTAGAACCTGCCTGCCAACTTCAGCATTGTATGACACGTATTGCTTTTATGGTCGTTATTAGAAACACAACCAATCATTCAGATGGAACTCGACTCGTGTAGTACACTTCACGTTATAAGTTTCTTTCCATCAATATACTTCTTGGCTAATACGGACCTGATACTGTGATATGCCTATCTATCTTATTTGGTTATAATACTTTTTTGAAAGAAAAAGATAAGTAGAATTGATTAGTACAGAATTGCTTGTTTCATATTTTATGGTCGTCTTTCACAAGTCATATTCTTGACTTGGTCTTCATCTTTCATCGAACAATCTCAAAAATTGTTTGTGCTATACATGATGGCTAACTAATTACAAAACATCTTCTACCATCGACTTTATGGTTTAATTAATTGTAGACCGTTGAGTTAACAACCTTTAACTGACTGCCCTAAAGCCGTTGATCAAGTCTCTAAATAGGAGTATATGTAAAAATAAAAAGTATTATAACTCAATTATGTATTTTACTTTCAATCCTTTTAAGAGATTAACGATTAAATTCACACACATTAAGGTATTATGGATTCCAACTCGTGTTTTAACACATCAAATGTCTTTGCAAAATTTTATCATATGAACTACACTCATGAGGCACTTGTTCTAATGACCCCCTTGGTGAGTAGGTTATTATTGTTGTCACCGTCACACATAATAACATATTTTCTTCTGTCATTCGATGGCTAAGCAAGGTAGAAATGTCGTTTGCATTTTGCATAAATCAATTCAATAATCTTTTTTTTATAACACAATTCAATTCAATAATCTTTAGGTACACAATGAGGCCAAGTGGATTAATACGATGAGTCAGCACCCTCAATTCCGTGACCCTAAATTGACCAACATTTTAGGAAAGTTCCCTCTAAATCTAACTTCTTCTACTGGGTCAATTCAACAAGCAATCCACCTCGTTCATTCATTTTTTTTCCCTTAGAAATTAAATTTGCATTTTAAGGACCACGACACCCTTAACACGTGTACATTTTTTATTAGTCTTCTGGATAAGAATGAAACTTCCACCTCATTTCCAACATTAACTTCCAACGTGAAATTAACAAGTCAAAGCTTCATGCAATAATAATTTCTCTCCTTTTCTAAAGTATGGTCCAACATGTCCTTCCATCTATCTCCCTTAAAGAAAAAGTCCTTCCATCTATCTATAAACAACTATAAATAGAACTTCTCCGTGCATATTCTTTCAATTCAACAATATTCATTTCATCATCCAAAAACTCCAATACTGTAGTTTGCTTGCAGTTGCACACATAGATTCAAGTAATCGTTAAAGGGCATATATTATTTGTTAGCACAAATTTTGATCAAAAGATGGATAGTAGCTTAGGTGACATGTTATTGAAGGTGGCTATGTTCGTCCTAGTCCAAGCTTTGGTGTACCTTATCCTTTCAAATTCATCAAACATATTTTCCAAGAACATCAAGAGATCAAACAGCTTCAAGCCGGCGCGTTCCGTAAGTATTCGTCGGATGTTGGCTTATCTCTCTGATTTTCCTCCTGAAGGAGAACCATCTCCTTCTACAATGAGTCCTCAATCACAAGCAACTCAGAGTTAGAATCAAGTTTGTATCAAGTTTGGCTCAGGCTGTTTGTAAATAATTTATCTTATTGTGAGCGTAGAGAGGATATTACAAAATTAGTTAAACAATTCTAAGTAAATTACTGGTCTGGGGCCTTAAATTCTTTTATTCATTTGGTTTTTTAATCATATATCATGTAATATATTTATGAATCGAATTGGATTGGTAGTAATTTGTTTTTGTTTTTATATTTTTCCGTATATTGAGGATCAAGTTTAATTAAGAATTCCTCTCAAAAAAGTTTAATTAAGAATTAAGAATTCAGTGATCGGGGTTCATATGCTTGCTTGTTACGTAATTATTTGGGCTTTCTTTGACGATGTGTAATTTTAATAATTTTGAGAAAAGATTTTCTTTTTCCACCCCCCAGACTTCTTATGCATCCTTTAATATTTTAGATTATATAATTCGAACAATATAAATATATGTTTAAAACACCTTCCAACATTCTCCAACACTCTATTATTTTGAATTTCATAATCCAAACCAGATAAGAAGGGTGGGAAAAGAAACACTTTTTCATAAATGCACATCGTTGAAAAGCCCAATAACACTGTGGTGTCCAGTTTTTTGAGGAGTTATTCTCTTTACCCAAATAGTTTCGCTCATTCTCAAGTGAAATTTCATTTTTACCCTTACGTAAGTTAACTCACGCCAGTTATGATGTTAGCGTGACTTAAGTCACGCTACGTTACTTAAGTCAGTTAAGAGTAGAACACAGAACCAGAACCTTCATTTCTCAACTTTTCCAAACACGAAAAATTCACCCCAAAATCCGAATTTCACTGTTGTTGCGTCATTCAAAGCCAAATTCGTCCACAATATCAAGTAAGTGATGACTATCCTACTTCTTTGCATTATTTTGGTTGAAATTTTCGAATTTTTGTAGAAAATTTACATTTTTAGGTTTTTTAAAATTTTGCTTGCATGTTATAGATTATGATTGTTAGTGATGATTTAAATTAGGAATTGTTGTTTAGGGTACAATGTGCTAGTTTAGGGTTTAGAAATTGTTAGATTACATAGTTGTTTGAAAATTGCACACTACGTGTTCGATAAAATGTCTCAATGATATTTTTTTTTTGTTTTTTTGGATTGTTAATGATGTAATTAGTTAGAATTGTGTTTGTTAATGTTGATTATAGTTAATTTGACTGCAATGTGGTAGTTTATGGATTTAAATGACATTGTCGACATTATAGTGTTGTT
>Ga0228710_1005358_pt1 | contig 19951 bp, 9 predicted proteins | sample MedpolnodulmetaG_FD_177995 | JGI IMG/M metagenome (GOLD analysis project Ga0228710, IMG submission 177995) | Root nodule microbial communities from Medicago polymorpha collected in Santa Monica, California, United States - pink nodules | ecosystem: Host-associated > Plants > Roots > Nodule... | reverse complement strand
ATGACTATAATGCCTATGAGATTGTGCTTTTTATTTTGGATATATGACTAATTTGTAACTGAAACTATTTTGGGATTGTAAGGCTGTTTTGTGGTCGTATTAGTACTCAATTAGGGATGTTAAACTTATGACATGTTTAATAGGCATGCTTTTGCAACCTCCTTGGTGGTGTGGTGCTGTAAAACTTATGTTAGACACCCATTTTGATTATGGAGATTAATTAGTTTTACTTTAAAATGCTTCTTGACTTGAAAAATTAACAAGGTTATGTTGATAATAAGTGTCAATATCAATTACAGGTTACAACAATAAATTTAAAACATTTTCACGTTATGTTGAAAACTCACACCAATTTACAGGTTCGGTGTTAAATTTTTGTGAACCACATAGGACATGTCAAAATTTTGTATATCCATACCAAAAAGGTCATAATTTAGAGTGAAAAAAAACTCATTTAAGTAATAAAAGTTCATTTTTTAGGAAAAAAATCAATTATATAAAAACGAAAAAATCTTAAAAAAAAAAAATTAAAACTGACGTGGCACTAAAAAATAAAAAAATCTGATGTGTCGTGCTTTGCTGGCACTGCCACGTGGCAATCCGTTAGTCAACAATTAGTTGACCTAACTTTAGGGACAAAAACCAAAACGGAAAATTAAGCAGGGATGAAAACATGTGATTTTATTTTATAGGAACGAAAACCAAAATTCGTTAATTTTATAGGGACGAAAAACTTATTTAACCCTATTTTTTTTATATTTCACCATGAAACGGTTTACACTGTTAACAAAGTTATTTTCTTTGCCATGTATAAAGATTTAGATGAGTTGAATCTTGAAGTCTCAATGAGACCAAAGTAGGCTGCAAAGCTCAAGATAACACTTATAAGTATATAATAATGTCATTCCTTATCAAACTAAAAGTAAATTTAATTGAAACCAAATGCTTGTACTAATCATTTTCTTCTCTCTCTCATTTTCATAAACATCAAAAGGTTCTCCCTCCCTCTGTTGTTTCTACTACAAAATTTCCTGCACTAGAAGACTGGTTTAGATGATACAATTGCTTTTGAACCCATTCATCATAACCTTGTACCATCTGTTGAAGTAGAAGTGGCACGAGCTTGTCCACCAAAGCTTGCATCATTCTGCACATAGCCACATTTTCTATATTATAATATCTGATTCTGAATCAATAAGTTGCATAGAATCATATAATATCACAAGGATAAAACTACAACATTGAAAGTTAGAAAGAATATTTGTTCTCAGACAAACCATTCAATCAAATTTGGTTAAGAGTTGTCATTCAGTTCATCAGTTTTTACATTGAGTTAGTTGTAAGATTATGAACTAAATAACTCACATGTTTCCCGGACCTTCAACAGCTGAAATAGGCATTACGGTGAATGGTCGCGTGTAGATCTATAAAACAGAATATTTTTTAGATGTAAGAAAATTAAAAGTAAAGTAATGTTGAAAAATGTTTACATTATATGCCGATAAGAAATTGAAATAACAAGGATTAAGGAGGAATCAAATATGAATGTGAAAACTAATAGTATATGCTATATTTTTAGTTTGAGTATAAGAGCAACCTCAAGTGTGAGATTCAACTTCACATCAACTTCCAAAAATGATTCAGCATCAGCATCACCCCATGTCATGTGATTTACCATAAGTGCTGCAAATCCATAGAAATGATTAATAAACATTGCTGTGACACAGGAAAACGTGGTTGGTAGGAAAGACCCCACTAAAAGTGGACTTCAATCTCTTAAGTAAGGTCTTGAGTTCGAGCCTTGTGGATGGAAAAGATGTGGTTGGTAGGAAAGGCTCCACTAAAAGTGGTCAGCCAAGCTCCTTGGAAGAGATTAGTCATCGGCAAAGTCGGTAGATACTTTACGCCAATAGTATGGTATAAAAATAAATAAAAACTACTCTTTCAAAATAAAAAAAAATAAAAAAAATCTATGGATACAAAAGAGATACCTGAAAAGTGGTCGTTTAGCTCTTCGACAATTTCGGAACCCTCAAACTGCAAAAAAAATATATATATAGTGAAGTATCCAAAAATGAAATGGGATAAGTGACCAAGAATGTTGCAAAGATGCATGTTCAATACAACTGAAGTTTATATCATGTTTATCGAATCTTAGGGCAATAGTTAAATCAATATGCATGTTTTAGGAAAGTTACTATTGATTTATTGAAGAAAGTTAAGTCTTCATTTTAAGAAAAGGAAATCAACAATTCTTCAAATCAAAAGGGTAATATATGTTTATTTGATTTAAGATTGAAGCTCATAGTATGTGTGTTACAGCATGAAAAAGACAGACTTTGTAATCAGGTGACTTCATGAGAAGAAGAGTATATGTTGAATGTGATTCCATTTTCAAGAATGATGATTAAGATTTAATACATAGGGATAAGTTGCATGCATGTCAATGCCTTTTATCGTGCGTGTGACTGTGCGTATTTGTGTGTTCCATTTGTTGCTCTACCAAAAGAAAAAAATAAAGCTATAAAAATCCTATAAAGGGAACACCTTACAAGAAATCATTTCAACCAAGCAATCTTCATTTGTTGAAGTAACACGCAGATCAATGAAAGGAGAAACTTCAAACTTCAAAAGTCTAAGTTTAGAAAGTTCACACCTGCACATACAATAAGTAATTATTTCTATTTCAGATTTCTTCTACATCACAAGTGCAATAAGATAGTTATTAATTGCTAGAGTTCATAATATACGGTATATTCAAAAAGAAGTTTTTGTCGTCTAAACAGCCAAAAGATTTAGACAACTGATTCTATAGGGCTTCTTTGGATTGGCTTATATAAGCTTATCTACTGGCATAAGCACTTGTGAGAATATTTAAAGCTTATCTACTTCATTTGTTCACATAAGCTCTTAAACTATAAGCTTACTTAAGTTGCTTACTCATACAGGACCATAGTCACACATTCCAAATATAAGGAATAGTATTTTCAACCTATTTTGTATATGGTGAAACTGAGTGTATCATCTAAACTATTTCATCATCAGTACTGACTATAGAAACAGAATTAGGTATGCACAGTCAATTGTAAACTATTACTTAACTTGAATTTAATTCAACTTTAATACTTAGATGAATGAAATTATTTGCATTCTACAAACCAAACCATTTAAAGAATAATTTAAGCCACCAGAAAAGAATTAAAGATGTGTCATACCTGTATGTGTTAGCATCAAGAGATTGAAATGATTGCAAGACCTTTGTGTTCAACACTGCTGCAATTCCACTAGGCTGGCTGAGAAATTCACTGATGTGGTATTCCTTTCCTCCAAGAACATCATCATCATATGTTGGTAGTTTAACTCTTTCCTTTTTGGTAGCAAACAAATTTGCTTTCTTTGCATTTGAATCCGAGGAAGTCACTGCCTTCACCTTGATGTTCATTTTCTTCCTAAAAAAAATAAACCAAATTTATGAACACTAGTAACAACTCAGAAAAGATCAAAGTTCACAAGATTTGAGACCTACAATCCAACAGATAGAGCAGAAACAAAGGTGCTACAAAGTACAAGTAGTTCTCAACTTCCAATCATTAGACAAACATTGATAGCAAATAAATCATGTGTATATCCAAGTAAAAACGTCTTACACACAAAAAGTGCTACAAGAAGTTCTCATCATTGACAAATAATAATGTATACGCCATACAGATATCTGAAAACAGGAAGAAAAAAAGAAGTGAAAAGAGTGACAAATTGGTAATTAAAAATGTATACAATCCCACAAAGCTATCCGATGTGGGACTCTTAACACACACCCTCACGACCTGCACTATTGGGCTTGATTCGTGGAGATAAATGGTGGGTGGCCCAATAGCGGAAACCTGATAGCAGGTGGCCCAATGGATCTTGGAGAGGCTCTGATACCATCTTAGAAATTGTGGTTGGGCCTAACACAACCCCACAAAATTGGCTTGTGAGGTGAGGATTGCCCCCACTTATAAACACATTGTCAGGCCATCACCTATCCGATGTGGGACTCTTAACAAATACGATCAAGCTTTAGAGCCTCTTTGGATAAACAACTTAACTTGCAGCTTATAACATAAGCACTTATTATAAGCTATTTGTATAATAAAAGATAAATTAAGCTTAAACAGTTTTCGTGTAAGCTGTTTTCATAAGTTATCCTGGAAAGCTTATGGAAATAGGCTGAAAACAGTCTATGAACATGCCATATGTTGTTTTCATAAATTCTCTAAAACAGACTCACAAGTGATTACGTTAGTAGGTAAACTCAATTAAGTCAATTCAAACCTATGAAGAACTAACACAAACTCGGACACCAGACATGGCACAATTTTTATTTTTATTTTTAAGGACATAACACAAATATTTGACAAAATGAATGAACTGAATGTAATCATATATGTTTGTGTCGTGTCGGTGTCAGACACAGCTTCCGTCTAAAGTGCCGGTGCTACATAGATTCAAACAATAAAGAAAAAACTACAGGTAGGTGGACTGATATTACTGAAGGTAGAAGTTAATATGTATATGCAATATCCATAGCATATGCTGATATCTTATCTTATCTTATCTATACTGCTATTTAACAATAGAGGAATGATACGTGAACAACCAAATAGTACATATTTGAACAATGTAATGTAATCAAGTCAAGTAAACAAACCGGTGGGTGAAATTTTGGAAAGAATGTGTGGCCCAGAAGTGTTGTCCATGTCCACACCATTTGTTACACAAAAGGATTGCTTTTGCTGCCAAAAGAAAGCACCAAACTATTAATGGAACATAAAAATAAGCTCCAGTAACTGTGAATTCTTGAAATTATGGAATATTTTTTTAGTTAGTAATGATAATAATTTGATTGCAGAGCTAGTGGAAAAGTGAAGGGAAATAAAAACATTGGTTACATAATCACCCATCAATCAATGAATAAATCTGTGTGGTAAGGGAGACAGACAAAGAAGAGTTGATGAGAACTGATCTTATCTTCTTAAATGCCACTGTCTGTCACTCACAACTCCCTCTAACTGTCACCAAAAGTGTGTTTCCTTTAACAGTAAAAAAAAAAACAAATGTTGTTTCTTAACCACTAGTATAGTATTCGCATGCAGAAGACCAATATTTTAACATGTTGAAAAGGATATTCTTGTCTATTTAGACATATATAAATAAATTACGACGAATTTGTCACTTTAGTCCTTGAATGGAAAATGAGTAGTCACTTTAGTCCCTGGATGCAGAAAAATTGCAAAACAGGCTCTGAATGTAGACTCTGTTAATCAATTTCAAGGACTAAAGTGACTAACGGAGTCTACATTCAAGGACTAAATTGACTAACGGAGTCTGCATTCAGGGGTTAAATTGACTAGCAAAGTCTACATTCAGGGACTATTATATAATTTATCTGCATTCAAGGACTAAAGTGACTAATCTCCCAGAAAATTATATGGATGTATATGTGCTACTTTATTAATTTTTTTAAGTATAATATGTCTATGATTTTTTTTAAAGTTTATTATTTAAAAAAAATACAGAATTTAGTGCTTAAATAATGTTATTTATTTAAGTTTAAAAATTTATATTTACACAAGTTGTTTTATAAAAAAGAAAAGGATTTAGTCAATTGACATTGAGAGAGAAATTAAATGGTAAATTGTTAATTTTTCTAAACCAATTTAAATAAGTAGACTTTCAAAAAACAAATGAATAAAAATGATGTTTTTCAGTGACCAAATTGTATATTACAATTAGGTTTTTTCTAGATTACCTTTGATGAATTGTAGGAAATTTACCCATCAACCAATCAAAATATGACACATACGTAAGTGTGCATGCGGTACCTATAAACTATGTTTCAATGCATTTGCAAATTTGCTTACGTGGCTAATTTTGATTGCTTGTTGAGTAAATTACCCACAATTCTTTTAAGTAGCTTAGGACTTACCTTTATATTAATATTCTTTAGTTGCTAGCACTCTGAAGTTAAAAATTCTTTCAAATGTTGCAACGGTATACACAAATCATTCAAAAATAAGTTGCGTTATTTGAATATCCAAATACTGACACCTTATGTGACATCATATATATTTATCTCTCTGTCTCTCTTAAAAATAAAAATACACTTAAAAACCAAAACATGCCATAATTGACATCAAAATTTTGACGTTAAAATATCATTTCTCTTCAAAAAACCTTGAACGTTTTTCTACCGACAAAACATTGTGAATATAATTTCTAAAGCAAAGATACAAACAAGTTTATGAATACATATATTTCTAACTTCTCTACTTCAAACAGAAATCTTAAGAATTTTCAAAGCTTCTGAATAACCCTGAGCTTTGCACTTCTACTTCTGCGGTTCAAGTTCTCTTCTTCTTCTGACGGTGTGATTGGTCTTTTTGTGAGAATTATTCCATTTGATCCATGCATTACTTGTTTTACCCATGCTTCCTTTTCTTTGATTTCATCGATCATCTTCCTCAGATCACTATTGCAACTATCCCCTTCCGCCATTTCTTCATTCCCTTTAATTATATCAAGAAATGTTTGCTTCACAATTCTGTCCTCCAAACTGTGAAAGGATATGACAGCAAGCCTGCCTCCAGGTGCAAGGCAGTCAAAACAGGAATAGAGGGAATCCTCAAGAGTCTTCAGTTCATCGTTGACAGCGATTCTCAATGCTTGAAATACCCGGGTTGCTGTCTTTATCCAACCTTGTCTTCCACCTGTTACAGTGTAACCAAAATTTATGTCTTAACAATTACAGTTCATAGCTATCCATGAAAAAATCTGTGGTCTGAGCCAAAGCTTGTGTTATGAATCTGTTAAATGCCAGCAAAAATGTAAGTCAAGAATGACATTGAAGAGAAAATAACATGTTAGATCGTGTAATGTACTAGATGATATAAAATCTACTTAGTTTTGATCTGTAACTAGTTACTGACTGTTAGTTGTCATTGTCCACTACTTGTATATGCTTTCTGTTATTGCTATCGTTTCTCCTCACCCTGCATCAATACTCTATTCTTCTGGAATTCATATCCAACTACTACACTTCTCAAATTCAAAATATGGTATCAGAGCTTTGTAAAGTAAGCAATCAAAGGTATATTTCCTAGTTTCAAGGACTGAAGATCAAGATATAGTTGAGAAATGCAGATAATATCCCCTTGAAAGACCTATCTGTAACATCATGCCAAACCTCTGATGCATCATTAGTGCATACAATGCTTGTTGCAATTTGAGTCAATATGGAGTGATTCACCAAAGAAAGAACAATCGTATTGCATTGCTTACATAAACAGAAGAGTGTCCTCCTCCAAAGGTTTCTTGTTTGAACCATCTTTGAATTGAATTTGTTTCTAATCTGTAAAGTCACAGTCATAGCACAAGCCCAACTAGGGTATTTTGGTCTTCGAGAATTGAGGGCAATAGTACCAGGTAGGAATTTTCATTAGGAGAAAATGCAATAGACATTTGTGGAATCTTGAGTAGAATTTGAATGTGAAGGGAAAGTTACGGTGGAGGGGGAATTTTTTTACCATGTGATACCATATTATGAATTTGAAAAATGTAGTTAGATCATTAATTGCTTATGCATGAGAAATTATGCTTATAATCCTAGAAAAAAATAGAGCTGCAATAGAAAACTGGAGAAGGACGACCTACTTTTCATTCCAGGAGTCACACGCTGAATGAGATCCAGCAGGTCGGTAGTGGAATGTAATCCACCTTCTAAACGGGCTTGGACAATTTTCTTCTGCAGAGTACGCCAATTACTCTCTTCTCCATAATCCCTTAGGATACGGCCCACTTCAGTATCTGGCCAAGAATTTAATATGTCTTCTGCTTTAAGGCTTGCCTGTCATAGGCCTGTCCATCAGTTTAATAGGAAAGAAAAATCATGTATTACTCTGCAGTAAGCAGGCGAAAAAATATGATGGCACAAGTAACTTATTTACTTAAATAATCAATCACTCAAAAATATACAATGAGGTGAAAAAGGAAATAGGCATATCTCGTTAGCGAGAAAGTTCGAAGATTGGAATTTAGACAGAAGCACAAGTCAGACTATATATCCACAAAACTGTATTATAGAAACAGCAATACATGTCTTCGGTTGGAGTTTGACCATTCAAATTAAGAAAAGAGACTACAAAGTAAAGCACCATGCAATGCTACAACATTTACACGATGCCAACACTTTTTACTCCTAGTAATCGATCAGAAAATGGCACTTATTCTACAGATAAATAATTTACAGTGATATCTATTCTTTCTCCAAAGAGCGTAAATTTTCATTGAACTCCTAAATGCATTAAAGTCTACCTGAGGATCCATGCGCATATCAAGGGGTCCATCACCAAGCACACTGAATCCTCTTTGAGGATCATCCACCTAAAACAAAAAACATATAAGGAACAAACAACAAGAAAACTTCATGTCATCAAGACATGATGAAAGATTGAACTCAACCACTAATTCCAGCACCATAAGATTAGACAAAATCATGGTTTTGAACTACATAGTACATTCTACAACCACAAAACATAGCAGTTCAGTATGTCTTCAAGCAATAAATATAACTGCAATTTAAAACCATGAGTACGACACAACACAAGAAAACAAGTCAATGAATCATATATAAAGCAGGGAAATGAACCTGCATAGATGACATGCCCAGGTCCATCAAGATGCCATCAATAGAGGCAGCCCCTAAGTGCTCCTCGCCCGTTCCTCTAAGCACAGATTTGACGTGCCTAAAATTCCTTAAAACAGTAAACACTTTCACACTAGACTCCCTATCGTCCAAAACTGAACTGATGCGGGATTGAGCCGAGTCACGCCCCACAGGGTCCACATCCATCCCAACAAAATACTTCAACTCTGGATGACCTCTAATCACCTATTCCATTCAATCATTCAATAACAAGAAAAAACAGAGAAAGATGAGCTTTGCGCATAAGCACCACTAATTCTAACATACTTATGATTAATTGTTACCGCTATACAAAATTAGGTTATGATAGAAACTAACATTGGTGGAGTGACCAGCAGCACCAAGAGTACAATCAACAAAAGAAGTTAAGGAACAATTGGAGAAAACATCCAATACTTCAGAAAGCATAACAGGAACATGAAGATGAGAGTTATTGTTGTAAAGCTCGATTATTGTTTCCTTGTCGAGTTCTTTGTCGGAACGCGTTCTTCTTTTTTCCTTGGCAAGTGCCGCTTCTGTTTTCTTGGTCTTAGTGATTCTTGAAGAAGCGGTGGTGAGGGTTCTGAGATTTGAAGAAGGAGAGAGGATGTGGTGAATGAGTTTAGGTTTGGATAGTGATGATGAGAATAACAGTGACGATATCTTTGAAATCGTTCCCATTTTTTGAAAACCTAAATTCGCTGCAGTAGTAAGATACAGTTTCTCATTTCTCTCTAACCCAGTACAGTAGAGTAGAGTAGAGTAGAGGATTCATTCGTTTATAGTATATAGTTTAATTTAATCTGATGATAATTTTTTTTTTTATTTTTCTCTAAAAAAGATGTCAACAATTACACACTTTTTTGGTTGGCTTAGATATATTTAAGGGTGGTAAAATGGGTCAACGGTGGTCATAACACAGTCACGAAAACAATGCAGTCACGCAGTCAAACAACACATAGCCATATGATTAAATCAGCGGTGCAGATTTACTTTATCTATTTTGACAGTGAGAAGAGAAAACCACCATGTTCAAAACCTCATTCTCAAACTTCCTTTCACCTCTCCATCATGTGTTTCTCATCATCTTTCTAAGAGCAAGGCAGAGGCAATACGATCCACCACCACTAGCTACCGTTCCATGGTAATGGGTTGGTTCGGATAGTTAGTTGTTATTGCAATGGGTATGGAAGGTTAATTGTTCTGTGAATTTGGTGATGTGTTGTGCCGCAGTTGAGGCAATCTGTAATGGTGCTCGACAAGATGTGTCGGTGTCAACAAGGAGGAGGACACTGTAGGAAGACGCTAACATATGACGGTGTATACTACGATTCCTGTCCACCCTCTATCAAATCTGATTCACAAAATAACAAGAAAGAAAACCCCTCGTTTTATAATTAATGAATTGCAATGAGATGAATTGGAATTCTTGATTGAATTAGAACTCAATTGATGAGATATCATGGTTGATGCAAATGGAGGTTTTCAATTTTTCAGAACTTGAACTGTGCATTTTGATTGCATTATTGTGGGTGTTTTTCTCTTTTTACTACCATGTGTTGTAGGTTTTGAGGGGGGAAAATAGATAAGTAAATTTGCACCGCTGATTTAATCAGATGGTTGTGTGTTGTCTGACTGCATGACTGCATTGTTTTTGTGACTGCAGAGAATCACAGTCCAGTAAATTGGATCAACTCGCTCATTTTACCCTTATCATTAATCTGTCGAAAGAGAGACACAGTTGACTAGTGTATCATTGAAAATTTTACACCACTCTTTTATATAAGATTTTTGTTGTTAGGCATCATGTTGCTCAACTTGAAAAGAAAAAAATGTCAATCAGATCATACATTTTGTGAAATTCTTAGCGAAAAAATACCTATCTAAACCTACATTATGAGAGATTTTTGCTATCCGAAATTAACTTCGGATAGATGGGGGCTTTTCCAACAAAAATGGGGGTCGATAGAGCAGTTACATTTCTATGACAGGTTGGTAAATTTACCAGTCAATGTTCTTTCTTTTGAAAATTGAACAATTCAAATTTCAAAAAATAAACAAAACAATATGTTTAACCTTATTTCTAAAGTTTTCGGTTGCTAACTCAAACTCAAGGTCTTCTTAACCGTTTGTTGAGGTGTAAGGTGCGACATGTTTCTCGTAAGACGAATTATGCCACAAATATTTTTGCATAGTGTGGCCATAATTTACTCTTGTCTAGTCATATTTTTCATTTTGTTCTCAACTTTGTCTCTTCTGTCTTATTGGTAGATAAGAGGTTTGTTGACTCTTGTCGTGTAGTTGGTTTTTTCGGTTTGAGTTTGTCTCATTTTCTTTATAAGAAAAAAAAACATCATTTCTAAATTAGTAGTTTTATAAAAATAATTCTAATCCGTATATTAACTTTTTAATTTTAATGTTTAACTAAAACATCAAATGTTAACACAAATCAATATACATTGTTGATAAATTTCATGTACTACTTAATATATTTTTTCTCAAGGGTAAATGTGTTGCCTGTCCAGGATTAAGTTTTTTTTTTTTAATCAACAAATATTATTAAACGTCATCGTCGCAAGACGCAAGGTATGGACGAAACAAGATACAAATGGTGCCGCATATAGACGGTACACCATAACCCCCAAACAAAGCTCATGAAGATAAACACACCAAAACATATCACCACCTAAGACACCTTAACAAAAACAAACACTGTAAACACAGTATCCACAACCACCCATCGTCACTACTCACCCCAAAGAACACCTGTCAAAAAACTCTCAGACTTCAGCACCCAAACTGAGCCACATTCGAAAAGCTCATAACCGAATGAACATGCAGCTTCCACAACCTCTCGACCTCTGATCCACCGAAAGAGCACAAAACAAAAGCCCAAAAACCAACTTGAGCCAAAGAGCTGACTCCCTATCTCGAATCAAAAGTGATCGGCCCACCTGGATTAAGTTATTATTATGTTGTCTAAAATTTGGTGATTCACAATTTTAAGCCTCCCATCGGTGACCTGAAAACTATTTCAGCCCTTACCAAATACTGGACATCATCAAAGAGAAAAGAAACAAACATATATAAGAGAAAGATTATGCTTGTTCAAAGACTTGTTGGGAGAATCACCTTTACCTAGTGCATCTCCGATTGCCAATCAATTCGTTAACCAAAGCTTAAAAATGGTGCCTCTAGTACCCTTGGCAAGCAACACTTAAAGAGCAGTAGCATAGCATGAATAAAGTAATAAATACTAATATTACTTTCACATAGCAAAATGTGTTAGTCATGCAAATACTACTTATAGATAAACAATAACACAAGCATATCAGTTAATAAAAATTTATACATCATAACTCATTAAAACTAATATTACTTTCTCCTTCATTTGTTATCAACAAAATGAAGAGTATAAAAGAGCATCACTGTCATGAGTTTCATAAAGAAAAGTCAAAAACAATTTTTTTTTAAGGAAGAAATGATGATGGCTGTTGATTCCTCAAAACACTAGTGAGTAGTTGCCTCAACTCTTCATCCTTCTTCTCCCACAAACCCATTAACCGTAACATCTCTTCCTGTTGTCTTGCCAGACGTGCGAGCTCCTCTTGATTCTTCAAGCTTTCCTCTTTTAACAAAACCATAACTTCATCATCTCTTGCTTCCCTTTCTTTTTCTTCAGCTGTTTCTTTAGCGTCTGCTTGAGCAGCCATATCAGAGTGAAACTGAAGATCTTGCCGCGCAGCAGTTACATTGTTGTGCGGAGTAACTTTTTTTCTGATAGAAAAGTTTTTGCATCTTGCTTCTTTGCTCGCATTTGCATCTTCAAAATCTTCCTCCAAACCCCTTATTGAAAGTTCGATGTTATCTTTTGAAATTGACCTTTTCAATGGTAATATCTTTTCATAACCAGCTAAAGATGACGAACATTGGTTATTTAAATGCTTAGATTCATGGATTATGCCACCACACTTGTACCTAAGAGTGTCAACAAGATTGGGAGGAAATCCAGGTGGAACGCCAACATCATTACCACTTTTGTTAGCTTTTCCTACATTAGCTCTAGGTTTCGCTGAACATGCACATCTCTTCTGCTGCGCACTTTTCTTAACAAAATCGCTGCTACCAAATACCAATTGCTTCCACCACCTTGCATAACGTGAGGTAACATTTCCCTCAAAAAATCTCGATGGAAAATACAATTTTTTATCAGATATGAGTCTGCAGTAGTGTTTCCAAGCAATGGATTTAGCCTCATTGAATCTAGGCACATCACTTGGAACATCTTGATCCATTCCAAATTGCATAGCAACTCTATGTGGCAGATACTGCTCTATAGAGTCAAATCCAACAAGCTCAGAAACTCTCAAGCATATAACAAATGACAGCATTTGTTCATCCACCAAATCTTTCTTAAATGGTACCAAAATTTCATCATTTGGATAAAACATTCCACGCTTATCAGCATATCTAACATAGGGACGCCAAATAAAATCATCAATACCCGAGTCTAATGCCAACCTAACATCTTCAATTTTCATGTCTTTACTCCTACGCCACCTAAACCAAAAAGGGTCTCCGTGGTTGGTCATCGTGGTTTTTAGTTGTGATTGTAAACTTTTGAACCTTCCCCACACCCAAATTTGAACCAAGTAAAAGGGTGATTGAAGACTAACCTCCTTAGAAAATCTATCACCGCCAACGGGATATTTTGACAAACCAACTATTGTTTTCTTAAACAAAGTTAAATCCTTATATATGCTAGCTAAAATAGCCGGTGCCAAAGCAATAGGATTTCCACTAGCAAGATGAACAGCAATAGGAAACAAAGATTTTTTCACCAAAGCTTTATGAGGAAAAACATAAACCGACAACCAAGTAGCAAGAAATGCTTCATGTTCAATTTCCCTACCTTTATCCACAAAAACATCCATCCATAATGTTGTTCTAGGCCTACCTCCTTGTTTCCTATAAAGTTGTTCTCTTGCAAGGATCAATTTTTCTTCAATCTCTTTCATTTCTTGGTCTTCAAGCGAAGCGAAAACAGGATCACCAATGACAGGGTAACCCCCTAAAACCATAATATCCTCCAAAGTGATTGTGGCTTCACCAAAAGGAAACACAAATGTATTTGTCTCACAACACCATTTCTCAACAATCCCATATAGCAAGTTTTGATTTTTCCTTATACGGCGACACTTGGTGCTCATTATAGCTTCAAAGATACCAACTTTCTTCCACACTGTTTCATGTTTGAGTTTAAGTTCATCAACCCACTTATCCCATTTTGAGTTTTGTTGGCGCCACCCATTGAAATGGATATTCAAAGGCCACTCATTTGGTTCAGAAACAAAAGATGATGAAATGTTTGAAGATGGTTCATCAATGGAGTTTGCTATGGGTTTGAGAAAATGGGCTGTTCTGAGAGATGGGTCACTGTCACCAACATGTGAAAGCATGAAATCTTCCCTCACCTCCATTATGGTATCTTTGTTCATCATGGATTTGACACTGTTCTTCAAAAAGCTCAAATTTTTACTAAAAAACTGTGAATGAGAATGTGAAGAAAGCTCAAATTTTTACCAAGAAACTGTGAATGAGAATGTGAAAATGGTTGCTTTGAAAACTTGAGCCAAATTTTGAGGTGAAAAATAGTAGCTTCACAGAAACATTGTTGTAACTAATTTGTGATGGCATAGGTTTATTTTGTTTTGTCGTTTGTTGGTATTGCTGTCATTGAGGTGAAAAATGGATAGTACTGTACTGACATTGTTTGTTCTTCCAAATATACCCTTAAATTGTAATTACTCTATTTACATTTTATTACAAGATTATTTACATTGTAATTACCCCTAGGTATGTCTTCCTAATGGTGTCTACCAATCACTACTCCAAGATTATTTATCATAGTGATGTTATACAAGGACAGAAGTTGGACAATCAATTAGCCTCAAATGTTTAACGAGCTCTCTTTATTAATGACCGGGTCGGAAGAACTCAAGTTTTTTTTACTCAAAGCGATAAATGATTGAGCAAAATTTCATTGAAAAATATTTTCATGGCAGTCTGGTAGTAATTAGAGTTCCAAATTCACTTAAAAAAATTTAAAACTCATTTGGCAAATAATCATGATTACCTAAGGTTAAAATTGTAATAGATAGCTTTGTCAAAAATAAAAAATTGTAATATATGGTTAATGTGTTGCAATACTTTGTTGTATTCATCGAGCATCCACCAAATATATAGTTAACTATCATTTTAAATTGTGTTAACCATTTGACCCTAAGTATAATTCAATTGATAGATATTAGAGATATTATGGGGTCGAGTTTGAACCTCATATTCTCTACTTTTTCGCATATCATGTGTGTGAATTTAGTCATTAGACTACTTTTTCTTTAATCGGCAAATATTATTAAACGTCATTCCCGCAAGACGCAATGTATGGACGAAACAAGATACAAATAGTGTTGCATATAGACGGTACACCATAACCCCAAATCAAAACCAAAATAAAAACCTCCTTCGAACACCGAAAATCTGAGGCAGTAGCTAATAAACATCACCACCTAAAACAGACTCTTTCACGAAACAACCACTGAAAAACGGTATCCATGACCAGCTTCGCCACTACTCCTCCCGAAAAAACAAAAACACCCCTCTAAATGAAACACCATGTCCTCGTCACCAAAACTGAGCCACTGTTCTAAAGATCAATCAGCCTCCACCACCTCTAAACCTCCGGTCCACCAGAGAAACAGCGTAGCCAGCCAAACAAGATTATAGCTAGACGCCAACTCTCGATCTCAAATCAAAAGTAACCGGCCAACTAAAATCCAACACACAAAATTGAGACAAGCGACATGTTTTGTGATGGTGCAAACATCAATCAAAAAGGAACAAAAGCTCAGCTCAAAGGACACGCAACCTCAACACACCATAAACACCTTAACAACCCAAACTCAAACAATTTAAATTATATTAAAACCATTTAAATTATCGTTAAAAGAAATGTTCTCGCTTTGAGGTTGTTTATGAATAAATTGAGTTTGAAATAAGGAGTATTTTTAAAACAATAATACTAAATATAAATAGGGTTGAATTTAACCAATTTTTCTTATATTCGAGAGCAGGAAGAATTTTGCTCACAACACAAACAAGAATGGAGGGATTGCTTCTTTTTTTTACCAAAAGAGGGGACTACTTCCACAACCCATCTTGTTTCTATTTTGTTGGACCCACAAATTCGATATTAATATAAACTATTATTGTCCTACACAATAAAATAAAATAAATGTAAACTAGCTAACTCTCACAATAATCAAACCCCTATTGTCACCCCTCTTGTCCCCTTCCCCTCTACCTCTTTTTCATATAATTGGTTATTTAATATCTATTTGGTCCACTCCCACTTGAAGTCATGTTCCACCCTCCATTTTTGACCATATCATTATTAAACCTTTTCTCAATTGCTTTATGGAGTTATGAGATGAATTTGATTGTAGAATTAGCTAGCCTTCTTTCATAATCCTACCTTAATTACTTAGTAACAAGGTTGTGCCATGGATAGACAGCAATCAATAGAAGTAGCAGATTCAGAAGATGGAAGAGAATCAGAAGAATTCATTGAAAAGAAAAAAAAGATTCCTACTCCATTTGCACAAGTTGGAACTGTTTCTTTCCCTGGCTTCTATGGAAAACATAGATTGCAAGCTTCCATATCTAACCTCAATAACCAAATCAATATTCTCCAGGTCAACTCATGTCTCATTTCACTCATTTATATTTTAGTATTATGCTCTATTTTGTTTAGTTTGCATAATTATATATCTTCTTAGTATATCTAATTTACATATTATATATATGCATAACTAACTAGAATAAATTGATTCCCTCAAGAAAAAAACTAGAATAAATTGATATTGAATAATCTGAACCTATGATGATGCAGGAAGAGTTGGAAAAACTTGAAACAATAGGTGAATCTTCCACGGTCTGCAATGAGTAAGCAAAGCAAAAATAAAAACAAATACTTTTTAAATTGGATTGGTACTATTTTTCATCATTGAATGGTCCATCATTGTGCTTTTAATTAATTTGCAGTGTCATTTCAAGCGTTGAATCCATGTCAGATCCTATGCTTCCATGGTAAAATTAAGATCATCTTGATTCTTGATACTCACAATATCACATTTTAAGGGATTCATATTTTTTTTTGGGTTAAATAAGTTTTTCGTCCCTATAAATATAGCGAATTTTGGTTGCAGGGTTAAAGGTACAGTTGATACTGGTTCTAGTTGGGATAGATGGTTCGGAGGAGCACACAACTCTCGAAATCATAAGCGCTGGATTTAGAAAATTCGTTTTTTACATATTGTTGGGGTGATCTATGAAGTCATTCATAATTTAACATTTTATAAAGAGAAAAGGGAAATTGTATTGTTATAGATGATGAATGCTTGGTTGGATAAGAAACATATTTGAGCTTATAGCTTATAAGATTATATTACTAAAAGAAATCTTTGATAACTACCATTTTTTCACAAGTTTATAGCTTGTTTTTTTGGGTTTATAAACTTATTCAAGTAGCTTATCACTTCTCTTCAAAAAAAAAAAAAGTAGCTTATCACTTTTGATCTCAATTATACCCATGCAATCATAATTGAAAAAAAAATAAAATATTAGTTGAATATACTTCTTTTATGTCATTTCATATTTATAAACTACTTCAACGGTTAATTTTATCAAATACGACAAATTCAATCAGTTAGCTTATTCGTTAAAAACTATAAACTAACTTATAAATCATCCACTATAAATTGGCCTATCAATTATCTTCTTTTTTTTACCAAACAGAGACAAAATCATTAAATTGTGTAACAGTTTTCTATGCTATGTTTTCCTTGTCAAAAAATTACTATAGAAGAATTAAAAGTCCACCTTTACTTGTGAGTTACTCCACTCGATAGTTAGATTTGCTACTGGTTAGTTGCAGTAGGTCCTTATTTGTTTTTGAAAAGGAGAGCCTTTCCCCCAGTTGAAATTTTGGTCATATATAAAATCTAAATATAAAGAACTACATTTCAAAAATTTGCCATTACTATGGCAATAAGACCAAAACATCCAACACTGGGTATGCCCCAGGCACAAGGATTTACATGGTTGCATTCCACCAAACCATTTCTTTTCTCATTCAATTGTTTTTTTCCCTGAGGTGTATATATATACATACAATAAATGTCACAATAAGATGATACCAATGAAAGAGTGGCTCCTACACAACCTGAGATGAAACATTTGAAGTCAAAAGTGTTCCACGAAACCCTCCCTCAGTACGCTGTGTATCCTTTTTCTCGTTACACAGCTCATCTGCAAAAGATAGAATATGTCCATTTCTGTACATAAGAGGAAAAAGATAAAGTCATAAAGTAAAATTATCAAATAGCTTACCAGCAATATCTCGATTTTCATGGATCTCAGAGTCCCTCACAATAATCTGATCTCCAGCAAATATATTAACATCCACAAGTGTAGTATTTTCGTCAATGTGATCGATTGTTATATCACCTTTTTGTAGTATCTGGTTTTCTTTGACAACCTGAGCAATTACCAAATATGGGAATAAAAAATTAATTACAAAGCACTGAATTGATTGCAGCAATGAGAAACTAGTACATGGGAATTTTTAAAAGAGAACAAAATTTACACAACCACATCTATTTTCAGTTTATCAAGTCATCCCTAATTTATGTCTACTACAAGTCAGTTTAGGTTCACTGTGATATGATGCTTTCACGCAATCACACAATACAGAGGGAGGAGGATCCGGGCAGCTGTGCAGGTAGCAATGTGAACAGGAGGAAGGCAAGAGACAGGAGAGCGAGCAATCCAATATGGACAATGAATAATAAAGTCTTGTAATTTTGCTTAATCTAACGGTTTTAGAATGTGGTCCAACAGAGACTTAAGTATAAAGGTGGTCCACCCTACAATCTGCCCTTTTATTATATGATGACATGAAGCTGGCATGAAGCACTGATTCTATGTTTAAGAGCCTTATAGATTTAGCAATCAGGGGCTCAAAGATGGTTTTCACAACGCCCTAAAGTAACAATAACCTACCAATATAAGCTCCATTTAGCAATATTGAATGTGCTTGTGTGCACACTAGAAAAAGATAGACAGAATTTTCACAAAATTCATTGGTTGTTGGATTGTATAAAGCAGTAGAGGCCATTCTCCCATCCAAGAATCAACAAGCATGCAAGTTGCAACACATCATCTTGGTAATAAAAACGAAATCTAGCACTTTATCATTTTTCTATATCTAAATGATTGAGAAACTCCACATCATTTTTAACCACATAAAGTTAGCCAGCCAACATTTAAACTACAAAATAATATCAATACAGAACAAACTTGGCTTACCCCAAAGGATTCCCATATCATCATTTTCAGCTGGTAAATTGATGTTGAAGAAGACACTTTTAGATTAATTGAACTCCCATTTTTAATCTTCCTGGAGCGTTTAGAAACCCTTCGATCTGTTTCAACAAATCCCTTTGAAGCCTCCAAGATTGATCTAGGGACCTCCTTTCCGCGTACAAGAATTACACATATATCCTCATTGGAATAATTAAGTTTATGCACTAACTCACAGCTTTCTTTTTCTCCAATGCAACTTTCACAAACCTACATGTGTCAGAAGGGTAAAAATTATAGTTCAAATAAATTTTTTATATATCATCCAATAAAGAGAAAACAAACTTGCTAATAAATTTAGTTCAAGAATATACAAAGGTTTAGAATAAATTAAAAAATTAACTGAAATAAGTTGGTAATGGAATTTATGTGGGTGAACAGAAGGGAGTGGATAGTGTAGATTCAGAAGCTACAAACAGACAACATTCACACTTCAATTAAATTATCATGCAGACGCAGTACAATATCTTTTGCACCAAGTTACATGCACACACCCGGAAGCAGCTTTTTTAAGACATTATCTCTTTTGTTGAGAAACATGCAATACAACATTACTGTTTTTTCAGACAAGTTATTTTACTATGCATGTAATGAAAATAGGAAATAGGAAAGTTAGAAAAATCAAGGATATAACTTCTCAAGTACAACTGGAAGCTAAGCATGAACAATTGGATACTCAAAAATAAGTTATCTAATAACATAAGCAAAGATTTTTTTTTTTTGTCAAAAAAAAAAAACAATTGGAAA